>Ga0073908_1000450_pt1 | contig 68951 bp, 66 predicted proteins | sample MucameincwithD2O_FD_65484 | JGI IMG/M metagenome (GOLD analysis project Ga0073908, IMG submission 65484) | Mouse cecum microbial communities from Vienna, Austria - Mucus amended microcosms incubated with D2O | ecosystem: Host-associated > Mammals > Digestive system > Large intestine > Cecum... | reverse complement strand
CTCCTATTATTCCAACAAAAAAGTATTGATAAAACGGCACAATGTATTTCTATCCACTTTACAAATCTTGGCTATTTTTCGCCGTGATATGCCTTCTTTCAAAAGTTCTGTTATCAGAGTCTTTTTAGGATATAGTTTATATTTAGACTCGTCTGTTTTCCGACCAATCGGTCTCCCTAATACAATCCCCTCCGCTTTTTTCCTTGCCAATGCTTCTTTCGTTCTTTGGCTGATTAAATTTCGTTCAATTTCTGCCGATAATCCGAAAGCAAAAGCAAGAACTTTACTTTGTATATCCTCTCCGAGCCGATAGTTATCTTTGATTGTCCATACACGACACTCTTTTGTCATGCAGATATTCAAGATTTCCATAATCATAAAGAGATTTCTACCAAGTCGGGATAATTCACTACAAATGATAATATCATCCTTACACACTTTCCCAAGCAATCGGCCAAGTTGTCGTTTACTGTAATTTTTTGCTCCACTTATAGTTTCTTCTATCCAATCGTTAATCACCAAATTTTGTGCTTCACAAAATTTGGTGATCTCAAATCGTTGGTTCTCAACTGTTTGTTTGTCACTGCTGACACGAATGTAACCGTAAATCATAATCTTTATATTAATATTGTTCTTACTTTTCTGATATAATAAAAAAGAAAAATCCCGGTTAAGTTGCAACTCAATCGGGATAAATCAATTAATTTCACTGGTTTTCAACGTCTTCTCCTATATCCGTTTCTTTCAGACTTAACTATTCGTGAGGCATGAAGCAAACACCTCCTCCGATACGCTTCGTCCTCATCGTCAGATCTGCGTCCATCCCAACGAAGGTCAGAGTCGGAATTTCCTCCGCCGCCGGAGGAAATCGGTACAGGCTGGCCACCGATAAGTGCATCGGCAACGGCAAAAATCATATTGCGGATTGACGGTACAGCCAATTGGCCAAGCAAAGTATTTAGTTCGGATTCCAGTTCTTGGTTGATTTCTGAAAGGGTCTGGTTCTCCCTTTTCAGCCGGTAGAACTCACCGTAATCAGCCAGAACATTGCGTTGGGCGGCATCGACCTGCCGTACTGCATCACTCTTGTATAGTGATTCTATCTTGCGGATAATCTCGGTAAACTGCTTGGCGATGTACCGGTTCTGCCGTTCGACCCACTTATCCGTACCGAACAAGGGAACTTTCTCTGTAATTTGAGGTGATGTGAAATCAACTTTGTAGTTTCGGAACGGTTGGAGAACCGAATGTACCTTTATCGCATCATTTGTAAGCCGTTCCAATTCCTGCTCCTTTTCATTGAGTTTGTCGGCTTTGTCTTCAAGTTTGGCCTGATACTCGGCAATGAGTTTCTGAATATCCGCGTTCTGCGCCTCATACCTGTCGAGGGTTATCCTGCCGGAAACCAGTTCCTTTCCCGCCTCTTCAAGTTGGCGGCTGTAACTGAAAATCTTTGATTCCAGATGCCGCATCATAGATTGAAGCCCTTTGACTGCTTTCTCCGCTTGCTTTGCCTCTTTGGTCAATTTGCGGATATATTCGCGCTTGTTGAGGTGCTGCACATTGCGTCCGTCAATACTGTCGCCACGTTCAAGACCGTATTTGCTGCCGACATCTTCATATAGTGAAGTGTGCATATCTTTTAAAATCTTGCCATATTCAAACCGGTCTTTCCCGAACTTTGCCGACCACATCACACACTCGCGTCCACTCTTAAGGCGAACACCAACCGGAACAATCAGGGCATGGATATGCGGACTGCTCTCGTCAAGGTGAACCTGAAACCCGACAACGTTTTCCTGCCCATATCTGCGGACACACCAGTCATAGACATCCTTTGCCCAATGTTCGATTTCCTCACACCGGTGCAAGTGGCTGTTGTCGGCATTTTTCTCCAGACTGACAGTCTGATTCCCGAAGGCCATTTCAAGCGTCCTGTCATGATTGCCACCGAAGATAAACTTCGCACAACAATTCGGTTGGATCTTGCTGTCCGACTTGAAGGGCTTCCACCCCAATGCGTCCAGCCGTTCCTGCAGGCGAACTTCAAGCGGTTTCTCCTGATAGCCCAACGGGTGGATTTTACCGTCAGGGCCGATCTCGAAATTCAACTTCATTCTGGTCTTGTCATAGTGGTTGGTCAGGTCCAGATTCTTCCTGCCAATCTTCTCCTCATTCCAACGCCGTTCGTTCTCGTCGGCCTCTGCCGTGCTGAATGATTTGCCGGCTTCGACGTGCATGGCCTGTTTTCTATCTGTTGTCATAATGAATGTTCTTTTGATAAATGATTGATATTTGAGCTTGCTCACTCTGATTCGGATTCTGCCGGATGCAGAGGGGACTTTGCTGCTGTCAGGCAAAAAGTCCTTATTGGTTATGGACTTTCTATAAAACTTCCGGAACAAGTTCCTCCGTTATTCAACAAGTTCCAACCCGAGTTCGTCAATCAACGTCTGCAATGCAGGGTTACGCCGAATCATCTGCTGGAGAATCTGACATTTGGTAGGAACGGTCAGAAAGAAGTCGGCAATATCCAATCCTGCCTCACGCTGGTCGTCGGTTGCCATACGCTCCAATACATCGGAAACTGCCACACGTTTGCAGATACCGGACAACAATGCGGATTTCTCTCGCCATAATTCCATCGCTCCCAAATCAGGAACAAGGGTTACCTCTCTGCCCCGAAGAACAGACATCGCTTCTTTGTTGAAACATCCGTTCTTACCTCCGGTCGCAAGCCAGATATAATCAGGAATGAAGTGGCTCATGATAACAGCTGTCTTCTCACTCTCAACAAGCATAACAGGAGACGAAGATGCCCCTTTCAGCAAATGCTCTCCAAACAAGCATTGCTTCAAATGGAAATCCGGCAAATGTAATTCCGAATGTGCCCAACAGATATATGCCTGCGGCTCTTTGATCCGATGTCCTGTTTGGGTATCGTATAGCATAATCTTGCCGGTTCTCACATTGCCTGATATATCTGTCTGCCAGAAAATTGTAGCACCTCCCCATTTGGCGGATGTCCCGATCCGGTATATATTGAACAAACGCATGGTCTCTTCAGCACCGAATACATCGGAGAGGTAATGGTACAAGGGATTTATATCATAATGCGACAGGCTACGTCCGACAATATCCGGAGAGATAAAAGAGGGAACTGGCTGGTCGAACTTCCGTTCCAAAGATCTCTGCCGTTCAAACCGAGAATAATCCGCTTTATTCATCATATCGGGATTGTCCCTAAAATACTCACGAGGGGTATAATGGTAGCAGCATTTATGCTCATGGTCACATTTGCCGACCCTATCCGGAAACACGACAACACCTTCCTCATCGACATATCTGACAAAGCATCTGCTTCCACCGCAGTTAGGACAGGCTATCTTGCTCCCGTAACTGTATTTCTGAAGATGAAAACGATACTCACTCATATCCGTTCGGATTTTTGTCGTTTGCATCCTGCACTTTTGCACTTTGCGGTATTTGTTCCACCGATTCATTAGAAAGAAGTGCAACAGTGCAAAGTGCAGATTGTTTTTCCTGATTGATCTTGTGGTATGTACCGTGACTGGTTTTCTCTAAAACCGGATTCGGTTGCCGGCACAATTGCTTCAACGCATAATAGACGGAACGCCTCGACAGTTCGACTTTCTTTCCGGCGACAATCGCATCTCCGGCCGTGAACACATCGTCCAACAACGACAGCCAAGCCTCTTTGGTTTCACCGATATTGTTTGCAACAATCAGTTCCTGAATCCTGCGATAGGTATCTTCGTAATAACCGATCATCCGAATAGCAGCCTGAACGGATTCGAGCTCGATGCACTGCATAGCCCCCTCGTCTGTTGCCCATCTCAAAATCTGGAATACCAGAGACAGACGGGCGGCATTGCCGTTAAGTTTCATCTTGCGGCTTTCTACCTCCGCATCATCTTCGATGGCATTAATCTCCTCTATGATGTCATTATACCAACCATAAAAGTATTCCTCCGCTTCATCGCTCATATTCAATACAAGTGGATTCACCGTATTCCCTTTGTCGGCGCATTGACACTGTATATCCAATATCCTATTCATTATCGTCCTCCATTGCCCGACCATATCCGGCTTATGAATATTGCAATCACACCGTTTCCAACCGGAAATTCTCCGATCTTTCGGATAAACGAACAGGAAACGGTCGAGCAGACCGTTAGCAACCAGTTCGGTCTTGAATATCTCCGTCAGCAAGTTGGTCTGTACCGAGCCTATGATATTGATACACGGATTTTTGATAAGAATCGGTCTGGTTTCCGACTTGCGGATTACTTTCAAAGGTTGTCCGCTATAGGCCGTAAGCAGATCTTCGATAAGATTATTCCGATTACTATATCGCCTTACGGAATTGAACAAAGCCAGTATCTCATCGACGACCAATGCGATTCCTCGCGGATTATGCTGATGTATGCTCATCATCGCCTCCGGAGTAAAATCCGATATGACGGTCGTTACCAACTGGGGCTTTTTCAGGATGGCACAATCTTCCGCATCTCCACCGTTACGTTTGTTTCCTGATAAAGCAACCGCCTTTTCATATTCGTTCCATTCTTCATTGTATTTCTCATACATCCGGTCGTCATGCTCGCGTATCGGTCTGTATATAAATCCCAAAGGCGGAGTCTTTCCCAATCCTGGACGACCGATTAGCATCATATAAATGGAAGGACTTGTTTTCCATTCGCCCTTGATGCGGATTTGGCAGGAATTGCCGACAGCAGTAGCTACGGCAGAAAGGATAATGGATGCGGTATATTCAACATTGAAATTTTCATATCGGGCAAGATTTAGAATTATGTCTTGTATCTTGTCTGGAAACACATCCAAAAGGAGTCCAGTTTCCGGAACATGCTCAACTTCCGAGCGAAGCATATTGGTCAGATGCAGATTATCAAACATAGCCACCTCCTTCCTGCTTCGGTAAGTCGACGCCTATTGCAAAAGCATCAAAATGGAAGTGACGTAAAAATCGGTCCACATCCTCCTGCGTGTACCAATACTTGTCACCTTCACGGGAATAGCCGAGATATCCGTTGTCTCGTAATTTCTTAAGATACTTCTCCTTGATACCCAATTTCGCCATCAAGGACTTGTTGTCATAAAGACAATGCGCAACCACCTTATTTGCAGATGGCAGTTTTTCCTGTCGTTCCACTATGCGGAGAATCTTTTCCAGCAATTCTCTTTCGCATATAGTCTCTACCTTTAGTTTCTTTGCCATAGTAAATCTTATTATGGCTTTCCAATCCTGATGCACACTCGGACTTCAAGCCGCGTTATCTTGCCGTGACACGACTGTGCACATCGTTCCACGGCGGTGGCGAAGATAGAGAGTCCTTAAAACCTAAGAAGTTAGCATAGATTATATAACAGGTTATTCCTAATGTTAGGCTAATATTAGGATGCGCGCTTAACCGTTTGATTATAAATAAAAAGAGCAGCCGGAAGGCTACTCAAAAAAGATGTCGATTTTCTGAAAATTTTTCGGCACTGTCAGGTCTTTTCTGTTTTGACGAGACTGCCCTATGTCAGAAGTGTCAAATAGTGCACACAATTCGGCGTCAGGAAAGAGTTCCATTCCGAATTTCCAATAGGTCTTTGTTTCCATTTTAAGACGCTCCGGATAATCACCACAATAAATCCGACCACACATATACGCCAACAGAACTTTTGATTCATTCCATTTATAATGGGTGCCGCATTCTTCCATATAACCGGCTTCAATGGCTTTACCGAAAACTTTTTTTGCGAGTTCCGTATTCAATGTTCCTGATAAAACAATAGCAGCGTCAATACCTGCTACCAGCTCCTCCGAAACTGGAGTTCCAATGATATTACCATTTTTATTTGTTCTTCCCCTATTTTTCTCTTTCAGTATTTCTGCACAAAAGGCGAGGGCTGCGCCTGAAATCAATGTTATGATTGTCCCCCAAAATGCCGTAGAACCCGTATAGTCTTCATCGACAGGATTTATTACACCGATTCCGACAAGCAATAGAGTGCCGGCAAACAAGGCAATTGCACTTGACCAAAGAATTGTCCTTGCATATCTCTTAAAGACAAAGGATAATGCAAGTACGATGATACAAAGACCCATAACCAAAAATATTATTTGTAACATACAAATTTCACATTATTTTCGAACAAAACTGTTTATCTCAATACTATAAAACCTGAAAAATCAAATTATTTCAAGCGAAGCGAGGCCGTGTTTCAGCCTAGCTACTTCCGCAGACAGGGTTTCCGGCAGGAACCGTGCATAGACTTTCTCCGTCACGTCCGTACTTCCATGACCGAGTAGACGGCTGACAACCGACATGGACAACCCTTGGTTCAATGCGAAAACCGCGAACGAATGCCGGGCTGCGTGCATTGACAAACTGAACGGAAGTCCTATCTGTTCTCCTGCTACGACAAGCGACTGGTTGATACATTTCGTCGCGTTGTTACGGGCTTTGTAGAGTGCTTCTGCATCATCGAGATCCAGACTTTCCTTTACCAAATTGAATACATACCGGCAACCCTCACGTTTTTCCTGCCATTGCCGCAAGATATGCAGGGCCGGTTCGGTAAGCGGAATCACATGACGTTTGTTTGTCTTTATCATGATTTTCCGCAATTCTCGTCTGGCAAAGTCGATATGCTTCCATTGCAAGGTCATAACATCCACCACACGGAGTCCGCAGGCATGAAATGCAAAGAAGAACATCTCCAGAAACTCTTTCCTGCGCGGTTCAACACAGTTTCTGTAATATTCAAGCAGGGCAGCCATCTGCTCTTTAGTCAGGCTCTTGCCGTCAAATTCGGCTTCTTCCTCCGAAAGCGAAACTTTCGTCACGATACGCATATCCTGAATGCGTGCATTGACGACCGGATCCATCATGTTCATCTCACTGGCATATGCACACGCTTTCAATATCGGAGTCAGTGCATGATTGATTGTAGCATCGCTGTTTTGCTTTATTTCCCTGCGCCATTCGATATAGCTATCTAAAAGTTCTGGAGTCATCTCGCCTACATAGATTGCATCCGGTTTATATGACCCCTGTTTGGTAGCCCGTAAAAAGGTCTGGAAGATATTCATGCAACTCTTTCCGTTCTCGTACCGGCTTCTTCCGATCCTGTTCCTCGAATAGTCCGATGAAAGACGTTCCTGCGTAAACTCCACGAAGTCTTTGCCCTGATCCCGACGAGCAAGAGGCTTGTCTGCAAGAAAACCTGACACAACATTGGCAGTAATCTGATTGGGATGCTTCTCGTTATACTCGGCAAGCTGCGAATCTATACGCTCCACACGCGCCAGCAAAAGTTGGTTGAGCCGTTTGTATTCGCTGCCATAGCTTGCGCGTAATTCGCCACGTCCTTGATTGCCGTTCTGATTCCAGTCGGCAACCTTCGCAAACACATTCGTCGTCTTGCGTATGATCTGCCTGTTCCAAGTGTATTCCAACTCGACAGGATAAGTCTTGTCTTTTTCTGCATCCTTCGGAACACGAAGTCGATATTTGCCCAACGGATATAATCTTTTCGGTCTTCCCATACTTTTCCTCCTTTTAGTGATATTCCTGAGGAGAAACAAAGATATGGAATTTTAGACAAACAAACGCCTATTTTTGCTGCAAAAATTGCAATTTAGACAAACAAACCGCGCCATTCCACACCCTAAAACACCAGCGCGACAAACAAACTTTCATTGTTCATCGCGCTGATATTTAATTATTTAATCTATTCAAGAGTTATTAATACTCTTCCTCATTAAAGAAGAAGTCGTCTTTCGACGGGTAGTCGGGCCAAATATCTTCGATGGATTCGTAAATATCGCCTTCGTCTTCGATCTCCTGCAGGTTTTCCAGCACCTCCAGGGGGGCTCCCGAACGAACGGCATAGTCGATCAGCTCCTCTTTCGTGGCGGGCCAAGGAGCATCTTCCAGCTTCGATGCAAGTTCAAGCGTCCAATACATAGTCGTTATAAAGTTTTAAGTAAAAGTTCCATTCGGAGCCTCGCTCCGTAGCGAGTTGCAAATATACGGAAAAATCGGAATAATCAAAACAAAAAACGATCATTTGCCGAATTCCGGTCCCCGAGTCCTCTTAGGCTATGGAATCCAGAGGATTTCCTCCACGCCCAGCCGCAGGTTGAGCGTGCGACCCAGCGTATAAAACAGGTCGGATAGTCGATTCAGATAACGCAGGGCCGCGGGATCGACGGGGTGCAGAGCTGCGGCACGCAGGGCGGCGCGCTCGGCCCGGCGGCAGACCGTGCGGCAGACGTGACACTGCGACACGATGGAGCAGCCTCCCGGAATCGTGAACTTCGCGATGGGCTCCAGCTCCGCGGTCATCTGGTCGATCCGCTCCTCCAGCAGGGCGATGCACTCCTCCTTGAGCGGGGGCACTTTCCCCTCTCCCCCCTCGCCTACCGCCAACAGGGCGGAGACGGTCATCAGACGCGAATCGATCTCGTCGAGCATCCGGACGCAGTCCGTCAGGCGGTCATCGTCGCGCATGCGGTCGCTCAGCAGGGCCGTGAAGGCCATCAACTCGTCGACCGTGCCGTAGGCTTCGACCCGCGGATCGGTCTTGAAAACCCGTTCGCCTCCGACGAGCGAGGTCATACCCTGGTCTCCGGTTTTGGTGTAGATCTTCATAGGCGGAAATGTTGTTTCGGCAATCGGTTGTTGAATATCAGCAGGTAGGCGCGGTTGTCGACGGTCGTGCCCCGATGGGCTTCGATCAGCCTGCGGCACAGCTCCGCCCGTTCGCGTCCCTGACAGGGAGACATCAGGGCAAGAGTCGTGCCCTGATTCGCCGCCCGGTCGACAATCCGGCAGGTCGCAGCATCGTCGACCGCCGGAGTGAGCAGGCAGAAATCGCAACTCTCCGGAAGCCGGTCGATCTCGCAAAGGGCGTAACCGCAATGTATAGCCAGATTCTGCAGCTGCACGGCCCTTCTGCGCGGGTATCCGGCGGCCGTCAACCGTTCGTAGAGCGACCGGTCGCCGTCGTGCAGCTCCCGTTTCATGAACACCTGACGCACGATGGCGTAGACGAACGGCGAGTGCACGCCGTGGCCGCGGAAATAGCGCGCCCGCGCCACCCGGGACGGGAGCGTCTTCAATCCGTAGAGCCGGCGTTTGAGGCTTCGACCGCTGAGTTTCATCCGCTAAAGTTTGAGCATGCCGGCCAGACGCCCCGTCGAGAAGGCGATCTGGAGATTGTATCCGCCCGTATTGGCATCGAGGTCGAGCACCTCGCCGGCGAAATAGAGCCCTTTGATCCGGAGCGACTCCATCGTGTACTTGTTCACCTCGTCGCAGCGAACGCCGCCGGCCGTCACGACCGCGTATTCGAAGGGGGCATAGTCCGAAATCGGGAACACCATACCCTTCAGCAACTTGATAAGCCGCTCGATCTCGGCCTCGGTGATCTTGCGGATATAGTTTTTCGAATGGATGTCGAGTTCGTTCGCCAGCGGCATGACGAGTGGCTTGGGGACCAGTTTCCGCAACAGTTCCGAGAAGAATTCGTCGGGCTGCATCTCCTCCATCTCGCGGCGGATGCGGTCGCGCAGCACCTCCTCCGTCAGCGCCGGCTTCATATCCAGCTGGAGCTTCACCTTGCGGCCGTCGATGATCGCATCCACGGCATCGCGGCTCAGCCGCAGCGCGACGGCGCCCTCGATACCGCGCTCCGAGAATCCGATCTCGCCGAACTCCTCGCGGACGGGTTCATTATCCACGAAGAGCGTCACGCGAACGTTCTTGAGCAGCAGGCCTTGCAGGTACTTCATCTGGGCATGAGTCGAGACCAGCGGCGTCAGCGACGGCCGCACCGGTTCGATCGTATGCCCCAGGTCGGAGGCGAAGAGATAGCCGTCGCCCGTGGAACCCGTGGCAGGATAGCTCATGCCGCCGGTCGTGACGATCACGCACGGGCACTCCTCCTTGCGGGTGAAGCCCCGCTTGTTGACGTAGCGGACACCGAAAACCTTATCGCCGAGCGTAAGAATCTCCGTCACGCGGGTATTGTACTGAATCCGGACGCCGTTGTCGACGCAATACTCCAGCAGGGCGTTGGCGATATCCCACGCCTTGCCGCTTCGCGGAAAGACCCGTTCTCCCCGCTCGATGTCGAGTTTCACGCCCTGTCGTTCGAAAAACCGGATCGCAGCCTTGTTATTGAATTCGGCGAAAGCCGGTTGAAAGAATTCCGCGTTGGTGCGGACCTGCTCGGCGAACTCCTCGGGCGGCCGGGCGTTCGTTACGTTGCAGCGTCCTTTTCCCGAGATGCGGACCTTGCGGCCCGACTTCTCCATCTTTTCCAGCAGGAGCACTCGTTTCCCGTTGCGCGCCGCGGTTCCGGCCGCCATCATGCCTGCGGCACCGGCGCCGACGACGATCACGTCGTATTCCGGACGTTCGGGTTTGTTCTCAATAGTCGTTTCCATCCTGCAAAGATAGCAATAAGCGAGGGCAAAAGCAAGTTTACGCGCATTTTACGGAGCAGTAGTATTTCAGGCGGAGTTAAAGATACGGTATTACGGCTCTCACACCACGATCTCCGGCCGTTTTTAGCGGAGAAAAAAAAATCGGACCGCACGTCGTGCGGTCCGATTCATCGATCCGGAGTTTCGGATTAAGCCTCCAGCGCGAAACGCTTGTAGGCAACTACCGTAGCCTCCTTGTCGGCCTTGCGGATGTACTCGGCGATGGTCTCCTTCTCGCCTACGACAAGCTGGTTCAGCAGCGTGTTCTCCTCGAAGAACTTGCGCATCTTTCCCTCGGCGATCTTCTCCAGAATGGCGTCGGGCTTGTTGGCGTTCTTGGGATCCTGCTTCATGGCCTCTACGGCGATCTGACGCTCGTGAGCTACCACCTCCTCGGGGCAGTCGGCGACGTCGATCGAAATGGGAGCCATAGCCGTAGCCTGCATGGCGACGGTGTGGGCCACCTCGGCGGGAACCTCCTTGTTGAAGCCGATCAACGTACCGAGCTTCTTGTTGAAGTGTACGTATGCGTGGCAATAGGGAGCCTCGATGCGGGCGTAGTAAGCCAGCTCGCACTTCTCGCCGGTCTGGCCCGACTTCTCGGTAACCATCTCCTCGACGGTGTGGCCCTCGGCATTCTTGGTTGCCAGCAGAGCGGCCGTATCGGCGGCATCGGCTGCAACGGCGATATCCAGCATGGCATTGGCCGATGCGGAGAATTCGGCGTTCTGGGCTACGAAGTCGGTCTCGCAAGCCAGGCAGAGGATATAGCCCTTCGAGCCTACGATCTTCGTCACGACGACACCCTCGGTAGCGGTGCGGTCGGCGCGCTTGGCTACGACCAGCTTACCCTTCTCGCGGATAATGTCCTTGGCACGCTCGAAGTCGCCTTCAGCCTCCTGAAGGGCCTTCTTGCAGTCCATCATACCGGCGCCGGTCATCTTGCGGAGCTTCATTACATCAGCTGCTTTGATTTCCATAGTATTCTTTTTTTTATACGTTACTGATTCGGTTTTCGTGCGTCGTGCGCTTATTCGGCCTTGGCCTCTTCGGTAGCGGCTACAACCTCGGCGACAGCAGCCTCCTCGGCATCGAAGCTGGCCTTAACGGCCTTCTTGATGCGGGGCTTTGCCTGCTTGGCACCCTCGGCCTCGGCGGCTGCATTCTCCTGCGCCTCCTTCTCCTTCTCGAGCTTGCGCTCCTCCAGACCCTCGGCGATAGCACCGCACATGGCCTCCAGGATGACGGCAATCGACTTGGCGGCATCGTCATTTGCAGGGATTACGTAATCAATGTCGGTCGGATCACAACAAGTATCAACCATTGCAAATACGGGGATGCTCAGTCTCTTGGCCTCCTTCACGGCGTTGGCCTCCTTCTGTACGTCCACGACGAACAGAGCGGCGGGCAGACGGGTCAGGTCGGCGATGGAGCCCAGGTTCTTCTCCAGCTTGGCGCGCTGACGCGAAATCTGGAGTTTCTCGCGCTTCGAGAAGTTGTCGAAGGTGCCGTCGTTGGTCATCTTGTCGATGGTGGCCATCTTCTTCACCGCCTTGCGGATGGTGGGGAAGTTGGTCAGCATACCGCCGGCCCAACGCTCGGTTACGTAGGGCATGCCTACGGTTGCCACCTTCTCGGCTACGATCTCTTTAGCCTGCTTCTTCGTGGCTACGAACAGTACGCGGCGGCCGCTCTTGGCGATCTGCTTGAGGGCTGCGGCAGCCTCGTCCACCTTCAGCACGGTCTTGTGCAGGTCGATGATGTGGATGCCGTTCTTCTCCATGAAGATGTAGGGAGCCATTTTGGGGTTCCACTTACGCTTCAGGTGTCCGAAGTGGGCACCGGCCTCCAGTAACGCTTCAAAATTAGTACGTGACATTTTCTCTTTCTTTTTTTAATTTTTTTTACTCTTTTCTTCAACCCGGCCGGTAGTGAGGTGATCTCAATCCTCCGGGTTTTCCGCATTCGGGCAACGGACCGGTAGACCGTGTGCCGTACCTTTTCGTTCCGGCTCCGCTTCTCCACCGCTTCGGGGAGAGCGTCAAGCAGCGTCCTTTCCGTTTGAAACCGCGAATGCGCTTTTCAGGTTCTCTGTCAGGGTTATCCGGATCGGATTAACGCTTGCTGAACTGGAACTTGCGGCGTGCACCGGGCTGACCGGGCTTCTTACGCTCGACTTCGCGCGGATCGCGCATCAAGAAGCCGTTCTTCTTCAGTACGGAACGATACTCCTCTGCATTCACCTCGCACAAGGCGCGGGCGATACCCAGACGGGCGGCCTCGGCCTGGCCCTTGATACCGCCGCCGTCGAGGTTGATGGTTACGTCGAACTGCTCCAGGGTGTTGGTAGCCAGCAGGGGCTGCTTCACCTCGTACTGGAGGATCTCCAGCGGGAAATATACGTCGAGAGCTTTGCGGTTGATGGTGATCTGACCATTGCCGGGCTTCAGGAATACGCGAGCCACAGCGGCCTTGCGGCGACCTACGGTATTGATAACTTCCATAATCTTCTCTCTTACTTAATCTCGTTCAACTTGATTGCCTTGGGGCTCTGGGCGGCGTGCGGATGCTCGGCGCCGGCATACACCTTCAGGTTCTTGATAATAGCCTCGCCCAGACGAGTCTTGGGGAGCATGCCCTTCACGGCGTGTTCGATGACGAAAGCAGGCTTTCTCTTCAGGAAATCCGCGGGCGTAGCAAAGCGCTGGCCGCCGGGATAGCCGGTGTAGCGAACATACTCCTTTTCGTCCATTTTCTTGCCGGTGAGCTTCACTTTGTCGGCGTTGATGACGATCACGTAGTCACCGCAGTCGGCGTGGGGCGTGTAGCTCGGCTTGTTCTTACCGCGCAGGATCTTGGCGACCTGCGAAGCAAGGCGGCCCAGCACCTCGTCGGTAGCGTCGATCACGTACCACTCTTTCGTGGTGGTAGCTGCGTTCGCCGAGATGGTTTTGTAGCTTAATGAATCCACTTTGTTTTACGTTTAGTTAATAACTTGTTGTTTAATGTAATCCGGCTCGTTTCATTACGACGAGCGGCGCAAAGGTACGACTAATTTGCGACGTGCGCAAGAAAGTCGCCGAAAAAAAATCCTGAAAATTCGCAATTCACTGACCCACAGCTCCCCCGAAAGAAATAAACGGAAAAACGGATCCCGACCGCAACCCCGAAAAGAGAGCGTCCCCCTTTTTTCGGGGGACGCTCCGCATGAAATGTTCGGACCGCTTTCCTATCCCAGATAGGAGAGCAGGATACCGGCGGCAACGGCCGAACCGACCACGCCGGCCACGTTCGGCCCCATGGCGTGCATCAGCAGGAAATTGCTCGGATCCTCCTTCTGGCCCTCGGCCTGCGATACGCGGGCGGCCATCGGCACGGCCGAAACGCCGGCCGATCCGATCAGAGGATTGATCTTGTTGCCCTCCTTGACGAAGAGGTTCATCAACTTGGCGAGCAGGACGCCTCCGGCAGTACCCATGCAGAAAGCGACGACACCCAGCACCAGAATGCCCAGCGTCCGGAAGTTGAGGAAAGCATCGGCCGTAGCGGTGGCGCCCACGGTGATACCCAGGAAGATCACCACGATGTTCATCAGCTCATTCTGCACGGTCTTGCTCAGACGATCCACGACTCCGCACTCCTTCATCAGGTTGCCCAGCATCAGACAGCCTACCAGCGGAGCGGCGCTCGGCAGCAGCAGGGAGATGATGACGGCAATCAGAATGGGGAAGAGAATCTTCTCGGTCTTCGACACGGTGCGCAACTGCGACATGCGGATCGAGCGCTCCTTCTTCGAGGTGAGCATCCGCATGATGGGCGGCTGGATCACCGGCACGAGAGCCATGTAGGAATAGGCGGCGACGGCGATGGGACCGAGCAGCTCGGGAGCCAGCTTCGAGGTCAGGAAGATGGCCGTCGGACCGTCGGCTCCGCCGATGATGCCGATCGAGCCGGCCTGCGCGGGGGTGAAGCCCAGCGCGAAGGCGCCGATGAAGGTGAGGAAGATGCCGATCTGTGCGGCGGCACCCAGCAGGAAGCTCTTCGGGTTGGCGATCAGCGGACCGAAGTCGGTCATGGCGCCCACGCCCACGAAGATCAGACAGGGATAGATACCCAGTTTGACACCCAGATAGAGGTAGTCGAGCAGACCGGCGTCGCGCACGAAGCTGCCCCAGTGCACATGTCCCTCGGCGAAGAGTTCGGAGTGGTACATGTTGGCGTCGGGCAGGTTCGAGAGCAGCATGCCGAACGCGATGGTGAACAGCAGCAGCGGCTCGAACTTGTGCTTGATGGCCAGGTAGAGCAGCAGGAAGGCCACGCCGATCATGGCGACATTGCCCCACGTTGCTCCGGCGAAGCCCGTAGATTCGACGAATTTAAGCAAACTCTCGGTCGTGAAGTTTGCGGACAGCAGCGTCATCATACCTTATTATTCGATAACGATTAGACTGTCACCCTCCATTACGGTCGCACCCTGCTGCACGAGAATGGATTTCACGACACCGTCGCTCAGGGCGTCGATGTTGTTCTCCATCTTCATGGCCTCGAGGACCAGCAGCGTCTGGCCGGCCGAAACCTTGTCGCCGACGGCCACCTTGACGGCCAGCACCGTACCGGGCAGAGGGCTCTTCACCGTATTGCCGGCACCGGCTGCGGCGGGAGCGGCAGCGGGGCGCGACGGAGCAGCCGTCTTGGGGGTTACGGAGAGTCCGGTGGCGGCCGGAGCCGAGATCACCTGCGGCTTGGAGGCGGCGGAGGCTTTGGCGCCTGCGATCTCCACCTCGTAGGCCGTGCCGTTCACTACGACATGAGCCACCGTGGAGGCCTCGTTCACGTCATCAATCGTCACGTCGTACTGATGACCGTTTACTTTCAACGAATAATCTTTCATCGCTTCTTAACTACTTTCTAATGGGTAATTGGGTTAAACCGTGGATTTTCGAGCTCCAGGGCGAGTAGGCCCGCTTGATGCTCTGGATGGTGATCACCTCCGACTCCTTGTCGTGCAGGGCGCTCTTGTAGAGGGCGAGCGCCACCGTGATGGCGGCCATCTCCTCTTCGGGGAGCGACACCTCCTTGACGGGGGTGATTTCTCGACGGTAGGTGAAGGCCATGCCGAAGAGCTTCATGATGCCCACCAGCAGGAACAGCATCACGACGACCAGCATGAATCCGATGCCCGACACGGAGAGCACCTCCGACCATCCCCAGTTGACTTCTAACAGAATCATAATTCAGTGTTTTTGGGTTACAAGGGAATGTTCGAGTGCTTCTTGGCCGGGTTCTGCAAGCGCTTCGAAGCGAGCATCTGCAGGGCGCGGATGATGCGGAAGCGGGTGTTGCGGGGTTCGATCACGTCGTCGATATAGCCGTAGCGAGCGGCGTTGTAGGGGTTGGAGAACTTGTCGTTGTACTCCTTCTCCTTCTCGGCGACGAACTTGGCCCGCTCCTCCGGATTCTCGAAGCCGGCGATCTCCTTGGCGTGCAGCACCTCCACGGCACCGCTGGCACCCATCACGGCGATCTCGGCCGACGGCCATGCGTAGTTGATGTCGCCGCGGATGTGCTTCGACGACATGACGATGTAAGCACCGCCGTAAGCCTTGCGCAGCGTGACGGTCACCTTCGGCACCGTAGCCTCGCAATAGGCGAAGAGCAGCTTGGCGCCGTGCGTGATGACGCCGCCGTACTCCTGAGTGGTGCCCGGCAGGAAGCCCGGCACGTCCACCAGCGTCACGATCGGAATGTTGAAGGCGTCGCAGAAGCGGACGAAGCGGGCGGCCTTGCGGCTGGCGTTGATGTCCAGCACGCCGGCCATGAACTTGGGCTGGTTGGCGATGATGCCGACGCTCTGGCCGTTGAAGCGGGCGAAGCAGGTGATGATGTTCTTCGCGAAGCCGGCGGCCTGCTCCAGGTATTCGCCGTTGTCGACGATGGCTCGGATCACCTCGGCCATGTCGTAGGGCTTGTTGGGGCTGTCGGGCACGATTTCGTTGAGCGAATCCTCCAGACGGTCGATGCGGTCGGTGCAGACAGCCAGCGGAGCGTCCTCCATGTTGTTCTGCGGCAGATAGCCGATCAGCTTGCGGATGAGCTCGATGCCCTCGTCCTCGGTGTCAACGGCGAACTGCGCCACGCCCGAACGGGTGGTGTGCATCGTGGCGCCTCCCAGCTGCTCCTGCGTCACATCCTCGCCCGTTACGGTCTTCACGACCTTCGGACCCGTGAGGAACATGTTCGAGGTCTGCTTCTTCATGATGATGAAGTCGGTCAGGGCGGGCGAATAGACGGCACCGCCGGCGCAGGGGCCGAAGATAGCCGAGATCTGCGGAATCACGCCCGACGACATGACGTTGCGCTGGAAAATATTGGCGTAGCCGGCCAGTGCGTTCACACCCTCCTGAATACGGGCGCCGCCCGAGTCGTTCAGACCGATGCAGGGGGCTCCGTTGCGCAGGGCCATGTCCTGCACCTTGCAGATCTTCTCGGCCATCGAGATCGACAGCGAGCCGGCCGTTACGGTGAAGTCCTGTGCGAAGATGTAGACCAGACGGCCGTCGATGGTGCCGTAGCCGGTCACTACACCGTCGCCGTAGGTGTGGCTCTTCTCCATGCCAAAGTCGTAGCAGCGGTGAGTGACGAACATGTCGAACTCCTCGAAGCTGCCCTCGTCCAGCAGCATCTGTATGCGCTCGCGGGCCGTGTACTTGCCCTTGGCGTGTTGAGCGTCGATGCGCTTCTGACCACCACCCATGCGCGCCGTTTCGCGGTTGGCGATGAGCTGGTTGATTTTGTTTTGAATGTCGCTCATAATATCTTCTTGTCGTAAAAGATTGTATTTATTTGTTCTTGTTTTCGCACAGCTCGGTCAGAATGCCCTGAGTCGATTTCGGGTGCAGGAAAGCGATCGTCAGCCCCTCGGCACCCTTGCGCGGCGTCTTGTCGATCAGACGGATGCCCTGCGCCTCAGCATCGGCCAGCTGCTCCTCGATGTTCTCGCAGGCCAGCGCCATGTGGTGGATGCCCACGCCGCGGTTCTCGATGTACTTGGCGATGGTCGACTCCTCGGAGGTGGGCTCCAGCAGCTCGATCTTGGTCTGCCCCAGCATGAAGAAGGCGGTGCGGACCTTCTGGTCGGCCACCTCTTCGATGGCATAACACTTCAGACCCAGCACGTTCTCCCAGTAGGGAATGGCTTCGTCCAGACTTTTCACGGCAACGCCGAGATGCTCGATGTGTGATACTTTCATGATGATAACGTTTTATGTTAAGTTAGTTCTGTTCTGCTTCCGAAAAGCGACCGGCAATCCCTATTTCACTTACGATTCGGTCGTTTTTTAAGGCATACAAAGATAACTCTATTATCCGAAATACAAAACTTATTTCGCTCTTTTTTGTCGGCGATCCGCCCGCGGACGAAACCCTTTTCGACTTTTTTTGCGACCCCGGAGCGATTCCGCTTGTTTCGATGCCCGAAATTTGTTACCTTCGCTCGGGAATTTAAGAACCGCATGCCATGGCTTTTACGAAGATAGACCATTACGAGAAAGAGTATCTCGACACCCATCACGACAGCGCCCTGAACGTAACGCAGGGGGTTGCGGACCAACCGATAGTAAATCCCTACTTCAAGCGCCGCAAGAGACGCGAGCTCTCCGTGGACGAATACGTGGAGGGCATCCTGAAGGGAGACATCACCATCCTCTCCCAGGCCATCACGCTCGTCGAGAGCAGCAATCCCGACCACTACGCCCGTGCGCAGGCCATCATCGAGCGCTGCCTGCCCCACGCCGGACGGTCGGTGCGCATCGGCATCACGGGGGTGCCCGGCGCCGGCAAGTCGACCTTCATCGAGGCCATAGGCAACATGGTTACCTCGCTCAGGCACAAGTTGGCCGTGCTGGCTATCGACCCCTCGTCGGAGCGGAGCGGAGGCTCCATTCTGGGCGACAAGACCCGCATGGAGAGCATCTCGACCAACCCGAAGGTCTTCATCCGCCCCTCCCCCTCGGCGGGCTCGCTGGGCGGCGTGGCCCGCAAGACGCGCGAGACGATCGTGCTGTGCGAGGCGGCGGGCTACGACGTGATCTTCATCGAGACGGTGGGCGTCGGACAGTCCGAAACGGCCGTGCACTCGATGGTCGACCTCTTCATGCTGTTGCAGATCTCGGGTGCCGGCGACGAGCTGCAGGGCATCAAGCGCGGCATCATGGAGATGGCCGACATGATGGTTATCACGAAGGCCGACGGGGAGAACATCCACAAGGCCGAACTGGCCCGGACGCAGTTCCAGGGGGCGCTGCGTCTCTTCCCGATGCCCGAATCGCAGTGGAAACCGCAGGTCTACACCTCGTCGGCCTACACCGGAGCGGGTCTCGAGGAGGTCTGGAAAGGGGTGGAGAGTTTTCTGGAGCACACCGAGGCGAACGGCTATTTCCGCCACAACCGCAACCGGCAGAACAAGTACTGGATGTACGAATCGATCAACGAAGCGCTGAAGCAGAGTTTCTACCTGAATCCCGAAATCGAGCAGCTGATTCCGGAGTACGAAGCCCGCGTGCTGGAGGACAAGATCTCCTCGTTCGTGGCCGCCAAGGAGCTGCTGGACAAATATTTCGGCAATCGGTCATGAAAAGGCTCGTCGTATTCACCGGGGCCGGCATGAGCGCCGACAGCGGGCTCGCCACCTTTCGCGATGCCGACGGGCTGTGGGCCGATTACCGTATCGAGGAGGTCTGCACCCCCGAGGCGCTGGCCCGCGACCGGAAGAAGGTCATCGACTTCTACAACATGCGCCGCCGCGAACTCCTCGGCTGCGCACCCAACGCCGGCCACCTCGCCATCGCGGAGCTGGAGTCCCGTTTCGACGTGCAGGTCATCACCCAAAATGTCGACGACCTGCACGAGCGGGCCGGATCGAGCCGCGTGCTGCACCTGCACGGCGAACTGACGAAGCTGCGTTCGGAGCGCAATCCCGACCTGATCGTCCCGATCGAGGGGTGGGAGCAGCCGCTCGACGCGCGGGCCCCGGACGGTGCGCTGCTGCGGCCCCATATCGTCTTCTTCGGCGAATCGGTGCCGATGTTCGAGCCGGCTGCGCGCATCGCGGCCGGGGCCGACCTGTTCGTAGTGGTCGGCACGTCGCTCGCGGTCTACCCTGCCGCCTCGCTGGTCGGCTATCTGCGTCCGGATGTGCCGGTCTATCTGGTCGATCCGGGAAAACCCGACATCCGGTCTATCCGCAATCCGCTGACCCACATAAAGGCCCGCGCAGCCGAGGGGCTGCCCTCGCTGGCCCGCACGCTACAATAAGAGAGGCGCCTCGTCGGCGCCTCTTCTTCATTCATAAGCAAATAATACCCTATCGCTTTCTCAACTGCAGGGCGATGGGCAGCGCCACGCAGAAGATGCACGAAATCTTCGTGACCAGAGCGGCAATCGTCAGCGTAAGCGACCGTTCTCCATCGTACCATCGCTGCCAATCGGGATAGCCGATCAGGGCCAGCAGCAGCAACACACCGCCCGCGCCGATCAGGATTCGCGCCCATTGCGGAAGCTTATTTACCTGCTCGACATCCGTATCCGGCTCGTCGGGACCTACAGCCGCCCAGATGCCGGTCGTCCAACTGAAGGCGTTGAGTCCTCCGCTCAGGCAGGCGTAGCGCAGGATCCGCTCCAAGGAGTCCTCCCCTCCCGCCAGTCCGATCAGAAACGTAACGCCGAAGCCCACCGCCGCGGCCGGCAGCAATCCGACCCAGAGCGAATTATGCAGGAAATTCCGCCTGCGGTCGGCGTCGGCCAACTTGCACCACTCCTCGAACAGACCAAGCAGCTTCATTCGAAAAAAATTAGTTTTCATCTCTCTTCTCCTCTGATTTCGTCAGTTTGGCTTTCGCGCGCTTCAGGCGGCCGCTGCGTCGCAGCACATCGGCGATGATCCACTGCAACTGGCCGTTGGTCGAGCGGAACTCGTCCGCCGCCCACTGCTCCACAGCCTCCATCGTCTCGGCGTCCACGCGCAGAGCGAAACTTTTCGTCGCCTCCTTCGCCATGATGCTAATGGTGCAGGGTTCCGGTGTTCACTACGGGCTGGGCCGACTCGTCGCCGCACAGCACGACCAGCAGATTGCTTACCATCGCCGCCTTGCGCTCCTCGTCGAGCTCGACGACCGCCTCGTCCGAGAGCTTGTCGATCGCCATCTTAACCATCGACACGGCGCCCTCCACGATCTTCTCGCGGGCCGAGATGATAGCGTCGGCCTGCTGGCGGCGCAGCATCACGGCAGCGATTTCGGGGGCATAGGCCAGGTAGTTGATCCGGGCCTCCACGACCTCGATACCGGCCATAGCCAGCCGCTCGTTGAGTTTCTCCTCCAACTGGCGGTTGATCTCGTCGCCGCTCGAACGGAGCGTGAGCTCCCCTTCGCCGCCGCTGTTGTTGTCGTAGGCGTAGCAGCCGGCCACCTGACGCAGCGCCGCATCGCTCTGCACGCCGACGAAGTTCTCCAGCACGCGCATGCGGTCGCTGGCCGATACGCCGGCACCGACCGCCGTGGCGGGAGCGTCGATGTCGAAGACCGCCTTGTAGATCTCTTCGCGCTTGATTTTCCACACCAGCACCAGACCGATCAGCACCGGATTGCCCGTGCGGTCGTTCACCTTGATGGGCTCGGCGTTCAGGTTGCGGGCCCGGAGCGAGATATTCTTGGCCGACATGAAGGGATTGACCCACCAATAGCCCGTATCGAGGAAATTACCGCGGTACTTGCCGAAAAAGAGCAGGACGCGCGCCTCGTTGGGCTCCAGCAGGATGAAGCCGCCGCAACAGATGAGCGACAGCGTGATGCCCACGACACCCAGGCCGATCTCCAGTCCGCCCGCGAGCGAACTCCACTCCAGCGCATAGGCGCCCATGACGATGATCGCGACACTGGCGGCCAGTCCGGCCAGCATCAGAAACAGCGCCAGAAAACCATTGGCTTTCCAACCTGCATACTCGAAATTCCGATTCTCCATATCCGATTGTTTTTTGATATTGTTTTGATATCACAAATATAGGGGAAATTTTTGATTCTGCAACACGCTGCGGCAAAAAAAATCCGAATTGCACCTGTCATCAGGCACAATTCGGAATGATTCAGCCGGCAGAACCGGAACCGGCCTACACCACCCGCCGGCCCCGCAAATAGACCTGCTCGATCAGGGGGGTCTGGTAGGCATAGGGGAAGAAGGCCAGCGAAGGCAGCGGACGCGTCAGGAAGAAGCTGGCGGCCTTTCCGCGCGTGATGGAGCCGTACTCGTCGGAGGCATTCATGGCCGCGGCGCCGTTGAGCGTCGTGGCGTTCAGCGCCTCGGCCGGGGTGAGTTTCATGCGGATACAGCCCATAGCCATCACCAGCCGCATATTGCCCGAGGGCGACGACCCCGGATTGTAGTCCGTAGCCAGCGCCACGCCCAGCCCGGCGTCGATCATGCGGCGCACGGGGGCATAGGGAATCCCGAGGAAGAAGGAGGCACCGGGCAGTCCCGTAGGCATCGTGCGCGTACCGCGCAGCGCCTCGATCTCGACATCGGTGGTGCGCTCCAGATGGTCGACCGAGGTGGCTCCGAACCGGACACCCACCTGCACGCCTCCCGACACGGCCAGTTCATTGGCATGGATCTTCGCCGTAAGTCCGTGGCGGCGGCCCGCCTCGAGAATGCGCGCCGTCTCCTCGACTGTGAAGAACCCTTCGTCGCAGAAGACATCCACGAACTCCGCGAGCCCCTCCCGGGCCACGGCCGGAATCATGTCGCGGCACACGTGGTCGACATACTCCGACTGCCGGCCCGCATACTCCCGGCCCACGGCGTGCGCCCCCAGAAAGGTGGCCTTGACGCCGATAGGCGAGCTTCGGCGGATGCGGCGGATGACGCGCAGCATCTTCAGTTCGTCCTCGAGCCGTAGCCCGTAGCCGCTCTTGATCTCGACGCACCCCGTACCCATGCGGATGATCTCGTCGATCCGCTCCATCGCCTGCCTGAAGAGCTCCTCTTCGGAGGTCTCGTGCAGCCGGTCCGCGGAGTTCAGAATGCCGCCGCCCCGGCGGGCGATCTCCTCGTAACTCAAGCCGTTGATCTTGTCCAGAAACTCCTGCTCGCGGCTGCCGGCATAGACCAGATGGGTGTGAGCGTCGCAGAACGACGGGAAGAGCCAGCGGCCGCCGGCATCCGCCCGCTCATCGGCCACGGGCGCGACGCCCGTGCCGAAGTCGGCGATCCGCCCCTCCTCGACCAGCAGCCACGCCCCCTCCAGGCAGGGCAGCTCCTTCATGGCGGCCCCTTCGCGCCGGTCGACGCCCGGTTCTGCCAGCCCGACCAGCGTGCCGATGTTCTCGATCAGCAGGCCCATAATCCGCGGACGAATTCGACCGAAGCGGAGATATGGGGATACATCACCTCGTCGGTATCGATGAAGGGAACCCGCTTGCGGTATTCGGCCACCAGACTTTCCAGCACCTCCGACGAGCGGAGCGGACGACGGAAATCGAGTGCCTGCGCGGCGTTGAAGAGCTCGATAGCCAACACGCGCTCGGTGTTGCAGACGACGCGGTAGAGCTTCGTCGCAGCGTTGGACCCCATGCTGACATGGTCCTCCTGCCCCTGCGACGAGGGGATCGAGTCGCACGATGCGGGCCAGCAGAGCCCCTTCGTCTGGCTGACGATCGAAGCGGCGGTGTACTGCGGAATCATGAAACCGCTGTTCAGGCCGGGCTTGGCGACCAGGAACTTCGGCAGGCCACGCTCGCCGGCGATCAGCTGATAGATGCGGCGCTCGGAGATGTTGCCCAACTCGGCCACGGCGATCGCCAGGAAATCCATAACCAGCGCGATGGGCTGTCCGTGGAAGTTGCCGGCCGAGATCACCTTGTCCTCGTCGGGGATGATGGTCGGGTTGTCGGTCGCGGAGTTGATCTCGGTCGTCAGCACGCTCTCCGCGTAGGCTATCGTATCCTTCGACGCACCGTGAACCTGCGGGATGCAGCGGAACGAATAGGGATCCTGCACGTGCGTCTTCGGACGGGCGATCAGCTCGCTGCCCTTCAGCAGCTCGCGGAATACGCAGGCGGTTTCGATCTGTCCGTTATGGGCCCGCACCTCGTGCACGGCGGGGTCGAACGGCTCCACACGGCCGTCGAAAGCCTCCAGCGACACGGCGCCGATCCGGTCGGCGGCGCGGCTCAGCCGCCGGGCCCGGATGAGCGACCAGACACCGTAGGCGCTCATGAACTGCGTGCCGTTCAGCAGGGCCAGACCCTCCTTCGACTGGAGCTGAATGGGGCTCCACCCCTTCGCCTCCAGCATCTCGGCAGCGGGAACGACCTTCCCTTCGTACTCCACCTCGCCCAGACCGAGCAGCGGCAGGCACAGGTGTGCCAGCGGTGCCAGGTCGCCCGAGGCGCCCAGCGACCCCTGCTGATAGACGACGGGGAGGATATCGGCGTTGAAGAAATCGGCCAGACGCTCGACGGTGCAGAGCTGAACGCCCGAGTGGCCGTAGGAGAGCGACTGGATCTTGAAGAGCAGCATCAGCCGGACGATCTCGTTCGGGACGCGCTCGCCGGTGCCGCAGGCGTGGGACATCATCAGGTTCTTCTGCAGCTGGGCTAGCTGGTCGGGCTCCACGGAGATATTGCAGAGCGAGCCGAAACCGGTCGTAACACCGTAGATGGGCTCCTTGCGGGTCTCCATCTTCCGGTCGAGATACTCGCGGCAGCGGACGATGCGCGCACGGGCGTCGTCGCTCAGCGAAAGGGTGTAGTGTCGGTTCAGAATCTCCTCGACACGGTCGACGGAGAGGTGGGCGGAACTGATTTCGTGATTCATATCTGTTTCGGTTCTTTTTCGGGTTAACGATTCTCTTCTTTCAGGACGGCGCGGATCATCTCCTCGTCGGCCAGGTTGGGCAGCGTGACCTTCAGGCCCGGGGTGCGCTCCATCTCGCGGCGGATGGAGAAGATGGCACCCTCGTTGCGGGCCCAGCTGCGGCGGGCGATGCCGTTGTTCACGTCCCAGAGCAGCATCTCGCGGATGTGGCGCGCCGACTCGTCGGAGCCGTCGACCACCATGCCGAAGCCGCCGTTGATCACCTCGCCCCAGCCTACGCCGCCGCCGTTGTGGATCGAGACCCACGTGGCGCCGCGGAACGAATCGCCGATGACGTTATGCACGGCCATGTCCGCCGTAAAGGAGGAGCCGTCGTAGATGTTCGAGGTCTCGCGATAGGGCGAGTCGGTGCCCGACACGTCGTGATGGTCGCGGCCGAGCACCACGGGTGCCTTCAGCTCGCCGCGCTTCACCGCCTCGTTGAAGGCCAGCGCGATTTTGGTGCGGCCCTCGCAGTCGGCATAGAGGATGCGGGCCTGCGAACCCACGACGAGCTTGTTGCGGGCCGCCTCGCGAATCCAGTGGATGTTGTCGTCAAGCTGTCCGGCGATTTCGTCCGGAGCCGTGCGGCGGATCTCCTCCAGCACTTCGGCGGCCAGCCGGTCGGTGACGGCCAGATCCTCCGGATCGCACGAGGTGCAGACCCAGCGGAACGGTCCGAACCCGTAGTCGAAGAACATAGGGCCCATGATATCCTGCACGTAGGAGGGGTAGCGGAACCGCCCGTCGGGACGCACGATGTCGGCACCGGCGCGCGAGGCCTCCAGCAGGAAGGCATTGCCGTAGTCGAAGAAATACATGCCCCTATCGCTCAGGGTGTTGATGGCGGCCGCCTGCCGGCGCAGGGACTCCTGCACCCGCTTGCGGAACTCCTCGGGATCGTCGGCCATCATGCGGTTCGACTCCTCGTAGCTGAGCCCGGCGGGGTAATAGCCGCCCGCCCAGGGGTTGTGGAGCGAGGTCTGGTCGGAGCCCAGGTCCACCTCCACTCCGTCGGCGGCCAGCCGCTCCCAGAGGTCGACGGCGTTGCCCTGGTAGGCCAGCGACACGGCCTCTTTGGCGGCACGGGCGCGGGCGATGCGGGGCAGCAGCTCGTCGAGCGAGGTATATACCTCGTCGACCCATCCCTGCGAATGGCGCTTCTCGACCGCCTTGGGGTTGATCTCCGAGATGACGCTCACCACGCCCGAGATCACGCCGGCCTTCGGCTGGGCGCCCGACATGCCGCCCAGACCGGACGACACGAAGAGCATGCCGCGGATATCCTTCTCGCCCGCTGCGAGTCGCTTGCGGGCGGCGTTCAGCACGGTGATGGTGGTTCCGTGGACGATGCCCTGCGGACCTATATACATATAGGAGCCGGCGGTCATCTGTCCGTATTGCGATACGCCCAGCGCGTTGAAGCGCTCCCAGTCGTCGGGCTTCGAGTAGTTGGGGATCACCATGCCGTTCGTCACGATCACGCGCGGAGCATCGGGATGCGAGGGGAAGAGCCCCATCGGGTGGCCCGAATACATCACCAGCGTCTGCTCGTCGGTCATCTCCGAGAGGTAGCGCATCGTCAGCAGGTACTGCGCCCAGTTCTGGAATACGGCACCGTTGCCGCCGTAGGTAATCAGTTCGTGGGGGTGCTGCGCCACGGCCGGGTCGAGGTTGTTCTGGATCATCATCATGATGGCCGCCGCCTGACGCGAACGGTGGGGATAGTCGTCGATCGGACGGGCGTGCATCGCATAGTCGGGGCGCAGCCGGTACATGTAGATGCGGCCGTAGCGGTGCAGCTCGTCGGCGAATTCGCGGGCCAGTTCGGCATGGAGGTTCTCCGGAAAATAGCGCAGGGCGTTGCGCAGGGCGAGCACCCGCTCCTCGGCGGAGAGGATCTCCTTGCGGCGCGGCGCGTGGTTCACGGCCGGATCATAGGCCTTGGGGGCGGGCAGCCTCTCGGGGATACCGGCCCGTATCTGATTCTGAAACTCGGTAAGGGTCATATATGCTTATTATATTTGTTATCAGTTGATTTTGCGCTCCACGATAGCCAGTATCTCGCTCTCCTCGCGCTGGCTCTCGGCCACGAGCCTTTCGGCCTCGCCGACCAGCTCATCGGCCGCAGCCCGGTCCTTCAGCCCGGCCGCGTTGATCTTCACGTTGAGCGCGGCACCCATCACGGCGCTGCGGATAGCCAGCGCGCCCACGCCGGCGTCCGACACCGAGTTGGGATTGCCCTCCTCGGCCATGGCGCGCACGAGCGGGAAGGCGGCATAAGCGGCACGGATGGTCTTGAGCGGCACCTGCGTCGCATAGAGCGTAGCCTCCTGCAAGGCGGCGCTGCGGGCCGCCTTCTCCTCGTCGGTCGCCTTCGGCATCGAGAAGACGGCCATGATGCGGTTGAAGGCCTCCGTATCCTCGTCCACCAGACGAAGCAGCTCGGCCATCAGCTCCTGTCCCTTGTCGGCCCAGTCGGAGAACTCCTTCCAGCGCTCGTCCCAGCCCGCCTTGTGCGACGAGAGGTTGGCCACCATCGTCCCCAGAGCGGCGCCCAGCGCCCCCATATAGGCCGAGATGGAGCCGCCGCCCGGAGCCGGCGATTCGCTGGCCGTCTCGTGGGCGAAGCCCTTGCAGGTCATGTCGACCAGACCGCTCTTTCGGTCGGCCTCCAGCAGGTACTCGACCACCTTCTCCTCGGGCAGGAACGGCTTCAGGTCGTCCAGCCCCATCGACTTGACGGCCATGCGGACGATCTCCTCCTCGGCGATGCCCGTCGAGCGCTGCTGCTTCTCCAGGAAATAGCGGCCCGCCTCGACGAGCGCCCGCTTGGGGATCAGTCCGACGATCTCGGTGCCGGTCACCCGAAGGCCTCGGGCCTGTGCGGCGCGGCACACCTCGTCGAAGGCGACGTGGAGCGGCGTGGTGGAGATGTCGGTCAGGTTCATCGACACCTGTGCGATCCGATACTCGTCGATGTACCATCCGATCGCCTTGCAGGCCTTCAGCGTGCCGGGCTTCATCACCGGATTGCCCGCCTCGTCCTTTACGATCTTGCCCGTAATGGGATTCCCCTCGCGCATCGGCCGGCCCTTCTCGCGCACGTCGAAGGCAATGGCGTTCGCGCGGCGGGTGGAGGTCGTGTTGAGGTTGAAGTTCACGGCGATCAGGAAGTCGCGGGCGCCGACCGCGGTGGCACCCGTGCGGGCCACCCCTTCGTCATAGGGCCGGGCGCCGAAATCGGGCGCCGAAGCCTCGTGGGCCAGCTTCTCGGGCAGCGCCTCGTACTCGCCCTTGCGGCATACGGCCAGATTCCGGCGCTCGGGGGTGAAGGCGGCCGCCTCGTAACAATAGGTCGGGATCCGCAGTTCGTCGGCGATGCGCTCGGCCAGCCGGCGCGACAGGGCGGCGCACTCCTCCAGCGTGATGCCCGCAATAGGAATCAGGGGCAAAACGTCGGTAGCTCCCATGCGGGGGTGGGCCCCCTTGTGACGGCGCATGTCGATGAGCTCGGCCGCCTGCTTCACGCCGCGGAAAGCGGCCTCGACGACCGCTTCGGGTTCGCCGACGAAAGTTACGACGGTGCGGTTCGTGGCCTCGCCCGGATCGACGTCGAGCAGTTTGACGCCCTCGACGGCTTCGATGGCCGAGGTGATTCGGTCGATGACCGTGCGGTCGCGTCCCTCGCTGAAGTTGGGTACGCATTCGATGATTCGTTTCATAAAGGTATGTTTGGTTTCCGTTCTTGTTTCTTTTCGCCCGCCTGCTTTCGGTTCGAAAGGCAAACGGCCATCAAATATAATAAAAAGAATCGAAAAACGGCAGAAACAGCGCACGCAAAATGCAAAATATCTGCGGCCGTCCGTTCCGGCGGACGCCGAAAAATAATTGCGGAGGGAGAATGGAGAATCGTGATTTTTTTCCTACCTTTGCGGCCGCAAGTAGCATAAAAAGTTCTGAATGACATGTTAAGCAGACGATTACTGAGAATTAAGGCCCTGAAAGCTCTCTACGCCCATCTGAAGACGGAAGCCGACAGCATGATGATCTCCGAGAAGTCGATGATGGCCTCCGTCGACAAGGCCTACGATCTCTATTTCCAGATGCTGGCTCTGCCCGCCGAGCTGGTCCGCTATGCGGAGCGGCGGCAGGAGATAGCCCGGCAGAAGATGATGCCCACCTTCGAGGATCTGCATCCCAATACCAAATTCGTAGACAACGCGGTGATCCGCACCCTCGCGAACAGCGATTCGATCAACGACTATCTGACGGCCCGCAAACTGACCTGGGCCGCCTACCCCGAACTGATCCGCTCGATCTACAACCAGCTCCTTACGCGCGATTACTTCATCGCCTACATGAAAAACGAGGAGCGCTCCTTCCAGGAGGACCGCCAGCTCGTGGAGCGCATTTTCACCGACGAGCTGCAGGAGTGCGAGGCGCTGGACACGGCGCTCGAGGAGATGTCGATCCTCTGGTCGGACGACCTGAGCTTCATCCTTATCATGGTGATGCGGACGCTCTCCAACCTGCGGGCGTCGCACGCCGAGATCAAGGTGCTGCCCAAATTCAAGAGCGACGACGACCGCGATTTCGTGCGGCTGCTCTTCGAGAAGACCCTGCTCCACTTCAACGACCACATGCGCTACATCGAGAAGTTCACCCGCAACTGGGACGTGGAGCGCATCGCCTTCATGGACAACCTGATCCTGGCTACCGCCCTCACCGAGCTGACGGAGTTCCCCTCGATCCCCGTCAAGGTGACGCTGGACGAATTCATCGAGATATCGAAATACTACTCCTCGCCCGGCAGCAGTCTCTTCATCAACGGCATTCTGGACAAAATGGTGGTCTCCCTCACCGAGGAGGAGCGCATCCGCAAGTCGGGCCGCGGTCTGGTAGGCCACCTCAGCAAGGAGTAGAGGCCGTGAGACGCCGGGGACCTCTTGCCATCTGTTGTGCGGCGCTGCTCTTCGCCGGCTCGTGCGGCCGGCGGCAGACCGCGGTGCCGGAACAGCCCGTCGCGGTGCGCACCGTAACCGTTACGGACTCGTTGCTGCTCCGCGGAGGTTCGGATACGATCCGCCTCGGGCGCCTGCACGAGGGCGAGCGGGCCCGCGTGGGGCTGCAATTGCGGAACGGGACCGACCGGCCGATGGTGATGCTGCAGCACGAGCTGACCTGCGGCTGCATCGCGCTGGAGTACGACCGCAGGCCGGTCAAGCCGTCGGAGGCCCTCTCCATGCAGATCGATTTCGACACGCGGGGGCTCTACGGCTGGCAGCTCAAACTGTTCCGCCTGCTCCCGGCCGGTGCCCGGGAGCCGCTCCGCATCTATGTCGAGGCCGAGGTGGAATAACATTTGCACATCCCGAAATTCTTCGTATATTTGTCCTCGGAACAAAACATAAACTAAAAAATAACGATTATGATGAATTTATTACAGGCCGCAGGCGGTCAGTCGCAACTCTCCTTTTTCCTGATGATCGGCCTGATGTTTCTGGTCATGTGGCTCTTCATGTGGCGTCCCGAATCGAAGCGCCGCAAGGAGATGCAGAAGTTCCGCGAGGGGCTCAAGAAGGGCGACAAGATCGTGACCGCCGGCGGTATCTACGGCACGGTAAAGGAGATCCGGGAGACGACCCTGTTGATCGAGGTGGACAGCAACGTCACGCTGCGCATCGACAAGAACATGGTCGTGGCCGACAACAGCCAGCAGCAGAAATAGTCCGGTCGAGGACCGCGAACCATAGTCGGCAACGGGGAGGTTCTCCGTTGCCGACGTCTTTTTTAGTCCGAACATTCTTCAGACGGGTTCACACGGTTGCGACCGTCAGGACCCCTCGGCTCCGCTGGGGAGCGGCTCCATTCGGCTCCACCATACCGGAGCGGCCGGGCACGAAAAAGGGACTGTCCGACCCATCCGGACAGCCCCTTTCGACAGATAAAACCTTTCGGAACTACTTTACCTTCTCCTCCACCCGGTGAGCCGCCTTTTGAGCGGTCTCGCTTACACGATGGGCGGCTTCGGTCGTTTTTTCCTCCGCCACGTTCTTCAGATGGGTCGCCTTCTCGGCCACCTTATCCTTCGCGTGCTCGAATTTCTCGCGGCCGCGCTCGGTCGCGTGCTCGATTTTGTCCGACATCCGGTCGATGGTCTGCTTGGCCTTGTCGGCCCCCTTCTCGATGGTGTCCTTTACTTGCTCCTTGTTCATACCTTGGAAGTTTTTTTGGTTGAGAGTAACGATACGATCCACAGCAGGATGATGGCACCCACGATGGCCGTAATGAGGCTACCGGCGGTACCCATGGCGAAGAGGCCGAACAGCGAGAAGATCCAGCCGCCCAGCAAGCTGCCGACGATACCGACGATGATGTTGACTACCAGGCCGCCTCCGCGACCTTTCACGATCAGATTGGCGATCCATCCGGCCACCAGGCCGATGAGAAGATACCATAAAAAGAACCACATAATCCAAAATGTTTTGTTGACGTTTCGGATTATGTGCAATTATCGCGCCGGACGCTGCCGGCGAGCCTATTCGGGGCGCATCGAGCGCAGCGCCCGAGCCAGCTGGTCGGGACACGAGGTCCCCTTGCCGCGGCAGTCAATCCCCTCCAGTCGGCGGACCACCTCCGCGACCGGCATCCCTTCGACCAGCGAGGCGATGCCGCAGGTGTTTCCCTGACATCCTCCGTGGAAGAGTACGCGGCGAACGGCGTCGCCCTCCAGTTCGATCTCGATGGCACGCGAACAAGTACCCGAGGTGGTATAGAGCAGTTTATCCATAAGAGTTCTCTTTTGTCGTGTCGTCCCGAACCGCCGGGACGCGGACGCAAAGATAGGAAAAATCGGCGGAATCGGAAAATGTTGACAAATTCTGCGGCGAAGAGTTGCTTCGCGCCGAAAATATGCTTTACTTTGCGGAGCGAAGGTGCCCCTGCCGCCGAACGGCGCAGGGCAAGAGGGAACCGGGTGCGACTCCCGGGCAGTCCCGCTGCTGTAAGCGACCTGAAACCGTGCTCTCGATCTTTAGCCACTGCCCTGCGGGGCGGGAAGGCGAGTACGGAGGTCCGAGCCAGAAGACCTGCCTTCGCAGCGCGATGCCGCGGCCGCGAGGACGGAGCGCACCGCAACCGAACGGAATAGAGAGAAACATATTGTTACGGCCGGCCGTCGTCGATCCCCGATCGATGCGATTTGCAGTCGCCGTCCTCCGCCTCGGCGGAGGACGGCGACCGACGAGGGCCGAACAGACAAAACGATTAGAACCTAATTCATACGACAATGGATTACACGCAAATTTCCATCATCAAGCGTGATGGCAAACGGGAGCCCTTCTCACTGGAGAAGATCGTGAGGGCCATTACGAAGGCCTACCGCGCGGGCGGGATCGTCGACGAAGACGCTATCGTCGAGCAGATCGCCGCCGAGGTCGCGGGCACCATCACCGAACCCGAAATTTCGGTCGAGCAGATTCAGGACCGTGTCGAGGAGCGGCTGATGAAGCGCAACCCCTCGATCGCCAAACGCTATATCATCTACCGAGAATGGCGCAACGTGGAGCGCGACCGCAAATCCTCGATCAAGGAGGTGATGGACGGCATCGTCACGGTGGAGAAGAACGACATCAACCTCTCGAACGCCAACATGTCGTCGCACACGCCCGCGGGGCAGATGATGACCTTCGCTTCGGAGATCACCAAGGATTACGCACTGAAATACCTGGTCGGCGTCCGCCACGGCCGCGCCCACCGCGACGGCGACATCCACATCCACGACCTGGATTACTACCCCACCAAGACCACGACCTGCATCCAGTACGATCTGGACGACCTGTTCGGCCGCGGCTTCTCGACCAAGAACGGATCGGTCCGTTCGCCCCAGTCGATCCAGAGCTACGCCACGCTGGCCACCATCGTCTTCCAGACCAACCAGAACGAGCAGCACGGCGGTCAGTCGATCCCGGCCTTCGATCATTTCATGGCGCCGGGCGTCCGCAAGACCTTCATGAAGCACCTTACCGACACCTTGCAGTTCATCTCGCGGCTGAACGGCTCCGAAGCCTTCGAGCGCGAAGCGTGCAAGGGTTACATCCGCGAGAGCATCTCCTCGATCGAGGAGAACGACCGCGACAAGCAAGCGCTGGCCGAACGGATGAAGGCTGCCGGACTGGAGTTCACGGCCGAGCAGCTCGCCACGGCGTGGCGTCAGGCGCTGGAGTCTACCCGCAAGGACACCCACCAGGCAATGGAGGGCTTCATCCATAACCTGAACACGATGCACTCGCGCGGCGGCAATCAGGTCGTCTTCAGCTCGATCAATTACGGCACGGACACCTCGCCCGAGGGCCGCATGGTGATCCGCGAGCTGCTGAAGGCCACCATCGAGGGGTTGGGTCACGGCGAAGTGCCCGTGTTCCCGATCCAGATCTTCAAGATCAAGGAGGGCATTTCGTGGTGCCGGGAGGACTACGAAGCCGCCGTCCGGGATTTCGACAAGGCGCTGGCCGGCGGGATTTCGTTCAAGGCCCCGAACTTCGACCTGCTGATCGAGGCCTGCAACACGACGGCCACGGCCCTTTTCCCCAACTTCATGTTCCTCGACGCCCCCTTCAACCGCCACGACAAGTGGCGCGCCGACGATCCGGACCGCTTCCGCTACGAGGTGGCGACGATGGGCTGCCGAACGCGCGTATTCGAGAACCTGCACGGAGAGAAGAGTTCGTGGGGCCGCGGCAACCTCTCCTTCACCTCGATGAACATGCCCCGACTGGCGATCGAAGCCGTGCGCGAGGCCAACGACATGATCCCCGACGGAAACAAGCACGCCATCCGCAAGGAGGCCCGCGAGATCTTTCTGGAGTCGGTCCGCAAGACGGCTTCGATGATCGCCGAACAGCTCTACGAGCGGTACCAGTTCCAGCGCACGGCGCTGGTCCGTCAATTCCCCTTCATGATGTCGAACGACGTGTGGAAGGGCGGCGGCCGGCTCCAGCCCAACGACGAGGTGGGCGACCTGCTGCTGCAGGGTACGCTCGGCATCGGCTTCATCGGCGGACACAACGCCATGACAGCCATCTACGGCGAAGGACACGCCCACTCGCAGGAGGCCTGGCAGACGCTTTACGACGCCGTGCTGGCAATCAATGCCGTCGTGAACGAATACAAGGCGAAGTACAACTTGAATTACGCCGTGCTGGCTACTCCTGCCGAGGGACTTAGCGGGCGATTTACGAAAATGGACCGCAAGCGCTACGGCGTGATTCCGGGCGTGACGGACCGCGACTATTACGTCAACTCGTTCCACATCGACGTCAAGGAACCGGTGTCGATCATCGAGAAGATCAAACTCGAAGCCCCCTTCCACGCCATCACCAAGGGCGGACACATCACCTATGTGGAGCTGGACGGCGAGGCGAAGAAGAACCCCGTAGCGATCCTGAAGATCGTGAAGGTAATGGAGGACGAGGGGATCGGCTACGGCTCGATCAACCACCCCGTCGACACCTGCCGCAGCTGCGGCTACCGGGGCGTCATCTACTCGAAATGCCCGGTCTGCAACTCGGACAACATCTCGCGCATGCGCCGCATCACGGGCTACCTCACGGGCAGTCTGGAATCGTGGAACTCCGCCAAGCAGGCCGAGGAGCGCGACCGCGTGAAGCATCACTGAAGATAAACGCAGGAAGAGGCTTATGCTGGATCGGTTGCACGTGCTGGAAATCTATCCGGAGACCATATCCGACGGGTATGGTCTCCGGTATTCGATCTATCTGGCCGGCTGCTCGCACCGCTGCCCGGGGTGTCACAACCCGGAGAGCTGGGACCCGGCCGCCGGCGATCCCCTGACCGAAGAGTTCCTGAACCACATCTGCAACAACATCAACGACAATCCGCTGCTGGACGGCATCACCCTCTCGGGCGGCGACCCGTTTCATCGTCCCGGACTCCTGCTGGAACTGCTGCGCACGCTGAAGGAGCGCACCGGGCAGAACATCTGGTGCTACACGGGGTATACGCTCGAGGAGTGCCTGACCGACCCCGCCCGCCGCGCCTGCCTGCGCTGGATCGACACGCTGGTCGACGGCCCCTACGTAGCAGCGCTGCGCGACCCCGCCCTCTCGTTCCGCGGGAGCTCCAACCAGCGCATCCTGCACCTGAAGGAGCTTGAGCTATAATCCGCATAAAAAGCTATCAGACAGCAAGTATAGTCTGTGGGCTCCGGATGGCGTACGCCGTGAACCGTCGAGACCCCTCGATTCCGCTGCGCTTCACTCGGGGTGACAGCTCTGCTGTCATGTTGAGCGAAGGGCGGGAGCCTGAAGTCGAAACATCTCGACTTGCCGAAACATTCTCCCGTGAAAAAAATGCCCCATCGGTTCGCAGCCAGCGGAGGACGAAACATCGGGTGCAGGCCTCCGCCCGCCGTGGCTGCGGACTGCCGGCGCAAAGCGCCGAAAAGACAAGCTTTTCAGAAGGGATAAAAAAACGGGGCGCCTGAATCAGACACCCCGTCGGTTGAGTTGAACTACCAGGACTCGAACCTGGAACGACAGAACCAAAATCTGCTGTGTTACCATTACACCATAGTTCAATCCGATGCTCGAAAGCGCGACAAAGATAGGAAAATTTTATTTCCCCGCCAAACGATGCCGCAAAAAAAACGGAAAGCCGGTCAGCCTGCCTTCTCCATGAAACGCGCTCGGTCGACTACGTAGCGGACGTGAACGCCCTCGCCGATCATCCCCTCGGCATCGCGGGCCCCCACGTTGAAGGTGAGCTTGCGACCCTCCACCGCCGTCAGCACGGCCGTCGCCGTCACGGCAGCCCCCAGCCCCGACGGCTTGATATGGGTCACGTTCATCTCGGCGCCCACCGTGGTCGCCCCCTCGGGCAGTTTGCCGGCCACGGCCTGCATGGCCGCATTCTCCATCAGCGCCACCATCGCAGGCGTCGCGAAGACGGGCAGGTCGCCCGACCCCATACTCGCGGCCGTGTTATCGGCCGTCACCGTCGCAATGCTGCGCGCGGAAAGTCCCTGTTCCAACATAATTTTCTCCGTATTAGATATAATATCGACGTTTTAATCGTTATCTTTGCAAAGGTAATCATTTTTTCGAAAGCGATGAAACGGTGGATCCCGATCCTTCTGCTGATCTGCGCGGCCGCGGCACTGCCCTCGACCGCCGGGGCGCAGCGCACCTACCGGCGCCGCGATGTGAAGGGCTGGTGGCACCAGGAGTGGGGGCGCGACGAAAAGGGCGACTCGATAGCCGTGATCCACATGCTCCCGATTCCGGTCTACAGCCGGGGCGTCGACCTGCGCCGCTGGAACCGGCTGGTAGCCGCCGTAAAGCGGGTCTACCCCGTCGCGAAGCTCGCCCGCGAGAAGATGGCCGACATGGAGGACGAGCTCAGCCGCCTGAAGAGCCGCAAGGAGCAGAAGGCCTACATCAAGCGGGTCTACGACGAGATCCGGGAGGAGTACACCCCCATCCTGAAGCGGATGACCCGCACGCAGGGGCGGGTGCTCATCAAGCTGATCGACCGCGAAACGGAGTACACGGCCTACGAGATCCTAAAGGAGTTTCGGGGCGGCTTCGTCGCCGGATTCTGGCAGGGCGTGTCGCGCGTCTTCGGCCACAACCTCAAGAACGAATACGACAAGGAGGGCGAGGACCGGATGATCGAGCAGATCGTGGTCTATTACGAGGCAGGGCTGTTGTAGGGCAGCAATTTCGGCCGAAGATTGTAAATTGCGAATTTGTTTCGTATATTTGTCGGCAAAATCGAAACTTGATATGTTTGAGAATCTAACCGATAAACTGGAGCGGTCGTTCAAAATCCTGAAGGGAGAGGGCCGCATCACCGAGATCAATGTGGCCGAGACCCTGAAGGAGATCCGCCGCGCGCTGATCGACGCCGACGTCAACTACAAGGTAGCCAAGACTTTCACCGACGAGGTAAAGCAGAAGGCGATGGGTCAGAACGTCCTCACGGCCGTGAAGCCGGGGCAGATGCTCACGAAGATCGTCCGCGACGAGCTGGCCGCCCTGATGGGCGGCACGGCGACCGACATCAACCTCACGGGCACGCCGGCCGTCATCCTGATCGCCGGTTTGCAGGGTTCGGGTAAGACGACCTTCTCGGGCAAGCTGGCCTCCTTCATCAAGAGCAGGAAGGGCCGTCAGGTACTGCTGGTCGCGGGCGACGTCTACCGCCCCGCCGCCATCGATCAGCTGAAGGTGCTGGGACAGCAGATCGGCGTGGAGGTCTACACCGAGGAGGGGAACCGCAATCCGGTGCAGATCGCCGAGAATGCCATCCAATACGCCCGCCAGAAGAGCTATAACGTAGTGATCGTCGACACGGCGGGCCGCCTGGCTGTCGACGAGGCGATGATGCAGGAGATCACCGCCATCAAGGCCGCCGTCAACCCGTCGGAGACCCTCTTCGTGGTCGACTCGATGACCGGTCAGGATGCGGTGAATACCGCCCGGGAGTTCAATGAGCGGCTCGATTTCGACGGCGTGGTGCTCACCAAGCTCGACGGCGACACCCGCGGCGGTGCCGCCATCTCGATCCGTTCGGTGGTCGACAAGCCGCTGAAGTTCATATCGAGCGGCGAGAAGATGGACGCCCTGCAGGTGTTCCACCCCGAGCGTATGGCCGACCGTATTCTGGGCATGGGCGACGTCGTGTCGCTGGTGGAGCGCGCTCAGGAGCAGTTTGACGAGGAGGAGGCGCGCCGGCTGAAGAAGAAACTGGTGAAGAACCAGTTCGACTTCAACGACTTCCGCGCCCAGATCAACCAGATCAAGAAGATGGGCAACCTGAAGGACCTCGCCTCGATGATTCCGGGCGTGGGCAAGATGCTCAAGAACGTGGATATTCCCGAGGACGCCTTCAAACCCGTGGAGGCCATCATCGACTCGATGACCCCCGCCGAGCGCGAGCATCCCGAGATTCTGAATGCCCGCCGCCGCGAGCGGATCGCCGCCGGTTCGGGCACCTCGATGGCCGAGGTGAACCGCCTGCTGAAACAGTTCGAGGAGACCCGCAAGATGATGAAGGCCGTAGCCGGAGGCAACATGAAGATGCCCCGCGGCGGCAAGATGCCTTTTAGGCGGTAATCGCAACCATACACCCTGAAAAGGCCGGCCAGAATCATCTCTGCGCCGGCCTTTGTCATCGGGAAATTGCCGAATCTCCGTCGGCGGTTAGGATAAATTCCAATAAATTCCTATCTTTGTCCGAAATGTTTTCAAAAATCGAAATGAATACGCACAGATCCGGATTTGTCAATATAATCGGCAACCCCAACGTCGGGAAATCGACCCTGATGAACGCCCTGGTGGGCGAGCGGTTGTCGATCATCACCTCGAAGGCGCAGACCACCCGCCACCGCATCATGGGAATCGTCAACGGCGACGACTTCCAGATCGTCTACTCCGACACGCCGGGCATTCTGAAGCCCAACTACAAGCTGCAGGAGAAGATGATGAAGTTCGTGACCGGAGCGCTGGCCGACGCTGACGTCATCCTCTACGTCACCGACACGGTCGAGCAGGGCGACGCCGAGGGGTCGGAGATCGTGCGCAAGATCGGATTGAGCGGAATTCCCGCCATCGTCGTAATCAACAAGATCGACCTGACAACTCAAGAGAAACTGGAGGAGCTGGTGGCCCGCTGGCACGAACGGCTGCCCGAGGCGCTGATCGTGCCGGCATCGGCCAAAGAGGGGTTCAACATCGGCGCCATCTTCGACCGCATTCTGGAGCGGCTGCCCGAGGGCGAGCCCTTCTACCCCAAGGATACGCTGACGGACAAGACCCTGCGGTTCTTCGCCTCGGAGATCATCCGCGAGCAGATTCTGAAGAGCTATGACAAGGAGATTCCCTACTGCTGCGAGATCGGGATCGAGAGTTACAAGGAGGAGCCCGCCATCGACCGCATCGCCGCCACGATCTACGTGACGCGCGACTCGCAGAAGGGCATTCTGATCGGCCACAAGGGCGAGAAGCTGAAGCGCGTGGGCCAGAAGGCGCGCGAGGAGATGGAACGTTTTTTGGGCAAGAAGGTTTTCCTTCAACTTTTCGTGAAGGTGAACGGCGACTGGCGCAACAGCGACAACCAGTTGCGCCGGTTCGGCTACGATCCGGAGTAACCGCCGCACGAAAAGAGGGAACGAATACGTTGGTATTTCAGGCATGCAGCGACTATCGAGAATCATCATCACGTTGGCTGCGGTCGTCATGACGCTGACGGCCGCGGCTCAGTACAACCGGGAGTATTTCTTCTGGGTGGGGCGCAAGTGCATGATGAACAAGGATTATCAGGAGGCCATCCGCACGCTCAACATCCTGCTTCGGGCCGATCCGGAGGCCTACGAGGGCTATTTCTGGCGCGGCATCGCCAAATACCAGCTCAACGATCTGCTGGGTGCCGATGCCGACTTCACCATCGCCCTCGAAAAGAATCCCGTCTTCACCACGGCCTACACCTACCGGGCCATCACCCGCTCGCGGCTGGGCAACTACGACGACGCCCTGCGCGATTTCCAGGAGGCCATCGACCTGAGGCCCGACCTGCCGAACCCCTACTACAGCCGGGGCGTCACCCGTCTGCTGAATCAGCAGTTCCGGGAGGCCATCGAGGATTTCGACCTCTTCATCCGGCAGGAAAATAAGGTAGCGGATGCCTATCTGAACCGAGGCGTTTGCTATCTCTACCTCAAGGATACCTTGAAGGCATACGACAACTTCGACCTGGCCGTGCGGACCAACCGGGAGAACCCCGACAGCTACAACCGCCGGGGTACGCTCTACATGCAGCAGCGGCGGTTCGCCGAGGCGGAGGCCGATTTCGACAAGGCCATTTCGTGCGACTCGGCCTACCTGCCCTCCTATTTCAACCGGGCGCTGGTCTACTCCGACACGAACCGGCCCCTGCAATCGCTCGACGATCTGGACAAGGTGATCGCCCTGGACAGCTCCTCTTCGCTGGGGTATTATAATCGGGCGATAGTCCGCTCGCAGATCGGGGACTATAACCGGGCCCTGGACGATTACGACCGGGTAGCCCGCTACTCGCCCGAAAACGTGCTGGTCTACTACAACCGGGGCTCCCTGCAGGCCTACCTCGGCAACGACGCCGCGGCGCTGGCCGATTTCTCGCGGGCCATATCACTCTACCCCGATTTCGCCAACGCCTACCTGCAACGCAGCGACATCTACTACCGCATGGGCGACATGCGGCAGGCCCGCCGCGACCGCGATCTGGCCAGTCGCAAGATCGCGGCCTACAAGGCCCGGCTGAGCGACAGCACCTACTCCATCTTCGCCGATACCACGCAGCATTTCGACCGGCTGCTTTCGTTCGACAGCAAATTGTCGGGCAGCAGCTTCGACCGCATCGCCTCCCGTGAAAACGGAAGCGACCTGAAGCTGATCCCGCTCTTCAAATTCACCCTCTCGCGAAGCGACTCGACCCTGACGGCCCTGCGCCGGGTCTACTTCACGCCGCGCATGGTCGACTTCAAGCGTCACGTAAACAACGAGCTGCTAACCCTCTCGCACGAAGAGAGCAACGTGGCGACCGATTCGCTCGTCCTTCTGGACCGGCAGTTCGCCGAGGCGCTGCGCCGCGACGACCGTTCGTGGGAGCTGCTGTTCCAGCGGGCCATCACGCAGTCGCTCGTCAAGCAGTACACCAACTCGGTCAACACCTACTCGCAGGCCATCGAGATCAACCCCGCCAACCCGTTCCTCTACCTGAACCGGTCGACCACGCGGGCCGAAATGATCGACTTCATCTCCTCGATCGACAACGCCTACCAGCGCATCACGATCGACACCGACCCGGCACTGCGGTTGCAGAACGACCACTCGCGCAGCTACAACTACGACGAAGCCATCGCCGACCTGAACGCATCGCTGAAGCTCTACCCCGATTTCGCCTACAGCTACTACAACCGCGCGAATCTGATGGCGCTCTCCGGCAAACTGCCCGAAGCCTACGAGGACTATACGCGGGCCATCGAGTTGAATCCGCAGTTCGCCGAGGCCTACTATAACCGCGGACTGGTGCAGATCTTCATGAAAGATACCCGCAAGGGGTGTCTCGACATATCGAAGGCCGGCGAGCTAGGCATCCGGCAGGCTTACGAGGTCCTGCGGCAACATGCCCGTCCCGAACACGACTAATTCATTAAACAAATACTTGATATGACAGAAACTATTCAACGCAAACTCAACGACTCGGCAGCCGCTCGCTGGACGGCGCTGTGTCTGCTGGCCGGGGCTATGTTCTTCGGGTATATCTTCATGGATATCCTCTCGCCCTTGCAGGAGCTGCTGGCGACCTCGCGCGGCTGGACGCCCGATGCCTACGGACGCTATGCCGGTTCGGAGACCTTTCTGAACGTCTTCGTCTTCTTCCTGATCTTCGCCGGAATCATCCTCGACAAAATGGGTGTCCGCTTCACGGCCATTCTTTCGGGCAGCGTGATGCTGATCGGCGCGGCCGTCAACTGCTACGCCGTCAGCGACGCCTTCATCGGCAGCGGCGCGGAGCAGGTCATGGACCGTTTCATGAATCTGCCGCTGAAGTGGTGGAACATCACCCCCTTCTACGAGGGGATGCCCGCCTCGGCCAAGATGTCGGCCCTGGGCTTCATGTTCTTCGGCTGCGGCGTGGAGATGGCCGGCATCACCGTATCGCGCGGCATCGTCAAATGGTTCAAGGGTAAGGAGATGGCCCTGGCTATGGGCGTCGAGATGGCTATCGCCCGCATCGGCGTGGCCGTCGTCGTGCTGGGTTCGCCCGTGCTGGCGAACAAGATCGATCCGGTAAGCGTTTCGCGCCCCGTGGTGGTCGCCGTGATCCTGCTGGCAATCGGCCTTATCAACTTCATCGCCTACGCCTTCATGGACAAGAAACTCGAGGATCAGATGGGCGAAAGCGGCGAGGAGAAGGACGATCCCTTCAAAATCAGCGACATCGGAAAACTCTTCACCAATCCGGTGTTCCTGGTGGTGGCCCTGCTGTGCGTGCTCTACTACTCGGCCATCTTCCCCTTCCAGAAATACGCCATCAACATGCTGCAGTGCAACCTGCAATATACGGCCGAGCAGGCCGGTCTGGTCTTCTTCGTCTTCCCGCTGGGTGCCGCTGCCATCACGCCCTTCCTGGGCAACTTCCTGGACCGCCGCGGCAAGGGTGCCACCATGCTGATTCTGGGCGCCGTGCTGATGACGCTCTGCCACCTGACGTTCGCATTCGTCCTGCCAGCCACGCAGTCGGCCCTGATCGCCTATCTGGGCATCATCCTGCTGGGCATCTCCTTCTCGCTGGTTCCGGCCGCCCTGTGGCCCAGCGTACCGAAGCTGGTGGACAGCCGCTTCCTCGGATCGGCCTACGCCGTGATCTTCTGGATCCAGAATATCGGACTCTACCTTTTCCCCATCATCATCGGTACGGTGCTGAGCGCCACGAACCGGGGTGTGGAGGATCCGTTGCAGTACAACTACACCGTTCCGATGCTGATCTTCGCCAGCCTCGGCATCGCCGCCCTGCTGCTGGGTCTCTGGCTCAAGCGGCTCGATGCGACACGCCACTACGGACTCGAGGAGCCGAACGTGAAGTAACCGTCCGCCCGAAATCGAAACCGGGGAGTATTCGCAATGGATACTCCCCGGTTTCATTTCGTTCAAAGGTTCACACTATTGCGGATCGGCCGGGGACTGCCAGCCGCCGCCCAGCGCCTTGTAGAGCTGCACGAGCGCGAGATTCTCATCCCGCACGGCGTTGCTCAGGGCAATCTGCGCATCGAAATAGCGCCGCTGGGCATCGAGCACGTCGATATAGTTGATGCTGCCCGAACGGTACTGCAGCTCGGCCAGCTCGACGTATTTGCGGGCGGCGTTGCGTGAATGGGCCTTCAGGGCCGCGGTATGGCGGACATTGCGATAGGTCGAGACGGCATCGTCGGTCTCCTTGAAAGCCTCCAGCACCTTCTGTTCGTACTTCAGGCGGCTCTCGTCGCAGGCGGCCAGCGCGGCGCGGTAGCGTGCCTTTTTCCGGCCGAAAGCGAAGAGGGGCGAGGCGAGCTGCCCCGCCATATAAGAGAACGGGGAGCGGAAGAAACCGCTCAGGGCATCGTTCTCCCATCCGCCCTGCAACGTGAAGGTCAGCCGCGGGAAACGGTCGGCATAGGCCATCCCCACGGAGCTCATGGATGCGCGGAGTTGCTGCTCTGCGGCCCGGATGTCTGGGCGACGCCGGAGCAGCTGCGACGGAAGCCCGACCGGCAGCGAACCCGACGACGGAACTGCCGGAGCCGTCCCGCTGCGCAGAATCTCCTCCCCGGGGTAGGTGCCCATGAGCAGGCAGAGAGCGTTTTCCGTAATTTCGATGCGGTTCTCCAGATCGGGGACCAGCGTCGCCGTGGAGGCATACTCGACCTGGGCCTGCTGATAGACGATCTCGGATGTCAGACCTCCCTCGAAGCGCAGTTTGGCCTTGGCGACCCCTTCGCGCCGGGTCTCCAGCGTCTGGAGCACGATAGACAGTTCGTTGTCCAGAGCAACCAGCCGGAAATAGGCTGCCGCCACTTCGGCGATGAGGGTCATCCGCATGGCCCGTTCGTCCTCCACCGAGGCGAGCCACTCGGCCTCTCCCTTGCGTTTGGCCCAGCGCAAATTGCCCCACAGGTCGAGCTCCCAGCCTATCGTGGCCTTGAGCCCGAACTCCGGATCGCGCTTGGAGGCCTCGCCGGCGTAATCGTTGGTCTCGAAATCGGCGACTGCTCCAAGGCTCAGCGAGGGCAGGCGCTCCGCTTTCCGGATTCGATACATCTCGCGCAGCTGCTCGACACGGGAGGCTGCGGCCCGGATATTCCGATTGTTCTCGAGCGTGCGGCCGATGATGGTGCAAAGGGTGCTGTCGCCGTAAAACCGCCACCACTCCATGTCGGCGAGCGTGAGCGTGTCCACTCCCCCGGGAACGATCGTCTCGGGGAGATTCAGCTCCGGAGCCTGGCAGTGCCGAACGGCCGAACAAGCCCCGAGCAGCGGCAAGAGAGCCAGCGCAGCGATTATCGAACGTATCTGTTTCATCTTTTCAATTTTGCTTTCAACCGATAGATCCATACGAAGAAGAAGGGCACGAAGACGATGCCCACGGCAATGGCCACGAGCATGCCGAAGAAGACGCCCGTACCGATGCCCTGACGGCTCGCCGAACCCGGTCCCGAGGCGAAGACGAGCGGCAGCAGGCCGAGAATGAACGAGAGCGACGTCATGACGATGGGCCGGAACCGCAGCCGCATGGCGGTGCGGGCGGCGGAAACGGCGTCGCGTCCGCGGGCCACCTCCTCCTCGGCGAACTCGACGATCAGAATGGCGTTCTTCGCAACCAGTCCCACCAGCATCACCAGACCGATCTGGAAATAGATGTTGTTCTCCAGCCCGCAGACCCAAATGCCGAGGTAGGCACCCAGTCCGGCAACGGGAAGCGACAGGATGACGGCAATCGGCACCGTCCAGCTCTCGTATTGGGCGGCGAGGAAAAGGAATACGAAGAGCAGGGCGAGAGCCAGCACGACCCCCGTATTGCCGCTTTCGTGCTTCTCCTGATAGGAGAGGCCGCTCCATTCGACGCCGATATTTTCGGGCAGGTGTTCGCTGACGATACGCTCCAGAGCCTGCATGGCCTGCCCGGAGCTGTATCCGGAGCCTGCCTCACCCGTTACGGGCGCCGCATAGAACATGTTGAAGCGTTTGATGGTTCCGGCACCCGTCGTGTAGTGGGTCGTGCCGAGCGCCGTGACGGGGATCATCGCTCCGTCGGCTCCGCGCACGAAAAACAGACGCAGGTTGTCGCGATAGGCCCGGTAGGGTGCCTCGGCCTGGATATAGACGCGGTAGATGCGGTTGAACATATTGAAGTCATTGACGTACAGCGATCCCGTGAAGGCCTTCATCGTCGAGAAGATATCCGACATGGGAACTCCCTGCAGGCGGGCCTTGTCGCGGTCGACGTCGTAGTAGAGCTGCGGGATATCGCTCTGCATCGAGGTCGAGAGGCTCGCCAGTTCGGGCCGCTCGGCCGCGTAGCGCATCAGCGTATCGACGGCCCGCTGCAAATCGGCATAAGTTGCGTCGCCACGCGCCTCGAGGACCATCTCGAAGCCTCCCGAGCTGCCCAGTCCCGGAATGACGGCGGGCGTCGAGAGATAGACTTTCGATTCGGGATAGCGCGACAGTTCGCTCCGCGTGCGCTCCATGACGGCGGATATACCCTCCGAATTGCGCTCGTCCCACGGCTTGAGGATCACCGTCAGCTGGCTGCGGGCCTGGTTGGAACCGACACGGGGGCTCGATCCCGTGACGTTGAGCACGTGGTCCACGTCGGGATCGGCCTGCAAAAAGGCGATCGCCCGCTCGGTGACGGCGCGCGTACGTTCGATGGTCGCCCCTTCGGGCAGTTCGAGCTCCACGGTAAAATAGCCCTGATCCTCGCGGGGCATGAAACTCTGCGGCACGAGCTCGTTCATCACCCAGATGCCGACCAGAATCAGGCCGAAGGCGGCGAACATGCGCCGCGGATTGCGAAGCGTCCCATCCACCAGCCGACCGTAGAAGCGGTTGCCGGTAGCCAGTCCGAAGTTGATGCTCCGGAAAAGCCGGTTCTTCGGACGCCCGCTGTCGGCGCGCAGAAAGAGCGAACACATCACGGGGCTGAGCGTCAGGGCGACGACGGTCGAGATGATGACCGACACGGCAATCGTGACGGTGAACTGGCGGTAGAGCTGTCCCGTGATGCCGGGCAGGAAGCTCACCGGCACGAACACGGCGCAGAGAACCAGCGACATGGCGATCAGGGCGCCGCCGAGGTTGCTCATCGCCTTCCGGGTAGCCTCGTAGGGCGGCAGCCCCTCCTCGTGCATGATGCGGTCGACATTCTCGACCACCACGATGGCGTCGTCCACCACGATGCCGATAGCCAGAATCAGTCCCAGCAGGGTCAGCATGTTGAGCGAAAAGCCGAAGGCGAGCATCACGCCGAACGTTCCGACGAGCGAAATGGGCACCGCCACGACCGGAATCAGCGTCGCCCGCCAGCTCTGCAGCGAAAGATAGACCACCAGAATCACCAGCAGCAGCGCCTCGAACAGCGTACGGTAGACGTGATGGATCGAGGAGGCGATGTAGGTCGTCATGTCGAACGGAATCGCATAGCTGATACCCTCGGGAAAGTTGCGGCCGATCTCCCGCATCGTCTCCTTGACCCGTTCGGCGACCTCCATCGCGTTGGCACCGGGCAGCATGTTGATGTTGAGCACCGCGGCGTTTCCGCCGTCGATGCCGCTCTCGGTCGAGTAGGAGGAGGCTTCGAGCGAAATGCGGGCGACATCCTTCAGCCGGATGATCGACCCGTCGGGGTTGGCCCGCACGACGACCTGCTCGAACTCGTCGACCGACGACAGACGGCCCTGGGCCGTGATCGGAATCGTGATGTCGACCCCCTGGATCGGAGCCTCGCCGAGCACGCCGGCCGCCGATTCGCGGTTCTGGTCCTTGAGCACCGACTGCAGGTCCTTGACCGTCAGCCCCAGGTCGGCCAGCTTGTCGGGCTGCACCCAGATGCGCATGGCGTAGTAGCGGCTGCCGACGTTCGACACGCTGCCCACGCCGGGCACACGGCGCAGCAGGTCGAGGACGTTGAGGGTCGCATAGTTCGACAGGTAGATCTCGTCGAATTTCGGATCCGAGGAGAGCAGCGTGATGGTCATCAGCCGGCTGGCGGCCTGCTTCTCGACCGAGATGCCGTTCTGCACCACCTCAGCGGGCAGGCGCGACTCGGCCTTTTTCAGCCGGTTCTGAATATCGACAGCAGCCAGATCGGGGTCGGTCGCGATGTCGAAGGTCACCGTGGCGGAGAAACCGCCCGAATTGGAGCTCGACGACTCCATGTAGATCATGCCCGGAGTACCGTTCAGCTCCTGCTCGATCGGGGTGGCTACGGCCTGCGTGACGGTCTGCGCATCGGCTCCCGGGTAGGAGGCGGCGATCCGTACCACGGGCGGAACGATCTGCGGATACTGATCGACGGGCAGCAGCGTCAGGCCTATCGTACCGACGATGACGATGACGATGGACAGCACCGTCGAGAAGACGGGATGGTCGAGAAAAAAGTTGCGCTTCATCACTCGGCTTCACGGATTAAAGGTTCGACCTTCATGCCATGCGAGAGTTTGTGGTACCCCTCGACGACGATCCGTTCGCCGGCGGCGAGGCCGCGCTCGATCACGGTGTTGTTGCCCGCCTCGGGACCGGTCTCGACGAAGCGTTTCTCCACGACATCGTCCGTCCGCACGACATAGACATAGGCGCCTCCGTTCTCGATCGCCAGCGCACGGGTAGGCACGACCACGGCGTCCTCGCGCACATCCATGAGCAGCCTCACGCGGGTGAACTGGCCGGGCAGGAGAACGTGGTCGGGGTTGGGCATTTCGGCCCGCACGGAGAAGGTTCCGGTCTTGGGATCGATCTGCGGATCGGCGAAGTCGACCAGACCCGGCAGCGGATAGACGGAACCGTCGGCCAGCGTAACCGTGATATAAGGGTCCCACGTGCGGGTGGAGTCGCGATGACCGATGTTGACGTTTCGAGCCTTCGAGCGCAGGTATTCGAGCGAGGTCATGCTGAAGTCGATCCGCACCGTATCGCTCTTGACGACCGTAGCGAGCAGCGACTGGCCGCCCGGTCCGACCAGCGCCCCGATATCGGCATTGCGCTCGGAGATATAGCCCGACACCGGCGACCGCACGGTCGTATAGCCCAGCGTCAGCTCCGCCTGCGTGAGGTCGGCCTCGCAGACGATGACGTCGGCCGCCGCGCTCTCATAGGCGGCCACGGCGTTGTCCAGATCGAGCTGGCTGGCGGCGTTCTGCTCGTAGAGCGGACGTATGCGGTTCAGGTCGCGCTGCGCCTTGAGCGCCTGCGCCCGCGCCTTGTTCAGCTGGGCCTTGGCCCGGTTCGCCCGGGCCCGGTAGAGCTGCGGGTCTATGACGAAGAGCGTCTGCCCTTTCTCTATAAAGGTGCCCTCGGCGAAGAGCATCCGTTCGAGATAGCCCTCCACACGGGCCCGGATCTCGACGAACTGCTGGGCGCGGATACGACCCACATACTCGCCGTAGATATGGACATCCTCGGTCGTTACGGGTTCGACCGCCACCACGGGCAGCATCTCGGGTACGGGGCGGTGGCGCAGGACGTAGTTGACCGCTACAACCGAAACGAGCGCCAGACAGAGCGCCCCGCCGATCCAGCGGCGCGTGCGGCGGGAAAGCCTCCCGAAACCGTCGGCGCCTTTCCGGTAAAGGCGCCGCGCATCGGAGGCATAGGTTTGCAGCAAGAGTTTCTCCGGACGGATTTTTTCGTTGTTTGCCATGGCGATTCTTTCATTGATATTGAACGTCAGCCTGATGCACGAACGGGCATCGGACCGGTTTTATTTCGCAAAGGTATATTAAAAATTTTATTTTCGTAATCAGGATGGAACTATTTTCCTCCGCATGCGGATTCCGTACTTGGGATCGCCTCCGCCGAAGATTCCCGGCAAACGCTCCGCGCCGTCATCATTCTCGATTTTTCTTTCTATATTTGTTCTATGGAAAAGTTGAACATCACCCTGCTCGGACCGGCCCACCCCTATCGCGGCGGTCTGGCGATCATCATGCAGACCATGGCGCGCGTCTTCCAGCGCGACGGCCATCGGGTCGACCTGAAAACCTTCACGGTGCAGTACCCGCAGTGGCTTTTCCCGGGCAAGAGCCAGTTCGTCGACACGCCGGCACCGGACGATCTGAGGATCGAACGGTGCGTGAGCACGGTGAACCCCTTCAACTGGCTGCGCATGGGGCTGCGCATCCGCCGCGAGCGTCCCGACATCGTGCTGCTGAAGTACTGGACCCCCTTCATGGCCCCCTGCTTCGGAACGATAGCCCGCCTGGCCCGCCGCAACGGGCACACCCGTTTCCTGTGTCAGATCGACAACGTGGAGCCCCATGAACGCCACCTCTTCGACCGCTGGTTCAACCGCTGGTTTCTGGGCGCCGTGGACGGCTTCGTCTACATGTCGGAGCAGGTGCACCGCGAGCTGGAGTGCTACACGAATGCTCCGGCGCTCTTTTCGCCCCACCCCCGCTTCGATAGCTACGGCGAACCCGTCGACCGGACGGAGGCCTGCCGCCGGCTGGGACTCGATCCGCAGCGGCGCTACGCCCTCTTTTTCGGACTGATCCGCGAGTACAAGGGGCTGGACTGGCTGCTGGAAGCTTGGGCGAAGCTGCGTGCCGAAGGACGGATCGGCAGCGAATGGAGGCTGATCGTCGCGGGCGAATGCTACACCGACCCCGAACCCTACCGCCGCCGGATCGTGCAAAGCGGCCTCGAGGAGGAGGTGACGTTCCACGACCGGTTCATTCCCGACGAGAGGGTGAAGGATTACTTCTCGGCCGCCGAATTTCTGGTGCTGCCCTACAAATCGGCCACCCAGAGCGGCGTGACGCAGATCGCCTACCAGTTCCGGCTGCCGGTGATCGTGACGCGCGTGGGCGGTCTCGCGGAGATCGTCCCCGACGACCGGGTCGGATTCGTCTGCCCCCCCTCGCCCGAAGGGGTGGCCGACGCCATCGAGCGGATCGCCGACCCCGAAACGCTCGCTCGCTTCCGGGCGAACATGGAGCGGGAACGCGAGCGCTTCTCGTGGGAGGAGATGTGCCGGCGCCTGCTGGAGGTCTATGCCCTGACTGCAAAAAGGGCTGTCTGAGACTTCTCAGACAGCCCTGCTGCGCAATGAACTCCGCCGGTTCGGCCGGAGCCCTACTCGGCTATTTCTCCCAATCCTCGACCTTGTGGCTGTTCTCCGCCCGGCTGCGGGCGATGGATTGCAAGGCGAGGTACTCCTTGCCGTAATCCTCCAGATTCTGATCCTCCGTGTCGAAGGTGTCGAAGTGGTGCTCCTCCTCCTGCAAAATGGTGCGGAAGAGGGTCTGCGAAGCGGCATCGCTTCCCTCCGAACAGGCCTTCGCCCAGGCATTGTAGTGGTCGATGGTGCTGCGCTCCAGCTGACGGGACATCTCCAGCATCTGCTTTACGTCGGTGATCTGCTTGGTCCGGAAAGCAGGGTTCATGTCCACGTCCCCCTTCAGAAAGAGAATGCGGTCGGCGAACTGCTCGATGTGGCGCATCTCCGTGATCGAGATGTTGCGGAACATGCGGGCCAGGTAGTGATACCCGGCATCCTCGCAGTGCACATGGAAATACATGTACTGCATCGACGACGCGATTTCGAGCCCGACGGCCCGGTTCATCAGCTCGATGCTCTGGCGGTAGTTGGACGACGCGGTTTCGGAAGCGGGCGTCGCGGTAGCGGTCGGATTGTTCATGTCTAATAAAAGATTATCGGTTTTACACCCTGCTCAGGTGCAAAACCGATACCAAACCCGAACGGCCGCCTATCGCCACTCCAGCGCAGCCCGCACGGCCGGGCTCCCCTCGGCCGAGATTTCGAACAGATCGCACGCATCGCGCCGTTCGTGACCTATAGTCAGCGTCTGCCCGTAGCGGCATTCGCGCTGGAAATTGATATCCATCCGCACGGCCCGTTCGCCGGCGAAGCTCTCTATGGGCAGCATGTCGAGCATCATGTCGAGGTAGCGGAGCGTGTTCACGTGACGGTTGAAGTCGATGTCGCTGTACACCACTTCGTGGGACCTTTCCCGCTGCGGCGCCACGCTTGTGATGCGGCGGGGCGCATCGGCCGGCGAGGGGGCGTCGACCAGGTAGCGGCCGTAGGTGGCCGCCACGGCCGGCGTGGTGAGGTCGACCGGCCGGCGCGAGGTGAGATCGATCATGCACCACTGCGTCACGACCCGCCCGAAGATCCGCCCTCCGGCATCGCCGACGGTGAAATTTCGGGTCGACATCATGCGCGCGTAGTCGCTCACCCAGGTGGTGACCTCGAAATCGGTATACTGCTCGGGACGGCGGTCGAACTCCATCGCCATCCGCAGCAACACCCACGAAATATTGTCGCGGTTCAGCACGTCGGTGCCGAAACCTTTCCGCTGCGCATCGATGCCCGCCACGCTCAACACCGTATTGGCCAGCGACGACAGCGTGGCCCGCAGGGTGAAATCCACATCCTGCGGGTCCACCCGATAGGAATAAGTTGTCTTTTCCGCCATTTGCACATTTAATCAGGTAAGATGATACAAATTTAGGAAAAATTTCTATCTTTGTCAAAAGGCGATGTCGGACAGACAAGTGAGAGCGGTTCTTTTTTGATAATAAAATATCGAAAAACAATAAAATTTACTTGTTTTTCAAAAAGAAATCACTATCTTTGTCGCAGAAATAACAGAAAGTAGAACAATCATGACGACAAAAAAATCACAACTGCGACGCCTGTTGGCGATCTACACGCTCTTCATGCTGCTGCTTCTGGGCGGGTTCGCCCGCTCCTACTCCAACTTCATCCGGGGATTCAGAACCGGCTATCAGACGGCCGAGAGCTGGACGAGCGAAGGGGGTTACTACAAGTATCTGCTGCTGGACATTCCGGTCAGCACCGCTCCCGAGAAGGTCGTCGAGGCTTCGTGCGATACCGATTGCAGCGCGGAGATCATGACCGATCGGGTCCATGTCGTCGTGCGGAAAGCGAGCGACGAGAACCCGATCCTGCTCGCCTTCCGTTCGCTGGGCGACAGCGGCTACCTCTACTGGGCCATTCTGCTCCTGCCGCTGGCCAAGCTCTCCATCTTCGTCCTGATGGGAATCATCTTCGCATCGCTGCGCCGCAGCGTGCGCGAGGAGCTGCCGCTCAACCGCCGCAACATTCTCTACACGCGGCTGATCGGCTTCATCCTGATCGGCTCCGAAGTGCTGGAAGGGCTGATCGGCTGGTGCATGCGCACCGGAGCGGCCGAGGCGCTGAAGGGCAGCGCGATGACGGTCGACGTCTCGTTCCCGCTCTCCTACTGGAACCTGCTGATGGGCGTGCTGATGCTCTTCATGGCCGAGGTATTCGCCATCGGCACCCGGCTGGGCGAGGAACAGAAGCTGACGATTTGATCCCGAAAATGAGATAAAAGCAACAACATCATGAATATCAATAAAGAATCCGTCGGGGGGGGGACGCAGACATGGCGATAATCATCAATATAGATGTGATGATGGCGAAGCGGAAAATGTCGCTCGGCGAACTCTCGGAACGGGTGGACATCACTCCCGCCAACCTCTCCATTCTGAAAAACGGCAAGGCCCGCGCCATCCGTTTCTCGACGCTGGAGGCGATCTGCCGGGAGCTGGAGTGCCAGCCGGGCGACATCATCGAATATCGTCCGGACCCGCAGGAAGAGTAACGAACAAAAAGACCATAAATTCACTCACTCAATTTCTAACACCTATGAAAAAGCTCGTATTATTTGTCGTTGCCCTCGTCGCAACGATAAGTGCGACGGCCCAGCAGAATCCGATGATGGAGCCCATCGCACCCGACAAGGATGTACGGATCGGTCGGCTGGAGAATGGCATGACCTACTACATCCGCCACAACGAGAAGCCGAAGAACATGGCCGACTTCTGGATTCTGTATAATGTCGGCGCCATTCAGGAGGAGGACGACCAGCAGGGTCTGGCCCACTTCCTGGAGCACATGGCCTTCAACGGCACGAAGAACCTGCCCGGCAAGCAGGTGATCGAATACTCCGAGAAGATCGGCGTCAAGTTCGGCTACAACCTCAATGCCGCCACCAGCTGGGACCAGACCACCTACCGTCTGACCGACGTGCCCGTCAAGCAGGACGGCGCCGCCCGCGAGGGCGTGATCGACTCGGCCCTGCTGATCCTGCACGACTGGTCGCACTTCATCGCCCTCGAGTCGGATGAGATCGACTCGGAGCGCGGCGTTATCATGGAGGAGCTCCGCACCCGCGACGGCGCCGAGTGGCGCTCGATGATGGAGCTCATCAAGGCGCTGGGCAAAGGCACCCGCTACGAACAGCGCAACCTGATCGGTTATCTCGATTTTCTGGAGTCGTTCCCCTACGAGGCCCTGCGCAACTACTACGCCAAGTGGTACCGCCCGGAGATGATCGCCTTCATCGTCGTCGGCGACGTGGATGTGGACAGCATCGAGGCCAAATTGAAGTCGCTGATGGCCGACATCCCCGCTTCTCCGGCCGATGCGGCACAGAAAGAGGTAATCGTTGTTCCCGACAACGAGGAGCCGATCGTTTCGGTCTACACCGATCCCGAGATGCGTCAGTCCTCCGTTTCGGTCTACTACAAGCACGAAGCCCGTCCGGCAGAGATGAACTCGCTCGTCATGGGTGAATTCATCGACCTGATGGACTCCTACATCGCCGAGATGGCTAACGCCCGTCTGGAGGAGATTGCCATGGAGCCCGACGCTCCGTTCCTGGGCGCCAACATCTACAACGGCAGCGTAGGCATCATCCCCACCCTGGAGACCGGTGTTCTGGGCGTAACGAGTAAGGAGGGCGAACTGCCCGTAGCCTACGCCTCGGCGCTCGTGGAGCTGGAGCGCATCCGCCGCCACGGCTTCACGCCCGGTGAGTTCGAGCGCGCCAAGGCCGACCTGCTCCGTCAGTGCGAGCGTCAGTACGACAACCGCAACGACCGCACGAACGACAGTTTCGTACAGCGCTACATGAGCCACTACCAGAAGAACACGCCCATTCCCGATGCCGAGACCGAATGGCAGATGGACAGCGTGCTGCTGAACGCGATGGATCTGAACATGATCAACCAGTACACGAAGCAGATCTTCGAGCCGAAGAATCAGGTCGTTGTCATGAACGCTCCGGAGAAGGAGGGCTTGCAGAACCCCACCGCCGAGCAGCTGGTAGCCATCATGAAGCAGATCGAGGCGCTGCCCGACGAGGCGATCGAGCCCTATGCCGACAACACCGTCACCGAGCCGCTGATCGCCGACAACGTGAAGTTCAAGGGTTCGCCCGTGAAGAGCACCGCGACCGACGAGAAGATGGGCACGATCGAGTGGACCCTCAAGAACGGCACCCGCATCATCTTGAAACCCACGACCTTCAAGGCCGATGAGATTCAGATGTCCGCGACGGCCAAAGGCGGCGCCGCCATGATTCCCGATGCCGACGAGGCCGCCATCGCCCGTCAGTTCCTGGCCCCGATCCGTCAGATGTCGGGCATATCCCGCTTCTCGGCCACCGACCTGCGCAAGCAACTCTCGGGCAAGGCGGCCGACGTGAGCCCCTATGTGGGCCGCAACGAGCACGGTCTGCGCGGCAGCACCTCGCCCAAGGATCTGGAGACCCTGATGCAGTTGGTATATCTCAACTTCACCGCTCCCCGCTTCGATCCCGATGATTTCGGCACCTTCTACAACCAGTACAAGGGTTATCTGGAGAACATGAACTCCAACCCCGACTACCTCTTCAAGAAGCAGTTGTTGCAGACCCTCTACGACGGCAACGAGCGTGCACAGATCATCTCGGCCGAGTTGCTCGACAAGGTGAACTTCAGCCGTCTGAGTGCCATCAACCGGATGCTCTTCCCCGATGCCAACGAGTTCGTATTCACCTTCGTGGGCAACATCGATCCCGAAGTGCTGAAGCCGCTGGTGGAGAAATACATCGGCTCGATCCCCACGACGAAGGACCGCCTCGAGCTGGTCGACGATCATGTCGATATCGTGACAGGTCAGGTCTCCGAGGATTTCAACACCGTCATGCAGCAGCCCAAAGTGAGCGTATTCTTCGGTTTCTCCGGCACGGAAAACTACTCGCTCAAGAACAACCTGGTGCTCACCATGCTGTGCGAGGCCCTCTCGACCCGCTACCACGAGACCATCCGCGAGGAGATGGGGGCTACCTATGGCGTAGGTGCAGCCGGTTCGCTGGACTACCTGCCCACCGAGAAGTATTTCGTGCAGGTTATGTGCGACACCAACGAGAAGCAGGCCGACGATGTACAGGCCGCCATCATGGCCGAGCTGGAGAAGATCGCCCAGGAGGGCCCCAAGGCCGAGGATATCGAGAAGACCCGCGAATATCTGGCCAAGGAACACAAGAACAACCTGGAGAAGAACGGCGCCTGGATGGGTTATCTGAAGAACTACTACGATGCTCAGGTCGACTTCGTGAACGGTTATGAGGAGACTCTCGCCGGCATCACCTACGACGACGTGAAGGCTCTGGCGCAGAAGGTTCTCGCCGACGGCAACATCGTGAAGGTAATCATGCGTCCCGAGGCTGCGAAGGCCGAGTAGGACTGCGATCCGACACAAACATTCGAGCCGCCCTCCTGGATGGAGGGCGGCTCTTTTCGTCCGGTTCCGGGCATGCGAAATGCGGGTGACCCCCGCGTTTCTGCACACTCCTATTTACGGATCAGTTCGTCGGCCTTCGCGCAGAGCGTGTCATAGGGCAACCCGCCCGCGTGGCGCACGATGCGGCCTTCGATGTCGATGAAGAAGAGCGTGGGGATCGAGCGGATGTTGGCTGCGGCGGCCAGCGCCCGGTTCTTGTCGACATCGACCTTGAGCACCTTCACCCGCCCGTAATACTCCTCGGCCAGACGTTCGATCAGGGGCGAGAGTGCCCGGCACGGGGCGCACCACGTGGCGTAGAAGTCGATGACCACGGGCGTCTTGCCCGTAAAGTCGTACCCTTTCAGATAGGGGAGATATTCCTGAATCGTTTCCATATTCTATAAGTTATTTGTCATGTCGAAGTTCCATGATCCGGACGGGACAGGCCGTCACGCACTTTCCGCATTTTATGCAGTCGGCATGCAGATAGCCCGTCTGCTCGCCACGGCAGTCGTAAGGCGTGAGCTGCATGGGGCAGACGCGCGCGCAGCTCCGACACTTCATCCGGCAGGTATCGGCTACATGGATATTCACGAAGCCGCCGGGCAGCGGAGCACCTTTGGGCGACACCCACGACGACAACGTACCCATCGGGCAAAAACTACACCAGGTTCGCGGGGCATAGACGAAGGAGAGGACAATCCCGACGACGGTCGTAATGAGAATGATCGTCCAGAAGACCCGCCCCATCGCATTCCAGTCGCCCCAGGCGAAGTACATCTGTACACCGAACATGGCGAAGATGAACAGCACCATGAACAGGCGGAATCCGAATGTGCGGACAAACGCCGGGATCGGACGGTGAGGCGAATATTTAGCCAGCACGCGGTCGTAGAAATTCCCCCGCGGACAGGCATTCCCGCACCACCAGCGCCCGCGACGCACCGCGAACGCAACCGGAGCGATCATACAGATCAGCGCCAGCAGTCCGACGACGGGATAGAAGTAACCTAATACGAGATAGATCGGCAGGATCCAGTAGAGCGCCCGACCCGCGGTGGGATGATAACGGTGAAAATTCGTTGTTGCCATAGATATCGGTCTTTGATTTACGGTGCAAAATTAGCCGCTACAAAATAGACGAACAACAGATTTTTGACTATATTTGCATAGAATTTATCTATCATGACCCTACAACAGCTCAAATACGTCGCAGCGATCGACCGTTATCGCAGTTTCGCGCGGGCGGCCGAGCATCTCGACATCACCCAACCCACCCTGAGCGCCCTGCTCGTGAAGCTGGAGCGCGAACTCAGCGTGCGGATCTTCGAACGCACGAACAAACAGGTCACGCCCACCGCCATCGGCGAGAAGATCATCCGTCAGGCCGAAAAGGCCGTCTACGAGGCAGAGCGCATCGCCGGGCTCGCAGCCGAGGAGAAAGGCGCCGTCAGCGGACCGCTCTCGCTGTCGGCCGGGCCGACCATAGCGCCCTACCTGCTTCCGAAGTTCATCAGGCTCTATTCGGAAACCTATCCGGAGGTGAAGCTGACGATCAACGAAATGAAGGCCGACGCCATGATCGGGGCGCTGCAGCTCGGTCAGGTCGACGTCGGGATTGCCGTCAGCGGCAACCGGGTGCCGGGGATCGCGGAGATTCCGTTCTACACCGAGCCCTTTCGGGTTTACCTCGCCGAAAGTTGCCGGCGCAAGCTGCCGGCATTCGATCCGGAGAGCCTCGAACACGAGAAGATGTGGATCATGAAGGAGTCGCAGTGCATGCGCGACAGTGCGTTCAGCTTCTGCAAGGCCCGCAGTGCGGGCAAACGCATCTACGAGGCCGGGAGTATCGAAACGCTCATCCGGATCGTGGACCAGAATGGCGGATTCACCATCATCCCCGAGATGCACCTGCCGTTTCTCACCGACGCCCAGCGCCGGAACGTCCGCCCCATCGAAGGAAAATACCTCTCCGGCAGAAGCGTGTCGATCTATATCCGGCAGGACTTCATGAGGGAGCGGTTGCTGAACAGCATCGTCGAGGCCCTGGTCTCTTTCATCCCCGGAAACATGGTGGAGAAGAAGATCGTCGAAAGGGGCATCCGGCTGGAGGAGTGGTGCGGCCGGGAGTGAACGGCAGAACAAAAGGCGGACCGCCCGATATGGGCGGTCCGCCTTTTTTGCGTATCGGAAGGTCCTACAGCGCGAAGAGGATGAAGATCTGCGCCGTCAGGACACGCAGGAACATCACCACCGGGTAGACCGTCGCATAGCTGACGGCGGGCATGTCGTTGCCGGCCGTACCGTTGGCATAGGCCAATGCCGGGGGATCGGTCATGCTGCCGGCGAAAAGTCCCATCATGGTATAGTAGTTCAGCTTGAGAACGATCCGGGCGAAGAATCCGACCAGCAGCAGCGGCAGCACGGTGATGATCGCACCGTAGCCGATCCAGCGGTAACCGCCGTTGACGATGGTCTCGATGAATCCGTCACCGGCTCCGATACCCACGGCGGCGAGGAAGAGGGCGATGCCCACCTCGCGCAACATCAGGTTCGCCGACATGGTGGTATAGGTCACCAGATGGTAGTGCGGGCCGAAGCGGCCGATGAGGATGGCGACGATCAGCGGACCGCCGGCCAGACCCAGCTTGACGGGCTGCGGAACGTTCAGGAGCGGAATGGAACCCAGCAGCACACCCAGCGCGATGCCCACGAAGATGGTAATCAGGTTGGGCTGGTTGAGCTTCTTGAGCGAGTTGCCCAGCACCCCTTCGACCTTCTCGATGGCCTTCAGGGAGCCCACCACCATCACTCGGTCGCCGATCTGGAGCTCCATGCCCTGATAGGGAATCAGGTCGACGCCCGCACGGTTGATGCGGGTGATGTTGATGCCGTAGCGGGTGCGCAGCTTCAGGTCGGAGAACTTCTTGCCGTTGATGTTCGACTTCGTAATCAGGATACGGCGCGACACGAGTTCGGAGTTGGGGGTGTTCTTACCCCACTCTTCGTCGGTCATCTCGACCGTATGGCCGAAAAAGGCGATGACGGCCGGCATGTCGTCGGGCGAGCTGATTACCAGCAGCCGGTCGCCGTTCGTGAGCACGGTTTCGGCATCGGCTATGGTGATCGATCCGTCGGCGTGCAGAATGCGGGAGATGACGAAGGCCCGGTTGACAAGCTCGCGCAGATAGCCGATCTTCTGTCCGTCGAGCGTCTCGTTGGTGAACTCCACCGACACCCGTTCGGCCATCTTGTGCTCGTTGCTGATGGCGGCCAGCCCCTCGTCCTCCTTCTTGAAGTTCACGCGCATCACGTAGCGGACCAGCAGCATCGAGAAGATGATGCCGATCACACCCAGCGGGTAGGCGACGGCGTAACCCAATGCGATATTGGGGTCGTTGATGCCGGTAGCATCGGCATAGGCCTGCTGGGCGGCGCCCAGACCCGGCGTGTTCGTCACGGCACCCGACAGAATGCCGACCATCGTGGGGATATCGACGCCGGTCGTCAGGTGAAGCACATAGGTCGTCAGCACACCCAACAGCACGATGGCCGAGGCGAGCGTCACCAGCGTCATGCCGCCGTGCTTGAACGACGAGAAGAAACCGGGACCCACCTGCAGGCCGATGGAGAAGACGAAGAGAATCAGGCCGAACTCCTTGACGAAGTGGAGCACGGGCGCGTCGATGGTCATGCCGAAGTGGCTCAGGGCGATGCCCACGAAGAGAATCCACGTGATTCCCAGCGACACGCCGCCCACCTTCACCTTGCCCAGCAACAAACCGCCCGTGATAGCCAGTGCCAGCGTCAGGACCGCGTGGGCGATTCCCTGCTCACAAAAAAGGGCTTGTAACCAATCCATAAACGAAAAATAGGTATTGAAAATTTCGGAAAGTGCAAAATTAAGGAAATAATCCGTTATGAAAAAATTTTAATATAGGTATTTTTCCACGAGCGGCAAAAGCAGCGCCGTCGCCACCCCCATGAGGGCCATCGCCACCCCGCTCAGGGCCCCTTCGGCGGCTCCCATCTCGATGGCCCGCGCCGTACCGATGCCGTGCGCGGCCGATCCCAGCGCATAGCCCGTGGCCAGCGGATCGCTGATCCCGCAGCGCTTGAGGATCCAGCCACCGAACAGCGAGCCGAAGATGCCGGTGCAGAACACCACCACCGAGGTGATCGTCACCACGCCTCCCAGCGGCTCGGCCACGGCCACGGCGATGGGCACGGTGACCGACTTGGGGGCCAGCGAGGTGAGCAGCACCCGGTCGGCACCCAGGGCGCGGGCGATGTAGACCACGCTCAGAATCCCCACCAGACAGCCCGTCAGCGTCGAGCAGAGGATCGGCAGCAGGCGGCCCCGCATGCGCTCCATCTGTTCGTACATCAGGTAGCCCAGCGCCACGACCGACATGCCGAGGGCGAAATTCAGCACCGAGGTCGCCTCCTCGTAGCGTTCGTAGGAGACGCCGAAGGCCCGGAGCAGGAAGATCATCGCCACGAAAGTAATCAGCACGGGATGCAGCAGCACCAGCCGGGTCGCCCGATACAGCGACATGCCCAGGCAGTAGAGGCCGACCGTCAGGGTCAGCAGTCCGAGGTTCGAAGTCAGAATCTGTTCCATCGTTATCGGCGTTTTTTACGGTTCGACAGTTGAAATACCCATCCGGAGACGAGGAGCACCAGCACCGTACTGATGACAGCCGAAACGACGACCGCCCCCAGATTGTCCAGAATCGTGCGGTAGGAGACTATCAGCCCCACGCCGAACGGCACGAAGAAGAGCGCCATCGCACCGAGCAGAAACCTGGCCGCCGGCCGTACTGTTTCGGCCTTGACCCATCGCAGGTTGAGCGCCAGAAAGAGGAGCAGCATGCCTATCACGTTGCCCGAGATGTGGTTGCCGGTCAGCGCGCTCAACGCATTGCCGGCCAGCCAGAAAAGAAGAATGTAGAAAAGTCCTGTCATACCCGAATCGAAAAATCGGCTGCAAAGATAGACTATTCTGACACAAAATGCAAAATTGTTTTCCGTCGCAGCGACCGCGATATTTGGAAGATGGCTCCGTTGTGTCTATCTTTGCGGAAACGAACCAATATCAATCATCATGAGCGACAAGAAACAATACGCCGTAATCGAGACCGAAAAGGGGACGATGAAGGCCGAACTCTACACCCGGGAGACGCCGGGCACGGTACGCAATTTCGTCGATCTGGCCGAGCACGGCTTTTACGACGGTCTGACCTTTCACCGCGTGATTCCCGATTTCGTCATTCAGGGCGGCTGCCCGAAGGGCGACGGCACGGGCGGTCCGGGCTACTCGATCAAGTGCGAGACCTCGGCTCCGCGCCAGCGCCACGACCGGGGCGTACTCTCGATGGCCCACCGCGGCAAGGACACCGGCGGCTCGCAGTTCTTCATCTGCCACAATCGCGAGAACACGCAGCACCTCGACGGCCGCCATACCTGCTTCGGCCAGGTGGTGGAGGGTCTCGACGTGATCGACGACATCCGCCCCGGCGACCGCATGCTCTCGGTGCGCATCGTGGAGGAGTAGCGACAAGCACCGGCGCTATCCGGGATCGAGGTCTTACACTTCCGAGGGGTGCGCGCCGTGCATCGTCGAGACCCCTCGACAAGCTCGGGATGACAGAAACACCGTCATGTTGAGCGGAGGGGCTTCGGACCTGCAGTCGAAACATCTTGACGTAATGACGACATTCACCCCAGCGGCCATAGCTTTCGAGGTACATTGTAAAAAGGGCTCCCATTCAGGAGCCCTTTGTTTTTTCAACATCTTATTGTTTAATAGCTGTAAATGAAGCAGAACACCTAAAGGGAAACATTACCCCATTAGAAGCCAATTGCCCAGTTTGATTTGCCGTAAAAGTCAAGACATTCCCATTAAGAGTTCCTACCCCATATGAAATTGTAAGATACCCAGAAGAATCACTTGAAGAAGACGACTCAAAATAAATCAAATTTCCTACAACCTCTCCTATTGTGCTAATGTATCCTTCAACTTTTACTTTATTGTCTGATATTTTTGAAATCGACATTACTCCGGAATCATTTAACGTTCCAGAAGTTCCGCCCCAAACCACATTTTCAATAACACTGACATTGTAATACCCGACAAAAGCATCTGCGCCACCCTCATCATCATCTTTCGAGCATGATACAAAAGATGTTATACCTATCAAACAGGCCAAAAGAATAGTCAATCTTTTCATAATAATTTTAATTATAATACTTAAATTATGTACTAATAAACTTCGACCAGCGCGGCGGCGGCTTTGGTGCGATCGCGCAGCTCGTCGAGATCGCTGCCGTTGGGAGCGTAGCGGACCACGACGCCCATGCGGCGGTTCACCCGGGTCGTCGGCTTGCCGAAGATGCGCAGGTAGGTGTTCTTCTCGGCGCACACGGCCTCCAGCCCCCGGTAGCGGGGTCTCTCGGTACCGGCGATCGGCGAGAGGATCACGGCACTGGCACCCATCCGCTCCTGCGTGATTTCGGGGATGGGCAATCCCAGCACGGCGCGCAGGTGCAGCTCGAACTCGTTCAGGTTCTGCGTGCCGGCCAGCGTCACCATGCCCGTATCGTGGGGCCGCGGCGAGAGTTCGGAGAAGTAGACGCCGTTTTCGCGGCTCAGGAAGAACTCCACACCCCAGATTCCCGCTCCGCCGAGGGCGCGGGTCACCGCCTCGGCCATCCGCTGCGCCTCTTTCAGCTGCTCGGGCGATACGGGTGCGGGCTGGAAACTCTCGCGGTAGTCGCCGCCCTTCTGCACGTGGCCGATGGGCGGACAGAAGAGCGTGGGGCCGTTCTGCTGCGTCACGGTCAGCAGGGTGATCTCGCTGTCGAAGCGGATGAACTCTTCGACGATCAACTCCTCGATGTCGCCGCGGCTGCCCTCGCAGCCGTAACGCCACGCCTCCTCCAGCTCGCCGGCGCTCTTCACCAGCGACTGGCCCTTGCCCGAGGAGGACATCAGCGGCTTCACCACGCAGGGGAAGCCGATCTCCGCCGCAGCGGCCTTGAGTTTGTCGAGCGAATCGGCATAGAAATACTTCGCCGTCCTGAGACCCAGGTCGCGGGCGGCCAGGTCGCGGATCGCCCGGCGATTCATGGTGTAGTTCACCGCGCGGGCGCTGGGAACCACCTGAATCCCCTGCTGCTCGCAATCGTAGAGCCGCTCGGTGCGGATGGCTTCGATCTCGGGGACGATGATATCGGGACGGTGTTTTTCAACGGCGGCCATCAGCTGCTCGCCGTTCAGCATGTCGAACACCTCGCATGCGTCGGCCACCTGCATGGCCGGAGCACCGGCGTAGGAGTCGCAGGCTATGACGTACTGCCCTTTTCGCTGGGCCGCGATCACGAACTCCTTACCAAGTTCGCCCGACCCCAAAAGCATAATCTTCTTCATCGGTTTCTTCTTTAATGAATTATCGGTGCCAGCGCTCGCGGATCCGGCGGGCGGCACGCTCCAGCTGTTCGGCGGGGCAGCAGAGGGTGATGCGCACGTAGCGTTCGCCCTCGGTGCCGAACATGGCGCCCGGCGTGAGGAACACGTCCGTGGCCTCCATCACCTCCTCGGAGTACCGGTACGAGTCGCCGGGATAGTCCTCGGGAATCTCGGCCCAGATGAACAGACCCGCCTGATGCGGACGGTAGCTGCATTCCAGCGCGTCCAAGATGGCGTAGCCCTGCTTTTCGCGCTCGTAGTAGACGGCGTTCAGCTCGTCGAACCACTCCAGCCCCAGCGACAGCGCCGTCTCGGCCGCCGCCTGAATCGGGTAGAACATGCCGGTATCCATATTGGACTTGAAGGTCAGGATGGAGTCGACCCACTCCTTCTTTCCCACGATGACGCCCACGCGCCAGCCGGCCATCGAGTGTCCCTTCGACAGCGAATTCATCTCCATAGCCACCTCGCGCGCCCCCTCGACGGAGAGGATGCTCATCGGCTTGTCGTGGTTGCGGATGAAGCTGTAGGGGTTGTCGTGAATCACCAGGATATTGTGCTTGCGGGCGAAGGCGACGATCTTCTCGAAGAGTTCACGCGTGGGGGTCTGCCCCGTCGGCATGCCGGGGAAGTTGCAGAACATCAGCTTGATGCCCTCCACCCCTTCGCGCTCGATGGCTTCGAAGTCGGGCATGAAGTCATTGGCCTTGTTGAGCGAGTAGGGAACCATGACGCCGCCCGTCATCCGCACGGCGGCCTTGTAGGCGGCATAGCCGGGGTTGGGCACCAGAATGCGGTCGCCGGGGTTGACGAAGGTCTGGCAGACATGCATGATGCCCTCCTTCGATCCGATCAGCGGCAGCACCTCCGAATCCCAGTCCAGCTCCACGCCGTACCAGCGGGAATACCACTCGGCGAAAGCCCTTCGCAGGACAGGCTCCCCCTTGAAGGACATGTATTTGTGGACGTCTGGACGCTGCGCCTCGCGCGACAGCCGTTCGATCACCGAAGGGTGCGGCGGCAGGTCGGGGCTGCCCATCGCCAGCTTGATGATCTGCCGCCCCGTGGCGGCCTCGATCTCGGCGATTTCGCGCAGCCGGCGCGAAAAATAGTACTCGCCCGTCCCGTCCATGCGGTGCGCGCGTTCGATAGTCACTCCATTCATAGCCATATTGAAAAAGTCGGTAGATTTGATTTGCCATCGCAAAGGTAGAAAATAATTCAGAATACGCAACGTCGGGCCGCCCGTTCCGCACGATTTTCCGGCCCGGCACAAAAAAAATACGCACCCCGGAGGGGATGCGTATTCGAAAGTGGAGCTGAGGGGAGTCGAACCCCTGTCCAAACAAGGAACCCGAAAGCTTTCTACACGTTTAGCCGACCGTTTCATCCTTCTACCCGAGCCCGGCAGGCGGCAGCCTAACCCGAGTCCCAGCCTCTGAATCTCGCGCGGCAACCGAGGCGCATGCCGCACTATCTCTAAATGAATGATACCCCGTATGAAGAGCCGTTAAAGAGCGGAACGTCCCTTCGGGATACTCGTCGCAAAACCGCCTGGGGCCGCGCGATTAAGCCAATTTTCCTTGAAAATTAGGCAGCGAGTGCATAGCTGTTATTGCCATTTGTAGTTTGAGCGTCGGGATTTACGAGCCGCCACACAGCGCTCGACGTGCTTACAATCGAACTCTGCCTGCTGTCAAAACCGGTCAGCCCCGATTCCGCAGTCGGATGATTCGCGATTGCCCTGCAAAGATAATACAAAAATCCGAATTGCGACACCGGCCTGCAGAATTTGTTCTCCCCGGGGGAGCATTTCCCGGAGCCGTCACCACGTCACGGGATCGGGCAGAATCTCGCCGTCCGCGGCATCGCCGGGCGTGAAGGTCGCCCCGCGATACTGCACGCAGAGCATCGCCAGCGGCTCCGTACCGTTGTTGCGCACCGAACGGCGGCCGGCAGGTGCCACCCGGACCGCACTCCCCTCCCGCACCGGAAAGATTCGTCCGTCGACCTGAAACTCGCCCCGGCCGCGGAGGAAAAAGTAGAGCTCCTCGTGACTTCTGTGGGTATGGAGAAAACCCGTCTCCGCGCCGGGCGCGAAGCTCTGAAAGGAGAACTCGCCTCCCGTAGCGCCGACGGCCGCTCCGCCGAACACCTTGCCGGGGATTCGGACCTCCCCCAGCTCCAACGTATAGTCGCCCAGCGACTCGATCGCTCCGAAATCCGCGGCGGCGAAATTTTCCGCGGCCGCAATCATCTTGCCTGTTTTCATACTAAAGTTTCGATAAGGTTTGACGACGCGAAAGTAGAAGTTCGGAACGATATATACAAGTAGTTTCCTGCAAATCATATAGTTACCCGCAAGTAACCATTGTTGGGGGCAAGCGTGTTGCAGCCGTGAAAAAATCGGCTTGCAGTGAAAAATATTTTTACTTACCTTTGTAAACCGTAAAAATCCGACACGAGACATGAACCGAACGAACCCTACGGGTCTCCGTTATCCGGAGTGCCCGATCCGCAACATACTGGCACGGCTGTGCGACAAGTGGTCGCTGCTGGTGATCCATGCGCTGGACGGCCGCGAGGTCCTGCGTTTCGGCGAGCTGATGCGCGAACTGCCGGACATCTCGCAGAAGATGCTGACCGTCACGCTGCGCACGCTGGAGGAGGACGGACTGGTCCTGCGCACGGCCTACCCCGAGATTCCGCCCCGCGTGGAGTACCGGCTCACCGAGCGGGCCCGCACCCTGCTCCCCCACCTCTACGCGCTCTTCGAGTGGGCGGACCGCAACCGGGCCGACATTCTGGAGAGCCGGAATACGGCGAAAGTTTCGCCGGGCCGCTGAAAAACTCCCCTTTTTTACTACTTTTGTTTCACCGAATACATCCGACCATGAACGACAACCGCGTCATCCGCCTCAAAGGCGTATCCATCTACCACGCCGACGACCCGTTCGGCAGCTACCCGCCCGAACGGCTGGTGCGCGATGGGGAGCTGATCCTCTCGGACATCGATCTGGAGGTGCACGAGGGGGAGTTCGTCTACCTGATCGGCCGCGTGGGCAGCGGCAAAAGCTCGCTGCTGAAGACCCTCTACGCCGAGTTGCAGCTCCTGCAGGGCGAGGGCGAGGTGGTCGGATTCGACCTGCGGTGCCTCAGGCGCAAGGACATCCCCTATCTCCGCCGCCGGATCGGCATCGTATTCCAAGACTACCAGCTGCTGACCGACCGCAACGTCTTTCTGAATCTCTACGACGTCATGCGGGCCACGGGCTGGAAGGAGGAGGCCGCCATCCGCAAGCGCATCGACGAGGTGCTGCAGCTCGTACAGCTGGAGAACAAGAGCTACAAGATGCCCTTCGAGCTTTCGGGGGGCGAGCAACAGCGTCTGGTGATTGCCCGCGCGCTGCTGAACAGCCCCAAGCTCCTGCTGGCCGACGAGCCGACGGGCAACCTCGACCCCGTGACGGCGGACGGCATTCTGGAGCTCTTCCGTGAAATCGCGGCGTTGGGGTGCGCCGTCGTCATGTCGACCCACAACACCGCCCTGATCGAGGAGTACCCGGCCCGCACCCTGCTCTTCGCCCGGGGCCGCATGCAGGAGGTGAACGTCGGAGAGCTGCTGGCGAACCTCTGACGCCCGGAAACACCGCTCCACCCTTGCAGAATTCAAAAAAAAGAGCTACATTTGTACGATATTTTGGAATAAACTAATGAGTACAGAACAAGAAAACGTAAAACGACAGGAAGAGGAGTATTCCGCGTCGAATATCCAGGTCCTCGAAGGACTCGAAGCCGTCCGCAAACGTCCGGCCATGTACATCGGCGACATCGGCGAAAAGGGCCTCCACCACCTGGTCTACGAGGTCGTCGACAACTCGATCGACGAAGCGCTTGCCGGTTACTGCTCCGATATTTTCGTCACCATAAACGAAGACAATTCGATCAGCGTAAGGGACAACGGCCGAGGCATCCCGACCGACTTCCACGAGAAAGAGGGCAAGTCGGCCCTGGAGGTCGTCCTCACCGTCCTGCATGCCGGCGGCAAGTTCGACAAGGGCAGCTACAAGGTGTCGGGCGGTCTGCACGGCGTGGGCGTATCGTGCGTGAACGCACTCTCCACCCTGCTCGTCGCCGAGGTGCACCGCGGCGGCAAGATCTACAAGCAGACCTACAGCAAGGGCGTGCCCACGTCGAAAGTCGAGATCGTCGGCGAATGCGAGGACCGCGGTACGACCGTCACCTTCAAGCCCGACGCCGACATCTTCACCCACACCACCGAATACAAGTACGACATTCTGGCCAACCGTCTGCGCGAGCTCGCTTTCCTGAACAAGGGTATCCACCTGACGCTCACCGACCGCCGCACCCGGGACGAGAACGGCGAGTTCCGTTCGGAGCACTACTACTCGCAGGACGGCCTGAAGGAGTTCGTCAAGTACCTCGACGCGACGCGCGGCGAGACCATCACCGAGTCGATCATCTATCTCGACACGGAGAAGAACGGCGTACCGGTGGAGGTAGCCATGCAATACAACGACTCCTACTCGGAGAACGTTCACTCCTATGTTAATAATATCAACACCATCGAGGGCGGTACACACCTCACCGGTTTCCGCCGGGCGCTGACCCGCACCCTGAAGAAGTATGCCGACGATTCGGGCATGCTGGCCAAGGAGAAGATCGAGATCAGCGGCGACGACTTCCGCGAGGGCCTTACGGCCGTCATCTCGGTGAAGGTGGCCGAACCGCAGTTCGAGGGGCAGACCAAGACCAAGCTGGGCAACGACGAGGTGGCCGCAGCCGTCGATCAGGCCATGTCGTCCGCACTGGCCGACTATCTGGAGGAGAACCCGCGCGACGCGAAGGCAATCGTGCAGAAGGTGATTCTGGCCGCCAAGGCCCGTCACGCCGCCCGCAAGGCCCGCGAGGCCGTGCAGCGCAAGACGCCCCTCTCGGGCGTAGGCATGCCGGGCAAGCTGGCCGACTGTTCGAGCCGCGACCGCTCGGTAGCCGAGATCTTCTTCGTCGAGGGCGACTCGGCAGGCGGATCGGCCAAGCAGGGCCGTAACAGCAAGTTCCAGGCCATCATGCCCTTGCGCGGTAAGATCCTGAACATCGAGAAGGCGCAGGAGCACAAGATGTGGGACAACGAGGAGATCAAGAACATGTTCAAGGCGCTGGGCGTGACGATCGGCACCGAGGAGGACTCGAAGGCGCTGAACCTCGACGGACTGCGCTACAACAAGGTCATCATCATGACCGATGCCGACGTGGACGGCGCCCACATCACGACCCTGATGCTCACCTTCTTCTTCCGCAAGATGAAGGAGCTGATCGAGAACGGACACGTCTACATCGCCACCCCGCCACTCTACCTTGTCAAGAAGGGCAAGACCGAGCGTTACTGCTGGACCGAACGGCAGCGCGACCAGATCAGCGAAGAGCTGGGAACGAAGGGTCTGCACATCCAGCGCTACAAAGGTCTGGGCGAGATGAACCCGACCCAGCTGTGGGAGACCACGATGGACCCCGACCGCCGCATGCTGCATCAGGTGACTATCGAGAACGCCGCCGAGGCCGACCGCATCTTCTCCATGCTGATGGGCGACGAGGTGCCCCCGCGCCGCGAGTTCATCGAGAAGAACGCTCACGCAGCCAATATCGACGCATAGCGCATGCGTGATTCGAGAAAGGAATTGTCTTATGGAGACGGTTCCTTTCTTTATGAAACAAGCTACTAAATTTCTCAAACATATGGATGTTACGGTTATCGGAGTAGCCGGAGGAACCGGCTCGGGAAAATCGACGCTCGTCAAGCGTCTGCAAGAGGCTTTCAAGGGTGACGACGTGGTAACGCTCTGCCACGATTTCTATTACAAGGCGCACTCCGAACTCACCTACGAGGAGCGCACGAAGCTCAACTACGACCACCCGCAGGCATTCGACACCCACATGCTCGTGGAACATATCCGGGCCTTGAAGAACAACGTACCGATCGAGCATCCGGTCTACTCCTTCGTGGAGCACAACCGGTTGCCGGAGACCGTGAGCGTCAAGCCCTCGCGCGTGATTATCGTCGACGGTATTCTGATCTTCGAGAACCGGGAGCTGCGGGAACTGATGGATATCAAGGTGTTCGTCGATACGGACGCCGACATCCGCCTGGCCCGACGCATTCTGCGCGACGTCTGCGACCGGGGCCGGACGATGCAGTCGGTCATCACGCAATACACGACCACGGTAAAACCCATGCACGAGGAGTTCGTCGAGCCGTCGAAGAAATACGCGGACGTCATCATCCCCGAGGGCGGCTTCAACTCGGTGGCCGTCGCCATGCTGATCCAGAACATCCGGTCGCTGATCGAGGAAAAATAGGCACGATCCGGCCGGTTCGGAAACAGGAGGAGAGGAAGAGCGATTCTTCCTCTTTTCGTTCGTCCGAATCGGAAAACAGCGAAGAAAAAACGAACAATCCGCACCGCGGGGTCGCAGGTATCCGAAATTTTCCTATCTTTGTATATTATAATAACGTTACCCGCTTCAAACTTGAAACCAACATGAAAGGCATTGTACTGGCAGGAGGATCAGGGACACGATTGTACCCGATCACGAAAGGTGTAAGCAAGCAGTTGCTCCCGATCTATGATAAACCGATGATCT
>Ga0073908_1000449_pt1 | contig 69007 bp, 78 predicted proteins | sample MucameincwithD2O_FD_65484 | JGI IMG/M metagenome (GOLD analysis project Ga0073908, IMG submission 65484) | Mouse cecum microbial communities from Vienna, Austria - Mucus amended microcosms incubated with D2O | ecosystem: Host-associated > Mammals > Digestive system > Large intestine > Cecum... | reverse complement strand
TTATGTTAAATAATTGTTCTATTATGGGAAGGCTGACAAGAGATCCGGAAATACGGCAAACGAAGGGCGGCGACCCGTTGCTTGTGGCAAAATTCGGGCTTGCCGTGGAACGGGATTATACGACTGAACAGGGCGAAAAAATCACAGATTTTATCGAAATCGTGGCATGGAGGAAAAAAGCGGAGTTTGCTGAAAAATACTTGAAAAAAGGGCAGCTGGTAGCAATCCAGGGAAGCCTGTACCGCAACGACTGGGAAACCCGAGATGGAGAGAAACGCTCTTACCATTACATAGAAGCGAAAAATATCTATTTCGCGGAAAGCAAAAAAAACGCGCCGGAAAAGGAAGCGGTGGCAGAGGCACCAACAGAAACACCAGCAGACAGCGGATATTCCAACGGATTCGACCCGTTTGCTGACGATGGATTTGACCCGTTCGCGTAATAAGACTGCGATAAACTGGAATTTACTGCTCAAAACCTTGGAGGCTCTGCCTCCAAACCTTCGCAAGCCCTTTGAAAAGGGCTTGACCCCAAACTTTATTTCCACCGCGCATTTGCGCGGTGGGTAAAGGGTCAAGGGACGAAGTCCCTTGCGGGGTAGTGGGGCGGTGCCCCACGGTCTTAGATAAACTCCGATTTATGAAACGAGTGTATCAGAGTTAGAAAAGAGGCTTTTATTTTATGCCGGAAAAAGGTATAATAAAAGCAGAATATCCAACGAACAAAAAAACTGGCTGTAAATGCAGCCAGTATCTATTCTAACAGGAGAAATCAAGATGAAGCCGATTGAAATATACCACGGAGGCACCGAGGCCGTAGTATTTCCCGAAATTCGCAAAACACGTTATACAAAAGACTTTTCATGGGGCTTTTATTGCACGAAGAATTATGAACAGGCATATAGATGGGCAAACCGCCGAAATGGAGCAGGCGTGGTAAGCATATATTCCTATGTGGAGAATGAAAGCCTGAAAATTCTGAAATTCGAGGAAATGACAGACGAATGGCTTGACTTTATAGGAAAATGCAGGGCAGGTTATATCCATAGCTATGATATCGTGGAAGGCCCTATGGCAGATGATACGATTTGGAATTTTGTGAATGATTTCCTAAATGGCGACATTAGCAGGGAGATATTTTGGGCGTATGCAAAATTTAAACACCCAACGCATCAGATTAGCTTTCATTCCATAAGGGCTTTGGAATGCCTGCGTTTTGAAGGGAGCGAGAACGCCGATGACCGAGAAGCTGAAAAATGATATTTTTTATGTCTGCACATTGATTGAATATACTGCACGAAAAACAAAGAACCGCCGGTGTGATGTTGTCAAAATGATTGGCAAAGAGGAAATTGCCCGCCAGCTTCGTGCGGCGGAGGTAAACCACTGCCTTTCCCTGGCTCAGGTTTCCGATGAGCTGGCAGAGGATTTTCATATTCCGGATGGAAATTTTGATACTGTGTCAGAATGCCGGTATGAAGTGCCGTCTGTGCATTCTATCGGAAAAGTTTATCAGCGTCTGGTTCTTGCGACGGGTAACAATGATGCGGCACAGGCAATTATGAATGTGTTTGCATCGTTCATCAGCGATGAGATTTCGGATTTTAATACAAACGTGTATTACAGCAATCCGGATTATCTCAGATGCTGCTATGAGGAAGGCATGCTGCTCGCATGAGAAGCTGTGTGCAGGAAAGCAGGAGGCGGGAAACGTGAAAGATCCGGCAGATATGATAGAGGAACTGAAAGGGCGGATTGCTCCGATTGCAAAGAAATACGGCATCGCGAAGGTCTATCTTTTCGGCTCATTCGCCCGCGGGGATTATCATGAAAACAGCGATATTGATTTGAGGATAGAAAAAGGCTGCCTGAAAGGACTGATTGCCCTTGGAGGTTTTTGTGAGGAAGTAGAATCCGCGTTGGAAAGGAGCGTTGATGTGCTTACGACAGGAAGCCTCGAAGACGATTTTCTTGAGAAGATAAAGCAAGACGAAGTGCTGCTGTATGCAGAATCCTAGAGGTGCTGCCGCATATCATTATGCCAGCATTGACGCTGAAATTTTGCCGGAAACAGTGGAAAATGATATTCCTACGTTGAAGGAATATCATGGTAAAATCTTGCGGTGTATTGCTTAACCGCAAATAAAAAGGAACTCATCAGGCTTTGCGCCTGACATAACATTGGAAAGACTGCAAAAGGTGCTTAAAAAGCTGTTTGCAGTCTTTTGTTTTAACTGGAACAGGAGGAGAAGCAAATGACGTACACATATCATTGCATCTTGCCGGAAATTGAAGAAATATGCAATAAAAACACTGATTGCTATATAAAATATACATATGGCAGGCCGTTTTCGTGTCCATACAAAGACTTATGCTTTAAGGATTATGAAGGACTGAATAACGGCAATACGGCATACGAAACTGCTATCCTTGCGCGGTATATGGAACTTAAAACAGGGAAAACGCTTAAAAAGTTTTATTTCACTTTTGGAAGCGATTCAAGATTTCCCTTTCCGAATGCCTACATCATTATTCTGGCAGAAGATGAAAAGGGGGCAATAAGGAAATTCAGGGAGAAATACCCGGACAGGAACAAAGGCACCGTAAACTGCGCATTCTGGTATACAGAAGAAGAATGGCTCGAAACAAAGAATCAAACAAGTTACACGGAACCGGCAGAGGTTTTCGCATAAAAGGGAAAATATAAAATTTTAACCGGCTGTGAAAAACAGATTTATCAGGCTTTATGCCTGACATAACATTAAAAAGACTGTAAAAGGTGTTTGAAACACCATTTTGCAGTCTTTTGTTTTAACCGGAACAGGAGGAAAATAATGGATTTATCAGAAAAAAAGAAGCTCAACGATGGTGGAACACCGGATACGGGCAGGCTTTCCATTGAGGAACGCAACGAACTTGTGGTATCTCATCTTGACTGCATCGACAGAGTAATGCGCCGGAACCGGCTGCTGATCCAGGCCGCGCATCTGGACAGGGACGATGTGTACCAGAACCTTGCCATTCGCCTGATTCATGCGGTGGAACGGTACCAGCCGGGGCCTATGAGCATGAAAAGCTATATTACCATGCAGCTTCGGTATGAACTGCTAAACTGCAAAAGCGCAAAGACGATGTATGGATTTCATTCAGCACCGTATGACCTGCGGAACGCGTCTGTTTCGCTTGAGGCATTGAGTGTTTCCGATCCCTATTGGGAAAGCAAATATGAGATAGTTGCATAACTTAGAAAAAGCTGCAAAACGCTCTGCTTCGGCAGGGCGTTTTCTCTTTATACTGGCGATTTTGAACAGACTTGGAAGGACGTGCTGGAGGGCTGTCAGGGGCTGACCGCCTCCTGTCGGAAAATGCTGTCCTCCGGCAAATAAAAGCCCTTCCAATCAGAAATGGAAAATCCTAAGCCTGTTCCGTATTGAAAGCATGACATCAGGAATTTATGATTTTGCCAAAACTTGCACAACTGCAACTGTTAAAGCCCGCGACGATCTGCTATAATAAAAGAGTAAATTAGGTCAGCGTATTTCAGGTCAGAGTAAATGCGGCGGGTTTTGCCTGCTGCACAGCCGCACAGCGGCTGGGAAAGGAGGCGAGTTTTTACTGGCAGCCTGTAAAGGAATTATCAGGCATCACGCTTGACATGAACAAAATATTTCAAAGAAAAAAGACTGCAAACATCGTGTAATATACACGCTGTCCTGCGGTCTTTTTTTGCAAAAAAAGGAGGAGCAGCGATGAGTGAAGACAAAAAATGGAACAATGATGAAATGCTGGACATTGGCAGCGTGGGTGAAAGTGATTTTGACCCGTTTGACGACGGCGATTTTGAACTGGAAGGAGAAGCCCAGGAGGAGCAGAAAAAGAAGGATACAGCGAAGGAAAGCCTTTCGGCGCAGGAAGAAAACAAAGCCGTTGAAACAGAAGGGGACGTTTACGACCCGTTCGGTGACGACGATTTTGAGCAGGAAAGCCGGCTCCGCGAGGAGAAGAAGGCGGAAGAAAAGAAGGCAGCAGAGAAGAAATCCGCGAAGAAGGAGGACAGCAAGGCGGAGGCCGTGGCAAACCCTCTGGCGGCAGGAATCTCCGCCGCGGAGGAAAAGGACGCGGAAACAGCGCGTGACGGGCTGTTTTCCAAGCCGCCTGTGTTCTCTTACGCGGGCGTAGCAGAGGAAATTGAAGATACCTCCCTTACGTTCGACGAGCTGCGGATCGAGAAAAAAGATGATTTTCCGGAACTGGAGGACGGGAAACGTGTTTCATGGACAGTGGAATACGGGAAAATCAAAAAGCCCGTTCCCTCCCCGCAGAAAAAGACAATAGCGGAATGCAAGAAGGAAATCGAGGCATCGAAGGAATTTCTGGATTCGCTGAAAAAAGGAAAAGACAAATCGCCGGTATGTAAGCTGGTGCCGAAGGTTACGGCGCAGAGCAAGGGCGTCGTGTCGTCGTCATACAAGGGCGTGTTTGCGTCTTATGACGAAGCCGACGAGGGCGGGAAGATGCTTTCCCTCTTCCCTTCCGGCGACGGGAAGGTCTACCAAATGCGGAAAACGGAAATGGGGCGTTTCATCACGCCCGTTTCCGAAACGAGCGAAATCAGGAGGGTGAAGGCCGGGTTTACCCCGGCGCTCCCCCTGATTCCCGCCGAAAAATTGCTGTATATTCTGCGGTTTTTCAAATATATGGCGCACAAAGGGAATCTCGAGGCACTTGTCAACGTCTACTGGGACAAACAGGATTCCTGCTTTGTTTTAGACGTTCCGGAACAGAAGGTAACGCGGACTTCCATATCCAGCAGGATCAGTGGGAAGTTTGACAGCGGCCGTTTCATCCACTACATGGATATCCACAGCCACAACAACATGAACGCCTTTTTCTCACGGACAGACGACAGGGACGAAAAAGCCGCGCGGGTATATGCCGTAGTAGGCAGAATATCCAGCTTTTTCCCTGAAATCAAAGTGCGGATTGCCAATTCCCGCAGCTTTGTCGAAATCGACCCGTCTGTGGTATTTGAGGGCATTGTTGCGGCTGGTGATTTTCCGGAGGAATGGAAAACGGCGGTGTTTCTGGAAAACAGCACTCCCGATAGTAGGCAGGAATTTTTGAAACAGTTAGCGGGGAGTGATGGCATATGAAATTTTCATTGGAACGCCCTGTTTCAATCGTCATGCTTGGCGCAGGCGGCACAGGCGGTTACGCCGCGCCGCATATTTACAGGCTGACGCAGACGCTGCGCCGTCCTGCCCGCTTTCTCATTGCGGACGGCGACATCGTGGAAGAAAAGAACCTTGTGCGGCAGAACTTCGTCCATGCGGATCTGGGGCGCAATAAAGCCGCAGTCCTGGCGGAACGCTATGCTTCCGCATTCGGCATGGAAATCGCCTATATGCCGGAGTTTATCGAAAACGAGGACGCATTGGCAAGATTGGTAACGCCATCGAGGGAACAGAATGAACTTGTGATACTGATTGGCGCGGTGGACAACAACAAGAGCCGCCGAATGTGCCACAATGTATTCGCAAAGGCGAAAGAGCTGGTCTATATTGACAGCGGCAACGGGCAGTATACCGGGCAGGTCGTGTGCGGGATACGCCGGAACGGGCGGACGACCTATAAGCCTGTGGGGGCGCTGTATCCTGACATTCTGGAGGATACGGACAAATTCCCGACGGAGCTTTCCTGCGCGGAGGCGGCTGTGTCTGCGCCGCAGAGCGTCGTGGCAAACGTCATGGCGGCAACGGCAATCCTCTCCTACCTTTATGGCATACTGGTTTTGGGGGATATTACGGTGCGGAACGTCACGTTTTCCACAAAAGCGATACATATGAAACCGGAAATCACAAAGAAACGGAGAAGCAGGAAGAAAACGGCATAAATACAATAACACGCATTTACAGGAGGCCATGAGAATGGAACAAAATAACAACAACGAACAAAATGCTTTTGACACTGAAACGCACTATGGAAAACAGCGCGCCGCAGAGCTTCGGGCAGGTACAAAGTATTTTTCCAAGTTAAGTTCTTACGAGAACTTTATCCTGAGTCAAGGCTGGAGATACCCAACGGAAAAAGAACTAAATGCGGCATATGAAAGGCTGCAAAGAGTTCTGAAAGATATATTGCTTTCGGAGGAGGAATTTCTCATCGAAACCCGCATTAAGGGAAAAGAAAAGATCGAAAACGCCAAGAGAGCCTATGCCATACTGGTAGGAATGATTGAAAAGAAGCAGATTACTGCAAGAGAGATTTATTATTACACCGACTGCACTGACTGCATACAATCACCGGAAACCATTATCGCATATCCGTGCGCTCCCAATGAATGGCTGGTTAATACGTGTGGTACGAAAACTTCAAAGGACAGTGCGCTCGTATATGTTTGCCAGGAGTTCGGCTTTGAGGTGTGCAGGGTTCAGCTTATCGGGACGCCTTACTATGATGCGTCCGATTCTAACTTTATCCGCTTTGACTGCGGGGGATACGGCTGGCTGGCGAAGGACGGCGAACTTTACAAATTGTATATTTGAAAACGGAGAGGAGTGCGGCATATGAAATTAGAAGTTGGACTTGAAAAGATGAAAGGCGTGGATCTTTTCAGATTATACCAAGTGATCGCGGAAGAAATGGGGTATGACAGTACGGACAAAAGGCTCCGCTATGACTGCCGGAAAATCTGCATTTCAAAGGAAATGCAGCAGATGCTTTACGAATCCTATGAGGCGATGTATCCGGAGCAGTTCCAACGGGACAGGCGCGGTGCAAAGCTGAGCGTGACAATGCTGCTTGCGACAAGCGGCCCGAAGGTCAATCAAGAGCTGGATGCGGATATGGTTGAGATCGAAGAAGGCTTTCTGTCTTATGTCGAAAAGGAAGAACAAGAGGAGGAAACAGCATGAAAAAAAGTTTGCAGGAAAAGAAAATGGAACAAATTGCAAGACTGCTTTCCGGGAACCTCAGCTACATCGGCGGGGAACGGGAATCCGGCCCAAACGGCGCAAAGGCGGAGTTTTTAAGGACTTCGGCAGCTTTTTTACGGAAGCTGGGAAAGGACTTAGGTTTTGCGGAAATGAAGGTCAGCACGAATCCGGCGGGTATCGCGGTATCCGGCAGCGTTTCGCTTTACGGCATGTGGGGCGATGGCAACGGGTTATATTTCGTACTGGAACAGTCGGCATTCCTGCGGCAGACGCTGTTATACCGGGAAATCGTCCGGCTGGACGACTACCGCGGGAAACAAAACCTCTATATCATGCTTTCTGATTTCGCGAAAGCGGATTATGCGGGGCTGTGCAGGGATTTCCTGCGTTTTCGCAAGGAGGCGGCTGCTTATGCCGCATGAGGAAAAAGAAAGCTATTATGTGCTGGAACTGCTGAAGGACACAGGCGGAAAGGCTGCGGAAACTGCCGGCGAAATGGCGGCACTGCGGAAAAAACTGGAAGCCTGCATGGAAAAAGACAGGAAACGCGCAAGAAATATCCACACAGCCTTAAAAAAGCAAAAAGAAACGCTTCTGAAAACCCTGTCCGAAATGCCCCTCCCGCTGATGGAGATTGGCATGGACAGCCTCTCAAAATACACATGGAAACTCATCGCATCCGTCCGGGCGTTCCAAATTATGACGCCGGACTATTCCAAACTGGTGCAGGCCGTGAAAAGCCTGGTCGAAAAACTTCCCCAGAACAACAATACCGTCAATGCCGCCGTGATCGGCAGGCTGATGAACCGTGTCAAAATGGGCTATTACCCTACGGAAATGGAGCATCTTGCGCACATTAAGCGCGGGATTGTGTTTCCTGAGAATGTTTCGGTCAACCTGTTTGATCCCTGCTGCGGGCAGGGGCTTGCCCTTGCCGCGCTGGGTGAAGGCGTGGACTGTGCCACATACGGCATGGAACTGGACAACAGACGCGCGGAGGACGCGCTCTGCCGCCTGACACGCATTGGCTTCGGCAGTTTTTTCTATTCGCGCGTCAGCAAAAATGTGTTCCATGCCATGCTGCTGAACCCGCCCTATTTATCCGTGCTTTCAGAGTACGGCGGGCGGTACCGCAGCGAAAAAAGGTTCCTTGTGGAAAGCGTCCCGCACTTAATGGCGGGCGGCCTGCTCATCTACATCATACCGTATTACCGGCTGACGGAAGACGTATGCAGATTTCTCTGCGAGAATTTCCAGGACATTACGGTCTGGAAGTTTTACGGCGAGGAGTTTGCGCGTTTCAGCCAGATTGCGGTCATGGGCAGCCGTAAAGAACGCGAAAAATGCGGCGATGCAGAGGCGGAGGCGTTAAGCATGGCGGTCTGCGACATGGATTCCGTGCCGGAGTTATCCCAATTACCGGACGGGCGTTACGCCCTGCCGGAGCAGCCGAAGACGGTCAGCCTTTTCAAGGGCGCGGAATTTAACAAAGCCGAACTTGCCGCACAGTTGGCATGTTCCAATAGCTTTACGCAGATTTTTGAAAAAAACAGACTGGACATGATGGAACGCCGTCCCCTGCTCCCTCTGAGCATCGGGCAGATTGGACTGATTGGCGGCTCAGGGTTGATCAACGGGCTGATTGCAGGCGATGCGCCGCATATCATAAAAGGGCGCGTTGTGAAGGAAACAAGGACACGGCAGGAAACCGTCCTGAATCCCGGGGGAGAATGTGTGAAGGAAATCCATGAAATACGGTCAAATAAAATGGTATTCAATATCCTGACGCCGGACGGCTACCGTTCGCTGTCATAAAGGAGGAAAAATGATGAAAAAATTGAATATGGCAAGGCTTCTAAAGGAAATCAAAGGTGTCACAGAATACACGCCGCCGGAAAAAGGCAGAGGATACAGCTATCTTTATGAGCGGCTGTACCTGCCCTTTGTGAACGGACAGGATATTCCGATGGGAGGGCTGGATCTTGATGCTTTTTCCTCGGAAGATGTACTGGAACTGTCAGCAGATTTCTATGACTGTTTCAGCAGGTATCTGAGCCGGAATGATACGATAAAGAGAGCACTGCGAAATGCTGCTCCTCTTCCGTCTGCGGTTTCTTTCCTGTAAACCGGAGGTGAAACAATGACGTTCGATGACTTAATAAACATCGTATATATGCTGAAGCTGCTCTGTGAGATCAACAAAGAACTCTTTTTCCAAATCGTGGATTGGAACAGTATGTGCTTTTTGTATAATGATGATTACTATTTTGATACACAGTATGAAATGGCACTGGAAATTTCTGACAGGCTGTTTCGCTATACGGACTGCTTATATTCTGAGCGGCGTGGAATCTGCATCAATGTTTACTCTGACCCGCTTGTAGAGGAATATTTCCGGCTGGCAGGGGAATATGGCGAAGCGAACGGCGTCAGCGAGGAGGAAAATCCCTATTTCCAGATGGCGGAAAATGAAATGCGGAAGAATTTCAACTTTTCCTATTCCCTTGACTGGGAGTTGAGAGGATATGCAAAGCCGAAACGGGAGTACCAGAGCCGCTTGGTTCTGATCGCCTATATAGATGAGTATGTGGACGTTTACGGCGTGGCGATCGGATTACTGCGTATATACCGGTTTTTCCAGGAGAAAGTACAGGAATTAAATGAAAAACTTGCCGAAAAGGAGGCGGTAGCAGCATGAGCGAACTGGTGATACGGATTGGGACAGATGAACGAATCAGGATTGAGGAAATGGAAAACGGCATTACACATGTAAAGGATATTCGTTTGGAAGACCTTATGAATTGTATACGAAGGAGTGCCGATTGGAACATATCCAGCGGACTGCTGCCGGAGGGCTGCATTGCATACAGTGAATTTGAAAACGGCGACAAATGCGTGACACTGCTGTGCCGGCAGGAACGTGCGGACATTACATATTACCAGACAGTGTATGAGGAATTTCCCCTGCCGCAGCTGGTATTCGGCTTCCGCATTACGGCGGAGGGACGGATTCGCAACAGCATACTGGGTGTGACGGAAAGGAATGTGCGGCTGAAGCCTTCTTCACAGATGTACTGCTATCCTTTTTCCAATGTCAGAAAATTTTTCCTCTGCACAGGGAATAATGTGATGCCGCAGTGTGCCAGCCTGCATACGCTGGCCAGCGTCCCGCATCTCATTCTATCCATGCCGAACAACGACGATTTCTTCTGTCAGGAGAACAACCAAAAGGAAATGGGGCTGCGGGAGTTATTCGAGCATTTGAAGGACAAAACACCGGAGTATTACTATTCCGACATCCTCCTGCCGATGAAAGGCGTGACGCTGGGGGATTTTCTGAGCTGGAGATAAAAGACCTTGAGGGCTTTGCCCTCAAACTCCCCTTAAAACCGCAGGGCTTTGCCCCGCACCCCACAAGGGGGAACCTCCCCCTTGACCCCGGATTGCCATCGCATTTCATGCGATGGAAGAAAAAGAGAAGTTTTTTCCCGCAAAACATGGTTTTGCGGCAATCGGGTCGAGGGGCTGAGCCCCTCGCGGGGCAGTGGGGCAGCACCCCCCACGGTCTTTAGAAAGGAGCCTTTGAATGGGAGAGAAGCAGAACGAAAAATTGAAGGAAATCACGGAACGTCTGGAACGGGGTATTTTAGAGATATTTACCAGTGAACGTTATCGGGAATATTTGCAGGTTATGTCGAGATTCCATAATTATAGCTTGAATAATACCGTCCTGATTGCCATGCAGAAACCGGAAGCTACACTGGTCGCAGGATTTCAGGCATGGAAAACGAAATTCGGACGGACAGTGAAAAAAGGCGAAAAGGGTATACGGATACTTGCCCCTGCGCCCTGCAAGGTGAAAAAAGAAAAACTCGATCCGGTTACGAAACTCCCCGTTATCGGGGAGGACGGCGAGCCTGTCACGGAAGAAAAGGTTACTATCCCTTTTTATAGAACAGCGTATGTGTTTGACATTTCCCAGACAGAAGGACGGGAACTGCCCTCTATTGCTTTGGACGAACTGACCGGAAATGTGGAACAGTATAAGGATTTCTTCGCTGCGTTGGAACGGGTGTCGCCTTATCCGATTGCATTCGAGGAAATCCACAGTGCCGCATATGGCTATTGTGACTTTGTAGATAAACGAATCGTAGTTGATGTGGGCATGAGCGAGCTCCAGAACTTGAAAACTACAATTCATGAAATTGCCCATGCCAGGCTGCATGATTTCGACCGGAACGCCCCAAAAGAGGAACGACCGAAAATTGACCGGAATACCGGAGAGGTGCAGGCAGAAAGCGTTGCTTACACGGTCTGCCAGCACTATGGCCTGGATACCTCGGACTATTCCTTTGGGTACGTTGCTTCATGGAGCAGCGGGAAAACACTGCCGGAACTGAGAAAATCACTGGAAACAATAAAGGACGCTGCCGCTGAAATCATCAATGGGATCGACAGTTATTTCGTGGAGATAAATCAGGAATTTGATGTGGAGAAAGCATATGGCACTGCGGTATAAAATTGGAAAGAAGATGAAAGGAGCATTTTATGGCAGAGAATAAAGAAAAACGGGAAAACAGCAGAATCATATCTTCGGACGATCCCGACGCACTGGAAAAGCTGCGGAAAAAGCTGGAGGACTTGCAGGCGCACCAGGAATATATGAAACGGGCGAATGCCTATTATAAAAAGCATCGGACAATGCGTGGCTTCGAGGATATGCCTGACAATGATGCGGCAAAAATGGACAGCTACATTCTGTCAGCTTATTTCGACCAAAAGCCGTACCCTTCTTACATTCTTCAGAATAACAACGCCAATATGCGGCGCGTGAAAGAACGGATACGGGAACTGGAAAAACGCGGGCAGTCGTCTTTTGGCGAAGGCTGGACGTTTTCTGGCGGAACGGTCGTGATGAATACGGAAAAAAACCGCATACAGGTGCTTTTCGACGAAAAGCCTGATGAGGAAATCCGGAAAGAACTGAAATCCAATGGTTTCAAGTGGGCACCGAGCATAAGCGTATGGCAGAGGCAGTTAAATGAGAACGGCGTTCGCGCCCTGCGGCGCATTGCCCGCCTCCAGCCTGCGGAACAGGAAAACGAAAATGGAAACGGATACTGATACATACGAAGGGAGCATGATGTTATGAATAACGCAGAAATTCTGAAAAAACTGGCAGGGATATTTGGTTTTGAAGATATTAGCTGGAAAATACAGGTCACAAACAGGGATAAAACACAAGGCATGGCGGTTCCGTACCTTGACAGCCGCGCGATACAAAAACGGCTGGACGAGGCAGTCGGCGCGATGAACTGGCGGAACGAGTTTCTGCTCTGGCAGAAAAATGCGCAGATTTGCGGGATTTCCCTGTTTAACGCAGAGCGTGAGCAATGGATCACGAAATACGACGGGGCAGAGAATACGGACATCGAGCCAATCAAGGGCGGCCTGTCCGATTCCTTCAAACGTGCGGCTGCGATTTGGGGCATCGGACGCTACCTGTATGACATGGAAACCCTGTGGGTCGAAATTGAACCGTATGGCAAAAGCTACCGGATTAAAAAAGGCGAGTATGACAAGCTGCGGTGGCATTATGACAAAAATGTGGCCATGCTGTCCGGAAAAGCTCCGACGCCGGATAAGGCGCAGGGCGGGAATATGGAACAGCCGCCTTATGAGGACTACGCGCCTGACACTGAGGACTATGCTTATATCGTAAAATCCACGTCTGTTTCCGGCAACAGCGTCTGCCTGACGCTGGCAAACAAGGAAGGGAAGGAGGTTTCTGTTTACGCCAGAAAGGGTGACAACAGCCTGCGTTCCGGCACGAAGCTGAGAAACGCAAAATTTGTGAAAGGCAAATCGGATTTCGGAGAATATTTCACGATGTCCGAATATGATATTGCAGCATGATGAGGGGGAATACTATGAAACTTGACTTTTACAAAACTACGCTCCTGGTAGACGGCAGGAAAATTGACAGCCTGTTCTTTGAAACTGCCCATAGCAAGGCGTTGAAGGAAGAACTACAAGGGCTGGGATATACTGTATTTGAAGTCAGGGACGACGGCGGAGAATGGTGCTGCCCCTGTACGCTTGAGGACAAAGTGGTCGTCGATTTCTGGGGCTACGCAGCCGTAGGCGACGAAAATGGTGCGTGCTTCTTAAGCGAGTGGATCGCATCGGAAGAATTTTTCGCACTGGAAGATTGTGAGCTTTTGGGCTGGGAACCCATGGAATGTGGGGCAATCCCGATACACCAAAAGGCGGCTTGATTTAAGAAAACAGATTTTCTCTTTTTCATTGGTTTCTTAAGTCAAACGCCTATAATGGCGGCTCTCGTAAAATAATGATACCCAATACAGCAGAGGAAGGCGTCAGCCTTCCTTTGCCCTGTTTTGTGGAAAAAGCAAATTTTTTAAGAAGAAAGGCGGGGACTTTATGGATAAAATAAATGATTTCAGGATTTTGGAGCTGACTGTTTCCGGCTTCAAGTGTTTTCAGGAGCCAAGGACATTCCACTTTGACTACGGCGTCAATTTTGTGCTTGGGGACAACGGCATGGGCAAGAGCAGCATTGCCGAAGCCATCGCTTTCGCATTTATGGGTACGGGCTTTTTCGGCGAAAAGACGCTGGACAGGCTGCATAACGGCGAAGCGAAGGAGGTTTTTGTTTCCGTCAGGCTCGCGGACGAAAGCGGCGAGGTGCATGAGCTGACAAAAACAAGGAAAAACAACGCCATAGGCATCACCTATGACGGGTATACGATCCGGCAGACGGATTTATATAACCTGTTCGGGGGCAAGGATTTGTTCCTGTCTATGCTGAATCCCCTGTATTTCATTGAAACACTGGGGACGGAAGGACGTAACCTGCTGGAAAAATTCCTGCCCGTTGTCAGCCATGAAGCTGTTTTGCATGAATTGACAGAGGAAGTGCGGGAATCCCTGAAAGACGAAAATATCCTGTCACCGGAAACATATTTGAAAAACCGGCGCGCAGAGATACGGGAACTGGAAGAAGATGTGATTTATATGCAGGGCCAGGCGGACTTGCTGGAGAGCAATGCGAAAAAAGCGGGGACGGAGCTGGAAACGGCAAAGGCGGAGCTGGCGGTGAAAAATACACGGCTCCATGAATTGGAGAGGTTCCTTCCGACCGAGGAACAGAAAGCTGACCTGCGGGCGGAAATGGCGCAGTTAAAGCAGGATTCTGCAAATTGCGCTGAACGCAAATGGAAACTGGCGGATGACATATCGAAAGCAAAGCTGAACCTGCAAAAAATAAAAAACATAAAATATGATTTATCAGACGATGCGGAAATTTCCAAGATGAAAGAGGAGCTGGAAGCCGAATACGCCCGTTATGACAAGGCGGCTAAGATGTCGCGTCAGATCCATGCCGGACAAAAATGCGCGCTCTGCCGGCACGAAATGACGGATAAAGAGGCTCTGGCAGCAAAAGAGGAGCTGAAACGCCTGATAGACCAGTGCATCTCAAAAGGCAAGGCACTCAAGGCAGATTTGAAACGCATGGAACGGACAAAAACAGCCGAACTGCAAGCCCTTCAGAAAACAATGGCAGCGGGAGGCGCTAATCTGGAAAAAATAATCGCAGAGATGGAAGCCGAGTACCAAAGCACAACAGAAAACGGTATCGGGGAATACCTGCGTCGTCTGGAAACAAAGCTGGAATACGGCAGCCTGTCACAGGAGCAGGCGGCGGAGCTGGATACCCTGCGGCAGAGATGCGGGGAACTGGAAAGCGAAATCCAGCGGCTTACCAGAACACTGGAACAGCCGGACGTCAAGGCGCAGATTCAAGACACACAGGAAAAAATTGAAACCAAAAAACGGCTGGTTGATGATGCACTGTGCTACATGGGGAAGAAAAATGAACTGCTTTTCCGCCCCATACAGATGAACAAGGTGCAGATTGTGCTGTCTGAGGTACAAAAAACAACGGGCGAAAGGAAGGACGTATTCAAATTTACTTACGATGGGAAGGATTATACGAAGCTGTCACTGTCGGAAAAGATACGCGCGGGGCTGGAGGTTGCGGAGCTGCTGAAACGGCTTTCAGGCAGGCGCTACCCCACGTTCCTGGACAACGGCGAAAGCATTTCTGTGATAGATAACGTCCGTCCTGCCGGGCAGCTCATCATTGCCAAGGTGGTGAAGGGCCAGCCGCTGGCAGTCCTGTACAAGAAGCAGAATGCCTCTGACAATGAAAGGAAGGCGGCGTGATATGATGTTTCAAAATATCCCCATTCTGCGGGCGGCCGGTTCCTGCGGCATACAGTATGACCAGAATACTGTCGGCGCGGAAGTGCGGGCACAGTGCCCGTTCTGCAATGACAGCAAGAAACGGCTTTACCTGAATACGGAAATGGACGTGTTCCACTGCCAGCACTGCAAAAAATCCGGAAACAGCATCACGCTGTATGCGGAAATAAACGGTGTCAGTAATGCAGTGGCATACAGGGAACTGGTGGAACAGGCAGCCTGTGACTGCCCTCCCCTGCCCTTTTCCCAAAAAGATTTACACAGGAAGAAATCTGAAAACGTAATAAAGCCTTTGGAAGAGCGAAGCCGGATTTACAGCGATATGCTGCAAATGCTGGAACTTTTACCAAAACACAGGCTGAACCTGCAAAACAGGGGGCTGGATATGTCTGCGATAAAACGGAACGGCTACCGTTCCGTCCCGAAAAAATATGGGCGGCTTTACAGTAAGACGATGTACCTGCTTTCTGGAAAATACGACCTGTCGTGCGTACCGGGCTTCTACCGGAAAAATGGGCGGTGGCATATGGCCGCAATGGACGGATTTTTCATTCCGGTTCGTGATGCGGAAGGACAAATACAGGGATTGCAAATCAGGCTGGATAACGGAGGAGATCAGAAGTATAAGTGGTTTTCCAGTAATGGTTATCCGGAAGGAACCAAATGCTCTGCGTTTCTCCATGTAGTAAATGGGAAAACGGGAAAAAAGACGTATATTACCGAAGGCGCGCTGAAAGCAGATACGGCATTTTCCCTGATGGGACGAGATGTGTGCTTGATTGCCCTGCCGGGCGTTGGCAGCATGAAAGGGCTGGATTCTCTGCTTCAGAAACTCAATATTTCGGAACTTACGGAGGCGTTTGATATGGATAAGGATACGAATCCGGCGGTGCAAATGTCTGTGCAGAGGTTTTACGAATTGATGAAGGAAACAGGCGTTGCTGTGCGATCCCTGAAATGGAACCCTGCGTATAAGGGCATTGACGATAGGCTGCTGGCTGGAAAAAGGCAGGAAGGTCTTGCGGCATAAAATTCCTGCGGCAAAACGTCCGGAAACCGGAGCATGAAATATATCAATCACAAAAAATCACATATAAGAAGTTAAGCAAAAGGAGGTACGGCAATGAACGCATATATAGAAATGCAGAACCGGCAGCAAAACGAATTTAACGCCTTTCCTGCGATGTTTGCTTTCAACGAGAAGCAGTTCGCGGAAGGAATGGCAAAGCTAGGGCTTAACCCGGAGGATACAGACAAAATCTTCCGTGGCATCGGCGGCATGTACTACCGCAAAACAGATGCACCAGAGCTTCATGCGATGATGGAACGTTTCGACAGGGAAAAGGCTGAAGCTGTGGCATCAGATACAACCGGCGAAGGATTTATTTTTCAGATGTTCCTTGCAGAACTGGAAAACCATGAATACAGTTATACAGGCGATCCGACGGACGCGGTAGCTGCCGCAGGGTATTCCCTTAACGAAATTTTTGAGGACGAGAAATTGGCGCACGGGTTAAGCCTGGCGATGGAAAAAGCGATGAGGAGGAATTGAAAATGAAGTGGAATGGAAGAAAAGTTTTGACAGCAGAGGAATGGGATTATTCTGAGGCTAAAATTGGCGATCTGGTGGAGCAGGAACTTGTTGACGATATGCTTGACCTACTGCCGCCTGCCTGTATGCAGCCAGACTGCTCGCAGATGGGAGAGGCGTATTCCCACCGCCAGGACCCGGACACTGGAAAATGGAGGCCGACGTTCCATACATTCAAAAAAGTCGGCGGCAAATGGCCAAATGGGATTTTCGAGTATTGCGGGAAATGCTTCTGCGGCGAGAATGTAGAGCGTGGGGAATCCCCGTATCATGGCTGAAGGAGGGGCTTGATGGAGAACAAGAATGGCCGTTCATACATCGTAACGGAACTTTGTCCTCATTGTGGGAAAGAGGCAGAAATGCGCTGGATTACCGATGTGGACGGATATAAGGCTTTCTGCCCGCATTGCGGGAAAAGACTTATGCTCTGCGATGAATGTATCCATGCAGAGGACGGCGGCAGATGTGACTATGACAGCGAAACTGATAGCTGCTTTCGTAACCCACCGATAGAGGATATTAGAACTGGGCAAATAATTTAAGAGAAAAATCCGTAGGGAAAGAAATTGATGTAAAAATAGAGAAAAAATAATCTGAAGTAAACTTGGTATAAATATATGTAAAACCATCGCTAAGGAGGCATTATGCCTTGGCGATGGTTTTTTTGTGAAAAAATATTTATTCGTATTTGCGTGGTTTTTGAACATTATTCCATGGTTTTATTTTGTTTATAGTACAGGTATTCAATATAATCCAGCAGCAGTGCAAGATTTTCCGGCTTGAATGATGCAATTTTATTCTCTATCTTTTGAAGCTGCTCCTTGTCTGTAATAATGCCGGATACAATGGAAAAATCTTTCGGGGTTATAGAAAGACCTAAAAGATAGTCGGCAGAAACATGGTAGAGATTTGTCAAGGGTTCCAAATAGCGTATCGGAAGATCACGTCTGCCATTTTCATACCTGGAATAGTTTTGCTGTGAAGTCCCTAAATATTCTGCAACTTCATTTTGCGCCATATTCCTGTTTTCCCTTAGATTTTTTAATTTGCTGGATATGGAGTACATTTCCATTTTAACACCTCTTTGGCAATATTCTATCAAATAGATGCTTCTTTTTTGTGATTATTGCCAAAAAGATGTAAAAAAATTATTTTACGCCAAATGATTAGGAAAAAATCTCTATGATTTTTAGTCAGATATTGACAAATAATCTATAATATAGTAATATTTTTCTTACAGTAGTAAGAAAAGGAGGGGCTTAATGGAGAAAAACAAAAACAGCAACATTTCAGACTCGGAAATGAAGGTAATGGAAAAAATTTGGAAAAGCAGGAAGATGGTTCCCATTGCGGAGATTGTGGACGAACTAAAAAAAGACGGAGAGGAGTGGACATATAAGACTGTCGCAACATTTTTAATCCGGCTGGAAGAAAAGGGCTATGTATCTTCCACAAAAACTAAGAACCGACGCAGTTATTTCCCGCTAATCAGCAAGGAGAATTATAACAAAGAAGAAGCCAAAAATATTATCAAGCGCAGGTTCGGCGGGTCGCTGAAGAATTTCCTGGTATCTTTTGCCAGCAGCAGGGATTTGAGCAGTGATGAGATAGAAGATCTGAGAGAGTGGTTGGACAAAAAAGATGATTGACAGGATTTTTATTGCTGTCCTGCTGCTCTCCGTCAGTGGTTTTGTATTTTGCGTGATATTCTTGCCGCTGGGAAATTGGGGCTATCGGCTTACCTCGGCAAAGACAATGGAAACGGTAAACACAGTCGCGTTATTTGTGTTTGTAGTCCCATTGTATTTTGTGCTTTCGATTTTGGACGGGAGTGAAAATGCTTTCTCGCACTATGAAATACTTCTGTTCCAGGACGGGGATAGCTATGAAAGGATTGCTGGGTTTGCAAGAAGATGCCCGCTGGTTAATTACCTAAGCAGTTTATGGCTGCTGGGTACAATCGGTTTTCTGGCATATTATATCTGGAAATATGCTTCTTTTTCAAAGGCAATGGCAGTCGGGCGGTTTGAGATAAGCGGCAGTGTCTGGGCAGAGAAATTTGAGGAACTGAAACGGGAAAAAGATGTGCCGGACGTTAGGATTGAAGGTTCCTGCCGCGTTTCTGCGCCCTGCACATTTGGCATAAAGGGCAGGACAATCTTGGTTCCGGCTGGAATGATCAATTCCTTTAGGGAGGAAGAAATAGATTTTATCCTCCAACATGAATTTTACCATGTAATACATAGGGATTTATTAAAAAAACTGCTGCTCTTATTGTTAAGCAGTGCCCATTGGTTTAACCCGCTGTTCCATCTTTTGCGGAATAGCCTTTCAAACTGGCAGGAAGCAGCCAACGATGAGGAAGTTACAAAAAGTTTCGATGAGTCTGAAAAAACGAAATACAAGGATTTAATTGTCAAAGTAATGGAAATAGAAAAAAGACAAGATAAAAAGAATGTGTTCCTGGTGCGTTTTACCGGAAACAGCATGAAAAATTATAAAAGGAGGCTTTTGAAAGTGGAAGGAAAAGACAAGATGGCGACTATTTGGGGAAAGGCTGTGGTAGCTTCTGTGACGGTGGTTTCCGTTTTATCTGGAACGATTGTTGCGAAGGCGGCTGATGCGCCTGTGAATCAGATGTTTTCCAAAAATGTCGCAGTTGTGGAATCTGGCATGATAGAAGAGGTAAACGAGATTGAGATGTTGTCCATAGAGGGGCAGGACGTCCGCAGCACTGATAGTACAAAAGGATTTGTAGAGATTGACCTGCATAATACTGCGAATACGACATATGAAATCATATACTATGGCTCCGAAGCGGCGTTCGCAGTAAGAAATGATCCAGCAGCCCCGCAGCACCTCCATGACCTTGTTGACATTAAATTAAAAGAGCATACAAAGTTTAGCGATGGTTCCTGCAAGACAACTTACTACGAAGGGCTGAAATGCGCATCCTGTGGGAAAATATGGAAAGGCGATGTAATAGGTGAAACAACATTAAAAAAATGTCCTCACTAATTGGTGAATTGCGGTAAATACACTTTTTACAAGTGATATTTATAAATCCAGAATGAAAGGAGAGATTTTTATGAAGAAAACCCAAAAAGAGGGATTGGAGGTGAAAAGAATATCCTGAATGAAAATATAGATGCGTGCCGGAAACACAAAAATCTGATTCAAACAGGGTTTCTTTTATAACCAGGTGTAAAAACAGACGTAATACATATTTTTGTTATGTTTTGAGAAGGAGGATAAGCCATGCGGAAAAGAACAAAGCAAATTTTATCTTTCATTTTAGCCTGCATTTTATGTGTTGGCATATTTTCTGTAAATACTTTTGCAGCAACGGGGCCGACTACCGGATTTAAAATCACCCAAATAACTGTTACACCTGTTGTAGAGGCAAACGGGGTTAAGACAGAATTGAAACAGTATAAGCAGACAAAAATCCCCACGGGAAGCCAGCGTTCTATATCCATGTTCTGGGATTCCTATAAAATCAGTGGCTTCAATAAATACGTCATTGACAATGGTTATGAAATGCTGGGCTGGAACCTTAGCGTTACGGGCACACATACTGTTGCATACGAAGGAACGTCAATGGAGGACAAATTAGTATCGTTTGAGTACGGTGTCGATGACAACCCGACGAAAACCAAAGATATTTCTTATTCCAAAAACAGATCGACTACACTTTCGTGGTTTGCAGCTTTGCCGGATGAACTTACGGATTACAACAGTTTAAGTAACAGGCTGACATGCATAACCACATATCGCAATGGACTCTCAGGGGAATACAGAACTGTTCCGGACAGAGTTTCTTTCGACATGACATATTGGCCTAATTATGGTGTATAAAGGGGAGAAGCATATGCAGGTTTATTCTGGAAAAGGTAATCTGGGTTTTAGCGGTTTGCAGGGACAGACCACGAAAAAAATCAATAGCTGCAAGCGCACTGCGGCTGTCGACGAAAAGGGACTTTCCATTCAGCAAACACGCGGAGCAAAGGCGGACGCTGACCGTTATGTGCGCCAAACAGGCACAGCAGAAGGTATGGAGGCAGTGTCTGACAGCAAATTGACCGCAAAACAGGCAGGGGAACTTGCGCGCAAGTATGATGTAAACAATATGACGGCAGACGACTATAATTCTTTATTAAAGGAATTGAAGGACAGCGGACTGATTTCGCTGAAAGGATACCGTATTTGTGCTGGCGGTGAAGTCCCCTATACAATACCGGACGGCGTAGTTTGTAAAGAAACGGATGAGAATGACCTTCTCATATGGCCATCCGGCGATGACAAAGCTGATTACATAAAATTGCTAAAAAGCAACATGATGCTATGCGGTAATTTTCTAATGGAGGGAGCGGCTGATAATGCCACGAAACAATATGCCCAGTCCGCAAGGGGCGAATATTCCCATGTAATTTCCTTATTCCAGCAGATCAGCGAGGCACGGGAGATACAGAATAAATCCTGACTGATTCTTTTCGTATGATATGCCGAAAAGATATTTCGTGAGAAGTAGATTGGAGGTGAAAAGAATATCCTGAATGAAAATGCAGATGCGTGCCGGAAACACAAAAATCTGATTCAAACAGGATATAAATCATTATATCACATATATCTGGAATTTGAGAAGAAAATATACGATTTTAATGAGGTGAAACAGCATGAAAAAAAGAATTTTGATTTTAGCAGGTATATTATCTCTTACAATGGCAACACCAGCTTTTGCTGGTGCAACAAATTCCTTTAGCGTTGGAGAAAGCGACATTCCTTCAAAGGACTCTCCTACAGGGTATATTGATACATCAGAAAATGCACTTGATGTTGCCCGAAATCTTGTTTATGCAGGATATACGCCAATCATTGCAATCGAAAATGTGGGCAGAAATGCTGTTACAGCAGATAGATTAAATAGCGGAGTAGATTTCCTTGCAGGACATGGTGATGAAAATACTGTTTATTGGAAATCGTTCTGTGTTACGAACTATCCAGCGAGCGTTGAATACCCCAATATTAGTAATATAAATATCTCCAACTGTAAATTGGCAATTTTGGCATCGTGCCATTCTGCCGATAGTACGAATGGTATAGCAAATTCTTTTCGCAAAAGTGGCGCAAAATGTGCAATTGGATGGAGAGGCGTAGTTGGAACATATGCTCTTGCTGATTTTACAACCGTTTTTACCAAACATCTTGCTGATGGACTGACAATCCAACAAGCCCTTAGGGAGGCAAAGGCGGAATTAGAGGGAAAACTTAACGCAGGATCAAATGTTTTTGAGTATGAGGTATACGGCTCAGGCACTTCTTCCATAAAAAGAAACAGAGACAGTGCTGTTGATAACGAGGCTCTGGAATATCTTGACAGTATTTCTAAGAAAACCAGAGTAAACGATATCGGCAGATACGATCCGGAAACGTATGTCCGTCCCACAAGCACTTTCGTCGATATTAAAAACGAAGGCATTGTATATCAAAATGGTGATGATACACAAATCGTTCGTTACATTCAAGAAAATGTTGATAATAACTTTGACAAAAGTTTATATCGAGTAGAAGAATTTTCGGCAATTCCCGGAGATGATAGTATGATGCTTATCATATATCGTTATAAAGTCGGAGATGTTGTTTCGGACTTTGGCTATATGTTTAATGTAGAAAATCATCAGGTGCTCGGCTACAAAGAAATGGGAACAAGGCTATATGATTATCCGATGGCTAGTGTATTCTCAATTAACGATATGAAAGAAGAAGCGTTGCAGAAGTATAATGCAGAAACAGACAACACAGATAAAATTGTTGAACAAACTGCATTTGTTGAGTTCGATTCTGAAGCAAAGGAGTATATCTATTCTGTTACCACAGGATATGAAGCAGAAAACGGAGGACAATATGGTTTGACAACAGAATATCGGCAAATTGGGGACACTTTGGTAGAAAGATAAAGTATACTGGGAATTTGCAAAACTCCCCCAAATAAAGTGTGGTATGGCATCTTTGCGGATAGATGAGTAAAAGTACAACAATTCTTGCTAGCATTGAAGATTTTTTAGACAGAATGCCTTTAACCTAAAGCCTTGAGGAATGGCCAGCTATATCAGTTTTAAGTGATGTTTCATATTGAGAAGAAAACACTGACATTGACGAATGGCACACCGTATTATCTGGTAGTATATGCTACTGCGGAACAAAGCTATCCTGATGATTTTGCGTATTCTGTTTGTATCGGAGATCCGTTATATGTGCAGGACGGCTTTACAATTCTTTACGAAGATCTTCCCTTTGTTTCTGGAAAAGAACAGGTACTTACTTTCACTTTCACGGGTGTACCAGATACGGTCGTTGGAAAATCCTTCCAAAGCTTCAAATTTCCTGCTGGCGGTATAAAGGGAAGGACTTGGTATTATAGGCATGGGAATACTTCGGCCTGGACAATGATGCCAAACCTTATAGCTTCAACAAATCTTCCGGTGAACTGGAAGAGTGGAACCAGCATCCCTGTAAACGGGAAGTGGCAAATTAAGTTTACAAGTACCACAAACAATCCGGCTCATGATTTTGAAATCTACTTCTGCTATCTTTATGAGCTGGGCGATCAATATATTTTGACCGCAAAAAATGTCAGCTAATTATGAAATAATGGAAGCCCGGTTTCTCCGGGCTTCCAACTGATATTCATTATAGTGGAGGTGGGCAGAATGATAGGAAATATAGGGAATTGTAAAGTTGGAAAGATAACATTTTTAGGCATACAGCCGAAATCAGAGAAACCAGAAACAACGGAAAACCCAAAGAAAGATACTGTACACTTGACAGGGAAAAACATGTATAGCATGGATTTTGGCATGACAGGGCCGGAAATCAGGGAGATGCTCTTGAAGGAAGACGAAAATTATGCTGATTTTGAATTTCGGCTGCGGGAAATGAAGCACCCTCTTGCAACACGTTTCAGTGACGCCCATTCGCATGGCAAAGAGATAGACGAAATGCAGATGAAATTCCGAGAGATGAGTACGGCAAAAATGTCGGATTTTATAAACGGGCGATGTACAACCGATGATATGATGCTTGTTTTTGAGCAGATTGTTGACGAAGCTTTTGACAAATACGAAAAAGCTGGCTATTTAGGGGACAATAATCTTGAAAAATCCGCACTATTATCAAGGCTTTATGAATATTTCCGCTATGACATTAACACAACGGCTCTTATGGCCAATAATGCAGAAGGGGCACAGTATGTAGAGTATAACCCCGATGAGGACATTTATTACGGCAAAGAAACTTACTGTAACAATCATATTTATTATAATGCAGAGTATTATTATATAGCCAAAGAAGCCTTGACTGCATTAGAAAGCAAGGTACTGGAAATGGCTGAAACCAAGGGCATTGATGGATATTCGGCTCCTACAAACCTGCTGCCCATGTATAATAACTTCAATACGTGTATGGTGTCAATAGGGGCAGACCCCCATATTCTGGATACATCAAAAGAACCGCCGCGGGATTTCCGTTTTTTCTGCCAGGAAAGACCACCGGTAGGACGTATTGTAGATAAGATGGTTTTAGATGAAGATGGCAATGTTATCAAACGTTACCCCGACCCGCCAAAAACGAAAGCGATGGAATACTGCGCCATCGTAAAGGTGTGGGGAGGCGGCTGGCAGGGTACAGCGCGGGTTCCGTATTACGGGAATATCAATGATTTCCATAACCTCTCTACGGTATTCAAGGGGGATAAAGCACCGCAGGAAATTCAGGACTACATGGCAAACTTCCAATTTTACAGCCACGCGGCGCAGAGCATGAAATATTGGGCAGATAAATACGGGATTACCACGCCGGAACAATTAGCCGGTCACTTGCTGGGATATGCATAAATCTTGGACTTACGGTGTCAGCCTATTTATTTCAAGTGGAATCATCATTAACTGTTAGAAACAACAGAGATGCCTCCATATTTTCCATTCATGAATTGTGATTGCAAATGTATACTGGATAGAGAAACGTTGTAAAAATGTATTTGGAAATAAATCAGGGCTGATAGCGGAGAGTAACCGTCTTATCAGCCCAATGTTTTTCATCAATAAAAAACTGTTATTTCGCTCTGCCGAGTTTGTTCAGTTCTGTGGAATGCGTAGTCACGACCTTTTTTACAATATCTACATCGAATTTGATAATTTCCACATCTTCGGACAGGGACTGTACCGTGTCAGACATTTCCGTAACAGACTGGAAGCCTTCCCCAAGAAGCTGGATTTTCTTGTTTGTTTCGTTTTCAAGCGTTGTTTCGATCTTGGTAATTTTCTGGCTCATTGCACCAACTGTGTTGCTTATTTCTTCAAACTTATCATTCATCTCTTCAAACTTACCGTTCATTTCTTCATATTGTTTGTCAATCAAATCAAATCTTTTGTTAACTCCATCAAACAAAACCTTTATGCTTTCTAAAATTTCTTTTGCGTCACTGTTCACTGAGAATCCTCCTTTTTATCAATATTCTGCGATATTGCATTTGCAATCGAAATAAAATGGTTCAGCAAGTCGTCATTCAAATTCTGGAATGAATTTAACAATTCAGCAATTTTAACTGGGTTTGTCATTTCGTCATTAAAAAATTCAGACAGAGAAATACCTAAATACTCGCAGATATAGAAGAATCCGCTCAACGAAGGGAAGTTGTGCTTATTTTCAATCAAGTTAATATAATTTGCATTTTGTCCCAAACTAAGACTCATATCTCTTGCAGAAACGCCTTTTTGTATTCTTAATTGGGATAAACGTTTGAAGAACAATTTTTCCGATTCATCATAAAGCACAAAATCACCTCCTGTTTTCAATTATACTATTCGTGAGGTGAACTGGAGGGTTCTAAATTTATCCATAAATCTCAAATTAGGACTACAAAAGAGATTTTCCATTTGATATTTTGTAGTATATCATATTTTTGCTGCTATTGCATTACCTGCCGGAAAAATCCTTGTAATCCATCATGATTTTTAACAGAAATTTTCTTTCTGCCTCTGTCATTTCCGAAAAAATAGACACGACATCTGAAAGCAATTCATCTTCAAGTGTTACAAAATCGCTTAATATCTCATTTGGCGTTGTTTCTAATCCTTGGATCAATTCGATCAATGTAAAAACACTGGGCTTCTTTTTTCCCCTTTCGACATCTGAAATAAAGTGAGGGGATTTATCAGTTCTGCGGGCAAGTTCTTCCTGAGTGATTTTTTTAGCCGTTCTGATTTTCTGTATTCTGTTTCCTAATATTTTTGCAGAATCCATTCTATCACCCAAATCAATAAATTATATTATGTACTAATAGTAACAGCATAAAAAGTCACGTTTCCATGAACCATTGGTGTTATTTTATTAGGAAAATCAACTATACATTATTTTTTGTATAGAGATAAAATTTTTCAATAAATTCAGCAATAAATATTTTTTCTTTCTCTCCCATTTTCAAAAAAAGATTAACAGTTGGATCTGATGAATCTTGCCCCACTAGGTCACAAAAAAGTTCATTAGGTGTAATTTGCAGAGCGTGCATTAAATCAACCAATGTTGTTAAGCGCGGACTTCTAGTTCCCCGTTCAATGGCAGAAATGTAGTGTACAGATTTATCAATTTTTTTTGCGAGTTCTTCTTGTGTTAGTTTTTTCGCAAGTCGGATTGTTTGTATTCTATATCCTAAAATTTCAGCGATATTCATAAGTATCACCTTTTCAATTTCCTTGTCCTAATAGTATCATCTATCTATTGCAATATTCCAATGACCTATTGGTATTATTTATTGACATATAGTAATTCTTTTAGTATTATTTTAATGAATTACTAATATGGAAATTTCACCCCGTTGGTATTATTTATACTAAATTAGATTCAAAAAACGTGAAAATTTCCCCGATTTGGAGATAAAAAATGCAGTTTTTGAAGCGAACCAAGTTAACTCAAGAAGAAAAAAACTTTCTCTCCATTCTGTACACTATGTATAGCGGGCTAATGTGGTATGTATCCGTCAAAATATTAAAAGACCGCGGGCTTGCCGAGGACGCCATGCAGCAGAGTTTTGAAAAAATAATAAAGAAAGCCGCCCTGCTCCGGGGTTTTCAGGATATAGGCAAAGTCAAGCAATATATGTATGTTGTAACAAAGAATACGGCTCTTAAAATGCTGCGGGCAAAGCAGAAAATCATTCTGGTTGACGAGCTTTTCCCTGAACCAGACGCCTCCCCCGATCCTGTGGCAGAGGAAGTCTTGAACAGGATAGAAATAGAGGAGCTCAGGGAACGCGTCCGGAACATGAACCCAACATATGGCGAGGCGTTCTTTTTAAGGTATTTCCTCGAATTGGATTACGATGAAATTGCTGACGCGCTCTCCATCTCTGTTTCTATTGCACAGCGACGGGTATCGAAAGCGAAAGCCCTCCTGCGGGCGGGAAAGGCAGGTGAGCAGGATGCCGGAAAATAAACCTGATAAGAACTTACTGCAAGATGCAGCAAAGGAATATGCTTTTCTACTGGAGGATACGATGCGGGAAATGGGCAAAGAAGCGAATGCTTTTGAAGTGGAAGTTCCCGATAAAATTACAAAGCGGCTGTCCAGAAAGTACAAGCTGCACATCGGTAATCCCGGGCCATTCCAAATGTTTGCAGCCGGAATCGCACTCGCGCTTTTCATTATCGTGTTTACTGTTTCATGGTTCCCGCATACAACTATTGCAATCGTGAACGCTTTCCGTGAATTGGTATTTGTGAGCGACAGCAGATCCATGGAGGTACAGTCAAAAGAAAAATCGGAGCCGGATTTTTCCATCGAAGTTCCGGAAGGATTTCTGTCTGAAGGAACATACGCTGTCTGCAAAAATATAACAAGGACGCGTTTTGAAAGCTCTTCGGATTATATCGAAATTACAAAGTATTATGATGAATACACAATGATTTATGACAATGAGAATGACAGCGATGCCCGTGAAATCACAATCAACGCATACCATGGCAGGATATTCCGGAAAAACAACATCATAACAATCGTACTTGACGATTATGGTGACATTCTTGAATTTGAAAGCAGCCTGCCGGAAGACGCGTTAATTAAGATAGTGGAAAGTTATGAAAGAAAAGAGCAGTAAAGGAGGAAACAACCATGAAAAAAAGCGTTTACAGAAAAGCGGCTGTTATTATGTCAGCAGTATTTGCACTGGGAACAGCAGTACCCGCATATTCCGCGGACGGAAATCTCTCTGAACCTGAATGCGCCGCTGTGGACAGTGATATTCTGTATTTTGGCACTGACGATACAAGACTGGGCGGAGAAGCAAGGTATTCCCTGATTTATAAGTTTGGTATCGGGCTTACGATTGAGGGCAACACAGCGTATGTATACGCAGAATGCAAAACATATGACGATGCAGATATTTCTATAACTGCGGAATTACAGATGCTGGACAACAGCTGGAAAACCATAAAGACGTTTAAGGCATCGGAAAACTCTACGAATTTTTGCAGCATTGATAAATCGTACACCGTGCTTTCCGGCTATGATTACCGCGTTAAAGTCACCGTATCCGCATCAGACGGAGCGCAGACGGAAACAGACTCCAAGTATGGCGCAGTCAAAACCTGCTATGCCATCGCAGAAACAGAATAACAGGATTTGTAAAATATAAATGCCGGGAAGATTGCAAGACAGGGAGGTAGAAGTATGCTGGTTTTTTCAGAACGGCTTCGCGAAGTCAGGAAAGCAAAAGATGTCACGCAGGTACAGCTTGGAAAAATGCTGGACTATGGTTATACTGCCATTGCCAATTATGAATCCGGCCGTAACGAGCCCTCCCATGCCGATCTCTGCCGGATTGCAGATTATCTCGATGTAAGTATTGACTATCTTCTGGGGCGCACAGACGACCTGTACAGCCATAAAAACTATGCGTTGTACAGGCGTCTGAAGAATACAACGCTCCTTGATTTTCTTCTTGAGATTGATAATGAAAAATTCAATCTATGAATCACAGGAAACAAACCGGAACTGTAAAGGCTGCTGCGGAACTGCGGCAGCCTTTTCCACAGATTTCATCTTTCATGCGGGATGATTTATTGCAGATAATGAAAGATGCGTTTCATTCATTTTGTTTTGTGAAAAAAAACGTTGCTTCTGTCATGCAACAGAAAAGCGGAATGGGTGTTTTCGATTGCAGGCGGTAAAATGCCCCTGTTATAATAAGATAGACCAGACATCATTGTCCGTCCAACACATTTGCTGGTTTTGGAAAAGGTGAATGCAGTGAGGATTATATCATGGAATGTAAATGGCCTTAACGCTTGCAGGAAAAAGGGATTTGATGATTTTCTTGAAACATCAGATGCCGATTTTTTCTGTTGTCAGGAGATAAAGACAAAGCCAACATTGCAAACACCCAAATACCATCAGTATTGGAACCTGTGCCAAACCAGAAAGGGATATTCCGGTACATTGATATTAGCGAAGAAAAACCACTGTCTGTCCATATGGAAATCGGAGAACCGCAGCTTGATAAAGAAGGCCGCTGCATTATTCTGGAATATGAAAATTTTATCCTTATTAACGTGTATGTACCCAATGCTGAAAGCGGCCTGGAACGGAAGGAAGTCAGGGCAAATTGGGATAAGGCTTTTTTGAAATATGTAAAATCATTGGAAAAGCCTTTGATTATCTGCGGCGACTTTAACGTAGCAAGGGAAAGCATCGACATATATCCAGAAAATTTACGCAATATCCCTGACCCGCCCGGCTTCCAGCCGGACGAACGCCACGCGATGGAGAAACTGCTGGACACAGCTAATTTGTATGATGTTTTCCGGACACTCAACCCTGGTGGAATAGGTTATACATGGTGGTCCAGCCGTATGAGAAAGCGGCTGGAGGACAGGGGCTGGCGGTTGGATTACTTTCTGGTGTCACACAAACTGATAGGTGATGTAAAAAGCATACGCCACATGACGGAAGTATACGGCTCTGACCATTGCCCGGTTGATTGTAACATCAATATATGGCAGCCAAAGCCAGCAAAAACGATTGACGATGAAAATGCAGCCGAAATGTGGCGTGGGATAGATTGGGACGTAATGGAACGCCAGCTGTTGACGCTCCAGCAGAAATTGGCGCGTGCCGTTCTGCACGGAAACGATGAAGGAAGAATAGAATTGCAGAAAAGAATTGTACGCTCCATGGCGGCTAAGGTACTGGCGGTGCGGCGTGTTGCTAACAGCGGCACTGCCGCAGGAATAGACGGTGTAAAATGGATAACCGATGAAGAGAAAATGAAGGCAGCGTTGTCCCTGACTTCAAAAGGATACCAGGCCCGCCCATACCGCTTGATTATCATTAAGGACAAAGGAAAAGACCGCCGTATCAATGTACCGACTGCTTATGACAAAGCCATGCATATCCTCTATTCCTATGCGCTAGATCCTGTTGCGGAAACGACAGGGGGCGGGACTTCTTTCGCCTTCAGGCGTGGCCGCTCGTCTTTCGACTGCAACGAGTATATTTGCGAGGTATTGGACGGGGATAACGCGCCGCAATGGGTATTCAAAGGCGATGTAAAATCTTGCTATGATACGATCAGTCACAGATGGCTTTTGAATAACATTCCGATGGATAGGAAAGTCCTTTCAAAATTTTTGAATGCAGGCACGATAATGAATGGGCTGCTCTTTCCAACAGAGGAGGGTATTACGCAAGGCGGAAGTTTGTCACCAATTATAGGAAATATGACATTGGATGGATTACAGGATTTTCTATATGAACGCCTGTTTCCTGATGGAGCAATAGACCATACAGATGGCTATTTAATCCGTTTCGCTGATGATATATTAGTCACAGCACGAACAGGAAGCAGAGCGGAGGAAGTAAGGCGCATCGTTGTTGAATTTCTGGCGAAACGGGGGCTGTTGCTTTCCGATGAAAAAAGCAAAATCATAAATGTAAAAGATGGTTTTGAATTTCTTTCCCGTTGGTACTGGAAAGAAGACGGAATGCTGCAAGTCAAACCTTCGCAACGAGCAATTAGGATATTAGAAGATACATTAGAAGAATATATTTTAGATTATAAAGGAAATCTCCGGACATTCATTGAAACACTAAATCGGAAATTAAAAGGATGGGCGAATTACCATCGTGTTACAAATGCAAATGAAACTTTCAGACAATTAGATACTGTTGTACATAGCCTGCTTTTGAAGAAGATGAGGCTGCTTTATCCGAAACGCCCATTAAAAAGCATTACCTCCCTCTACTGGCATAAAGATGCAAAGGGAAGGCAGGTTTTTTCCATGCCAACGAAACGGCATATCAGCGTGATTCTGCTTCAAGATATAAATGTAGTCATGCACCAAAAGGTCAGGACAAATTACAATCCGTATCTTGACTATGATTATTATGACAAACTGATCCGCCGCCGCGAGGTTGATAAGGTATCCGGTGAAAAGTACAAAACAATCTGGCAGCGGCAGCAGGGAATGTGCTATCTGTGTGGAAAACCAATGCTGTCTGACCATATGCTTGAAATTATTCAGATTGGGTATTATGCAGGGAGAAATTGGGATAATTTGGCGTATGCGCACAAAAAATGTGCGAAAAACACAAATCTGGAATTTATTACAGGGGACAGGCAATCAGGCGTTGATATATTGGATGTTCTGGAAGAAGTGATTAAGGAAGAAACTGCACCAGACGATCCCTATTACAATCTGCGCCTGTTTTTTTATAATTGCGTTGGGTCGTCGATAACGCTGACTTTTGAAGAAATCGAACGGATCATAGGGGACAGCCTTGATTGGGAGGCTTATTTTTGTGAGGCGTTCTGGTACGATGAAGCCCCGGGCTTTACAAACGAGAAATGGCTCGACGATTATCCGTTTCATGCTATTCAGCCGGGGGAAAGAAAATATTGTATTGCACAGGCATGGATCAGCCAGGGATACGTAATTCAAAGACTGCGGCTCCTTGAAAAACGAGTTATTTTCAGAAAAAAGAAACACGGCATTTCCGGAATTGACCTGCCGAAAGAATTATTTGAAAAGAAACTTCCAAAAGACGCAGTATATGAAATAGAAGAATTTGTAAAGGCAACACTGAAAAAATATGGAGTATAATCCATAGAAACCTTAAATTATGCGGGATACCTTATCGGGCATGCTGTTATAGCATTGTGTTTTTCGATAAGTGAAATGGAATTTCTTTCTGCCTGCCCTATCTCTTTTCCCGCCTTTCTGGTATGATATAGGCAGAATACATAGCAGGAGGGGAAACCTATGACCAATGCGGAACAGCGTGCAGCGGCGAAAGCATTTGCAAAGAAATGGCAGGGGCGCGGATATGAAAAAGGCGAAAGCCAAATTTTCTGGCTGTCACTTCTGCGTGATATTTTTGGCGTAGAGGAGCCGGAGAATTTTATTTTCTTCGAGGAGCAAGTCCATCTTGACCATACCAGCTTCATCGACGGGACAATACCGTCTACACACGTTTTAATCGAGCAGAAAAGCCTTGGGAAAGATCTGCGGAAAGGCATCAAGCAGTCAGACGGCAGCATGTTGTCGCCGTTCCAGCAGGCGAAGCGCTACTCGTCAGAACTGCCGTACTCCCAACGACCGCGCTGGATTGTGACGTGCAATTTTTCATCGTTCCTTGTATATGATATGGAGCGTCCAACAGGCGAGCCGGAGGAGATACTGCTTGAGAACCTTGAGAAAGAGTATTACCGGCTGTCCTTCCTTGTGGAAAGCGGAAACGAACACCTCCAGCGAGAAATGGAAATTTCGATACAGGCGGGGGATATTGTCGGCATTTTATACGACGAAATTTTGAAACAGTATAAAGACCCGACAAACGAACATTCGCTAAAAAGCCTGAATATGCTGTGCGTGCGCCTGGTTTTCTGCCTGTACGCCGAGGACGCAGGGATTTTCGGAAAGCGCGATATGTTCCACGATTATCTTGTGCGCTTTGAAGCAAGGGATATGCGGAAAGCCATCATAGAACTGTTTCAAGTGCTGGATACGGAGGTGGACAAGCGCGACCCTTATCTTGATGCAGAACTTGCCGCATTCCCTTATGTGAACGGTGGTTTATTTTCAGACGAAAACATAGAAATACCGCAGTTTACGGAGCATATCCGTAAAGTATTACTGCAAAAAGCAAGCCTTGATTTTGACTGGTCGGCTATCTCGCCGACCATATTCGGGGCGGTATTCGAGAGTACGTTGAACCCTGAAACAAGGCGTTCAGGCGGTATGCACTACACTTCGATTGAAAACATACACAAAGTCATTGACCCGCTGTTCCTGGACGGTCTGGCGGAGGAGTTGGCAGAGATCAGGGATATAGCCGCACTGAAAACGCGGGAAAAGAAGCTGAGAGCGTTCCAGACGAAGCTGGCGGGGTTGAAATTCCTTGACCCGGCGTGCGGTTCGGGGAACTTCCTGACGGAAACGTATATTTCTTTGCGGCGGCTGGAAAACGAGGTTCTGCGGCTCCTTTCGGCGCAAATCATGCTTTCGGACGTATCGCCGATACAAGTGCAGATCAGCCAGTTTTACGGCATTGAAATCAATGATTTCGCCGTAACCGTGGCAAAAACCGCCCTGTGGATTGCGGAAAGCCAGATGATGAAGGAAACGGAGGACGTTGTGCATATGTCGCTGGACTTCCTGCCGCTGAAATCCTACGCGAACATTGCGGAGGGGAACGCGCTCCGGCTGGATTGGGAAAGCGTTGTACCGAAAGCGGAGCTGGATTATATTATGGGAAATCCGCCGTTTGTTGGTCATCAATGGCGAACCAAAGAGCAAGCGGAGGACTTAGAGGTGGTTTGTAGCGATATACCAAAATGCGGAAAATTGGATTATGTCTGCGGATGGTATAATAAGGCCGCGAATTATATGCAAGGAACAAGTATACACGCCGCCTTTGTTTCAACAAACTCTATTGCGCAAGGCGAGTCTGTTGGCATACTCTGGAAACCGCTATTTGACAAAAGCGTTCAAATTGAGTTTGCCCATCGGACTTTCGTATGGACGAACGAAGCGAAAGACCGAGCGGCAGTCCATTGTGTAATTGTTGGGTTTACTTGCGGGATTGCCTCAAATACAAAACTCTTATTTGAGGCTGACCGGGGCAGGGTTGTTTCACATATCAATGGGTATTTGCTTGATGCTCCTGACATATTTATCAATTCCAGGGGACGAGCCTTACACGGCTATCCCTCTATTGTGCAGGGCAACAAGCCGTGGGATGGAGGCTACCTAATCTTATCGCCGGAAGAACGCACAGCACTTCTTTCCAAACGACCAGAGGCCGCAAAATGGGTCAAGCCGTTTATAGGCTCTTATGAATTTATCAACGGAAAAGAAAGATATTGTTTGTGGCTGAAAGGTGTATCCCCAACAGAGTACAGAGGGATACCTGAAATAATGGACAGGCTTAAAAATGTTGCTGATACGCGGCGCGGTACAAAGACGGTCGCCGTTCAAGCACAGGCGGAAACGCCGATGCTTTTTTCTCAAATTCGGCAGCCTGATTCAAATTACTTAGCAATCCCAGAGGTGTCCTCTGAAAGGCGGCGTTATATTCCGATTGGATTTATGACACCTGACATTATAGCAAGTAACAAGCTGTATCTGGTGCCAAATGCCAATATGTATATGTTTGGAATCATGATTTCAAATGTTCATATGGCTTGGATGAGGGTAGTTGCGGGTAGGTTAAAAAGCGATTATAGTTATTCTCCATCTGTTTACAATAACTTCCCCTGGCCCACTCCAACAGACGCGCAGAAAGCAAAAATCGAGCAAACCGCCCAAGCTATCCTAGATGCCCGTGCCATCTACCCGGATGCCAGCCTTGCCGACCTCTACGACGAACTGACCATGCCGCCGGAACTGCGCAAAGCCCACCAGGACAACGACCGCGCTGTCATGGCAGCTTACGGCTTCTCCGTAAAGGACATAACCGAAAGCAAGTGTGTTGCGGAGCTAATGAAGCGATATCAGGAATTGACAGGCAAATAAATTTAAGTACAAAAGTAAGAGCCCAAAACGGCTCTTATTTCTTTTCGCATTTATTTACAATAGATTACATAATATTTCAATTATATTGGAACTAAATAAAAGATATTGAATTTTATTGAAATTTGTTGTCGTCTTATGTCAATAAGATTACATAAAACATATGTAGAACTATGATATAATATGTAAAAATAAGTTGTCTTACAAAAGAGCAGGCAGATTTTTGTCTGCTCTTTCTATGTTTATGTGGGAAATTTTAGTTTCATTATGTTTTATGAAAACTTTGATGTACGACAAAAGTTATATTTCGTTTTTAGACGATGTTTTGTATCTATAAATATCTATAAATACAAGGCTTTTTCTTTTGCGGTCTTTTTTTTGCATTGCCGTTCACCTCCCTTCCTTTCTGATTTTGATACTCACTCAAATTCAGAAAGGAAGGTTTTTTTATGTCCAAATATAATCATTCAAAAAATTATCGTAAACTTTACCCAAATGCTTCAGATGAAGTGATTGCTGCATTAAGGCAGAGTGATGAAAAAATAAGATATACAGAACATGACCTAAAGCATCGGAAATATGACGGAGAAAAGAAGGAGTACAAGAAGAGCCGTGAGATCTCGTTGCAGATGATGGAGGAAACAGGCGTACAATTTTCGGAGATATCAGAAAGCCTCGAAGATATTGTAGTTCGTTCGATTATGATTGAAAAAATGATAAAAGCAGTAGATCAATTACTGCCCGAGGAAAAGAAACTAATATTTTATTATTTTGTTTCTGAAAAATCGCAGGAAGAATGTGCAAAATTATTGGGTACCCCCCAAAGGACAATAAGCGATCGTCTAAAAAAAATATATGAAAAATTAAAAAAATACATAGAAATCTAAAAAAAAGTCCGCTGAACTTGCTTACTTGTCCCCATTAGATTATAAGGGGAGATTTCTCTCCACCGCTGAACCTTGACAACAGAATATCCAGTATCCAAGATTTCCTTTCAAAATGGCTGTAACAGGCAAGCACAGCAGGAATAGCCGCCATGATAACGATATACCGTTGGAGCGATAACCTACGGACTGCGATCCTTAATTGGTTCACAAGGATTTTGCGATGAAAACATTTTGAAAAGGGACTATGGCACGTTCCTCCGCGTAAAGGGGTGTACTGCGAACATGGTGTATCCTGTCGGCGGTATGATAGCGTTTAGAACCAAAACGGTCTTGGATATTCCCATTGTGCCAGGGGTGGGCAGTAGGCGGTTCCTGACCGCTGAGAATATGGCACAATTATTTCGGATAAATTGAAACCTGATAAAATTTTTTCAAACAGATTGTTTTCGTATCGAAACTGAACAGGGAGGGTTATTTATGAAGGACAAAGATATACCAATTTGGGAAAAAGCAAACCTAACTGTGGAGGAAGCAGCCGTTTATTTTGGAATTGGTCGGAAAAAACTTCGGGATTTGGCCCGGCAGGATCCATCTGCCGACTATATTTTGTGGATCGGGACAAAGCTTTTAATTAAACGTGAGCAGTTTCAAAAAAGGTGTAATGAGTGGAACAAAATTTGAACGAATATAAAAATTTGCTAAACCAGTCTTTACATGGTAAAATTAGGTTATCATATAAAGGCTCTTTTCAGACAATGAAGGAGGACTATTTATGACTGAAAAGAGGAAGCCACATAAGAAGCAACAAGGAATTACGATAAACTTGCCTATACAAATTGCTCTCGTTTATTTTAGATAAAGGGGGCGGAATATTATGGCAAGCATACAAAAACGAGGTGACACATACTGCATTACTGTGTCCAATGGCATTGACTGCAATGGTAAAAGGCTCCGTTACACAACAACGTATCAGCCAGATTTAACACTTTCACAGGCAAAGCAAAAAAAGGAGGCAGAAAAATACGCTGCGGATTTTGAAAGGAAGATCATTAACGGTCTTTCTATGGAAGCTGATAAGCTGACATTTAAAGAATTTGCCGAAAATTGGCTGAGCAAAGTTGCCGAAAAAAATCTTGAAAAAACCACTTTTTCCAAAACGCAAACATACCTTGATACGAAAATTTATCCATATATTGGACATTTATATTTAAGCAAAATAAAACCATATACGATTGTTCAATTATATGAATGTTTGATGGAAAAAGGATATGTGCGAAATGGAAAAAAATACGAATACAATCACCAGACGTTGAAACGTATTCAAAGCGTCTTAAATTCTGTATTCAAAACTGCCGTACAATGGGACATCATGGAGCGTAACCCATGCGCTGAAGTCAGTCCCCCCAAAAAAAGTGACAAAATGAAAAAGGTAAAGTGTTTCAATGAACGGCAAATACGCCTTTTTCTTGAAGCTCTGAATCAGGAGTACAAGGCATACTGTTCCGAACACGACAGGGTGGATGATACAGGAAAGCCCTACCATGTGAGGGCTTACACAACAACACATAAACTTTCTTTGCAGTTTATTGTTTTTTTCTACGTTGCCCTGTTTGGCGGTTTGCGGCGGGGTGAGAATATATCCCTGACATGGGAAGATATTGATTTTGAAAATAATACGATCTCCATAAATAAATCAACCGCCAAAATAAAAAATGGGCAGTACATAAAAGAACCAAAGACAGAAAATTCCGTTCGTGAAGTCACTGTTCCCACAGAGGTTATCCAGCTATTAAGACGGCTGCGTGCTGAACAAAGCACTTACAGACTGTCGATAGGTGCAGAGTGGGAAGAAACACTTGACGAAAACGGCAGACCATACCATTTTGTCTATACACAGGCAAACGGGAAACAGATGTATATTGACACCCCCAGTCAAAAGTTCACAAAACTGATTGCCGATTATAACAAAACCGTAGAAAATGAAGAAGATAAGCTTCCAGCTATTACTCTACATGGTCTGCGGCACACAATGGCAACGGTATTGATTGCAGACGGAACGGAAATAAGCACTGTTTCCGGGCGGCTGGGGCATGCTGACATTAGTACGACATTGGATATTTATACACATTGCTTGCATGAAAGAGATCAAAAAGCTGCTGACGCATTAGAAAAATATATGCTGAAAAAAGCAAAATAAAAAAAGTGTCAACAAAGTGTCAACAAGAGGACTAAAAAATTGATTGATAAGGTGTTGTAAGAAGAAAAGAAATGCCGGATTTCCGGCATTTCTAAGCATCGAGGCGACAAGATTTGAACTTGCGACCTCTACATCCCTAATGTAGCGCTCTACCAAGCTGAGCCACGCCTCGATATTTTCTGCCGCTGTTATCGGCGGCTTCTATATCTTACAACAGCCCCCGATAAATGTCAACAGTTTTTTTGAAAATTTTTTGATATTTTTTCGTATAATCCGAGTCCGCCAGAACAGCACAAAATCCCTCAGGGGAGCATACAAAATGCCCCCCGAAGGACATGCAAAACATCTCTGATTATTTCATTTCCGCAATTACTTCAACCTCACAGAGCATGTTTTTCGGGAGCGTTTTCACTGCAACGCAGGAACGTGCAGGCTTTGCCGTGAAATACTTGCCATAAATCTCATTAAACGCCGCAAAATCATTCATATCAGCAAGGAAACATGTTGTCTTTACTGCGTCTGTGTATGTCAGGCCATTTGCCTCCAGAACCGCACCAAGGTTTTTCATAACCTGTTCTGCCTGTTCCTGTACGTTTGTGCCGACAACCTCACCTGTTGCGGGGTCAAGCGCAATCTGTCCGGATGTGAACAGCAGGCCGTTTACTGCTACTGCCTGAGAATAAGGGCCAAGAGCCGCGGGTGCTTTATCTGTGTTTGTAAACTTCATTGGTATCTACCTCCTAAAATGTATTCTGCCAGTTTTCGCGGACAGCCGAAAAACAATTTCCAGTTTTTGTCTTCCGCTGTTTTAATAATAGTCCAAAACACTGCCCCGCGTCAATGCATTTTTGCTGTATTCGCAAATATTTTTGCGTAGTCTTTCACGCTTGTGATATAATCAGTAAAGATTTAACAAGGAGGGAGATTATGAAATATACGCTGGATATGGATTTTTCCGCGTTGGAAGGCGCGAAGGCAGTAAATTGGGTAGACCGTTTCCAAGATATACTGGAAGATGCCTTTTCCGGAAGCGGCAACCGCGCGCGCCTGTTGGCAAACCTGCTGATGCTGGAGCAGTACGCGTGCACCGTCCGGCACGGCCTGGCGGCTGGCGGAAAAGAAATGCCCGCCGCCATTGAACAGACGTTCCGCCTGTGCTGGGACTGTCTGGAAGGACGCGATATACCGGAGAATTTTGGGGATTTTGCAAACAACCTCTGGGCCTGCACCCTGCATTACAATGTCGGTGAAGAAATCAGCGATACACAGGCAGAATTATACAGAGAGGCACTGCGTGATATAGAAGGAAGTGATGAATGGCTGATTCTCACATGGTTCTCCCTTCTTTTGATGGAGCATGCCGCAATCATGGGAAAACGTCTTGATTTTGAAGAATTTGAAGACTGTGAGCAGGTAAGTTTCATTGAAGCAGAAAACCTGCTGAATATGCTGGCTGACGCCTGTATTGACTTTACCGAAACACCGTTTCCTTCCAGTTTTGCAAAAGATTACCTGAAAGCGTTGGATATGGTCTACCAGACCCCTCTGTTCCGTCAGATTGTCTGCCAAATCCAAAACGCGGCAAAAGCCGCGCTTGCAGCCGCCCCTGCTGATTATCCAGCCCTGCGGGAGGAATACAGGAACCGCCCCATACTGCCGGATGAATTTGCGGAAAAACTTCTGAAGTTTTGAAAACCCAGCCAGCAGGCTGTGACGCATCGTCAGGGCATATTTTATGGATATGGCAAACGATAGGTTTTTATCAGCACTTTAGACAGTGTCGTCACAGTGTCTGCACACGCCTTTCCGGCAAATTTTATCGGCTTTTTCGTTAAAATTTTTGCCGTACCGACCATCTGGCGGCTCCGCCGCCGGGGCAGCGCGGCAATGCCGCGCCACATTGTACGCCTGCGAATTTTCGACTGAAATCCGCCCGGATTATGCTCGGAAATATGTATACATGACTTATGAAGACACTACCCGATATAAAATTTGAAATTTAGGAGGGAAATCCATGAATCCGGAAGAAATTTTGCACTACTGCCTTACCCATCTGGAAGGCACAGTTTTAGTAGAAAGCTGGGGCGAAAAAGGCATATTTTACAACCCCGGGAACGTACTCAAGCGCGGCGTTTATGTACTGACCGTCAAGGAAAAGGATGGGGAAAATGACAAAGCCTCTGCCCTTGGCCGCTCCGGCATATACCGGCTTAATCTTGGGCTGCGCAGGCCCACATTTGCCCGCCTGTTCGGCGCACTGCCGAAACGTCCCGCCAAAGGAGGAATCGTTGCAATGGATTTCGATTTCTCTGCGCTGGACACGCTTCTGCCGCATCCCGTCTACGCATGGATGGGCTGGGTCTGCGTTTTGAATCCGTCAGAGGGAACTTTTGAAGCCTTGAAGCCTTATATCAGCGAAGCTTACGCTTTCGCACAGGAAAAATTCAAAAAGCGAAAGCTCCCACTTATTTAACGCTTCATTCTTCCCCGAAACAGGAATATATGGATAAAACGCACCGAAAAAATCCTTGAAACTTCAATAAAAATGACAAATCAGAATTCAGGAGGGATTCCGCATGATAAAATTAAATGCCCCAGTCTGGCAGACATTAAGTTCCGCCGGAAACGATGCAGAAAAATGGCTTCTGGCCCTGACAGAAGGGAATGGCAATACACGGGAAACAATCGAAATACTGGCGGAGGATTTGAGCCACCAGCTCAGCTGGTACACCGCAACAGCCTATACCCTGCCCCATATAGCCGCTTTCTGCCCGAAGCTGTCCAAAGAAGATAAAGTGTTTTTGATTGCCCAGATGGGCGCGGCAATCGCAACGGAAGCCATGGCCCCCCTTTCCCCTGAATCAGAGGCATACCATGAATTTCATGAAGGTCTGGACGGTCTGCGCAAAGAAACAGAAGCTCTTCTGACAGACGCGGAAGTCCATGCTTTGCTGAAAGCCGATGCAGAACTGGGAACAATGTTTTCCTTAGGCGCACTGGCAATCATCGGAAACAGAGCGCATGCTTATGCTCTCTGGTATCTGTCCGGCTCCACCTGGGAGGAAGCTCCTGCGGCCTGCCCGTGCGGCTGGGAGGACGAAACGCTTCCCCTCGCCGAACAGCCAGATCCCCTTGAGCCAATCGAAATCCTCCCATGGGATAAAAAATCTCTGGATAACGAAGCCGTCTGGCTGAACGGCCTTCTGGAACTGGCGGGCGATGATTTGATACGCCCCATTCTGCCGCTTGTCTACGGAACGGGTACCTGTCCAGACTGCGGGAAACAAGAACCCTACTGGGATTGGTTCTGCCGTTTCCACTGCTGAATCATGCCCGCTGCGGCGGACACTGCAAAGTTTTTTTCCTGTGCCGCCGCGAATCCTTTATTTCAGAGCCGCCCCTTCACTTTCCACATCAAGAAACACACACCGCAGGAGTGCGTCTGCGTTTCCCACAGGCACAACTTCAAGCCCCAGCCTGCCATAACCGTCCTTCCAGTTTTCCGCCGGAATAAATGCCCGCTTTACACCCGCCTCCTGTGCCGCTTCGAGCTTTTCCTCCACGCCGCCAACAGGCAGAATCTGCCCCTTTATCCCGATTTCGCCCGTCACTGCAATATCATTCGGCAAGGGAGTTTCCACAAAAGCCGAATACGCCGCCAGAAACATTGCAGCCCCCGCCGAAGGCCCATCTACAGGAACGCCGCCGGGAAAATTGATATGCACATGATATGCCGCTTTGGAAAATCCATATTCCTCCAAAAGCGTCAGCACGTTTTCCGCCGAGCTTCTTGCGTTGCTTTTTCTGCGCCCGCTGCCCTGCCTGCTTTTGATTTCCTCCTCCTCCATAATGCCCGTCACAGTCAGCCCGCCTTCTCCGCGCTTTACCACAGCCTCCACAAAAAGCAGCATGCCGCCGCCCCCGCTCTGCACGCCAAGGCCATTTGCAACGCCTGTCTGCGGTTCCTGCCGTATTCTGCGCTGCATCAGCGGCTGGTAGCGTCCCATTTCTGCCACCCATTCCAAATCAGCTGCCGTTACAGTGCGCCCGCCCTCTATCCACGCCAGCGATGTCAGCGACTGCACGATATTCACCGTATCCCGCCCGCCTCTGGCATACCGGGCAATTTCTCCACAAAGCCCTTCTTCGAACGCCATGCCGGAACGCCGCAGGCTGTTCTGTGCAATTTTTTCCACAGAATGCCTGTCCAGACGTTCAAAGAAAATCTCCGTACAGCGGGAACGCAGAGCCTCCGGAATTTCCGCCGGACTGCGCGTTGTCGCCCCAATCAGGCGGAAATCCGCCGGCAGCCCCTTTTGAAAAATTTCATGGATATACAGCGGGATGTCCGTATTCTGGCGGCTGTAATAGCTGCTCTGAAACCGCGCCACACGGTCCTCCAGCACCTTCAGCAGCTTGTTCATCTGCAATGGGTGAAGCTCCCCGATTTCATCTATGAACAGTACGCCGCCGTTTGCCTCACAGACCGCCCCCGGCCTTGGCTGTGGAATACCCGCCTGCCCCAGAGCGCCAGCCCCCTGATATATAGGATCATGTACGGAGCCCATCAGCGGGTCGGCAATGTTTCGTTCGTCAAACTGCAGTGTCGTTGCGTCCAGCTCCACAAATTTCGCCCCTTTCCCAAAGGGCGACTCCGGTCTGCGTTTTGCCTCCTCCAAAATCAGCCGCGCCGCCGCAGTCTTGCCTACCCCCGGCGGGCCATAAATCAGGATATGCTGCGGATTCGGGCCGCAGAGCGCGGCTCTGAGCGCGCGGACAGCCTTTTCCTGCCCGATGATTTCCGCAAGGCTTTTCGGGCGTGTCTGTTCTGCCAGAGGCTCTGTCAGGCATACGTTCCGCATCCCGTTAATCTTTTCCAGCTGGCAGAGGTTTTCCTCCATAAAACCCCTGCTTTTCCTGCCCTTCCGCCGGCTGCTGCGGTAAAAATAGTACGCGCCCATGCAGAAAAAGAGCAGCTGTGCCGCAAGCAATAGTTTTCCGCTCAAGTTCCCATCTCCTTTCGCGGATAGTATTGCTCAGGAAAAGGAAATTTATGCCTTTCTGCCTCAGACAGTCAAAAAAAGAGGACGCAGGCCAGCGTCCCCTGTCTGCTTTCTGTTCTAAAAAGCAGGTTTTCTGTTTTATATCTCTCCCAAGCCCTCTGTCAGTTCCTCCCAATAATGCTCCCATTCCATGTCATCATCATAGTCATAGTCGTATTCTTCCCAGTCATCATAGTATTCATCATAATACTCGTCATAATACTCATAATACTCTGGATAATCCGGATAATTCTGCTCATCCAGCCATGCCGCACGTACCAGCCCAATCATGAAAATAACGCTGATTACAGCACCGGCCGCGGCAAATATCAGCCACGCACATGCCAGATTCCGGCGGTTGGGGTTTTCGTTCTTTCCAGCCGCCCAAAGAATCGCCAAAATGATATTTACAACTGGTATTGACAGCAATATACCAAGCAACAGGTAATCCTTTACGCTCAAAGGCTTCGCCAGCTCCGGCTTTTCCTGTGACGGCGTCTGCACGCCTTCCCATTGGCTGAACGCCTGCTGTTCTTCCTGTTTGACCTTTTCCAAAGGCATACCGCAGTGGATGCAGTAGAAGTCTGCTTCCCCCACCTCTCCGCCGCATTTCTGGCAAATTCTGGACATTACAAATTCCTCCCCTTTTCAATTGTAAACCATATTCTTATTGTATGGTTGACATTATTCCTTTCTCCATTTACAATACCTTTAACCCGAATGTATCCCAATCCATTACGAAAGAAGGTATTTTCATGACCCGAACAAAAACAAAAGACCTCACTCTCACCGCAATGATGGCGGCAGTTATCTGTGTCCTCGCGCCTATCAGTATTCCCATACCCGTCAGCAGCATGCCTCTGTCGCTGGGAACATTCGCGCTTTATCTGACCGCCTATGTATTAAAACCCAAAATGGCATTTGCGGCCACAGCATTATATCTGCTGATGGGGGCTGTCGGTCTGCCGGTATTCGCCGGTTATAGTGCCGGATTTTCCCGCTTTGCCGGTGCGGGCGGCGGTTATCTCACGGGGTACCTGTTTCTTGTCCCCGCCTGTTCCATCTGTATCCGCCGTTTCCCCCAAAGCCCTGTGGTGCAAATTATAGGTATGCTTCTGGCAACATTCCTATTCTACGCCTACGCTACATACTGGATGTCTGTCGTAATCGGCAGCAGCTTTATCGCCACGCTCCCCGCTGGCGCGCTCGTGTTCCTTCCGCTGGACAGCGTCAAAATCCTCGTCACCTGCTGGATCGGGCGGAAATTGCAGACATATCTGGAAAACGCGGCGTAATCCCGAACGCCGCAGTTTTTCTGCCGTAAACAAAGCATTCGCCTTCACTCTGCAACATTTTTCGTCTGCGTATAATTCACCAGTACGATTGCGCCCATTACCAGCGCAATCCCGACCGTGCCCCGCAGTGTCAGCCGTTCATGGAACAGAAGCACACCCAGCAGTATCGCCTCAATCGGCTCAAACACACTGATAATCGCCGCCTTTGCGCCGCCAATCAGCTTGATTCCCAGCGCAAGGGCAACCGCGCCCACCGCCGTAGTGAACACTGCCATCCCTGCAATCCCCGCCCAGCAGGGCAGGGCAAGGTCTGCCCTCAGTTCTCCCTTTGCCAGAGAAAAAATGAGGAAGGACAGGAACGCGAATACAGACGAATACGCACCGATAACAAGGCTGTCCACCTCTGCCACGTTCCGCCGCCCCAAAAGCAGGATATACGCCGTCTGACAGACCGCCGCGCCAATGCTGAACAAAATTCCAATCCCGTTCAGACGCATATCGTCCAATGAAACCGTCATCAAAATACCGATGAATGCCGCCGCAAGTGAAACCAGCTGCCCCCTGTTCATTTTCTCCCCAAACAGCAGGACACTCAGCCCGTTTACCATAAACGGGTATGTATAGAAAAACATAATCTGTATACTGATTGGGACATATTTCAACGCATTGAAATAGCACTGCGTTGTCAAAAAATGTGCCGCACCGCCGACAACCGCCAGCGTAATCAGCTGGTCTTTTTTCAGCCGGAAATTCAAATCCCGCCGAAACAGCAGAAGATACGCCCAAAGCAGTATGGAGGCCATAAAAAACCGCCATGTCAGCACACAGCTTACCGTTATATCATACTGATATACGCCCTTGGCAATCGGCGAAGCCGCACCAAAGCACGCCGCCGCAAGCAGTGTAATCCATATTCCTTTTGTCTGCGTTTTCATTTCCTCAGCCCTTCAGAACATCTTTATTTTTTATGATATAATCCGCACCGGAAAGTATCGTAAAGAAAACCGCCAGCCCTGCCAGAGCCATTTCGAAAAGCCCCATAAACTCAAACGGCAGGTCCAGTAATACCACAATAATCATTATCATCTGTACGGTTGTTTTAACCTTTCCCCACCAGCTTGCCGCCAGCACTATTCCCGCCTCAACTGCAAGCGTACGAAAGCCTGTAATTGCAAATTCCCGCGCAAGTATCACGATAGCCACCCACGCGGGCAGGTCCTCCAGCGCGACCATGGAAACCAGCGCGGACATCACCAGCAGTTTATCCGCAAGCGGGTCCATGAATTTCCCGAAATTTGTCACCATGTTATATTTCCGTGCAATTTTCCCGTCCAGCAAATCCGTCAGGGAAGCAATCACAAAAATCAGCACCGCACCGTATCGATTCATCGGCTCAGGCGCGAAAAAAAGCGCGGCAAGAAATACCGGAATCAAAACTACCCGCAGTACCGTCAGTTTATTCGGCAGATTCATCTCCATACATTACATCTCCTATCAAATCATAATCCCCCGCCTCGCGGATATGCACCTGCACAAAATCCCCGGAATATAATTCTTCCTCAGAGGAAACAAACACCAGCCCGTCGATTTCCGGCGCGTCGCGCCGCGTGCGCCCACAGTAAATTTCTTCCTCCGGCAGTCTGCCCTCAATAAGAACCTCTTTCACCGTTCCGGCTTCCTGTTCGCAAAGCGCGGCGGAAATGGATTTCTGCATATCCATCAGTTCCTCCCGCCGTTCCTCCTTCAGCTCCTCGTCAATCTGGTTTTCCATGCGCGCCGCAGGGGTGCCGTCTTCCTGAGAATACGAGAAAACACCCAGCCTGTCAAATTTGATTTCCGCAATAAAGTCCTTCAAATCCTGAAATTCTTCCTCTGTTTCTCCCGGGAAACCAACAATCAGCGTAGTCCGCAGGGCAATGTCCGGCATTGCCGCCCGCAGCTTTGCGATTTTCTCCCGTATCAACGCCTGACTGCTCCTGCGCCCCATACGTTTCAGCACAGTATCGCTGGCGTGCTGTATCGGCATATCAATATAGTGGCAGACCTTTTCGCACTGTGCCATTGCCGCAATGGTTTCGTCCGTCAGCGTTTCGGGGTAGCAGTAAAGCAGGCGTATCCACGCAAGCCCTTCGATATCGTTCAGTTTTTCCAAAAGCGTATGCAGTTTCGGCCCGCCGTAAATGTCACGTCCATAAATGGAGGTATCCTGTGCCACAAGCACAAGTTCCTTAACGCCCTCCGCCGCAAGCATCTCCGCCTCAGCAACAAGGCTTTCCAGCGTCCGGCTCCTGTGCCTGCCCCTCAGCTTTGGAATCACGCAGTAGGTACAGTGGTTGTCGCACCCTTCGGAGATTTTCAAATAGGCAAAATACGGCGCAGTCGAACGCAGCCGCAGACAGCCGTTTGCTCCATCCATCGGGTGGTCAATATCCTCCAAACGCTTCATTTGCCGCGCGCCTTGCAGCACTTCGTCCGCAACCTCCGCAATGGATTCATACGCCGCCGTCCCAACAACAGCGTCTACCTCCGGCAGTTCCTCGAAAAATTCCTTTTCATACCGCTGGCCCAGACATCCCGCCACAATCAGCCCCTTGCAGCGTCCCGTTTCCTTATATTCTGCCATTTCCAGAATGGTTTCTATGCTTTCCTCCAGCGCATCCTTGATAAAGCAGCAGGTATTGACAATAATAATATCCGCCTCCGCTTCCTCCGCAACAAGCCGGAATCCGTCTTTCGCCAGAAGCCCCAGCATGACCTCGCTGTCCACCCTGTTTTTATCACACCCCAGAGATGTCAGCGCAACTGTTTTTTCCATCTGTATCCTCCTTGTTATGGGCATTGCCGCCAGTACCTGGCTAAAGAAACCAGTCAGAACGAAACGTTGTTTTCTTAAGTCAGGCGGCCTTCCCTTTGCAACTTTTATATTTTACCAGTGTACTATAAAAGCCGCAAAAAATCTACCTCTTTTCCCCAAAAAGAAACTGCCGCCTTTTTCATGCTTGCCCTTCGTCACTCTCTGTGGTATACTGGAAACATAGAAAGAAGGAGTGGTGTATGTCGGATATTCGTTAATTATGGACAATAAAGAAAAAATCCACTTTTATGAGTAGGCGTGGGTGTTTTTGTTGTGCGTATTTTACGGAACGGCATACAAATTGTTTTGAAAAAAGCAGGAAATCATTTTCCTTTTGCATTTTCCTTTTGCATTTTCCTTTTGTTTTCGTATGCTAAAACCCATGAAATACCTGAACACCGCCGCATAATGGGTGTTTTTTTATTGTCCATAAGTTATGAAAAACAATAATAACGGACAAAAAAGGAGATACCCTGCCATGAATCGTGAAAACAAGCGGAAAAAATACGATAAAAATTATTATAAAACGCACCCCTGCACAGATCCTTTCACTTGCAAAGTCTGCGGCAGGCTCGTCACCCCCTGCGGAGCAGGCAGCGACCACCGCAACCACTGCCCGAACTGTCTTTCCAGCCTGCATCTGGATAATGAGCCGGGTGACCGCGCGGCGGACTGCGGCGGCATTATGGAGCCTGTTGCCGTATGGGTGCGGAAAACGGGCGAATGGGCATTGATACACCGCTGCAAAAGATGCGGACAGCTCAGTTCCAACCGCATCGCCGCAGACGATAATCCCATGAAACTGATGTCCATCGCCATGAAGCCGCTTTCCCTGCCGCCGTTCCCTCTGGAACGCATTGAGGAGCTGACAAAACTTATGGGCGGCAGCTGACGTGAACAGCAAAATTTTTCAGAAATATTGTAAAACAGCATATTTTGTGCTATTCTAACCACAATGGGCGGGCGTTTACTAAAAAGAGGGCTTTTTAATAAATGTCCGCTTTCTGCAATACCGGTTTCCAAGGAAAAACAATACGATTACAAAGGAGGAAACAGTTTGAAGCTGGAATATCTGGAAAAAGACGAAATATGGGGAAACACCCCCCACAGGCCCGACCTTGTGGCAGAGCTTGCGCAGGGAAAGCGCGGCAAGCTGCTTGTTACCATCTACCGCACAGGAGGCGAAGGCCCGCACCCTGTGGTACTGCTTTCGCACGGTTTCCCGGGCGTAGAGAAAAATTTCGACCTGGCGCAGGCTCTTCGGCGCATTGGGTTCCATGTTGTCGCATATCATTACAGCGGCAGCTGGAACAGCGATGGGGACTATGCCTTTTCTCATGATATTGAGGACGGCGAAAGCGTGCTGGATTTCATACTGCAAAATGACATGCTGGGTTTTGATAAAAACAGGATTTTCGCGGCCGGTCAAAGCGTCGGCGGTTTTGTAACCACGCATCTTTTTGCCAAACGAAAAGAACTCCGCGCCGCCGCGGTGCTCGCCCCCTGTGATTTAGGTGAAGCCGCAAAAATGGGAACGGAAACAGAAGCCGGAAAGCTCCTGCTGGATATATTGGCAGACGGCGCACCCTGGCTGAACGGCACAAGCGCTGAAATTCTTCTGAAAGAAACACAGGAGCATACAGAGGATTTCCGTATCTGCAATTTAGCGGAAAAAATGGCGGACAGGCCTCTGCTCTGCATCGGTGCAGGGCTGGACGAATGCTGCCCGCCACCGGCACATTGTCTGCCGTGGGTAAACGCCGTGCAGGCTGCAGGCGGGACCATACGCTATGAAGAAATGCAGACGGACCACTCCTTCAGCGATATGCGGCTGGAAATGATACGCCGGACAGCCGTATTCCTTGCAGATGAATGTGAAAAAGCCACCCCTGCCGTAAAATAAAAACCTTCCATAACAAAAAACGGCTGTACCAAAATCACTTCTGGCACAGCCGTTTTTTCTTAAACCGCCGTTTAATATCTTTTCAGAAAATTCCCAAACTTCGTAAACTGCCCCATCCACGTCAGGTCTACCGTCCCCGTCGGGCCGTTCCTCTGCTTGGCAATAATCAATTCCGCCTGATTTTTCTTCTCCGAATCCGGGAAATAGTATTCATCTCTGTATAAAAATGCCACAACATCTGCGTCCTGCTCAATTGCTCCGGATTCACGCAGGTCTGAAAGCATCGGCCTGTGGTCGGCACGCTGTTCACACGCACGGCTCAGCTGGCTCAGCGCGATTACAGGAGCCTCCATTTCCCTTGCAATGGCTTTCAGGGAACGCGAAATTTCCGAAATTTCCTGCTGTCTGGAATCTGTGCGGCCATCGCCGCTCATTAGCTGCAAATAATCAATCACAATCAGCCCCAGACCCTTCTCCACTTTCAGCCTGCGGCATTTGGAACGTACCTCCATCGGGGTCACGCCCGGCGTATCGTCTATGTAGATAGGAGCCTGCGAAAGCGGGCCCATTGCACGGATCAGGTCTGTCCAATCATCGTCCGCCAGTTCACCCGTCCGCAGCTTCTGCGCGTCCAGCATCGCTTCGGAACAAAGCATACGGTTCACCAGCTGTTCGCGGCTCATTTCCAGGGAAAATACCGCCGTTGGCACATTTCCGCGTATCGCCGCATTCTGCACGATATTCAGCGCAAACGCCGTTTTACCCATAGAAGGACGCGCCGCCAGCAGTACAAGATCTGATTTTTGAAGCCCTGCCGTTTTCGCATCGAAATCCACAAAGCCCGTTGCAACGCCTGTCAGCTTGCCCTTTGAGCGATAAATGTCCTCAATCTTTTCAATCGCGTCCACAGCAATATCCCTGATATGGTGGAACTGCTCAGAATGGCGTTTCTGCATGATGTCAAAAATGCCCTTTTCCGCCGTATCCATGATAGTATTGACAGGCTGTTTGGCTTCATAGCTCATCTGGGAAACATCGCCGGACATACGAATCAGCTGGCGCAATATGGATTTTTCCTCCACAATAGCGGCATAATGCCGGACATTGACAGAACTGCCTACCGCGCCGGAAACGGTCGCCAAAAACGGCAAACCGCCAATCTGTTCGAACACGCCTTTTTCTTCCAGTTTATTTTTCACCGTTATCACGTCAATCGGCGCACCAGTATGATAAAGCTCTGCCGCCGCTTCAAACACCATACGATGGTCAGGGCGGTAGAAGTCCGCGCCTGACAGTATTTCCAGTGCGGTAGATGCCGCTTCCCTGTCCAGAAACATAGAGCCGAGCACAGCCTGCTCCGCCGTTATATCGTTCGGCGGCGTGCCGCGGAAGTATTCATTTTGTCTTTCGTCCTGCTCCATGAATCTCACTGCCTTTCTGAAAAAGATAAAAACCTTGAGGGCTTTGCCCTCAAACTCCCACAAGGGACATTGTCCCTTGACCCCATTTACCGCCGCATTTTATGCGGCCAGAATGGAAACAAAAAAATATTCCCAAACATTTTACACTGAGTGCAAAACGGGTCAAAGAAGCAGCCCCCTGCGGTGGTCTGGAAACGGCGCCTCCAAGGTCTTTCCTTTTTTCTCTATCAGCCCATATACCCCCGCGCTCAGAATCTCGATCCTCCCGCAAAACGCAGTTTTGCGAAAACGGGTCAAGGGGCGTGCCCCTTGCAGTGGTCTGGAGGCAGCGCTTCCAAGTTCTTTCCTTCTCTCTATCAGCCAATAACTATATGGTCAAAAACCTCACTTCCCACTGCCCCCCCGCAAAACGCAGTTTTGCGAAAACGGGTCATGGGGCGTGCCCCTTGCAGTGGTTTGGAGGCAGCACCTCCAAGGTCTTTCCTTCTCTCTATCAGCCAATAACTATATGGTCAAAAACCTCACTCCCCACTGCCCCCCGCAAAACGCAGTTTTGCGAAAACGGGTCAAGGGGCGTGCCCCTTGCGGTGGTTTGGAGGCAGCGCCTCCAGGGTCTTTCCTTCTCTCTTCACGCTTCCTCAATTTTGATTGTCACTTCCGCGGAAACCTTCGGGTGCAGCTTCACAACCGCAGTTCTCTCTCCTACCATCTTAATTGGGTCGCCAATGGAAACCTTCTTCTTGTCAATTTCCAGCTTCGTCTGCTCCACGATTGCGTCAGCAACCTCCTTGTTTGTCACAGAACCAAACAGCTTGCCGTTGCCGCCCGTTTTCACCTTAATGGTAACAACCTTGTCTTTCAGTGCCGCTGCCGTTTCCTGTGCCTTTTCCAGCTCCTCCTGACGGCGTTTCGCGTCCGCTTTCTGTTTCAGTTCATAATCGTTCAGGTTGGACTTTGTTGCTTCCACAGCCAGCTTTTTTGGCAGCAGGAAATTCTTCGCGTAGCCCTCGCTGGCGTTAATCAGGTCGCCCTTTTTTCCAACACTTTTCACGTCCTCCAACAAAATCAATTTCATGTCAATTCCTCCTCCGAATATTTTTCGCTTTGACGGGGATTTCCCCGCCAGCGTAAATTTGCCGAATCCTGCCGGAAAATCTCCGCAGCCCATATTTGCCGCATTGCGTTTCATGCCTGATACACGCAGCGGTTTTGATCTCAAATAGATTCCTCTTTCAGGTATTCCTCGATTGCGCCGCGGATTTTTTCCTTTGCTTCCTCCAGCGTGCAATCCTTAAGCTGTGCACCGGAAACAGTGAAATGCCCGCCGCCGCCCAGCTTTTCCATAATCCTCTGTACATTGATTTCCCCGAAGCTGCGCGCACTGATATAAATCATGTCGCCCACCTTGCAGCAGACAAACGACGCCTTGATTCCCGTCACATTCATCAGATCATCTGCCGCCTGCGCCGCCGTCAGCGCGGAATTTTCCACATTGGACGGGCAGACGGAAATCGCGATATTTTCCATAAAAATCTCCGCGTCCCGCACCGCCGTTGCCTTTGCTTTATAGGTATCCATATCATTCTGGAACAGCAGACGCACACGGATGCTGTCCGCACCGTTGCGCCGCAGGAAGCCCGCCGCTTCAAACGTGATTGCACCCGTTTTCACACAGAAATTTTTAGTGTCCACCGTAATACCCGCCAGAAGCGCATCTGCCTCAATCGGTTTCAGCTTGATTTTCTTGCCAAAATGCTGAATCATTTCCGTTACCAGTTCCGCCGTTGACGATGCATAAGGCTCATGATAAATCAGCACCGCCTGCTCGATAAAATCCGTCGTGCTTTTCCTGTGGTGGTCAAACAGCACGATTTTTTTCGCCGCCGCCAGCACCTGCGGACCCTCCACCATACTGCTCCGGTGGGTATCCACCACAATGGCAAGCGTTTTTTCCTCCATCAGCTTCACAGCGTCCGCGTCCTTCACCAGCCGCGCTTCATAATGCCCTGCCTGCGCCATATTTTCATACAGCCGTTCTATCCCAACGCCGATTTCATTCATAATAATCCGGCATTTTTTGCCCATTGCCTCAGCAATGGCGCAGATGCCCATGCAGGAGCCGAGGCTGTCCAGGTCCGCATGGCGGTGTCCCATCACGAGGATGTCGGACGCTTCACCCATCAACTCCCAAAGCGCATCGGCCTTTACACGTGCGCGGATACGGGCGTTCCGCCCCATCTCCCCTGCTTTTCCGCCGTAGAACAGATATTTTTCGCCTTCTTTAATCAGCACCTGGTCGCCGCCGCGTCCCAGTGCCAGATCAAGAGCAGCTTTCGCGTTGCGCATTGCCGTTTCCAGTGAACCGCCGCCCACGCCAATGCCCATGCTCATCGTCACCGGAATATGTTCGCCCACGCTGACCTCACGCAGTACGTTCAAAATGTCAAACTTCCGCTCCTTCAGCTTTTCCAGCATGCCGTTGGAAAGCAGGAAAATATATCTGTCCTTTTCCAGCTTTTTCACAACGCCGTCCAGCTCCTGTGCAAACTGGTTCAGCTTTCTGTCTATGACTGCGGAAAGTATTGGCACGCGGTCCTCGTCCAGCCCATCCGCAACTTCTTCATAGTTATCCAGAAAAATCATGCCGACAACCGTTTCGCTGTCCGCAAGCCGGCGTTCCAGCGCGTACTGCGCTGTCACGTCTGCCAGCGTCAGCGTCAGCACTGTGCCGACTGCGCCGTTTTCCTCCGTTACATCGCAGTTTTCAAGCCCTGCCTCATAAAATTTCCCGCCGATTTCCAGTTCTATCCTTCCGCCCTTGCCCTTCTTCTTCATAATCTGCTCCAGAGTACGCTTCATCTGCTCCCGTTCCGGAAGCACCTCCGCGAATTTCTCGTTGCACATCAGCAGATGTCCGCGCACATCCAGCACGGCATAGGGAATCGGCAGGTTTTTAGGGATAGAAAAATTTTCTCTGAGCACATCGGTATCCACAAAGGAGCCGTCCTGCTCCCCCTGTTCCCCCTGCGCGCTTTCCCCTGAAAAGGGCCAGCCAAAAAAGGCGGCAAACGCCCCGATGACCGCGCCAAAGCCCAGCCTTACATCAAAAATAAAGCAGACACACACAGCAATCGCACTTATCGCTATGCGGACAAGCCCGCTTTCCGTCTTTTTCCCGAATTGTTCCATCTCAGCCTCCGTTATCAAGCTTATTCCAGCTCATGCAGCAGCTCAAGCAGCGCGCTTTTCCATTCGCCCTGTTCTTCCTCCAAAAGTCCCAGTTTGATATTTGCCGCGGCCTTCCTGTCCATCGCCGCGCGGGAAATGCCCAGCCGCGCCGCCATCAGGTAAAGGAGCACTTCCATGCGTGCCAGGATTTCCGTTTTTTCCACCTTTGGAGCGTTCTGCTGCATGGCGGTAAAAAAATCCGAAAGCACAGCCAGCATCTGACACTGCAAATTTTCTGTCATCTTGATATTCTTCGCAACGTCGAAGTCCTTGCCAACCATTCTTCCCGCCTCCTGTCAAATTACGCCCCGCCCGCATCTTCCCCGCAGGCAGGGATATGAGTGATAATGATATAGTATATCATAAATTTTATGAAGCTACAATGAAAATTCGTTTTTTTACCCCCGCACAGGCTCCGCAAAGTCCTGTCAGCCCTCCAGCACTGTTTTGCGGAAAACCTCACCGATATTTTCGGCTATTACCAATGCGGCGCGGCTGTCATAAGGCGTAGCAGATTTGTTGATCAGCACCAGCCGCTCCCCGCGGAAATAATTCAGAAGCCCGGCCGCAGGGTAAACATTCAGGCTCGTGCCGCCCACAATCATCATATCCGCTTTGCTGATATGCTCCACCGCCGCGTCCAGCGTATCTTCGTTCAGGCTTTCCTCATATAGCACTACGTCCGGGCGCACAATACCGCCGCAGGCGTCACAGCGCGTAATGCCTTCCTCTGCCGTAACATAATCCAGTTCAAACGTCTTCCCGCATTTCAGGCAGTAATTTTTATAAAGGGTTCCATGCAATTCCAGCACATTTCTGCTCCCTGCCCTCTGGTGCAGGTCGTCAATATTCTGTGTGACAACAGCTTTCAGCTTGCCATCTTGCTCCAGCTTTGCCAGCGCCTTGTGGCAGTCGTTCGGCTTCGCGTCCGGATAAAGCAGTGTTTTTTTGTAATACTTGAAAAATACTTCCGGGCTGCGTACAAAAAAGCTGTGGCTGAGTATCACCTCCGGCCTTACGCCATATTCGTTAATCGCCTGAAAAATGCCGTTTTCACTGCGGAAATCAGGAATACCGCTCTCCGTAGATACGCCCGCGCCGCCAAAAAACACAATGTATTTGCTTTCATCAATCCATTCCTTCAGCTGCTCATATTTTTTATCCATGCTATTCCCTCCTGTTTTTCTTTTTATTTTCAAGCCCCGCTCCTCAAGGGTGCCATTCCAGTTCCATTCCTACGCCGATTTCCCCGCAGGGGCATTCTGCGTGCAGGGCAGCGCGCACCTGAAACGAGGTGCAGTGGCAGGGATATAATTCCGGTATCCTTTCCTGTTTCAAAAAGGCAATCGTTTCCTTTGCCCTCTCGTCCGGCTCAAACAAATGAAATCCGCCCAGAACGCTCCTGACCTGCCGGATACCCGTAACCTTTTTGGCATAAGAAATCATATTGCAGATGCCTGCATGGGAGCAGCCTGTGATGATAGAAAGCCCGTCTCTGCCGCAGTATGCCAGCGCGGTGTCGTCCCGCATAAAATCCTGCTCCTGCCCGCCTCCCCGTATCACCGTGCCGATGGCATATTCCGGTTCAAAGGGCATTTCCCGCGGGATTTCTCCCAGAAAAACCAGCCGTTCCGTCAGCCAGAGCGGTTCTTTTGTCAGCGTCAGCTCTGCCGCCTGCTCCAGCTCCGCTTTCTGCATCGGGCTGCCAATGTCCATTCCGTCCAGTTCATGCGGCAGAACCGCGTCCGGACAGGCAATGATTCCCGGTTTCCTTCCAAACGGAAGCGAAAGCAGGGAGCAAAGCCCGCCCGTATGGTCGTTGTGGCTGTGCGAAAGCAGTACCGCCTTTGCCTCCGTCAGGTCTATCCCCATAGCAACAGCATTTTTCAAAAACGCATCGGAATATCCCGTATCAAACAGGAATTTTTGTCCCTCGTCCTCTATCCAGTAGGAAACCGCAGGCTCCCCCAGATAATACGCATCAATCTCTGTATGGTTGTCCATCAACACCCGCAGTTTCATAATTTTCCTCCCTGTTTTCTGTTTCTTCTGCCTGTTTTTCCTGCTCCGGCATTTCTTTTTCTTCCTTTTCTTTCCCTGTGTCTTCCGGCGTCCCTTTTTCAATCAGGGTAATGCGCTTTTCCAGCGCCTCAACCTTATCCTCATAATACAGAAACAGTTTGATAAACATCGTCAAAAGCAAAGCCGCAAAAACGACTATCGCCCAAAAGCTGTGAAAAAGCAGGCTGCCAAAGAAAAAGGCAAATACCGCACAGCCAACCAGACAAATCAGAAATATTGTCAAACATCCCATCATGTACATTTCCTCCTGTTTCTTCTGAGAATACCATAACACACAAAGCCCTCCTCTGCAACTGCCCTTTTCGTCAATGTCCAAAAGTGGCTCTATCTCCCACATTCTTGACATTTCCGCAGTGTTATGTTACTTCTTATGGAAGGACAATATTTGAAAGGAGAACAATATAATGAAAAAACAGGAACTGCAAACTCCCGCAATTCTTCTGGATATGGATATTTTAGAACGGAATATCCGCACATATCAGGAGGCCTGCAATCGCGGCGGCAAGTCGCTCTGGCCCATGATAAAGACCCACAAAAGTGCAGAGCTGGCAAAAATGCAGCTGGACGCGGGCGCGGAGGGCTTCCTTTGCGGCACGCTGGACGAGTGTGAAATGCTCTGCCGCCTTGGTGCAAAGCGCATCATGTACGCTTACCCCACAGCGAACCCTGCCAATATCCGCCGCTTTATCGCTCTGGAAAAGCAGACGGAACTGATTATACGGCTGGACAGCTATGAAGCCGCCGCCCTCCTTCAGGCAGAAGCGGAAAAAGAAGGCGTTACCGTCCCCTATACTGTCATTGTGGATATGGGATTTCACCGTTTCGGCATACTGCCGGGCAGTCTGACGGTTTTTGTGCAGAAACTTTCCGCACTGAAAAACCTGAAATTCCTTGGAATTTCCACCCATCCGGGGCAGGTTTACGGCGCAGCCAGCCGCGCAGAAGTCGAAGCCGCCGCAAAGCTGGAACGTGATACCATGAAAACCGCAGCGGCGGAGCTGGCTGCGGCAGGATTCCCGCCGGAAATTGTTTCCAGCGGCTCCACGCCGACTTTCCTGTCTGCCGCGGAGGACGATACCATCAACACCCTTCACCCCGGCAACTACACCTTTTTTGACGCAATACAAATTGCGCTTGGCTCTGCCATGGAAAAGGACTGCGCTTTGCGTGTGTTTGCCACAATTATAGCGCATCCCTCCGCAGACAGGTTCCTCTGCGATGCCGGTTCCAAATGCCTCGGCCTGGACCAGGGAGCGCATGGCAGCACGTCCATCAAGGGTTACGGGCGCATCGTGGGCCATCCGGAACTGACGCTCGCCGGCCTTTCCGAGGAAGTCGGAAAAATACTTGTTTCCGGCACAACGAACCTGAAAATCGGTGATACCATAGAAATTATCCCGAATCATTCCTGTTCCTCCGCGAACAATACCAGCTTTTACACAGCCGTACGCGGCGATGAAGTCGTTGGTGCAATTCCCGTAGACGCGCGGGAAAATTCCATACATCGGGAAATCGGATAAAAGTCCGGAAAACAAAAACGGGGAGCCTGAAAAATCAGGCTGTCCCCGTTTTAGTTTGTTTTCTATCCCGATAAACGGCATTATTTTTCCTCGGCTTTTCTTCCACGGAGCAGATAATGCCGTATCTGGCTGAGATTATTAAAGATACGTGAACCGTAGACCACAATCGCTGCAATCGAAAGGTCGATACTCAACTGGTTCCCCAGCCAAATCAGCATAACCGCCAGCACGCCGTTGCAGAAAAAGCCGCTCAGAAATATCTTTGCTTCAAATTCCTTCTGCGTATTCGCGTAAACGCCTCCCAGCACAGAATCCATGCACGCCAGTATCCCGACCGCAACATACGCCGAATACCCGTAAGGAATGGAAAAACCGCTGTAAATGCCCGCCGTCACGCCTATAACAAGCCCAATAATCGGTATCATTCTTCCTCCGCCTCCCTCCATAGTGCCGTCTGCGTATATGCCGGAACGGTAAGAATGCTTTCCTTGCGGATGTTGATTTCAATGCCCCATGGCGAAAGGCTGTCCACCACACCGCCCGGGAATTTCAGCGCGGCCTGCAAAACCTCCGCATCACCTACGGCAAGTATCTCAAAAGGCGCAGCAACCCGCACGCCGTTCACCGTTACAATAGAGCCGGCGCACGCAACCGCGCTCGTGCCAACAATCCTCTGTCCATTGATGGAAACCGCTTTGGCACCCGCGCTGTTCAGCTCATTCAGTACTGCGAGAATATCCTCCGCATGTACGATATATGCGTTTTTGTTGCCGGATTTCTGCGCGCTGCTGTCATTCATCGTAACGGCTATGCCGCCGCCCGTAATCTCCGTCAGCCCTGCAAATTCCCGCAGCTGTTCCAACTCCCTGCGCATCATGTCCGTCCCCAGAATGCCCTGCTCATATTCCTTTAGGGTCTGCTCCAAACTTTCGTTTTTCCGCTCCAGCGCGTCCCTCTCCTCCTGAAGCTGTTTCATCGCCGTTGCCGCCTCAGAAAGCCGCTGGTTTTCCGTAGAAACCTTCTGTTTCTGCACGGTATTATACTGCACGCCGATGATAATGCCAAAAAGGATACAGATTGCCGTCATCGCGATTGAATATTGATGTTTTTTCATCCTCTGCCTCGTTTCCCCGCAGTGTCAGGTCAGGTATTGGAATACGATCGGCTTGCTCAAATCGCTCAAATCCAGACTGCCCCTGTCCTCCTCCGGTATGGTTTTCAAAATTTCCGCCATCATGCGGATTTTCTGGTCGCCGTTTTCCATGCTCCCCAGATGTATCTGCACCTGATTCACCTCGGCATAAACATCCTTCGGGTTGGAAACATCAATCTCCACCACCAGGTCCAACAGCTCATATTTCTGCATCAGCTGGGACATGCGCAGTATTACCGTCAGCTTTTCGGGATTTTTTACCGGAAGGATTTCCCCCTTCTGGAAGCTGTCGAACAAAAGCCCCCGCACCAACGGCAGCGCCTTGAAATAGGAATCCTGCACATCCAGCACGCGGCCCTCCTCATCTATGTAGAGGTATGAGCCCATATAGGGCACATATCCCCTGACCTTCCGTTCCGTCACCTTAATCACCATTGTATCGGGCAGTTCTGCGGAAAGCTCCGCATGCGCAATATAGGGGTCCTGCTCCAGCAAACGTTCCGCACGGTTCTTGCCAAACAGTATCAGGTTATCTCCGGTGGAAAGGCCAATCATTTCGCAGAGCTGCGATGTGGAAAAGCGGTCCGTTCCCTCGCTGCGGATGTTTCGCACCGCAAAAAGCGGCGAAAACAGCACGCATGCGCAGAGCACAACAAGCAAAGCCCCCGCAATCGCGTAGCTCTGCCGCCCGCCCGGCCTTTTTTTCTGCGGTTTGTAATAGTCCAAATCCTCCGAAAGGTCATAATCCGCAATCTGCTTCTTCCGTTTTCTCCAAATATTCTTTTTTCCCATATAAACCCACTCTCATTCCGCCAGCCGTATATCGCCGCCCAAAGAGGCAAACGCCTTTTCAATCTGCTCATAGCCGCGCTCTACAAACTGGCTGCCATGCACGATGCTCTCCCCCTCCGCCGCAAGCGCGGCTGCCAGCAGAGCCGCCCCGCCCCGTAGGTCTTTTCCGGATACCTCCGCGCCATGAAGCCGTTTTACGCCGCATATCGTGGCGTTTCGTCCTTCTATACAGATATCCGCCCCCATTCGGCATAATTCCGCGCCGTGGGAAAAGCGGGCCTCGAACACCGTTTCACTAATCATACAAGTTCCCTCGGCCAATGTCAATAGACTCATAATCAGCGGCTGCAAATCCGTTGGGAAACAGGGGAATGGCCCTGTCGCCAGCGTAAAGCCGGAGGAAAGCCGCTTCGGCGGGCGCAGACGCAGGCACGGCCCACAGCTTTCCCATTCCAGGCGGCATCCTGTCCGTTCTATCGCGCGCTCAAACGCCTCCAGCTGTTCCCGCTCCGGTCCTTTCAGGCAGATTTCCCCTCCCGTCATTGCCGCAGCGCAAAGAAACGTGCCCGCTTCGATGCGGTCAGCAGGAATCGTAAAATAAGCCCCGTGCAGCTTCCGCACGCCCTCCACCATAATATCCGACGTACCTTCGCCGTAAATCTCCGCGCCACAGGCGCGCAGAAACTGCGCCAGAGCCACAATTTCCGGTTCCTTCGCAGCGTTGTGTATCACCGTCGCCCCTTCCGCCCGCGCCGCCAGCAGGAGGATGTTCTCCGTCGCGCCAACGCTGGGGAAATCCAAATAAATATCATACCCCAAAATATGCGGCGCTTCGCAGTCCAGCAAATCCTCCCGCTCCCGCACAACAACCCCCATTTTCTCAAACGCCCGCAAATGCAGGTCGATGGGACGCTTTCCAATAGCACAGCCGCCCGGGTGTCCCAGTACGGCTTTGCCCGTCCTCCCCAGCAGCGCGCCCAGAAACAGTATGGAAGAACGCATTTTCCGGACGGTATCCTTCCCGATTTCCGTTTTGGAGAGGCCTCTGCTGTCTATCGTCAGCGTCCTGCCCGAAAAATCCGCCTTGCAGCCCAGCTCCCTCAAAATTTCAAGCGTGAGGGAAACGTCCCGTATATGCGGACAGTTTTCCAGCACCACTTCGTCCTCCGCCAGTACACACGCCGCCAGAATCGGGAGCGCGGCGTTTTTGCTCCCCCTTACGGCAAATTCTCCCCCAATGGTTTTGCCGCCCCGCACGATATAATAGCCCATGACGTTCCCTCCAAAAATGGAATCTTACATTCATACTATCAGCGGACGTTCTTTCCGGTGCCTTTCCTTTTTGTAAAAGTCATTTCTTTACAAACGGACGCAAAACAGGTAATATGAATGAGGAAAAGGAACGCTTAAAAGAAATACTCTCAGGAGGGAAAAACATGAAACGAAATATTTTGGATATACAGGGCCTGAAAGTCGGGCAGGCGGAAAACACAGCGGCAAAAACCGGCGTTACCGTTGTCATCGCGGAAAAAGGCGCGGTCTGCGGCGTAGACGTACGGGGTGCGGCGCCGGGCACGCGTGAAACCGACCTGCTGAACCCGCTCAACGCAATGGAGCGCGTACAGGCGGTCGTACTTTCCGGAGGCTCGGCATTCGGGCTGGATGCGGCTTCCGGCGTGATGGAATATCTGGAGGGGCAGGGGATCGGCTTTGACGTAGGCGTAACAAAAGTACCCATCGTACCTGCCGCCGTACTGTTTGATCTGGAAAACGGTGATGCGTTCACCCGTCCGGATAAGGCAATGGGGCGTGCGGCATGTGAAAACGCCTCCGCCGAAACGCTTCAGGAAGGGGCATACGGCGCGGGCTGCGGCGCAACCGTCGGCAAGCTGCGCGGCATGGCGCACTGCTCCCCCAGCGGCATCGGCTCATGGTCGGAAACAACGCAAAACGGCATCTGTGTTGCGGCCCTTGTCGCTGTCAACGCCTTTGGGGACGTTGTCGAAAACGGCAAAATCATTGCCGGCGCGAAGGACGACAGCGGCGCGTTCACCAGTACAGAGGAAGGCGTGCTGCAAATGGCGTCCTCCCTTTCCTTTGCGTCCGGCAAAAGCACGACCATCGGCATTATCGCCACAAATGTAAAGCTGACAAAAGCACAGGCAGCAAAAGTCGCAGGCATGGCGCATGACGGGCTTGCGCGCTGCATCCGCCCGATTCATACCACGCTGGACGGGGATACACTGTTCTGCCTTTCCACAGAAGAAATCGAGCTGCCGACCGCCCCTGTGGACGTTGTCGGGATTATGGCGGCAAGAGTCGCGGAACAGGCAGTCCTGCGCGCTGTAAAGGCGGGAAAATAAGCCTGGATTTCGCGAAGGAGGCAGTACGCATGATAAAGCGTTTCAAAGAAACAGAAGGAAGAAATATTGAACGAATCGCCGGTCAGGACAGGTTCGCCTTTGCCCATACTGATTCAAACGATTTTTATGACCTGGCTGAATGGTCGATATCAGGCGGCTATCCCGGCTCCAGCCTCATGTTTTTTGACTTTGCTTCCGGCGATGTCTACAAACCATTTGCAAAAAAGCGGAATGTCCTTTACAGCGACCCCGTTTATGCCGATGGCTTTTACTATTTCCTCCGGGGCGATTACGGTGAAAGAAAAATCACCCTGTACCGCTGTATGCCAGGGACAGTTTTAGAAAAGGTGACAGAACTGGACACAGAGGAAGTCGATTTATATAATCTGCGCGTTATCGGAGATTCCGTGCATATCATCAGTCAGGGAGAACGCTTTGCATGTTACTATCCCGAAAGCCTCTCTTTCCCGATGGAAAGCAATGAAACCGCCGTTTTTATATCGGACAGCAAGATATACTTTGAGGCATGGATAGAAGAAGGCTGGGACAGTGAAAAAGGCTGTGCAGGAGAGAATTATAAATATTACAGTAAGGTAATCGTCAAAGATTATCAGGGAAATACGCTTTCAAGTGAAACCGGCTCCCTCCATCATACGGCAGACGGCTCGTGGTGGATTGCATAAAGTGGATTGCATAAAATGGAATGGCATCGGAAAAGGGCAGGCCATACCGGTCTGCCCTTTTGGTTATTTCCCTGCTTTTTTATTCCGCCGCGATTGCCCGCAGGCATACCTCCAACGGCGTTTCTCCAGCCTTGCAAAGAATATCCGGTTCCGTGCCAAATTCCTGGCTGCCTGCCCCGTCATTCGTCACACCATAAAATTCACTGTATCGCACAATAATTTTACTGTTCGGCAGTACAACGGGCAGAGGGTCTGTGCCGATACCATCGCCGCCGGTTGTCGTCCCCACCAACGTAGCAAAGCCGGTTGCCTTCGTCATCATCGCCGCATATTCAGACGAAGAAAACACAGCCCCGTCTACAAGCATCCAGAGCCTGCCCTTCAGCAGTTTTTCCTCGTACAGCGGCATTACCACATTCTCCTGAAGCATCGCAAGCGGAAGTTCCCGCAGGTCCTCCTGATTCATGCGGGGCATCTCCGCCAGCCGGGCAGAAGGCGCAAACATTTCCTTCCCAAAATAGCTGAGGTTATAGTCCCCGTCCTTCATCAGGAAATATGTATCCACCTCAAGCGGCTCATCAATATTCGGCGCGGCAATCAAATCGTCAAAGTATACAGAGCCGCCCCCGCCGTTTCCCGTCAGGTCAAAAATCACATGCTCATAATCCTGCACCTGTTCATAAAAATCGAACAGCGCTTTTTTCGATTCATCATATTTCGACATATCAAAACTATGTATCGCGATATAGGCAATCCGCCCTTCCTCCAAAATTTTCGTTTCCACATTCGGGGTTTCGTCCTGCGTCCCTCCGAAAGCCGTCTGCCCGTAATAATCCATTACCTTCTGGTAAACGGGCCACATCAGGTCTGTCAACGCGTCATAAGTTTCTGCGGATTCCTCATTACCATATACATCCGCGAGCCTTGTCATACGCGCATGCTCCTCCTCCGCCATATTTTCCAAACTCCGGTAGACCTCCACATAATAATCATACTCAAATGGCGTAATGACAGAAAGATGCCCTGTCATTTCCGCTTTGCCTGTCAGCCATTCCAGCAGAACAAAAAGCTGTGCGTCCGTTGTGGTCTGCGCAGTCATTTCCCGCGCCTCTTTGTATTCTTCTTCCAGATTTACGCCCAATTTGCGCTCCAGCAGGTTCATGTACGGATAATTTCCCTCCAAAATTTTGTACAGATAGTCCAAATCCTCCTGTTTCTGCTCTGCCGTCAGCCCCAGCCAGTCGCCGTCCTCCAACTCCATAAATTCATTCAGGACAGTCGGGTCTTTTATCTCACTGTTTTCCAGCGTTATCGTCCCGTCTTCCCCTGTGGACTGCGTGACAAAAAAGAATCGTTCAAAAAAGGAAACGGGCACATAGACCCTTCCGTCCCGCCGCTCCGCTTTGGCGTCCATGCGGACCTCCGTTCCATCTGTGGTTGCATAAATATTTTCTTTGGTGTCAACGCGTGCCGTCGTCCTGCCGTCTGTCACAGAAACAGCGGCGGCAGCCTTATCCCAGCTGACCGTAAGACCCAGCGCGTCCGCCGTTTCCCGCAGGGGGAGCATTTCGACCGTTTTCCCGTCTGCCGGAATTTCCAGCGTTTCCATCACATGACCTTCCGCATTTACCTGCGCGGCATAAACCGGCAGCGCGCCGTTCCCAAGCAAAGAAACCGCCAGCAGCGCAGCAAACAGCTTTTTCTTCATTCCCGTTCCCTCCTAAAATTTCTATGATTTTTCATTGTACTCCAGGAATTTTAATATTTCAGGAAACATAGCTTAAGATTTTATTAAAGCCCTGCGGCTTACCACTGCCGCATGGAGCCATTCTTTTACCGTTCCTTTGTCCTTTGTATGATATAGTCCTTAAATTTTTCCACAGCGGGCGGCAGATAGCGGTTCAGCATATACGCCAGATAAACCATACGGCGGGAAAACGGCGTATCAAACTCCAGCTTTGTCACCCTGTAATTGTCCAGCGTTGGCGTATCGGTCACAATAGCAAGCCCCTGATTTGCCTCCACAAGCCCTGCCATGGAATTGACATCCTCAAACTGGCAGAGGATATTCGGCATAATCTGCGCCTTTGTAAACAAATCGTCAATCAGCCGGCGCATGCCGCTCTCCTTTGTATAACTGATGAGCGGGTACGGGCAGATGTCCTGTACCGTCACTTTTTTCCGGCTTTCCAGCGGATGCCCCTCCGGCACAATGACCACAAGCCCCTGTTCATGCACCGGAATAAACTCCACATCCGGCTCATTTTCCATGAGCGAACAGAATATCAGGTCATATTTTTCCCGCTTCAAATTGTAAAGGAGCGTTTTCGTATTTCCCTCATAGCAGGAAAAGGAAATGTTTTTATTCTGCGGGTCGTCCAGAAAATCCGAAATCAGCTTCGGCATGAAATTCGTTCCCACCGAAGTCATATACGCCAGCCCGACATGCCCGCCGCCCTCAGAAACCAGCCGTTCAATCTGATTTTTGCCCAGCTCCAGCTGTGTCAGAGCGTTTTCCACATAAAAAATATATATCCTGCCATATTTTGTCAGCACTACATTCCGCCCCTGCTTTTCAAAAAGGTTCGCTCCCAGCTCCTTCTCCATCGCAGCAATGGAATGGCTCAGCGTCGGCTGGGAAATATTCAGCTTTTCCGCCGCCTTCGTATAATGCTCCAATTCCGCCAAAGTCCTGAAATAATACAGCTGATTCAAATTCATATCATTCACCCCGAAAGTTCCCATATCGTTTATCATCTTGTTCCATTTTATCATATCCCAATGAAATACTCCATAACAAAAAACAGCTTTTCCGGCAACTTCCAGCCCCTGCCGAAATCTTTGCTTTTTCGCGGAAGATATGGTAAGATAGGCATAAAAAGCGCATGGTTTTCCGGCAAATCGGAAAATGGGAAATATTTCCGGGGAAATCTCCGGCAAATACGGAAAATATACGTTTTCCGGGAAGGAGCAAAAGGAAATGACAAAAAAAGAAAAGGTCGATGCGGTTCTGACGCTTTTGCTGGAGGAATACGGCCCGACAAAATGTTATCTGGAACACGAAAACCCGTGGCAGCTGCTGATTGCTACAATGCTTTCCGCGCAGTGTACAGATGCGCGCGTAAACATCGTAACAAAGGATTTATTTCAAAAATATACCTCTGTCAGGGCTTTCGCCGAAGCCGACCTTGTGGAGCTGGAACAGGACATTCATTCCACAGGCTTTTACCACAATAAAGCGAAAAATATCATTGCCTGCTGCCGCAAGCTGCTCCATGAATACGACGGCGAAGTCCCCTCCGATATTGATGCGCTGACGGGGCTGGCAGGCGTAGGGCGGAAAACGGCGAATGTTGTGCGCGGGCATTGCTTCGGGATTCCGAGTGTTGTCGTAGATACGCATGTTAAACGCGTTTCCAACCTTTTGGGGCTGACGACAAATCAGGACCCCGTAAAGATAGAATTTGACCTGATGAAGATTGTCCCACAGGAAAAATGGACGGATATCAACACGCAAATGATTGCACACGGGCGCAAAGTCTGCATTGCCAGAAGGCCGAAATGCGCGGAATGCGTGCTGTTCCCCTACTGCACAGGCGGGCAGAAGCTGCAAAAAGAAAAACAAAAAACATAACTGCGGAAGGGAAAGAGGTGGCTGCCATGACGAAAACAAACGTAATGCGGCTTTTGGAAAGCGCGGGCATTGCATACCGCACTGCCGAATATGAATATGACGAAAACAACCTTTCCGGGCTCCATGCCGCGGAACAGATTGGCATACCAGCGGAACAGGTTTTCAAAACGCTCGTCACCCGAGGCGATAAAACAGGAATACTTGTATTCTGCATCCCCGTAGATATGGAGCTGGATTTGAAAAAAGCGGCAGCCGTTTCCAAAAATAAAAAAGTCGAAATGACGCATATGAAAGAACTGCTTGCGCTGACAGGATATATCCGCGGCGGCTGTTCGCCCATAGGCATGAAAAAAAAGTATCCAACATTCATAGACGAAACCTGCATACTGTTTGACGAAATCGCCGTAAGCGCAGGAATCCGCGGGGAACAGGTGATACTTTCCCCCGAAGATCTGGCCCGCTTCACCGAAGCCACTGAGGCTGATATTACAAAGGAAATGGGCTGAAACCTATCAGCACCAAAAAGACGGAAAACGCCCTTTCTGCGGCATTTTCCGTCTTTTTTGCACTTCTCCCGCCCCGCAGCGTTTTTCGTATCACGAAGAAAATTCTATCCGGATATTTTCAAGCCTGTATGCCCGCATTTGGGAGCCCTCTTTTTTCGCCCAAATGGTGTATTCCTTCCTGTCATCATATCCCGAAGGTATCTTCCCCTTAACCCGTTCCTCCTTCGCCAAAAAAGAACCACCATTCAGCTGGCACACCAGATTTACAATAATCTGCGGGAGCTCTTCTGCATTGACCCTTCCCTCATATACAATTTCCCCAAAGGTATCAGAAGATACCAGGCTGTCCCTCTGGCTGTCGAATATAAAGCATTCGTTGCACCAATACAGGCGCGCATGGCTCGTGCCGTAAAGCGTGAAAAAGAATTCCTCCCGCTCCCCGTCCAGAATGACATGCGCAAAATCATCGCGCTCATGTACGATATGGAGCAGGGAGCCAAAAACAGGGCGCAGTGCCGTTTCGTAAAACATTTCCAATTCCGTTATGCTCATCACCCATCTCCCGCAGGCAGATTGTTTCACTCACACCCCAGCCGTTTCAAAAACGCCTCTATTTTCTCAATGCAGGCTCTCAATTCCTCCATGCTGTACGCGTAGGAAATGCGGACATGCCCTTCCCCGCTTTCCCCAAAGGAATCCCCCGGCACAACGGCAACGCCGCCCTCGAACAACAGCCGTTCACAGAATTCCTGAGAGCTGAGCCCCGTTTTTCGTATGGACGGAAACACATAAAACGCGCCCTTCGGTTCAAAGCAGTCCATGCCCAGCCGCCGGAACTCCGCAAGCATGTATTTCCGCCGCTCATCATACGCCTCCCGCATACGGGCAATGTCCGCGTCACAGAGCACATCGTCCCGCAGGGCTTCCAACGCTCCATACTGGCTGACCGCCGGCGCACACATGATAACGTAGGCGTGTATCTTCCGCATTGCCTGTATCAATTCTTCCGGCCCTGCGGCAAAGCCCATGCGCCAGCCCGTCATGGAAAAGGATTTGGCAAAGCCGTTCAGCACGATTGTCCTCTCACGCATCCCTTCCAGCGAAGCAATGGAAACATGATTCATCCCGCCGTAAGTCAGTTCCGCGTAAATTTCGTCAGAAATCACAAGCAGGTCATGTTTGTGTATCACAGGGGCCAGCCGCTCCAAATCCGCACGTTCCATCACCGCGCCCGTAGGGTTATTCGGGTACGGCAGTATCAGCGCTTTTGTTTTTGGCGTAACAGCCGCCTCCAGCTCCTCCGCAGTCAGCCGGAAACCGTTTTCCGCCTTAGTCGTCACCACCACAGGCACGCCATGCCCCAGCACAATAGCAGGCTTGTACGCCACATAGGACGGTTCCGGTACAAGTATTTCGTCCCCCGGCTCCAAAATTGCCCGTAAAGCGGCGTCTATCGCTTCTGACGCGCCAATCGTACACAGTATCTCCGCCGCAGGGTTGTACCGCAGGGCAAACCTGCGTTCCAGATAATGTGCAATCTTTGCCCGCAGCTCCGGCAGACCCATATTTGCAGTATACCGTGTTTTTCCCGCCTCCAGAGCGTCCGCGGCGGCATGCCGCACACGTTCCGGCGTTTTGAAATCCGGTTCCCCCACACAGAGAGAAAGCGCCTCCGGTGCCTGCGCGGCAATGTCCGCAAATTTCCGGATTCCCGACCATTCCATATCCCGTACCCGTTTCGCTATAAAGTCTCTCACAGTTTTCCTTCCTTTCTCCTGCTGTTGAAAAGCAATCTCATTTCAAAAAATCATACCATATCCAGCCGTCAAAAGCCAGCCATACCATGCTATGAACGCCATTTTTCTACACCGGACAATATCGACACTGCCGGAAAGCTATGCTATAATAGGAAAAAATCCCGCACAGAGCAAAACCATTTCAGCGCGCTGTGCGTCCCTAAATCAAAGGAGGCATTGCAATGTACCGTATCAAAAATTTCACCAAAAACGACGATGTGCGCATTTTGGACACTCTTGGGCCTTTTACCGTCATCGAATACCTGCGAGATTTGAGCGTTTCGCCGCTTTCCGCACAGCAGGCTTATTTTGCCAGCGAAATGAACGTCCGGCGGCGGCAGGTTATCTGCGATTTATCCAAAGCCAACGTCACCGTACAGGCTGGCGCGATGCAGTGGATGGCAGGCAATGTCAACGCCACAACCGGCGTAAAGGGCGTAGGAGATCTGCTGGGCAAGGCCGTACGCGGCAAAGTCACGGGCGAATCCGCCATAAAGCCCGAATATACCGGCGACGGAACACTCGTCCTTGAACCTACATATAAATATATCCTTCTGGAAGACCTTGCGGCGTGGAATGGTTCCATCGTGCTGGATGACGGCCTGTTCCTTGCCTGCGATTCCGCACTGAAGCACAAAGCAGTCATGCGCTCCAATCTTTCTTCCGCCCTTGCGGGCAATGAAGGGCTGTTCAATCTCGGGATTAGCGGGAATGGCGTTGTCTGTCTGGAAACGCCCTGCCCGCGCGAAGAGCTGATTGAAATTGAACTGGAGG
>Ga0073908_1000441_pt1 | contig 69222 bp, 54 predicted proteins | sample MucameincwithD2O_FD_65484 | JGI IMG/M metagenome (GOLD analysis project Ga0073908, IMG submission 65484) | Mouse cecum microbial communities from Vienna, Austria - Mucus amended microcosms incubated with D2O | ecosystem: Host-associated > Mammals > Digestive system > Large intestine > Cecum... | reverse complement strand
TGCCACATCTCGTGGGACTGCTGCAGGCCGAAGATCCAGGCGGTGACGGAGTGCACCATCACGGCGCAAACGAGCGCGACGACCGAGATGACGCGCAGGGCGGCGTGGGAGACCTTGCCCTTTTCGGCGGCGATCTGGGCCCAGAGGTACACGCAGGAGAGGATCAGGTACACCATCAGCACGATGATGTCCCACATCAGCGGGCTGCCCAGGTTGGAGTACACGAACAGCTCCCACACGCGCAGGGGCTGGCCCATGTCCACCACCACGAAGCCGATGGCGCCCACGGTGGCGGCGATGGAGGTCATGACGGCCACCTTCGAGATGCCGCCGAAGCCCTTGATGCCGAAGGCCTTGGGCACCGACGAGATGATCAGGCCGCCGGCGGACAGGCCCACGAAGAACATGAACATGGTGATGTAGAGGCCCCAGGAATCCAGGTTGCGCATGGCGGTCTGGATCATGCCGCCAGACATCTGCACCACCCAAAGCGCAATGCCGATGGCGGCCACGATGGCGGCGATGATGATGCCGGCTGTTACGCCCTTGCCGCCCTTCGCGGCAACCGCCGCAGTTGTTTCAGTCATGAGATTCTCCTTAAGAAAGAGTCAAACTTTGCAGGTCCAACGACGCGAGCGAGGGGCACTGCGGCTCCCGCAACTGCCCCGAAAGGCAAGGGCGGGTGGCCACAGTGCGCCGCGGCGCCGAGTGGTTCCGGTGGCCGCCCGGCCACCGGAACCAAAAACCTACATCACGTAGTAGACGGACGGGTTGGTGCCGCGGTCTTCCAGCAGCTGCGAGCACTCGTTCTCGCGCACCAGCTTCGACACCTCAGAGTTAGGATCGTCGAAGTCGCCGAAGTGGCGGATGCGCGCGGGGCACGGCTCGATGCACGCCGGCTGCTCGCCCTTGGCCAGGCGATGCCAGCACATGGTGCACTTCTCCACCACGTGCTTCTCGTGCACGGGGATGTCCAGCGCGCCCATGGGCTGTCCGATGGCGTACTTGGGCTCTTCCCAGTTGAAGTTGCGCACACCGGTGTAGGGGCAGGCGGCCACGCACATGCGGCAGCCGATGCACTTGTCGTAGTCTTGGCGCACCACGCCGGTCTCGGCGTCTTTGTAGGTAGCGCCCACCGGGCACACCTTCACACAAGCCGGGTTCTCGCAGTGCTGGCACGCCATGGGCACCGTGGAGATGGACAGGTTCGGATACGTGCCGGCCGGCGAATCCATGTTGGGGCCGCCGTCAGTAAGGATGCGGTTCCACCACACCTCATCCGGCAAGTTGTTCTCAACCTTGCAAGCCACTGCACAGGAATGACAGGCGATGCAAGCTTTGCTTTCAATAACGAAGCCAAGGCGCGTCATTACTCATCAGCTCCTTCCCAAGGACGAATGTCGCACAACACGTCCATGAAGTTGTTGTTCACGATGAACGGATCGTACTCAGTAGAGCTGAGGTACGACCAACCGCCGCCCTTGTGCTGGGTGAGCTGCCAGCCCTTCGGGTATACCAGCGTGCCGGGACGAATGGCCTCAGAGTAGATGGCCTTGGCTACAGCGGCGCCACGGTCGTTGAAGCACTCCACATAGGTTTGGTCGCCAATACCCTTCTTCTGGGCGTCCGCCGGGTTAATCTTCACGATGGGCTCGGGGTCGATCTCGCGCAACAGCGGGGTGGCGAACCACTGGGAATGCACGCGATAGCGCGGGCGCTCGCTCATCAGCACAAACGGGTAAGTGGAATACAGCGGGTTCTCGGGCCAAGCCTCCAGCGGCGGCTCGAAGTGGGGCAGGCGCTCTGCCTGGATCTGCTCCGGCGTGGGCTGCACGGTGGCAGCCACGCGGGGCAGCACCGTTTCGCGGTAGAACTCAAAACGGCCAGTGGCGGTCGGGAACACACCGCCCTCGTAGGCGATATAAGGAGCGGTTTCGGCATTGCCCATGATGAAGCGCACCTGCTTGGTTTCCTTCAGCGTGGCATAATCGGCGCCCAAGGCTTCCGGCAACGGTCCAGAAAACTGATGCTCCAGCGCCTCCTCATTGGTCATGGTGAAGTAGTCGCCCAGACCCAGCTTCGGCGCCAGTTCGGTAATGATATCGAAGTCCGACTTGCATTCGTAGGGAGGCTCGATGGCCTTTTCGTTGAAGTTGTAGGACATGCACTGGCCAGCATTGGCTATTTCCTGCAGCTCAAACCACTGAGCAATGGGCAGCACCATGTCAGAATAGGCGGCGGTGTCGGTCATCATAGAATCGGCAGTAACCACGTACTCCATAGCCGGGATGATGATGTCGGTGAAAGCGCCCGTATCAGTATGGGTGTTCAACGGATTGGCGGAGTATATCCACAGCATCTTAATGTTGGCAGGGGTGCCTAGGAAGTCGCCGGTTTCCACCACGTTCTTCAGGTCTACGCTGGCGATGTTCAGGCCAGTAGAAGGACCGTTGGGCGCGGTATAGGTGGGATCGCCCATGCTGCCAGCCAGGCCCAAGCCCCAGAAAGCGCCGTAGGATGCGCCCGGCTTGCCCAGGTTGCCCAGCAGGGCGCACAAGGTAAGGCCGGTAGAGGTGGTCTGTCCGCCGTTGTTGTATGCCTGCGGGCCATATCCCTCGTAATGATACACGGGGCCATCGATCACGATATCAGCCAGCTGGTTGATGGTGTCCATCGGGATTTCCGTCATGGAGGAAATCTGGTCCAGACTGTATTGCTGCAGGCTTTCTTTCAGCAAATCAAAGGCGCAGCGGCAATTCACGCCGTCAAGGCTATAGCTGCCTTCGATGTCCGGATCTACGCCGTCGCGCAGTTCCACCAGCTGACCGCCGGCCAGCACCATGAACGGGTCGTCCATGATGGGCTGCTGGGTAGTGGGGTCCACTTGGCCAGTGTCCACCGGAGCCACCCCGGTGTCAGAGCGGCGCAGGAACATGCCATCGCTCTCCTTCACCAGGAAGGGTGCCACCGTATGGGCCTTCAGGAACTCCACATCCTGTGCTTCCCGCTCCAGTACGATTTGCATCAGACCCATCTTCAGCAGCGTGTCGGAACCAGGACGAATGGGAATCCACAGGTCGGCCTTCGAAGCGATTTGGGTGTAAATGGGGTCGATAACCACCAGCTTCACGCCAGCCTCCTGGGCCTCTTTCACCAGATGCCAGTTTTGAATCTGGGCATCGGTAACGTTGGCACCCCAGGTGATAATGGTCTTGGCGTTCTTGGCGTCGGTGGGCTCGTTGCCGTTCCACATCATGTAGCCCAGCATGGGACCGACGGCAGTGCCGGCCACCGCATTCATGCCATAATAGCTGCCCATGTCCAGGCAGGGGCCGATATTGGAGGCATTCAGCAGCGCCAACAGACGGCTGTAAGCGCCTGTAACGCCGGCGGACTGGTTGCCAGAAGCAGTGAGGAAAGCTACGGAAGCCTCACCATACTTGCCCTGGATTTCCTGGATTTTGCTGGCGATTTCGCTCAGCGCCTCATCCCAGCTCACACGCTCCCACTGGCCGGCGCCACGTTCGGTGCCATCCACGCGGCGCATGGGGTACTGCAAGCGCTGCGGATCGTAAATGCGCTGCACATGGGAAAGGCCGCGCTGGCAAATGCGGCTGTAGCAGGCCTCGTTATAAGGCGCACGGGTAGTTTTCATCACCTTGCCATCGTGCACATGCACATTCAGATGGCAGAAGCCAAAGCAGTTGGGGCGACATACCCCACGATAGACTTCTTCCTGAGCAGCGGCTTGCGGCGCGTTTTCGGCCATAGCCACCAGCGAGCTTCCGCAACCAACGGCCGCAGTAGCTCCAACTACTACACCCGCGGTTTTCAGGAAGCTTCTGCGCGATAGGCTTGCCTTCGGACTTGCCTGGTTTGACATTGCTCCTCCTTCGATGGAAATCGAAAGGGAAGAACGGCGGGTTCCCCATGGGCCAACGGCGCTGCCGCGACAGTGGTATCCAGCCTTCCTCCCCCTTAACTCTTGCTGCCGAGCCCAAGCTCGACAACCTCCCTCTAGAATCGGCCAAATCCATGAGTGTCATATTGTCACAACCAATTGCGACAATCAAGCATTGTCTTTATTCTATTTGAAGGCACCTTTTGACAAGCGCAAACACACGGGGGTGACAGGGGGACGTTCACTTTTGTCACCAGGTGACAAAAGTGAACGTCCCCCTGTCACCTGACGCCCTTTTTACTCTAGGCGTATTTGCGGTAGTTTAGGCGGGCGCCTACCATGGCCAGGATGTCATCGTCGTCCAGGCCTTCGTTCATGCAGGCGCGAATCATGTCGTCTATCACCAGCTCCACTGGCGTGGTGGTACGGCGGTCGGCCCCGCACTCCTTCCGCTGAGAAACGAAGGTGCCTCGTCCGCGGCGAGTGGAGATATAGCCTTCCCGCTCCAAATCCTGATAAGCGCGGTTCACAGTGTTGTAGCTGATGTCCAAATCGATGGCCAGCGCGCGCACCGTGGGCAGCTGGTCCCCCTCCTGGTAAGCCCCCGACCCAATGAGATAGGACAGCCGGTTCTTCACCTGGATCCAAGTGGGAATACCGCTGTTCTGATCAATCTCGAACTCTGTTAACGGGTTGGGTGTCATAGGTTGCCTCTCACTGCCTGTAAGCATTCTACCTGGTCTTTTGCTTAGACGGAACGCGGCTTTCCTTCTCCTTCTACAAAACCGTCGCTAATGGCAGTTGGCACCGTCACCACCGCGCCGCGCGACTTGCGCACCGTCTCGTATTGCATCAACATGGTGCGCAGCTTCATGGCCGCGTCCTCTCCGCCGTACAGCGCTGCCGCCTCTTTTAGCATATCGGCCAAATCCACTTCGGCGGCCGCCACGGTCATGCGGGCGTTCTTCTCGCGATCCGCCTGAGCCTCCAGGCTCATCACCTCTTGCAGCTCGTCGGGAATCACGATGTCGCGCACCTTCACGGCAATGATGTCCAGGCCCCAGTCGGCCGCTTCCTTCTCGATGTCGGCCTTTATCTCGGCGTCCAGCTGGTCGCGGCGCAGCGCCACCTCGGCCACCGTGGAACGGCCCACCGCCTCGCGCAAGGCCGTCTGGGCCAAGAACGACACGGCGGCATAGTAGTCTTCCACCTCGGTGCAGGCTTTCTGCGCGTCCCACACCACCCAGAACAACACCGCATCCACCGTCACCGGCACCAGGTCGGCGGTGAGGGTTTTCTCGGCGTAAAACGGCGTGGCGATGGTGCGCTGATCAACGCGGATGGTGCCGTGCTCAATCACGGGAATGGTGAAGTACAGCCCCGGCCCCACCACGCGGTTGAAGTTACCGAGCCGCAGCACTACCACTTTCTCCCAAGAGAGCGCCGTATGCACAGACGACACCACCAGCAACGCCATCAGCGCCGCCAGTAACAGCGCGATGAGGGTAACGCGGCCGCTGGTGAGGTAGGACACCCCCAGCACGATTGCCCCCGTTGCCAAAAACAGCGCCAGCGAGAAAATGGTGGCGCCATTGCGTGATGACTTACGCGGCACATAGGAGTTGGCCGCCCACGCTTCCGCCTGGCTGTCCCGTGCCTCGTAGGGGGCGTCTTTTATCATCCGAGACAGTTTGCCTCTCTTCATGGTTCGCATCCTTTCACGCACCAACCAGATCCGTATCCGAAAGCCGCAGGGGCACAACCCCGCGGCAGCATCTGCGCCCTACCCGCCAGCTATGCCCGGCGCCACCGCCGAAGCCGCCGAGTCCGCCGCGCGAAACACCGCGTCGGCTGCCTGGGTGACGTCCAGAGGGAACAGCCCCACCACCACAAGCCGCAGGGCCAAGCCGCCCGCCAGCACGCACAGCGCCACGAACAGCAACTGCGTGCGGTGGTTGGAGTAGGTGACCGATCGCTCGACGAAAAGCGGCACCACCAGTCCGCAGCCCACCAGAAAGCCCCAGAACAGCAGGCTTTCGTATCCCACAGTGATGGCCAGCGCGAAGTGCGCGGTGGCAGTGCTTGAGAACAGCCAGCCAACATAGACCGCCAGCAGCACCAGCTCCAGCACAATCACCAGCCAGTCGGCCCGCAGGAGCACCTCGATGGTTTGCATGAAATGGGCGCGCGCCGGAACGAAACCCACCATGCCCGCCGCCACCGCCAAGCCGCACGACAGCGACGACAGACAGAAAAGCAGCGGCACCAGCGGGGTTTGCCACGCCAGCACCGACACCATCTGCTGCAGCAGAGCGCCCGTGTACAGCGTCACCGTGAGGCCAACGACAATGCCTAAAATCTCCAGCGCAATGGCAACGCCGCGCCAGATGGCAATGCCGTCGAACACCGAGACAATCCAGAAAATCGCGCCCAGCGCCAGGCTGATCAGCAATGCCCACGACCCAAGGATGGTCACAGTGAACGTTTGCGGCAACAGGAAGCCCAGCGCCCGCCCGGGAACCCCCATGTCGAACAACAGGCACAGCACCGCCAGCACCAAAATGAGCAAGCAGGCGCCCCAGGCAATCTGCCCGTACTGGCGGGAAAAGTGCACCCGACGCACCGAAGGGCGGAAGGCCTCCCACAGCGAGACCGAGCACAGCACCGCCAGAGTGCCGCCTCCGGTTCCACCTAAAAACAGGTAGGCTATGGTCAGCTCGTTGAACAACGCGCCCCTCTCGTTGCCGCGACGCCGTGCGCGAAACGCGCTCCCCTCGCCGCCCCAGCATGCAATTTTTGCGATGCCCCATAGTAGCAACCGCGCCATATTGTCGCAAGCGGCTACGACAATTGACCGCCGCCTGCGCCCCCAACCGCGCGTTCCCCGCCCCCCGCACAATTGCCACCCGCCTCCGCGCACTTCACCCCGGCGAGCGCCACCCCTTCACAGACGCCCCATGCCCATTCTTGTCCGCCAGCGCCGCCGCCCGCGTACCCTTGGGTACACGGGCGCAAGGAATTCTTAAGACTTTGCTATGGGATTTCTAAGCCAGCACTTTTGTAGAATTAGGGCTGCAACGGCATAAGAAACCGTCCTAACTCGGCCAGACCCCTCCTCCTGGGAACGCGTTTCTGCAAGTGCCTCTCTCCGATGCAAAGAAGCGGCCCCTCACCCGAGGGGCCGCTTCGCGTTATCCATATCAGCAGGCCACGCTTATTGCCAGTCCGCCACGCTTGCCGCCAGACCACTGCGGCAACCGGGCCGGCACCCCTACTGCAGCGCGCTGGCCACCTTGCGGGCGGCAGCGGTGATGGACAGGTCGTTCACGTCCACCGTAATATCGGCGTACATCTCGTACAGGGGCCGACGCTCATCGTACAGCTCGCGCAGGCTCATGGAGATGCCCTTGCGCAGCACCACGCCGCGGTCTTGGAAATCGCACAAACGCTCTCGCAGCTGGTCGAAGCTGATCTTCAGATACACCACGCGCCCAATGCTGCGCAGGTGCTCCATGGCGGCAGCGGAATACACCGCCGAACCGCCGGTAGCCACCACCGTGCGCTGGAAATCCATGTCGGAGAGCACCTGGTTCTCCATCTCGATGAAGCCGTCTGGGCCACAAGCGTCCAGCAGTTTCTGCAGCGTCTTGTCGCACTGGTTCTGGATTACCAGGTCGGCGTCAACGAAGTTGTAGTTCAAAATCTTCGCCAGCACGATGCCAAGGGTGGATTTTCCTGCGCCAGGCATACCGATGAGGATGACATTGTCGCAGCCGGGTTCGGTGCACTTCTCTTTCATGGGGCCTCCTTTTGCCGCGAACGATTATAGCTCTTGGGAATCGGCCGTCAGCTCGTCCCCGGCGGGAAACACTGCGGCGGCCTCAGTTTGACGCCGAGCCGAAATCTTTTCCCACAGCCCCGGGCCCACCTCGCTGGTCACGATGCCTGCGAAGATGATGGCGAAGCCCAGCAGCAGCAACGGCGTGAGCGTTTCGCCGAACAGCAGCACCGAGAACACCGCCCCCGAAACCGCCTCCAGAGAAAGCAGCAGCGATGCGGTGGTGGCCGGAAGGTGGGCCACTGCGATGTTCTGGAAAATGAGCGCCACCGCCGACGAGAACACCACCAGGTAGGCCAGGTTGAACAGGAAATCCCCGCTGAGCAGCACCTCGGCCGCCGGAAGTGGTTCAGTGAAGAAGCCCGCCACCAGGCCCAATACCCCCATTGTGAGGAACTGAATCACCGTCATGCCCATCATGTCCAACTGGCCGGGCACGCTATTCACGTACATGATGTGCATCGCGAAGAACACGGCGCACACCAGGGTCATCAGCTCGCCAAAGCCCAGTGCGAAGGATTCACCCGAAACAGAAACGCACCCGATACCCGCCAAGCACAAGGCGGCCGCGGCTATCGTAAACACCGTTGGACGCTTCTTGTAAAACGGCCAGCACAAAAACGGCACCATCACCACGTACACCGATGTGAGAAACGCGCTCTTCCCCGGCGTGGTGGAAATGAGTCCCACCGTTTGGGTCCAGTAGGCGGCAAACAGCAGCACGCCGAAAATGATGCCAGAGCGAAGCGCCTGCGGTGTGAAGGCCCGGCGGAAGTTCTTCCAGAAAATCAGCGCCACCAGCACTCCGGTAATCAGGAAACGAATGCCGGTGAGGTAGCTGGGAGGCACCGAGGCCACCGTGTCTTTCATAACCACGGTGCCAAGTCCCCAAAACAGGACGGCGACAAGAATCATTCCTTTGTACACCCACAGGGGCCTGCCCCCAGACGCCATTAGTCCTTCCCTTCTCAACCCAAACTTGCGGCGTTGCTCGCACAACTCAAGCCATGGTTTTTTACCACCCTACCTGCGGGAAGTCAACGAATGCCCCGCTTGCGGTCGGTTAGTCGGGCAGAAGAACTTCCAGATGATCCGCCATCACTTGCGCGCCCTCGGCCCAGGGCTGCGCCTCTACGAAAATGCCGCTGTTGGGATACAGGGTCACGCGAGAAAAAATTTGATCGTTCTGCTGGCGCACCGCCTCCGGCCAATCTGCCTGCGAGATGGTTACATAATAGCGCTGACCATCTTCGCTGTCGTAGCGCACGGTAATCGAGTCTTGCCGCAGCGCCCGATGGCGCCCGCGCGGATGGTTCTGCTGCACATCGCTGGCAATGGCATTGATGGTTATGGGGCCACGCGCTAGATCGTCGGTTACGTCGGAGCCTTGGCTGACAGCCCCTGTCAGCCCCACCAAGCCCATAACCAGCAGAACCAGCAGCAGCGCTAAGTCACCCATAAACTCATACGTGGCCTTGTGGCGGTGGCGATAACGGCGGTAGGCCACAAACCCCGCCACACAACCAACCATAAGCAGCAGAACAAAAATGCCGCCGGGAAAGAAAATGTCGTCCAAAGCGGCAATGCATCCTAAGAACAGCACTACGGTACCGCCGTACACGAGCACATTCAGAGCCACGGTGCCCAGCTCGCGAACCAGCTGTTTGCCCTGAGCCTTCCGCAGGGTAGGAGCGGTGTCCCGCAGCACGCGCACGTCCAGCCATGCGAACAACCCGCAGAACATCAACATCGAGATGCCGAACAGGGCAACGCCCACCGTTTGCCCCACACGCGCCCCCATGGCCGCCGTGCCGATCGAGGGCCCCCATTCTCCGTATATGAACAGGGAAAAGCCACCAAGCAGTGCCAGTGCAGCCACAATAACCGTCGCCTTTTGGCCTACACCCAACCGCATGCCCTGATTGAACAGCATGACACCCCTCCCCAGACGAACCCCCAAACGATCCAAGCAAATGAAAACGCCCCGTTGCCGGGGCGTGTGCGTTTCAGTGGCGGAGGAGTAGGGATTCGAACCCTAGATGCCCTTGTGGGGCATACTCACTTAGCAGGCGAGCACCTTCGGCCTCTCGGTCACTCCTCCAAACTGCAGTCGTTAATAGTACCCCACCTTAGGGGCGCGGTCAATCGGCGGCCGCAAAAAAGCGCCCCGGAATCCGGGGCGCTTCCACAGGCAAACGGCTGGTTACAGGATGTTCTTTAGCACGATGGACTTGGTGTGAGTCATCTCATCGAAGGTGCTCATAACGCCCTCGGTGCCGATGCCGGAGTATTTGTAGCCGCCAAACGGCTCCTCAAACGAGCGGTAGAAGCTGGCGCCGTTGATGACGCAAGCCCCCGCCTCCATGGCGCAGGCCACGCGGGCGCAGGTTTTCTGGTCGGCCGAGAACACGCAGCTGGACAGGCCGAAGATGGAAGAATTGGCAATGGCCACAGCCTCTTCCTCGGTGGCAAACGAGATGATGGGCACCACAGGGCCGAAGATCTCCATGTCCTTCGCCACGTCGGCGGCGGCGGGCACGTCCACGATGACGGTGGGCTCGATGAAGGCGCCGTTGCGCTTGCCGCCCAGCACAATCTTGCCGCCCTGCTCCACCGTGAGGTTGATTTGGCGCTCCACCTCGATGGCCGCCTTCTCGGAAATCAGGCAGCCGATTTGGGTGTCGTCCTCGGCCGGCATGCCCTGCTTCAGGGCGGAGATCTTTTCCACCACCTTGTCGGTGAATTCCTGCACGCGGGACTCGTGCACCAGGAAGCGCTTGGAGGCGCAGCACACCTGGCCGGTGTTGTACATGCGGCCCCAAATCACCTCGTCGGTGGCCAGGTCCACATCGCCGTCGGCCATCACGATGAAGGCGTCGTTGCCGCCCAGTTCAAGTGCAGTGTGGGTGAGGGTCTTGGCCGCCACCTGCGCGGTCTCGATGCCCACCTCAGTGGAACCGGTGAGGGTGATGAGGTCGATGTCGGGGTTGGCGCACAGCTCGTGGCCCACCACGCTGCCGCGGCCAGTGACAATCTCGATGGCGCCGGGGGTGACGCCCGCCTCGCCCAGCAGCGCGGTGAGCATGCACAGGGTAAGCGGATTGTCGGTGGAGGGCTTCACGATGCAGGAGTTGCCGGCCAAAAGTGCCGGGGCCACCTTCTGGTCGAACAGGTCGCAGGGGAAGTTGAACGGGATGACGGCGGCCACCACGCCCAGCGGCTCTTTACGGGTGATAACCACGGTGGTCTCCTGGCCGGGCTCGCTGCCGGCGGTAATCACCTCGTCGTAGAGGTGCTTCGCCCGCTCCGAGAACGCCTTGAACGCAATGGGGATGTTGCCAATTTCCGCACGGGCCTCGGTGATGGGCTTGCCGGTTTCGTCGGAAAGGGTGCGGGCCAGCTGCTCCTTGTCGCGCTCCGCCAGCTCCAAAAACTTCATCATGATCTCGGCGCGCTGCCAGGTGGGCACCTTCGCCCACACCTTCTGGGCCGCCTTCGCGCACGCCACCGCATGGGCCACGTCCTCGGCCGTGGCGGCGGGAACGGTATCCACCACCGCGCCCGTTGCCGGGTTCACCACGTCGATGGTCTCGCCCGTGGAAGCCTCAACCGCCTTGCCGTCAATAAACATCTTCATAGAAATAAACTCCTTTGCTTGGGAATTAAGCTAGTTGCTGAAACCGGTGAACGACAGCATGAGGCCGCCGCAAGTGTTGTTGTTGTCACTCTCGAAGCCGTACTCGCCGAAGGTGAACTCCATGATGTAAGGCACATCGCCGGCCACTTCGGCCACGGCCGCGGCCACCTCGCCGATGCGGGCGTCGATGCCGGCGCGACGGCCGCCGCAGTGCACCAGATGGAAGGCCGCCGGCTCGCCGGGCATGCGGTCGATCAGCTGGCGCAGGGTGTCGGGCACCGACTGGATCAGCTCGTCAACGGTGGCCTCCATGCGGATGACGCAGGTTTTCTCGGTCACGTTATTGCCCACGTTGATGGAGAAGTCCTCGTTGCCGTTCATGGGATGGCGGATGGCGATAAGGTCGCCCAGGCGGTCCTTCACGCCCAGCGGCGAAAGCACCGTGTAGACCAACAGGTTGCCTCCGGCGATGTCGTCGTCGCTGCAGCCGGCCCACTCTTGGAACTTCTTGGCGGCCGGCGCGCCGTCGATTTCGGCGATGGTGCGGTTGCCCTCCACCTTGGTGATGACGCCGAAGTCGTCGGTTTCACGGTAGGCGCCGGTGAACACGTTGGTCATGCCAGGGGCGTTCCAGAAGAACGCGGCCACGCAGCCGTCAGCGAAGGACTGATCGCCCGCGTACAGCTTCCAGTTGCCGGCGATGGTGTTGTCGGCGGCGGAACCACCGAAGAACGGCTCACGGCCAATGACGGACGAGATGCCCTTCAGGTAGAACTCCTCCTCGGCCGGAGAAGCGGCCATGTAGAAGTACTCGGGGGCGAAGTCGGTCTCGGCCAAGTCGAGCGCGGTTTCGGCCATGGCGACGCCCGCTTCCACCGGGTCGTCATTTTCGGCGCGGTTGGCCGCCACCACCGAAACCACCATCTCGGGGTCGGCCAGCGCCATCACGCCCACAAACGGCACATCGCCGCCCACGTAGCCGGCGCCGGGCACCACTACGCCGGTAAAGGACGTGTTGCCCAAAACGGGCACATCGGGGATGGCCTCGCCAATGCCGGCCACCACTTCGTCAACGTTGTAGTCGCAGCTGCAGTAGGCAAGAACCACTTTCACATCTTCGAGGCCTGCTCCAGCGGCGGCGGCTGCTTCGCGACCTGCGGCCCTGGCATCTTCAGCGGTGGATGAACCAACGTTTGCTTTGAACATTGCTACCTCCTCTGTGGCATGAACGGCGTAATTTTTTGCGCCAGCGGTCATAATAGACCTCAATTGCCCTCTTGAAGGTCAGGGTTTCGGATTTTTTTCCAAAGCCTTACGATGGGTTTCCAAAAGCTGAAGAGTCTCGCGATTCTTTATGTTATGAGGCAAGATAAACGGTTTGCCACCAGCCTTTGTGCTATTCTGAAACCTTACATTGGAGGCGTGTCCGAGCGGCTTAAGGAAGCAGTCTTGAAAACTGTCGTACCGAAAGGTACCGTGGGTTCAAATCCTACCGCCTCCGCCAGTTTTTTTCAGCCCCGCAGCTTCACGGCCGCGGGGCTTTTTGCTGCCCATCGACACTGGAGGCACCGAACGGGGCGGGAGGTGAGGCGACGCGACCGAACGGAAAGACGTGGAGCGGCGGGGCGGCGGGCCGATTTGGCGTTCACGCCTAGCGGCGCGTTTGGAAAAAGCGCTGCAGCAGGGCCTGGCACTCTTCTTCCAGTATGCCGGCGGTTACCGGGAAGCGATGATTCAGCCGCCGGTCTTGGTGAATGGCGTACAGGCTGCCCAGCGCTCCGCCTTTGGGGTCGGGGGCGCCGTACACGCAGCGGCCCACCCGCGAGCGATGCATCAAGCCGGCGCACATCACGCAGGGCTCCAGCGTTACATATATAGTGCAGTCGGAAAGCCGCCAGTTGTCCAGCGCCTGCTCGGCTTCGCGCATGGCGGAAAACTCTGCGTGGGCCGATGCGTCCTTCAGCAGTTCGCACTGGTTATGGCCGCGGGCTATCACCCGGGGCTCGGCAGTGGGCCTGCCAGTAGCGCGGTCGTGCGGCTGATGCACCACTACGGCGCCGATGGGCACCTCGTCAACCCGGGCCGCCATCTGGGCCTCCTCGAGCGCAAGCCGCATGAACGCCTCATCCTGGGCCTGCTGAGCCGCAGCCTCCTCTTGCTTGCGGGCCAACCGTGCCAAGCGCCGCGCCTCCGCCTTGGGCGTGCGGGCCAAGGGCGCGGATTCGGCAGCCCCGGGCGCCGGCCCAGCGCTCGCGCACGATGCCCCGCCGACAGCCGCCGCAGAAGAGGGCTCTTCGCCCGCCCCCAACGGTGCAACGGCGGACTCTTCTCCCTGTTCGATATGTACCCGGCGGTTTTCCATAGGCAGATTATACGGGAAGGCCCCTGTGCTACAATCCCCTGCTACGATGCTTCGCCATTCGGGCGGCTCCTGGAAAGGAGACGCTTATGGACCCACAGACAGTTATTGCCGTGTGCGAAATGCTTCTGGTCGTGATTGGGGTTATTGGCCTTGCAATGGCCAGAAGGGAATGACGAACGGTTGAGTTTGAACAAGAAAAAGCCCCGCGCTATTTGCAGACGCAGCGGGGCTTAACCTAACAAACGATGCTGCCCGAATCGGCGGGGCACCGCTTTGGTAGAGTTTAGCACAATCAACACCGCCGGGAAAGAACCCAAGGTAGCAGACAGGAATCTCATGAGCCAAGAATCCATGAACGTGAACATGATAGAAGCGGCCCGCGACGCCCAGTGGGACCCGGCGCGTTTCCTGGGCCCCAACTATCTGCGACTTATCGCGCCGGCGAAGGTGAACCTGTTTCTGGGTATAGGGGCCACACGCGCCGACGGCCGCCACGAGGCCACCACCGTGATGCAGGCGCTGCTGCTGCACGACACGCTGTACCTGAACACCAAAGCCGAGCCCTGGGAAATGCCCGAAGACAGCACGCTGCCCCCGTGGCAAGCCATTGGCGGCCCGGCCGGCAACGTGCTGGTAAACCTGGACGTGGCGGACAAGGGCACTCCCCTGCCGCTTCAAACTGCTGCCGCCGACAACCTGGTGTTCCAAGCAGTGGATGCCCTGTGCCGCGCATTGGGGTGGAATAGCCCGCTGCAGGTGTCCATTCGCCTGGAGAAAACCATTCCCCATCAGGCGGGGCTGGGAGGCGGCTCCTCCGATGCCGCCGCCGTGCTGGTGGGGCTGGCCCAGAAGTTGGAGCTGGCGGCCAACGACGAGCGCATCAGCGAAGTGGCCCAGGCGCTGGGCACCGATGTAGCTTTTTTCCTGAAGGGAGGCGCCGCGCTGCTGGACGGCGCCGGCGAGAACTTCGTGCACCAGCTGGCCCCGCTGAAAGTCCCTGTGGTGCTGGTGAAGCCGGAGGGGGGCGTTTCCACCGCCGCGGCCTACCAGGCCTTCGACCAGCAGCCAGACGCGGTACCGCCCGCCCTGCTGGCCCAGGTAGAAGCCGCCGCCAATGCCGCCGATGTGCCCCTGTTCAACAACCTGGATGCCCCAGCACGGCAACTGCTGCCGGCCATCGCCGAGGTGGAAGAGATGCTGGCTTCTCACCCCGCCGTACGCGGGCATCTGCTGTGCGGCAGCGGCGCCTGCGTGTTCGCCATCACCAAAACCCAGGCGGATGCCCTGGCCCTGGCGGCGGAAGCGGGCAAACGCGGCTGGTGGGCCCGCGCCACCAGCGGCTCCCCCCTGCGCGCCTGCGCCTTGGGGTAGGCGCCACGCGACAGGGGGCGTGACGGGGGGACGTGTACTTTTGGCACACCTGTGTGCCAAAAGTACACGTCCCCCCGTCACCCCGTCCCCCGTCATGCCTCGCCCTCGGTGCCCTATCATGCCCGTGCCCACGGTGGGCACAAGCCATAAATCTACTCCCTTCCTCTCCCCCTTCCTTGTGTACAATATCGGGCCATGAAAGGTTTTCGCGAAACATCGCCGTTGCTCTCCGTCGCTGGCGGATGCCTTATTGCCTGGCAGCTTTGCCTGTTTCTCTCTCCTTGCGCCTTTTTATCCGCCGAACCAGCAGAAGCGCTTTTGGCTTGCGGGCGCATAGGGTTTTTGGCTGGCTTTGCCCTCTTGCTTGTCCTGGTAAGCTTTACCGCCCCCGTTCGTCAAGCGCTGATGACCCCCCCCCACAGCTATCTGATGGCCGGCGGCATCGCAGCGCTGGGGCCATTCGCTGCCGGCCTGCTCTGTCAGCCGGAGATCACTCCGGTCGCTTGGGTATTTGTTGCCACAGGTTATGTGCTGGCAGGTGCCGCCTATGCCTGCCTGTTTCTCGGGTTCTGCGGCGCTCTTTCCGCAGCATCCCGCAAAAACCTAACACCATCGGTATTTCCCTGCGTGATTCTAGGCGCGGTTCTGTACCTCCTCTACAGCAATCTTCATGCACTAATCGCCTTTACGGCGCTGCTGCTTTTGCCTTCTGCAGCAGGGCTGGCGCTCGCCCAAAACGCGAACTCCCCAAATAAGCGACGCACAGGACGCTCATGCGCAAAGGAGTCAGGAGCCCGCCCAGGGGCAACCGAATCACAACCACCCATGAAATGGGGCACTGCCCTTAACGCTGCCTGCTTCTGGCTTGCCTTCGGCCTGGCGTGGCCGCTTGGGTTGGGCCGCGCCCTGGCCACCAGCGAAGGGCTGCACAACCTCTCGCTCATGGTCGCAGCCATAACCATTGCTGCCACCGTAATTCTGGCAATTGCGAAGAAGCGACTCAATCTCTCCCATACGGTGGTGGTGGCCATACCCGCGCTCGCCATCGGTGTAACCGTCGCAGCCGTCACCGGCTCCAATTACGCCACCCTTGCTTTTTCCCTCATTTTCAGCGCCCGCATCCTTGTGGAGACCGAGCTCATCGCCCATTTCACCCTTCTGTGCCAGGACAAGCGTGCCGCATTTCCCGCCATTTTTACCAACTCTTTCTTCATCCTTTCGCTGGGAGAAATTGCCGGCATTACCATCGGACTGCTGGTGGGCTCCTTCAGGGCTGAAGGCCTGTTCTTCGCCCTTGCCCTGGTAGTCAACGCTCTGGTCATCCTGCTGGTGCTTTTCATTTCTTATGTGAACAAGAAGCTGCAGCTGGCCTATAAAGCCGAAGCAGCCAACCCCGCCGAAGCCGCGAGTATCGATGAGGCGCGCCGTCTAAAAGCCGAGACGTTTGCCAAAAAGTATGGGCTTACTAAACGCGAAGCAGAGGTGCTTGACCGCATTTTGCAAGGGCGAAACGTCCCCTTTATTGCGGAAGAATTTTGCGTCTCCCAAAGCACCATTCAAACCCACGTCAAGCATATCTATACGAAAATGGGCGTCCACGATAGGCAAAGCCTCATCAACATGATGAACCAGCAGGGTTAAGCGCTCACGACCGCACGGTTGCAGGTGCGTCACATTTCCTCACCCCTCCCTTTCGAGAAAAATCCCCTAGTTCCTAGGATGAATCGCGGAGTGGGCTATGCGTAAATTCATGCTGTTGCATAACGCAAAGCCCCAAAGAGAGAGGAATCACCATGCCACCGCTCGTCAAGAACATGGCAGACACCGCGCTGCTATTTGTACTTTTCTTTGCCGTCGGTCTGGCAACACGCCTGCCAGCTCTATCGCTCCAGGAGCTCTATGGGCTCCATGCGGTTTTGGCGGCGCCACTTTACAGCCTCGCTATCGCCGCATCCATTCGAAGCCGTAACGCCCTTGTCCCCACCGTCATCGCCGCGCTTTGCTACGGATTCTGCTTGGGCATGATGCACCCCGTCATGGCCTTAAGCGCCATATTGCCCGCAGCGGCGGCGGCCATCGCCTACGCCATCGCGCGCGGAGCCGCAGCGGAAAAACGGGCCCTTGTGACCGGAAGCACGTTCGGCATCGCCGTTTACCCCAGCACGATTGCGGGGGCGCTCTGGTTCAACGCCGTGCTTGCTCCCACGTCTGCCAGCGGCATCATTCAGTGGGCAGCGCTTTTCGGCATCGCCGTGGCCGCTTCCGTTCTCGCGGCAATTGCTGGGTGCCTGTTGACCTCCAAAGTCCAAGCCCTTTTGGAGCAGGCCGCGGCGAAGGAAGTCGCCGGGGGGAGCGCAGCGCCGCAGCCTCAGGAAATCGACACCCCCATCCTCGAAGCCCTGGATGATATCACCGCAGGTCGCATCGTATAATTTCGCCTCTCCCCCAAACTAGGGGATTTTACTTTTCCTGCGATTTATCCCCTGATTACCAAGAAGACCTCAGAAGTTCAAGCCCGTAGTCTTTTACCAGCGCCGTACAGGGCGCCAGAATCGAGAGAGACTGCAGAGGAGGAGAAGCATGGAGAATCGTAGCGTCATGACACGACGCGGTTTCACCGCAGCCATGGCCGCCGTTGGGTCGGCCGTTGGAATCGGCTGCCTTTCGTCCGTCCAGGGCGGAACGCTAAAGCCCGCGAAAGCCGTGGCCGAAACGGCCGAGGAGAAGGTAGTGTGGAGCCAGTGCAACGTCAACTGCGGCGGCCGCTGCATATTCCGCCATCATGTGAAAGACGGCCGGATCATCTACACCGAGACCGACAACCTGGGAAACCCTAACGAGCATCAAGCCCGCGCCTGCCTGCGCGGCCGCACGTATCGCCACTGGGTAAACAGCCCCGATCGCCTGCTGTACCCCATGAAGCGCGTGGGTAAGCGCGGCTCTGGAGAGTTCGAGCGCATCAGCTGGGATGAAGCCATCGACACCATCGCCCAACAGATCCAGAAAACCATCGATAGCTACGGCAACGAGGCCATCTTCATCCACAAGGGCACCGGTAAGTACACCGCCATCGGCACCGATGACACCAAAACCGGCATGCTGCCCCAGCGTTTGTTCGCCACTTTGGGTGGCTACCTGGATTATCGTGGCAGTTACTCCATCGGCGCAATGCAGGGTTACAGCCCCTTCATGTTCGGCGCCACCTACAATCCGCTGGACAACGTGGGCGCCTCCAGCGTGTCAGAGGCCGAGAACGCCGACCTTATGGTGCTGTTCGGCTATTCGGCGGCCGACACCCGCATGGGTGGCGCCAACGGCGTTTGGGACATGGTAAAGGTGCGCGACTCCGGCACCGAAATCATCCAAATCGACCCGCGCATGAACGAGCAATGCTCTGGCTTTGGCGATGAGTGGATACCCATCCGCACCGGCACCGACGGTGCACTGGCAAGCGCTATCGCCCACGAGCTGATTGTGAACGATGCAGTGGATCTGGATTTCTTGCATACCTATTGCGTGGGCTACGACGAGGAAACCATGCCAGAGTCGGCCAAAGGCAAAAACCGCTCCTACAAAGATTACATCATGGGCACCGGCTACGACATGGTGGAAAAAACGCCAGAGTGGGCCGAGGTCATCACCACCATACCTGCGGCTCAAATTCGCGTGCTTGCCGACCGCATAGCTAAAGCCGACCGCCTCTTCGTGAGCCAAGGCTGGAGCGTTCAGCGCCACAGCGCCGGCGAAACCAACATGATGGCCATTTGCATGATCCCCATCCTCACCGGACAGCTGGGGCTTCCCGGCACCAACACCGGCATCAGCATGGCCGCCCAAGTAGCCCAGCCTTTGGTGGGAAGCATCCCCCAACCGGAGAACCCGGTGAAAACCAGCATCCCGGTGTACCAGTGGCTCAACGCCATCGACCACGGCGAAGACATGACCACCACCAACGCCTATGTCCTGGGAGCCGACAAACTGAAAACCGGCATCAAGTTCTTTTGGAGCTTCGCCGGCAACGGCATCACCAACCAGCACGGCGACATCAATCTGGTGCACGACATTCTGCAAGATGAAAGCAAGTGTGAATTCATCGTATGCCACGACATCATGATGACCGACTCGTGCAAGTACGCCGACATCATTTTGCCCGACGCTATGGTGGCCGAATCCATGGGCCTCTCCACAAATGGCTATGCCGAGTACTACAACGGAGTGACGCTGGCCATGCCCGCCCAGGAGGCCCCCGGCGAAGCGCGACTCGCCTACGACGTGTATGCCGAAATTGCCGACAAGTTCGGAAAGAAGGAGGAGTTCACTGAAGGCCTCTCCCACGACGAATGGATCGAGCGCATTTACAACGAGGGGCGCGCCAACAATCCCGATATGCCCTCTTTCGAGGAAATGAAGACCGTTGGCGTGTACCGCTTCGATCTTCCCAGTCAGATTGGCCTCAAGGATTTCCGCGACGACCCCATCGCCAACCCGCTTTCCACCCCCTCCGGCAAAATTGAGATTTACTCGGAGCAGCTGGCGGAAATGGCCGAGACCTGGGACATTGCCGAAGGCGATGCAATCACCCCCATTCCCAGCTTCGAGCCTGGTTACGAGGGCTACGGCTCTGTTACCGAGGAGTACCCCCTTTACTGCGCTCAGTTCCATTACAAAGCCCGCACCCATTCCTGCTACTCGAACGTACCGGAGATTGCTGCGGTGGCGCGGCAGCAGATATGGATCAATCCGCAAGACGCCAATCCCCGCGAAATCTCCGAGGGCGACATCTGCGCCGTCAAAAGCCCTCACGGCGAGATTCGCATCGAGGCCCATGTGACCAACCGCGTCATCCCCGGTTGCGTGTTTATTCCGCAAGGGGCCTGGCATGATGCGGACATGTTTGGAGACCGCGTTGACCACGGCGGATGCTACAACACCCTGCTGGGGTACCACCCCACGCCCGTGGCGAAGCAGACGAACTCCAACGCCGTAATCGCCCAGGTCACGAAGGCTTAAGGAGGCACGCAATGACTAAGGCTTTTTTCTTCGACAATTCCCGCTGCACCGGCTGCCGCACCTGCCAGCTGGCCTGCAAAGACTACCACGATCTTTCCATCGACCAGACCTACCGCAAGGTGTACGACATGGAGTCGGGCGCCTGCTCAATGGATGAACGAGGCGTGGTTACCCATACCTGCAAACTGTATCACGTGGCCATTGGGTGCAATCACTGCGAAGACCCTGCTTGCACAAAGGTATGCCCCACAGGCGCCATGGAGAAAGACCCCGAGACCGGGCTGGTGAGCGTAGACGGCGATAAATGCCTGGGTTGCGGCTACTGCGTAATGGCCTGCCCCTACGGTGCCCCCACGCTGGACAAGACCGTTGGCCATACTATCAAGTGCGACGGGTGCAAAAACCGTGTGGCCGAGGGCAAAAAGCCCATTTGCGTCGAAGCCTGCCCCCTGCGAGCGCTGGACTTCGGTGAAGTGGAGGAGATGAAGGCGCGCGGCGAATCGCACGACATTGATCCCCTGCCCTCAAGCAGCTACACGAAGCCCTCTCTTTATATTCGCATGAGCCCCGATGCCAAGTCTTCGCAAGCCGCCGACAGCCGCATCGCCAATCCTTTGGAGGTGTTCTAGTAATGGAAGCCCTTGCAAGCCATCTTCCCCTCATTCTCTTCACCGCCCTGTGCGCTATAGGCGCCGGCGCATTCCTCCCCATGGCGTTGAGAGCCAGCGTGGGCGGAGCTTCTCCAGCGAAGCCCGGGTACGGCAAGCTGGCCTGGGTGCCGGTTGCCGTGCTTGCAATCGGCTTTGTAGCCGTGTTCTTCCACGTGACCGTCCCGCTGAATGCTCCTCTGGCGCTGGGCGGCATCGGGCGCTCGCCCCTTTCCAACGAGGTTGCCGTTGGAGGCGCCTTCCTGGCGCTGTGCCTCCTCTACGCCGTTTTGACCACCGCCGGCAAGCTTTCTGCCAACGCCAACAAAGCCTTCTTGTGGGTACTCGCCGCCAGCGCTGTAGTGTTCGGACTGTTCATGGGACTTGCTTACAACATTGCCACCATTCCCGCCTGGAGCTCTTCGGCGGCTAGCGTGGCCATGGTTGCCCTCACCTTGCTGGGCGGCTGTGCCCTAGGATGGCTCATCGTGGGCCTGGCTGGCAAAAGCGAAACTACTCCCAAGTCTGTTGGCTATATCCTGCTGGCCGTGGCCGTCGTCAGCCTTGTTGCTGCCGCAATTGCCTCGGGGGCCGAAAGCGGCATCGTAGCCGCCCTGCCGTCCTTCGTCCACGACACTGCGGCCATCGCAGCCGAGGCCAACGGCTTCATTGCAGGATTTACCCTGTGCGGAATTCTGGGCGTTGTGTGTCTGGCGGCAAGCATTGTAAAGCCCTCCGCCTCCCGCATCGCATCGATCCTGTCGCTGGCATTTGTAACGGCGGCCATAGTGCTCGCTCGCTGCGCGTTCTATCTCATGGAAGTAGGCGTTGCCTTCTAGGGCAATTGCGAATCGGCCTAATCCGCTCCCTCCTTCCCGACTTGCGGCCGCCTCATTATGGGGCGGCCGCTCCATTTCGGCCTAACGCGAAGAGCGGTGTCGAAGGCCCCTTGTCACCCCGCCCCCTGTCACGCCTGAAACCTGACGTTACCCCCGTCCCCTGTCACGCCCTCATGCGGTAGAATCGTTCCATCGACCGCCCGACTTCCGAAGGGACGCCCATGAACCTGCTCGTGCGCCTTCTTGTACTTGGCCCCGCCCGCATTTTGCCGGTGGTGTTGGCCATCGCACTGGTAGCGGGCATCATATACGTGGTCATGGTGGCGCGCACCTCCCCCGAGCGGGCCAAAGAGGTGGTCATTGCATTCTTTACCTGGACGTTCATCGCGCTTGCGGTGTTTTTCGGGCTAGCCTGCCTCTACGCCTTGGCCGAGAACAACGCACCCGTATTGGACCTGGCCCTCAGCTTCATCATCGTAGCGCTGGTGGGGCTGGGCATCACGCGCCTCTGCAACCGCCGCTTCCTGAAGAACCACCCCCACTACATTCCCAAGCGCACTGGCCGCGCCAAAACCAAGCGCCGCTTCCCCTGGGATAAGTGAGAAGGGCGCCGTTACGGGCGGCGGCAATCCACTTGCGAATTAGGCAGAGATAGAATCTCTGCCCTACGAATCGGGGATCAGGGCCGCATGGCCCCGTCCCCTGTCACCCCCGTCCCCCATCCCTAGCGGGCGCTAGCGCTCTTCAATGGGGGCATAGGGCTGGTGCGGGGTGCCGGTGGTTTTGTAGGCAGGGCGGATGATGCGCTTGCCGGAGCCGATTTCCTCGAAACGATGGGCCGCCCAGCCAGCGGTGCGAGCGCAGGCGAACAGCGGCGTGAACAGTTCTTCCGGAATGCCCATCATGGTGTACACGAAGCCAGAGTACATGTCCACGTTGGCGCACATATCCTTTTTGGTGCCCTTCTCCTGCTCAATCACCTGGGGCGCCAGCCGCTCGATGGACTGCAGCAGGCTGAACTCCCGCTCGAACTCAGTACCAGCCGCCAGCTTCGCCGCAAAGCGCTTCAGAATTACGGCGCGCGGGTCGGACAGCGTGTACACCGCATGGCCCATACCGTACACCAGGCCGGTTTTGTCGTAGGCCTGCTTGTTCACGATGCGAGCCAGATACGCCGCCACCTCATCGTCGTTTTCCCAGTTCGCCACGTTGTCTTTGATTTCCTGCTGCATCCCCAGCACCTGCCGGTTGGCCCCGCCGTGGCGATGCCCCTTCAGCGAGCCGATGGCCGCCGAATAAGCGGAATAGGGGTCGGTATCCGACGAGGACAGCACGCGAGTGGTGAAAGTGGAGTTGTTGCCGCCGCCGTGCTCGGTGTGCAGGCACAGCATGATGTCCAGCATGCGCGCTTCCTCCGGCGTGAACTGGCGATCGAGGCGCAGCATGGACAGGATGGTTTCGGCGGTGGACTGCCCGGGCACAAACCGGTGCATGATCATGGAGCCGTGGTGGAACCGCGACTGGATGGCGTAATAGGTAAGCACCATGATGCGCGGCAGGCGGCTCATCAGCGACAACGCCGTGTGCACCTCGTGCTTGGGGGAACGGTCTTCGGCGAAGCGGTCATAGGTGTAAAGCTGCAGCACCGAGCGGGCCAGCACGTTCATGATGTCAGGCGGCACGTCGTGCATGATGATGGAGGCGGTGAAGCCGTCGGGCAGCTCACGCTGGGAATCGATCACTTCCACGAACTGGGCCAGCTGACTTTCGGTGGGCAGGCTTCCCACCAGCAGCAGGTAGGCCACCTCCTCGAAGGCGAAGCGGCGCTCGGGGGAATCGTCCCCCAGCAGGTCGTACAAGTCATAGCCGCGCAGCCGCAGGTGCCCCTCGTCGGCGATCTTCTTGCCGTCTTCCACCCGATAGCCATGCACGTCGGAGATGTTGGTCATGCCCACGATGACGCCGGTGCCATCGGAATTGCGCAGACCGCGCTTCACATCGAAACGGGCGTAATGCTCCGGCTCGATGGAGTTCACCTCGTCGAAGCTGTCGAACAGCGAAACCTTGCGCTTCTCCTCTTCCGCCACCGTCAGCGGCTCGGGCCCGAAGGGCACCGGCACCGTATAGGGGCGCGAGTCCACGTCAAGCGCAGCGTCGTAAGCGGCCGGCCGGCCCACTTCTCCGGAATTGGCAGCGTCGTTTACACGGGTCATGGAGACACCCCTCTCGGAAACCGGTCTGGGAAAAGTATCCGCCTATGATACCCAATCCCCGCGCCGTTGAGGTTTCTGACGGATTACTTCTTAGACCAACGCCCGCTGCACACAGGCGGCAACAGCGCGCAGAAGCGGCCGAGCACTCGAAAAGCCAACGGCGCGCTCTACGCGAACAGGGCCGTGAAGCGGTCCCAGATAGTGGGCTCTGGCTCTTCCTCGGCGGGGGCCTCCGGCTCTTCCGGCGCCTCCACGGCCGCCAGCGTCATCACGAACTGCACCGCTTGCACGGCGGTGTTGCGCTCATCCACAAACGACACCGGATGGAACTCGGGGAACTCGTAGTCGGCCATGGCGTCGTCCATACGCTGGCGCATCTGCTGTGGAAGCGTGGAAGTTTCCTGGGCCAGCTGCCCCATGCCGCCAGTGAACTGGCCGGCCCCCGCGGCGAACTGGGCCGTGCCACCGGAGAGCGAACCTGCGCCACCAGTGAGGGCCGCCGCACCATCCGCCAGCTGCGCCACTCCGCCCGCATAAGCAGAAAGCCCCTCGTGGAACTGGCCGTACTGGGAAGCCAGCTGCTGCAGGCCTTCGCCCAGCTGCGCCAGCTGCTGCACCGCCGAGGGGTCAGCCCCCTGCCGCAAGGCTTCGGCCGCTTGCGAAAGCCCGGCGGCCATAGAGGCCAACGAGCCCTGCTGCTCGGCCCCGGCGCCCATGGTTTGCACCAGCGTCAGCGCTCCCTCGAACGCGGGCCGCACCTGGCTGTAGGTGCCGGCCATCACCTGCAGGGCGCCCCACTGTTGCGCCAGCTTCTGGGCCGTGGCCCGCTCGGCGTCGCTCAGGCCCGGCGCCATCACCAACGCTTGCACTTCTTCTTGGGTAAGGTCGGTTTCGGCCCCGGCCGCCGCGGAGTCCATCGCCCCCAAAGCCGCCTGCAGCCCGTCTGCCACCTGGGCAGACGCAGCGCTCAGTTGCGAAAGGCCGCCAGCCAGCGCCTCCAGTTGGTCGGCCAACTGCCCCAGCTGCTCCATGGCGGAGAAATCGGCACCCACCAAGCCGGCAGCCGCCGCCGAAAGGCCGCGCTCAATTTGCCCCGACGCCTGCAGCAGCGCGCCAGACGAGCCGTTCACCTGGCCCAATCCGTCCGCCAACTGCTGCGCACCGCCTTGCAGTTGCTTCGCGCCGTCCGCCAACCCATCGGCGCCCGCCGCCAGCTCGGCCGCGCCTTCGTCCAGCGCCGCAATGGCGTCGGTGAGGGTGGTCATCTCCCCTTCCACATCGCCCACATCGGGCATTTCCACCACACTGGCATAGGGCAGCGCCGCAATGGACACCTCCCCCATCTGGAAATCGCGCACCGTGGCCGAAAGCGTCACGTCGCCGTCTTTGCCCGGCAGCACCGTGAACGCCACCGTTTGGTCGCGCCCCGCAGCGGCCACCGTGGCGCCTTCCGCCTGCAGGTTGGTCCAGGTATCGCCCGGCAGCGTGAAGGTGATTTGCTGCATGAAGCTGTCGGCGAAGGCGGGGTTCACCGCATCGTTTCGCGTGGTGGTGAGATGCACCTCCACCTTGCCGCTCATGCCCACCATCAGCCGCGGATCCATGGGGCGACCATCCAGCGAATAGGTTACGGCCACATCCCAGGGCAGCTGCGCCTGGGCCAAATTGCCCTGGTAGAAAAACACGCCCTCGTCGGCTTCGAACACGACGGCATCGGCGGCCCCCTGTGCCGCCAGCGACTGCTGATCGGTCAGGTTCACGCGCCCCTCGTAGGCGCCGAAATCGCGAATGACCAGCGGTTCTTCCACATCGAAGCGGTTAACCACGTACACCGCCTCCACCGCGCCTTCGCTGGTAAGGTTGGCGTACACCACTTCGGTTTTGGCGAAGGCGCCATCGGTACTGCCAGGCCCCAAATCGGCTGCGGCCCTATCGCCGCCACCATCAGCTGCGCTGACAGTCGCCGCATCTTCACCGCGCCCGCCCTCAGGCGCCGTTTCCACGCTGCTCATGGCACAGCCGCCCAGTGCCGGCACCATCGCCACCGCCACGGCCACCGCCGCCGCACCACCGAAAGCCTTTCGCATCCGCCTCATCGGCCTTCCCCGCTTTCTGCAGCCAGGGCCGCAGCCCCGCCATTGTTGCTTGTAAAATGCCCCGCCGAGCCATCGCCGCCGTTGCCACAGCCGCCTTCAGCGCCCGTGCCGCCGCCCTTCCCGGTGAAGAACCCGGCCCGCCACGTGGTGCGGCGGATGAACCCGTCGCCATACACCAGCAGCGCCGGCAGGAAACACGTGACCATTACCAGCGAGATGAGGGCGCCGCGCCCCAGCAAAAGCCCCAGCGACGACACCGCCGCGATGGCCGACGACAGCGCCAGCGCAAACCCGGCCGAAGCCAGGATGCCCGCCGAAACCAACAGCGAGGGGAAGGTTTCCCCCAGCGCCGCAAACACTGCCTGCCGCGCCAGCTGCTGGCGCCGATGGGCCAGGTAATGGGTGGTCAGCAAAATGCCGTAGTCGATGGTGGCCCCCAGCTGCACCGTATTCACCACCAGGTACCCGATGAAGTTCACCGTGGTGCCGGTGAAGTACGGAATGGCCAGGTTCACCCAGATGCCGCTTTCGATGGCCAGCAGCAGCACCAATGGCAGCCCCAGCGAGCGGAACGTCAGCGCCACCACCAGGAAGATGGCCACCACGGCCACCGCGGCCACCACCACGTTGTCCACCGACACGATGGCGCGCATGTCGTAGAGGTTGGCGGATTGGCCGGCGGTATAGAACTCATCGTAATAGCGGCCGGCCGCCTGCTCCACCGCTTCCACGGCGGCAAAGGCCTCGTCGCTTTCGTAGTCGGCGTCCAGATAGGCGATGATGCGGGCGTAATGGGGCGAATAGAACTGCTCGGTAATGGATTCGTCCAAAAACTCCGGCGGAATCTCGGCCCCCACCGTGGCGGCGTAGCTCATCACGCCGGTGACGTTGTCCAGCGCCGCGAGGTCGTCCGAAAGCGCAGCCTCGGCCGCCACGTTGCCGCGGGGCACCAGCACCACCATGGCGTTTTGGCGCCCGAACTCCTCCTGCACCGCCAGCGTGTCGGCGCCGGGGCGCAGGTTGGGGTCGGGCAGGCTGTTCTGGTAAGTGAACACCACCGAGCTCTGGGCCAGAAACGCCGGCACCACCAGCACCGCCACCAGCGCCAGCGCCACCGGGCGCACCTTCGCCAGCGGCCGACCCACGTTTTTGAAGGAGGGCAGCAGCGGCCGATGGGTGGTGCGGTCGATAGCGCGGGTGAGGCACAGGGTAAGCGCCGGCAGGAACACCATCACGGTGAAGAAGGACAGCACGATGCCCTTCACCAGGTTAAGCCCCAGGTCGGCGCCGATTTGGAACTGCATGAACGCCAGCGCCCCGAAGCCGAACAGCGTGGTGACGGCGCTGGCGGCAATGGTGGAGGCCGACGCCTTCATGGCCCGCGCCATGGCGTCTTCCAGCGTGGCCGCCGTTTTGCGCTCGGCGGCGAAAGCGTGCAGCAGGAAAATGGCGTAATCCAACGATACCGCCAGCTGCAGGATGGGGCTCACCGAATTGGTGACGAAGGAAACGCCGCCCAGGAAGAAGTTGGTGCCCATGTTGATGAGGATGGACACGCCAATGGCCCCCAGAAACAGCACCGGCTCGATCCATGAGGAAGTGGACAGCACCAGCAGCAAAACGATGACGGGCACCAGAATGGCGCAGGCCATCATCACCTGCTCGATCATGGACATCTGCATCTGGCCGGTGTCCATCGCCTCGCCGGAAACCGCGTTGCCGGCCCCTTCGGCATCCACCAAATTGCGCAGCGCGGCAATGGCGTCCGCCTCTTCCCCCTCGGTCACCGTCACCTGGAACAGGGCGTTGCCGTTCTTGTAGTAACTCTCCACCAGCACAGGGTCTTGCGCCTCCAGCGGCACCGCCACATCGGCCACGTCGTCCAGCCACATCACGTCTTCCACACCGGGCACGGCCACAATCTGCTGCTTCAACACCAGCGCGCGGGCCACATCAACGTTGCGCACCATCACGTTGGCATTGGGGATGGACTGGGGGAATTCCTCCTCCATCAGCTGCACCGCCGTGGTGGACTGCGCCTCAGGCGGCAGGTAGTCCACCATGTCGTAATTCACCTTCACCAGCGGCACCAGGCGCGCGCAAGCCAGCGCCACCGCTACGAACAGCACCACCACAAGGCGCCGATGCGTCAATATGCCCCGATAAACCTTCTCCACTGGTTTCCTTCTGAGTTCAGCGTGAATTAGTACGATACCATGGTGCACCCCTGCAGCGCCTGCGCTTCACAGCATGTCCAGGATGCAAAGAGGCCAATCAAGCTGGCCAGAAAACAAAACGACCGCCAGGGTGGCGGTCGGAGAATTTAAGTGGTGCGCCGTGAGGGATTCGAACCCCCGACGTACTGATTCGTAGTCAGTCCCTCTATCCAGCTGAGGTAACGGCGCATTTCAAAACAGCAAAGGATATATTACCCAGTTCTGAGCAGATGTCAACGCATAATTCCCAAATTTTGGGGAATTTCTCTCGCAAAGGGGCCCAGCCGCCGCCTGCGGCCGGGCCCGGAGGGAGGGAACTTAATAAGGGCGGGGGAATACCGGCTTTCTCGCTCTGACGTGCTCTCTCAATTCAACTTTTGGAAACCCGGTGTTGCCCCGCCCCTTATCATGACGCCTATCATGGCACCCGATCTTCATCCAAGAGCAGCCTAGCTTTGGGCTGCGGCGGCTTGGGCTACGTGGCGCATCAGCACGGCGGTAGTTACCGAGCCCACGCCGCGGGGCACCGGCGTGATAGCCGCCACCACCGGCTCAGCGGCATCGAAGTCCACGTCCCCGCACAAGTTACCCTCTTCGTCCACATTGATGCCCACGTCCAGCACCACCTGACCGGTGGCGAAATGCTCCAGACTGTAGGCGCGGGGACGACCAGTGGCATACACCACCACATCGGCGGCACGGCACACCGCCGGCAGATCCGCGCTGCGGGAGTGGCACAGGGTGACGGTGGCGTTCTTCGCCAGCAGCAGCATGGCAACCGGCTTGCCGATCACCAGACTGCGACCCACCACCGCCACGTCCTTCCCTTCTACATCGATGCCATAGTGGCCCAGGATCTCCACGCAAGCCTGCGCGGTGCACGGAGGGAATCCCACGCCCGTGCCCATGAACACGCCGGCCAGCGAACCGACAGTGATGCCGTCCACGTCCTTCGCGGGGCTGAGGGCGTTGCAGGCTGCCGTCTCGTCGATGCCCTTCGGCAGCGGGCGGAACATGAGACAGCCGTGGATGGAGTCGTCAGCGTTCACCTGGGCGATGGCCTCCATGAGGGCCGCCTGGGGAGCGTCTTCCGACAGCAGGAACTTCCGCACGGCAATGCCCAGCGATTCGGCCCGCTTGCAGGCACCGCGCTCATAGGAGAGGTCGTCGGGGCGCTCCCCCATCCGGATTATGGCCAGCGTCGGCTGCACGCCGCGGGCCCGCAGCCGTTCCACCTGCGCCTTTGTATCTTCGGAGAGGGCATCTCCCACCGGCTTTCCCAAAAGCAAATCCGCCATTGCTCATCCTTTCTTCTGCAGGTTTCCCGCTGGCCTCCCGCCGGTCTTTGGCTTTCCGCGGCCGCCCCGCGTCGCCAGGCTGTCCGGCCCTCCGCGCGCATCTTGCCCCGCGGCCGCTCCTCGCCCCGCCCTTCCGCATCGGCATGTTTTGCCACATCCTCGTTTTTACGACAGCTGCTGTCACGGAAATGAGGATATGGCAAAAATTCAGCTGGAAAATTGCCACATCCTCTTGTTTTGTGCGAATTCTGCACCGAATGCGAGGATATGGCAAAAACGGGGGCCCAGAATTGCCATATCCTCGAAAACGTGACATGGGCCGTCAAAAAAACGAGGATGTGGCAAAAACGGGGACTGGCCCGCCCTGCGTCTACAGGCAACTCACCACGTACTGGTACACCGCATCGGCTTGGCGGCACCCGTCCGCCAACAGCTGATCCATCTGAGCGCGGTAAGTGGCGACGGCGTCGGCGTTGGCTATCGAGTCCACATTGATCAGCACGCTGAGGGCCGCCCCCTGCAGCGCCGCCTTCGCGAACACCGCCGCCGCGCCCGCATCCGAGCAGGCCATGCGGCTGCCGTTACGGGCCATGAAGTCTATTTCCGAAAGGGTGGCGGTGCACTGGGCCATGATCTCCAGCGGCACTTCGGTGGCATCCACCAGGGCCGCCTGCAACGCCGCCTGCTTGGCCTCTTGCTGCTGGGGCGTTTCCTTGGGCATGCGATAGGCGGCCGCCAGCGGGGCGAAGGCGGCGGCATCGGCGGCCACCAGGGCCAGCAGCCGCTGCCGCGATTGGGCCAGCCGCTGCAGCGACGCTTCCACCTGCGGCTCCACGGCCGCGTAGGTTTTTTTCCCCACGGTGAGGTTGCCCACCATGCTGGCCAGAGCCGTGGCCAACGCGCCGCAGTAAGCCGAAGCCCCACCGCCGCCGGGCGTGGGCGCCGCCGACGCCAACTCGTCGATAAAAGTAGTGTCCATGACGCTCCTCCCCTTGGGCCGGGCTTCGTAAGCCGCATATGCCAGCCGCGTTTAGCCTGTCAAAATCGAAGATGTCAGTTTACCGCAGCATATCGCGGCCTCCGGGTCGCCGTTCCCAAAGAGCGCGAGAAGCGGCGCATGGCGAGAATTGCCGCCTAGTTCCGCCAGAGGGGCGGCGCAGCTCGGAATTCCGGGGCTTTTTGCCACCGGGGCCGTGAGCCTGGCAGAAATAGCCGCCTAGTTCCGCCACGCCTCGGGGCTTCGGCGGGTTTCGCCGCGCCCGTGGCGGGATTAGGCCCCTAGTTCCGCCAGAGGGGCGGCGCGGCTCGGAATTCCGGGCGCTTTTGCCAGAAAAGGCTCGGAATTGGAGGGGGTTTTGCCGGCGGCGGGGGCGTTTGGCGGGAATTGCCGCCTAGTTCCGCCAGAGGGGGCGCCCGCGAGGCCCTTCCTGGGCCGGGTGGCGGAAATAGGCCCCTAGTTCCGCCACGCCTCGGGACTTCGGCGGGTTCCGCCGCGCCCGTGGCAGAAATAGCCGCCTAGTTCCGCCAGCGGAACTAGGCGGGGCGTTACAGGTTCAGGCGTTTAGCGAAAGAAGGGGTGTAGCTTTCCAGGGTTTGCACCTTCACGGATTGGCCGGGGCGCGGCGCGTGCACGTATTGGCCGTCGCCGATGTAGATAGCCACGTGGTACACCCCCGATCCGGAGCCCCAAAACAGCAGGTCGCCGGCGCGCAGATCGGCGAAGGAAATGCTTTCGCCCTCACCGGACTGACCGGCGGCCGTGCGGGGCATTTCGTAGCCGTACACCTGGGCCACGCAGTACTTCACCAGCCCCGAGCAGTCGAACCCGCCCGGCGCGGCGCCTCCGCTCACGTAAGCGGTGCCCACCTGGGCCAACGCGGTATCCACAAACTGCTGGCGCACCGCGGCCGCCTCGGCCTCGCGGCGCTCTTCCTCGGCAATGCGGGCGTGCTCCTCCTGAGCCGCCTTCACGCCAGCCTCAACGCGGGCCAGCTCAATCTCTTTGGCTTTCTGGCGCTCTTGCTCGGCAGCAATGTTCTCAATGGAAACGGACATCTCGCCAATGGAATCTACATAGGGCGAAACCTCCGAAAAATGCTTGGTGATCTCGGCGGCCGCTTGGATGGCGGAACGGCCGTCGATCTGAGCTGCCGAAACATCAGCGGCTGAAGGGGCCAGCGCGTCTGCGGCGTCGGGCACCAGCGCGGAATCGGCGTGGGCCAGTGACGGGGCGGCCATGAGAAGGATGCCGGAGAGGACGGCAGCCACGCCAGCGCGGCGCAGCAAAGCGGATGCGGAATTTGAATACCTCAAGCGAAACCTTTCGTTGGGGCGGCGGAGGGGCGCCGGCCAGCATCAGTGCAGTCGCTTGGCGAAGATGCGCAGGGGCAACCGAGGCAAGCCGGCCACGGGGCCAGGCAACTGGGGCGAGCCGGCCACGGGGCCAGGCAACCACCGGGCAGCAACCGGGGGAGCCGGCCGCTTGAACGGGCCGGACGCCGGGGCGCAACGCCGGGCAACCACTCGGGAATGCCAGCCGCCGGAGAAGCCGCTTCAGGCTTCATGCCAGCTCGCAGAGAGCAACCGGGCCACTCACCTGCGCAATCTCCGCTGCCCTCACCGCTTTGGCTCAGCAGAGCCGCCGCAGGACCGCACAGCAGACGGCGCAAAAAGCTATCAACCGGTTATGGAACGGTTATGGATTGCCGCGTTTTTCACAGCATGTGCGCCGATCCTCCACGGGGCCTGCGCACCCCTTACATGGCTTTTGCGCAGCTCCGCCATGGGCAGCCACAACGCAGCACCGTCACAGCCCCAGTTCAGCAGCGCTTTTCCGCCTCCGCTCAACCACGCCCCACCTGCCAAACGGCCTTCAGCCTACTTAAGATTTCTCAAGAAACGCGGGATTCTCCCCGCACAGCTACCGCGCAACAGGGAAAATAGCAACCAGCAAATGCCCCAACCTCAAGGATTCCATGAGCCCCACCAACCCACGCCCCACAACCAGAGCGGTTCAGCACCAGCCTCAGGCTGCTGCAGGCCAACCCCAACCCCACGTTGCCGCGGCCCAGAGCCCTAGCCCGCACACCGCCGGGGGCCGACCCAATGCCCCCGCAGGCCAGAGCCAACCCAGCGCCCTCGCGAGCCAGCTCCCGGGCCCCCACCCTGCATCCGCCGCGGCCTCGCGCCCCCACCCCCAGCCGCCCGCACTCCAGCGACCCCTTACCCGCCGCAGCTTCTTGGCCGCAGCCGCCGCGCTAACGGCCGCAGCCTGGTGCGGCGCTGCCGGGTGTGCCTCACCGACGGCCAACGGGGGCGCCGAAACCAAAGCCGCCTACGTGAGCCCCTACAACTGGGAAGGCCTCGTGCGCAGCGACGGCCGCTGGGATTACTTCGAGGACGGCCAGCTGGCCAGCCGCTGGGGCATCGACGTGTCCGAACACCAGAAGGCCATCGACTGGGGTCAAGTGGCCGCCGCAGGGGTGGAGTTTGCCTTTGTGCGCATTGGCAACCGCGGCGCCACCAAGGGCCTGCTGAGGGTGGACGACTACTTCCTGGCCAACGCCACCGGTGCCAAAGGGGCGGGCATCCAGACGGAGAGCTACTTCTTTTCGCAGGCCATCACCGAGGAAGAAGCGGAAGAGGAGGCCGCCTTCGCCATCCAGCAAGTGCAAGAGGCCAACGGCCAGGGAGCCGCCATCTCCCTCATCGCCTACGACCACGAGCCGGTGGAGACAGAAGGGGCGCGGGCCAACGCCCTGAGCGGCGAACAGCTGTCCCTCAACACGGCCGCCTTTTGCGGCGTAGTGGCGCAAGCCGGCTTCCAGCCGTTGGTGTACGGCAATCGCCGCAGCCTGTTCCGGCTGTCCGAAGAAGTACGCAGCGCCTGTCCCGTGTGGCTGGCAGAATACAACGCCCCCTCCCCCACGGCGCCGCTGGATTTCGTGTTATGGCAGTACAGCAACGCCGGCAGCGTACCCGGTATCTCCATCAACGTGGACCTCAACATCTGGTTCAACCAGCCGAGCGCATAAGCACAGCGTCGGCCCTCGCGGTCCATGCGGCAAGCGGCCAGGCGCCCGCCGCGCCAAAGCCACATCCAGCCCTCTGCACCAGCCCTCCTGCGGCCCTGCAACCCTACGGCCCACGGCCCCTCGCGCAACTCCGCAGCTCGCAGCCGCAGGGCGCGAAAAGCCCGCATCCAACCAGGGTCCCAGAAAAAGCAAAAGGGGCAGCGGGTTCGGTTCGCTGCCCCTTCTTCGGTGGGATCAGTATGTTAGCAGAATTTAAAAGCTATTTTGCCGACGACGCCATGAGAAAACGGCCATTGCCAGCGCCACAAGCGCCAGGACGCCCGCCCCCACGAACAGGGTGCCGTCGTCGCCGGTCTTAGCCAGCTTCTTGCCCAGCGTATCGGGGTTAGGACGCACCTTGCTCTGGGCGCTTATCTTGGCAGAGGGGTACACCTTGTCGGGGTTGGAAATGCCGGAATGAGTGGCCTCGTAAGCCGGCCAACCCTGGCTGGCAGTGAACTTGCTGCCGGGCTGGGCGCGGTTGTTCAGCTCGTCGCCAGGAATGCCGCTGGGCAGCGAGCCGTAGGCCTTGGCAATGTTGCCCACATCGGAATCCAGCGCCTCTTCGCCAATTTCGGCGTCGAACACGAACTTCACGTTGGTGCCGCCCTCAACGTCGCCCATGTTCACCGCAAGTATGCGGGTGGCCGGGTCGTAGGAATCGGCAGGCACGGGCACCTCGGTGCCGTCGGCCAAGATAACCTTGAAGCTGTCGGTGATGGGCTCGATGCCCACCGGCACGTCGTCGCCATCGATGTCCACGTTCACACTGGGCTTGGCGGGATCGTAGTCGGGGTCGTCGGGGTTATCGGGGCCCTCCGGACCTTCCTTCACGTCGCTGCCGGGGCCGGGGGTTACACCCGAATCGGGCTTAACCTGCTCCACCTCAATCTCTTCCTGCAGGTTGTTGTCCTCCAGGCCCAGAGAATCCAGGTAGTTCTTGTCGGGGCGATAGTTCAGGGTAACCGTGTGCTTGTCGCCGTTGGGGTGGCAGGCATCAGGTAGTCGTTCTTGGACACGTCGATGGTGTAGGTGAAGATGCCGTGCTCGCGGCCGTCGTAGCTGGCGTCGCGCTCGGCTGAAGAGGTGGGGGCATCGGCCGCAACGGCAATGCCGGCCCCTTCCTGCAGCGACAGGCTGCGCGCCATGTTGAACAGCGCGGAGTTGTTCAGCTTGTTGTTGGCGATGGCAGCCGCAATGCGGCTGTCGGCTTCGGACTTGGAGGTGACCACCGTGGTGTTGCCCTCCACGCTATCGGCCGGATAGGTAACGGGCACGGTGTCCACCACTTCGCCGTCCACCACAATCTCGATGGTGCCCGTAGGGGCCTTACAGGTGGTGGCAGTGCCTTTGCCGCTGGTCACGTCGCCCACCACAATCAGCTTGTCGAAGGCGTCGGACTTGTTGCCATCGGTTTTGCCCCAAGCCGCCTTCAGCGAAACAATGCGCGAGGGCACCGGGCTGATCTGAATCCAGCCACGGGAACGATGACCCAGGTAAGACGCGGCCCAATCGCCCGTAGCGTACTGGGTGGAGGTCATCGAAAATGCCATCAGGCCCTCGTCGGAGGGCATCTGGGTACCGGAGCTCTGCTCGGCCCCCAGCGTCTTGGTTTCAAAGTCCACCACTTGGAACTTGTGGTCAATCTTGCTGGGGTCGTTCAAGATACGCGGCTCGCCGTTTTCTTCAAATTTAATCTCGTGACCCTCTTTGGAGATGTCGGCAGTGCTGAAGGGCAGACCATCATAATCTTTCACGAGTGAACGTCACGTCTTGGTCGGGCTCACCGTAAGCCGCCGACCCGATGGACGGCACGCACAGCCCCAACACAAGCGCAAATGCAAAGAAGCACTTGAGCAGCTTGGTGTTTAGCGTTGCTTTTGTCATCACTACTCCTGACCTCTCTCCCCTAGCGCCGCGCCTGCGCCGCCGGGAAAACACAAACCCCTATCTCCACCCCAGAAAAACCAAGAAACGGTGCACGCCGGGCATGGTGGGTCGATCCGGCGATGCACCGCTTCTGGGCCTTTCTGGGAGTTTGTTTTCCGCGCACCGAAGAACCCGCTTTAGCCCACTGCGCGGCCGTGGTGAAAGAGGCACGAGAAAAAGCCCCGTTCCTCGGTGGGAAAGGGGCAGCGCAAGATGCGCTCCGCAGGGCGGATGCGCCTTTGGAAGGTATGCGGTTTTGGGTTTTCGTCTGCGACGGAGCCGCGGCGTGCGCGGCGCGCAGGCCCTTCCCGTTACGGGAAGTTAGCGGGCTAGAGGAGCGCCCCCCCTGTGGCCTATTTTGTCGTTTTGGCAGTTCACGGGCACGCGCGAGAAGGCCGGCCCTATCAGACCGGCTCCCAACGCAAGAGAAACTAGAGGAGCCTTTTCAGCCACGTTGCATACCACCAACTGCAAAAACCTACATGCCGACACTTCATGAGGCCATGAATATTACGGTTTGGCAACAGCATTTTCGGAAGGCGGCCCAGTTCAGCGCCACTAAAGTTTCGCCAACACCTCCAGGCGCGGCACAACCATCTAGGCCACTTCTCTATATTCGTGAGGCGTGGTTTAACAACAACTCTCGACGGCGTCCGACGCAAACCGCCCCAACCCTATTGCAGGGAATTCAATTGCGCACCCTAGCCAAAAATAGCCCTTAGTCTATCGATGCGCGTCTGGATACCTTCAAAAATAGAATCAGTTCTCCCAATCATCGCCGGATTCTCTTCCAGAAAATCCGATGCCCATTCGGGAAACCCCGTTAATTTATCCAAATCAAGCCACGAAGCATCGTCCACTAAGCGCAGCTGGCGGTTTGCGTCTTCAAAAAATGGCTTTGCGTCGGAACAAAACGAGGCAAAAGGCAACTCGCGCGTTGGAATATGGCACCAAAGGCTTGTTCCCGTGTCAAAAAGAGGGGCAATGCGACACTCAAGTGTTTCAACGTTGCGCACAATACCGAAGTTGCGCCAGTGGCGATCGCTGTTAGCCATAACATAGTCGCCCACAATCATCTTCCCCAAAGCCGTCTCCGCATCGGTTATGCCGAGCCTTTCGCAGCATTCCACATAATGACGATAGCTGCTGCGCCCCTCGGGGCGACGAGCAATTTCAGCTACATAAAGCGCCGGTATAAACTCCTCATCCGAACGAAGGAAATTGGGGCAGGAGCTAACCACGGCGCCGCCCCATTCCTCAAGTCTATACGGAACATACTCTTCTGGTTTAAGCAACCGGTTGAATAGGTTTGTGGCAATCACCTCGTTGTAGGGCTCTTGCTCCAGCAAGGTGCCACCCTTCAAAAGGCGGCGCTCGCCATCACGGCAAACCCAACGTTTAGAAAGCGCGCCGTCGGAAGTATTATCGGGCGAATCAAGCCCCACATTCGCCAGCCATTCTTCCGTCTCTATCTCAATAAAGTCGTTCTCGAAAAAGTTTATATCCGCCCAATCGAGATTGCTGTCGATAGGCTTCACCCAATACTGATCCGACAGCGAAAGTCCCATGCTCCGAAACGGCAGATCATGGGCATTTTCGATGCCCAGCTCCCGCAGCTTCTCCTCAATGCCGTGACGCGCCTTGGGAATGACCCGATGACCCCACCAGTAGGCCAGCGCCTTACGCGAGGCCTTCTTTCCCCGAGGGGACACCACAGAAAGCGGCGCACGAGCCGAATCCATCACCTCATCGGCATCGAAGAATTCACCTGTTGCGCTATCGAACCGGAAAGAGAGTACCGGGTGATTGCGGCTCATGAGAAGGTATCGCGCTTGGCCCTTCCCCGCAGGATGCGACGAAGGGCGGCCTGCGGCTGGCACGCTGCTCAATCGCGTTTCTATGCTATTGCGATCAACAAGCCAGATACCGCCGACCTTCTCCGCGTCCAAAGCTCCAGAGCGGATAAGCTGATGAACGCGGCCCACGCTCACCCCCAAAATACTACTTGCCTCCGCAACGGTAACGTTGAACACGATGGAAACCCCCATACCCTACGACTATTTATAGGTTTTATTTTAGCTCGCTATTGGACTAAATACTATAAACGTTTATAGAGCTTCTGGGCGTGTCAGGGGGACGCTGACACGCCCTTGGTTATCTCCGGGGTTCCAGCCATTCCATCCAGTGGGCGGCGTCCTCTTCCGTTACGTCGACGAGCGAAATAGTGGTGCCCCCTACCCCGGCGGCTATGACCGCCTTCAGGGTGGCGGTTTTCGCCATGCGCTGGAACGGGTTGGTGCGCACGCAGCCGAACTGGATTTTCTGACGCGGAAAACTGACGCTCTCGCGGCTGAGGCCCCCGTTGCTCACCTGCATGAAGCGGCGGTTCACCGCGAAGCTGGATTCGCGCGCCCACATCACCGCGCCGATGCAGTTGGCAATCATGCACACCGCACCCACCGCGTACAGGAACGTGGCGGCGGGGTCGAAGATGGTAAGCAGGTCGAACAGGTCGGGGTCTTGCGTGGCCACCGCCGCCACGTGCATCAGCACATGGAGCAGGGCCGTGGCCACAATCAGCCAGAAGCCGGGGCCTTGCCACAGGGTGCGGCGCAGGATGGCCCGCCGCATCGCCACGGGCGCCACCGCCGTTGCCTGAGTGGGCATGTCTGCGAATTCCGGAATGAGGCCGGCAATTATCTCGGCGCACTGGCTCTTCTTCACGAAGGGATGCACCACCACGCGCCCCGCCTGCACGCCACCCTTGCCCTTGTTGGACTCGTTGGAGCCGTCGTCCATGGCGTCGATTTTCCCCAAGGAAATTTCGCAGTAGCCCATCAGGCGGCGCACCAGCGTTTGGCTGATGATCACCGATTGCACGCGGTCGATGGCCACCCCCTGGAAGCTGTGCTGCAAAATGCCGCGCTCCACTTCCACGCGGTCGCCGCGGCGGCGCGCCTTGAAGCCGCCGAACGACAGCATGGTGCCCACGGCGGAAAGGGCCCACATCACCAGGGCGATTACCAGGAACACCCCCAGCAGGATGCCACCGGCCATCAACGCCCCTTCGCGAGCCACAACCGACTCCACCGCCGATTCAAACAGCACATCGGAATTGGGCACCAAATCGGCCACGCCCTGAATCAGCTGGCCCACCACCGCCAGCAAGCCCACCGCCACAATCACAAACGAGGTGTTGTTGAACAAGCCAGTAAGCACCAGCTGCTTGTTGGAGAGGCCGTATTCGTAGCTGGGGGCCTCTTGGGCGAAGGAGGGGCTGTCGAACACGCCGCTCATTTGGGCCGTGAGATCAGATGCCGCGTCCAGGATGTTGCCCTCGCCGGGGGCCGCGGGGTGCGCGGCCATGGGAACTGGCGCCGCGTCGACCATCACCGGGGCCGCCGTTGCACCGGGGGCCGCCTCCCCCGAAGCCACTGCCCCGTCGGCCGCCGCTACTGGGACAACCGCGCCCGCTGCCAGCTGGGCCTTCCGTACGTACAGCTGCTGGCGCAGCGCTTCCGCCTGGCTTTTTGTCACATAAGGCACCACGATGGCCTTGTTGTTGGCGCCGCCGGCGGTGTCGATGGAAACCGCGCACAGCCCCAGCACTCGCTGAATGAGCGTGGCTTTTTGGTCCACCGACTGCACGCGGCCGTAGGGCACATGGGTGCGCTTCTTGGAAATCACGCCACTGTATATGCTGAATTCGGCCGGGTCGAACTGGTACCAGAGATGGCGCCACTGCAGCCAACGCAGCAGGAAGCACAAGGCCGCAATCACCAGTACCACCGCAATGATGCCGCCCACGATAAGGGCGAACACAAATCCCGCGTCCCGCGCGAAGGCCGGGTTCTCGGTAATTTCCGCCACCAAGGCCGCCAAGCCCGAAAAAGCACCAACGACAATCACCCACAGCGTTACGAACAGCGCCCGCAGGCCGCCCAGCCAAATAAACGCGTGGTGGACTCTATAACGCTCCGGCTGCTCCATCACACGTCCTCCCGCGCCAGACGGGCCAGCTCGGCAGCGCGGTCGCGCACTTGTTCGGCCTGTTCAACGTCAAGACCGGGAATCTCGTGGTTGCCGGCCGCCGTTGCCACCGTCACACTGGAGAGACCGAAGGCGCGCATGATGGGCCCTTGGCGCGTGTCGGTGTTCTGCACGCGGATGAACGGGATGATGAAGCGCTTGCGCCACACGATGCCCAGCGCAATTTCCAAATAGTCCTCCGTCAGCTGATAGCGCCACCGCTGATAACGGATGGGCGGAAGCACCACCAGGCACAGCACGTACAGCGCCACCGCGATGACCGCAGCCACGATGGCGGCGGTGGACAGCAGCGGCTCGTCGGCATCCAGCGATATAAGCCACAAGGGCAGCACCAGGCACAAAGCGAGAATGGTTATCCACAAGGCGTCGTTGAGGCGCCACACCATTTTGATGCGCGGATCGAGTTTGGAAGTAGGCAGAGGTCGCATGAGGCTCCTTCCCCGCAGGTTCTGAAACCGTTTCATTATAGAGAAGGCCGGCGCGATAGGGTTTCGCGCTGGTAAAAAGATGGGCCGCACGCTGAGATTTCTTGCGCAGCCCCCTGCCGGCAACCGCGCGGCAAGGGGCCGGCAACTGCTCGCCCGCCTGCAGCCCGGCCCCCAGCGGACGCTCGGTGTTTCACGGCCAACAATCCAGCAGCGTCCGCCCAGCTTCGCTGCCCGCCCATGCAAAAGGGGCGCCCCGAAGGAGCGCCCCGCAAGTTCGCAATTATTCGCCCTGTTTAGTGCTTCAAGCTTTCCTCGCTAATGCGGCCGCGGAAGGTGCGGTAGATAATCACGTGATACACCAGCACCAGCGGCAAGCCGATGCACAGGATGATGGTCATGCACAAAAGCGATAGCTCCGAGGAGGCCGAATTGAAGATTTCAATGGAGGGGCCAATGCTGTCGGCCGATGCGGTGACCAGCACCGGGAACATACTGCAGGCCAGCAACATCACCAGGGAAATCATACTGCCGGATTGGGTGAGGAAGGCCCCCAGGTCGCAATTCTTCTTGAGCGGGATGACGATGGAGGCCACCAGCAGCGCCACGCACAAGATGGCGAACACCCAGCGCAGAATGCCCAGTTCAGCGCTCATGGCCGGCTGGATGATGAAGTGGCCGTAGGCGGAAATGACCACGAACAGCACCAGGGAAGCCACCTGCAGCGGGATGCGCAGGCCCGCCATGCGCTGCTGCACCGCCGAACCGAGCGGCGCCTTCAGCGCGCCCCAGCAAGCGCCGGCCGCCAGGAACATAGTGAGGCCCAACAGGCCCGTGAGCAGCGTAAACGGGGTAATGAGCCCCAGCAGCGGCACGCCGATATAGTTGCCGGCCGCGTCCATGGGAATGCCCGCGTATATGTTGCCTACCGCAACACCCAAGAGCAACGCCGGCAGCAGCGAGCCCAAAAAGAAGCACACGTCCCACACCCTGCGCCAACCGCTATCGGCAGCGTAGAACTCGAAGCTGACCGCGCGCACGATGAGGCCGAACAGCACCAGCATCACCGCAAGGTAGAAGCCGGAAAACGTGGTGGCATAGGCGTTGGGGAACGCCGCGAACAGGGCGCCACCCGCCGTGAGCAGCCACACTTCGTTGCCGTCCCACACCGGCCCGATGGAACGACGCAGGATAGCCTTCTCTTCGCTGTTCTTTGCCACAAAGGGGTACAGCACACCGATACCCAGGTCGAAGCCGTCCAACACAAAGTAGCCGGCAATCAGCACGAAAATCAGGAAGAACCAAAGAACGTTGAGGAATGTGAACGTTGCCATGAGCTATTCCCTCCCCTCATCGGACGCGGGCGCGTCAGCAGCCTTCGGGGCAGGGGCGGCGTCCTTCGCCTCTTCGATGGCGGCGAAAGGCGACAGCCCGTCCTCGCCTTCAGCCAGCTGCACCACTTCGGTCACCTCGGCGGAGGCCGGGCTCTCAGCGGGGACAGCCGGGGCGTCGTTGTCAGCGGCTCCAACGGTGGCCACCATGGGCACCTGGCCGTCGGCGGCGGGGCTCACCGGCCCCTCCTTGATGAAGCGGCCTACCACACGGACCCAGCCCACCAGCAAAATGAGGTACACCGCAATGAACAACCCGATGGTAAGCAGCAGTTCCCAGTTGGAAACGGAAACCGAAATGCCGTCGGCCGTGAGCAGCGACACGCCCTCGGGGCCGGTCACTGACGGGTACACCACCCAAGGCTGGCGCCCCACCTCGGCGGTGATCCAACCGGTTTGGATAGCGATGAACGGCCAAATGGGCGACAGCAGCGCCAGCCACTGCAGCCAGCGCATCTTCGCAATTCTTCCGCCCTTGAAGGTAAAGATGAGCACCAAGATGCTGGTGAGCATAATCAGCCCGTACATGGCCACCATGATGTGGTAGCTCTGGAACACCAGCCCCACCGGCAGCTCGTCCACGTCCATATCGCCGAATTGCTCGGTTTCGGCCAGCTCGTTAAGGCCCGGGTACTCGGTGTCCCAGGTGCCGGTGGCCAGGAAGCTGGTGCCACCGGGAATGGCGAAGGGGGCCAGCACCTCCTGGTTCTCTTCGTCCACAATGCCGATGGCGTACAGCGGCGGCACTTCGCTTTCGTACATGCCCTCCATCATGGCCAGCTTAGTGGGCTGCTCTTCGTACACCACCACGGCCGAAGCGTGGGCGAACACAATCATCAGGCAGCTGGTGATGATGCCCACCACCGCGCCGATGCGCATGGTTTTCATGGCGAATTCCTGATGGCGCCCCTTCAGCAAATACCAAGCGGCCACCGCCACGGCACAGAAGGCGCCCATGATGAGCAGGGCGTCCACCGTGTGGGTGTAGCGGGCGAAAATGGAGGGGTTGAAGGCGGCGGCGAAGAAGTCGGTGATCACCGCTTCAGTGCCGTCGGCGTTCAGCACACCGCCCGCAGGGGTTTGCATCCAGGAGTTGGCGATGAGGATCCACAGCGCCGAGAGGCACGATCCGAACCACACCAGCCACGCGGACACCATATAGAAGCGCGGCGACACTTTCTTGCGGCCGAACAGCAGCACGCCCAGAAACACCGACTCCAAGAAGAAGGCAAATAGGGCCTCGGCAGCCAGCGGGGCGCCGAAGATGTCGCCCACGAAGCGGGAGTAGTTGGCCCAGTTGGTGCCAAACGAGAACTCCATGGTAATGCCCGTTGCCACGCCAATAGCAAAGGTGGCGGTAAACACCTTCACCCAAAACTGCGCAGCCGCCGCATCTTTCTGGTCACGAGTGCGGAAGTACCGCGTTTCATTGATGGCCAGGATTAAGCCCAGACCGATAGACAGCGGCACGAACAAAAAGTGATATGCCACTGTCAGGGCAAATTGGAACCGCGAAAGCAGCACCACATCGGAAAAGATTTCCACCCTGCGCCCCCTCTCCTTACCGAAACCTTGCCCCACTGCCGACAGCAGGGAAAACTTGGCAAATCATACCAATTATGTAGGCAGCGCGAAAGCGCCGTGAAAAAGCTGCAACCTAGGAAGGGAACGAGGGGCGGAGCGCCCCCCCTTCGCGACTAGTAGTAGCGGAAGTAGGCGGCACAGCTGCCTTCGCTGGACACCATGCAGGGGCCCACCGGGTTCTCCGGAGTGCACACCTTGCGGAACAGCGGGCAGTCGGAAGGCGCCATGATGCCCCGCAGCACATCGCCACAGCGGCAGCCGGCGTGCTCACGCACCGGCTCCACCTCCGGCTGGAAGCGACGCATGGCGTCGAACTCCGCAAACTCGTCGCGGATGCGGTAGCCGCTGCCGGGAATCTCCCCCAACCCGCGCCACGTAGCGCTGCAAGTTTCAAACACCTCGTCGATGGCGGCAAGCGCCACCGGGTTTCCCTCCGGCATCACGCCGCGGGCATAGGCAATCTCGATTTCGGCCCGCCCCTCGTACAGCTGGCGCATCAGCATGGCAATGCCCTGCAGCACGTCCACTGGCTCGAACCCGGTAATCACGCCGGGGATGCCGTACTTCTCCGCCAAGAACTGATAGGGCTTCGCACCGATGATGGTGGACACGTGCCCCGGCAAAATGAGCGCCGACACCTTCAGCTGGGGGTCGGCAACAATTACCTCCAAGGCGCCGGGCATGTTCTTGTGGGCGCCGTACACGCTGAAGTTCTTGAGGCCCGCTTCCTTCGCCCGCTTGATGGCGATGGCCACCAGCGGCGTGGTGGTTTCAAAGCCCACCCCCACGAACACGATTTGGCGGTTGGGATTGTCGGCCGCCAGTTTGAGGGCGTCTAGCGGCGAGTAGACGATCTCCACGCTGCGGCCGGCCGCCTGCTCGGCCAAAAGCGATGAGGTGGAACCGGGCACGCGGGTCATGTCCCCGAAGGTGGCGATGGTCACTTCCGGCACGCGGGCCAGAGCGATCACCTTGTCGATGTCATGGTTGCTGGTAACGCACACCGGGCAGCCGGGCCCCGACGCCAACCGCACCCCTTCCGGCATCAGGCCACGAATGCCGTTGCGGGCGATGGCCACCGTATGGGTGCCGCACACCTCCATTAGCGTGGCGTTTTCCGGCGCCAGCTCGCCGATGGCCTGCACCAGCCCTCGGGCCAGCGCCGGGTCGCGAAATGCCTTCAGTTCTTCTTGCATCATATCCATGAAACGCCCCTTCAAGGCCTTGAAAGATTCTTCTCAAGCAGATAAAAAGCGGACAAGCGGAATGCCCGCTGCAACGGGCACGACTGCTTCACATTACCGGTACTAATGTGATGAAGAGCCGTCCTCTATGCGGGGCGGCTTTCTCATTGTCGCCCACGCTAGCTATTGGAAACTTGCGGCAGCATCACTTCGTCCGCAGCCAGGTCGGGGAATTGACGAATAAGCTCCAGGGTTTCCTGGGCGTACTGCTCGTCCACCACTTCGATGGCGAAGCCAGCGTGCACCAGCACGTAGCTGCCCACCTGAGCCTGGGGCGTGAGGTCCACCGAGATGCTGCGGGACACCCCCAAGATGTCCACCGTGGCAAGGTTGCCCTCTTCAAGTTGGGTGATTTGGGCGGGAATGGCCAAGCACATATGCGCTCCTAACGGTTCGTTTGATCGGCGCCATTGTACCGCGCCCGTGCGGGGGCGGGCACGGCGTGTCAGGGGGACGTACACTTTTGGCACACGCGTGTGCCAAAAGTGTACGTCCCCCTGACACGCTCCCTGACGCGCGCATACGGCCCTCCCTGTTTTCGTAGGGCAGAGATTCTATCTCTGCCTGAATCACGACCGCGAAACAACCCGAGCAGACGCCACGTGCCCGCCCCCCCACAAAGCACGCGCCAACAACCGGGGATGGCCAGCCCGCTACCCCACACACCCCCGATCTTCCACGCCGCAGAGCCACCGGCTCGCCCGCAGCTGCCGCCGCCACGCTACACTGGCAAAAACATTTATCACGTTCAGGAGACGCACCGATGACTACCCTTCCCAATCGTCCCTTCGACTACGCGCTGGCCCGTCTGGATGGCGGATCAAGCGCCCTCGATGCCGTGCACAAGCGCCGCGAGGATTTCGCCACGCAAATCATGAGCCATCTGGCAGCCAGCGATGAGTTCTCGGAAATGATGCGTCGCAACATCGCCCCGTTCCGGCGACTGATGACCTACTACGAATGCGCCATGATGGAGATGGAAACGAAATTCCGCGTACTGGATGCCGAGTTTGGGCTGCAGCACGATCGCAACCCCATCGAGTCCATAAAAACACGGCTGAAAAGCACCGATAGCCTGGCCAAAAAACTGACACGAAAAGGCTTTCCCATCACGGTGGAGTCGGTTGAGAAAAACATCTTCGATGTGGCCGGCGTGCGGATTGTGTGCACCTTCCCCGAAGACATTTTCACGCTAGCCGATGCGCTGCTGGCCCAAGACGACGTAACGCTGATCGAGCGGCGCGACTACGTGGCCGCCCCCAAGGAAAGCGGCTACCGCAGCCTGCACTTGATTGTGGAAATCCCCATTTTCCTGGAGCATGAGAAGCGCCTGGTGAAGGTGGAGGTGCAGCTGCGCACCATTTCGATGAACTTCTGGGCGTCGCTGGAACATCAGCTGCGCTACAAGAAGAACCTCCCCGAGGCCGAGGCGGCCGCCGTGGCCACCGAGTTGGCCGACCTGGCCGATGCCGCCGCCGACCTGGATGCCCGCATGCAAGCCCTGCGCAACTTCCTGGACGAAGAGCGCGATTAGCGCAAAGGCCCGCGTGTCAGGGGGGCGTTCACTTTTGACACAGGAAAAAGCGCTGCCGGACACAACAGCTATCGGCGTGTGCCAAAAGTGAACGTCCCCCCTGACACGCCTGACACAGGATGGCGGGCGCGCTAAACTGGGGGCATTGCTCGTCCGCTGGTTAGGAGGCCCCATGTTCAACCACTTCTGCAAAACACCCCTTTGGGAATGCTCGCAAACGCTGGCGGCGGTGGCCCAGGGCCAGCAGCCGGCCGACCTGGTGATTAAAAACGGTCGCCTGGTGAACGTGTGCACGGCGGAAATTCAGGAGCCCATCGACGTGGCCGTAGCCGCCGGGCGCGTTGCCTACGTGGGCAACGCCGATCACTGCATTGGGGAAAATACCCAGGTCATCGATGCGGCGGGCCAGTACATCGCCCCCGGCTTCCTGGATGGTCACATTCACGTGGAGTCGTCCATGGTGGGGGCCGGCGAATACGCGCGAGCAGTAATCCCCCATGGCACCGTGGGTATTTACTGGGATCCCCACGAGATTTGCAACGTGCTGGGCATGGACGGCGTGCGCGTGATGATGGAAGACGCTGCCCGCACCCCGCTGAAGGCCATGGTCACCTTCCCCTCCTGCGTGCCGGCGGTGCCCGGCTTCGAAGACACCGGCGCGGCCATCGGCCCGAAGGAGATTGCCGAAGCCATGACCTGGGACGGCGTGGTGGGGTTGGGGGAAATGATGAACTTCCCCGGCGTGCTGGGGGGCAACGCCGAAGCCCACGGCGAACTGGCGGAAACCCTGAAGGCCGACAAGGTGATAACCGGCCACTACTCCATCCCCGAAACCGACCAGGGGCTGAACGCCTATGTGGCCTCCGGGGTGCGCTGCTGCCACGAGTCCGCCCGCCGCGAGGATGCGCTGGCGAAGATGCGCCTGGGACAGTACGCCCAACTGCGCTTCGGCTCTGCCTGGCACGACCTGCCGGAACTGGCCCACGCCATCACGGAGAGCAATATCGACACCCGCTTCGCCAACCTGATCTCCGATGACACCCACCCCCACACGCTGGTGAGCGAGGGGCATCTGGACCACATCCTGCGCACCGCCGTAGCCTGCGGCATCGACGCGGTGACCGCCATCCAAATGGCCACCATCAACGTGGCCACCTGTTTCCGCATGGACCACGAGCTGGGGTCGGTCACGCCGGGCAAGTGCGCCGACATCGTGCTGCTGGACAGCCTGGAGCAGCTGAACGTCACCGCCACCATCATCGACGGCACCCTGGTGGCCCAAGACGGTCAGGCCCTGTTTTCGCTGGAGCCGTTTGACTACCCGCAGTGGGTCACGCAGTCGATGCACCTGGGGCTGGAGATCACGCCGGAAACCTTCGCCGTGGCCGCACCGGCGGGGTCGGCCGAAGGAAGCACCGTTACCGTGCGCGCCATGGAAGTGGCTTCGGGCCGCGTGGCCGACGACGAGGTGCATGTGCCGCTAACGGTGGAGGGGAGCCAGCTGCACAGCAGCCTTGAACAGGATGCGCTGAAAACTTTTGTGTTCGAGCGCCATCGCGAAACCGGCACCTTCGGCGTGGGGTTCACCAAAGGTTTCGGTATCAAGCGAGGGGCCATGGCCTCCACGGTGGCCCACGACGCCCATAACCTGCTGGTGGTGGGCACTAACGATGCCGACATGGCCCTTGCCGCCAACACGCTGGCCCGCGTGGGCGGCGGCATGGTGGTAGTGGCCGATGGCGAGGTGCTGGGGCTGGTGGAGCTGCCCATCGCCGGCCTGATGGACGCGCTGCCGGCACCGGAGATGAGCCGCAAGGTGCACCACCTAGAGCAAACCTGGGAGCAGGTCGGCTGTGCCATGGCATCGCCATTCATGACCATGGCCCTTATTCCGCTGGCCTGCCTGCCGCAGCTGCGGCTCACCAACCGCGGCCTGGTGGATTGCACCACCTTCCAGTTCACCAGCTTGTTTGTGGACGGGGAAAACTAGCGGCCCGGCCGCAACGCGCAAGGCCCCGGGCTCGCCGCCTGGAATATCAGACGAGCCCGGGGCCTGCGGATTTGGCGCAGAGAGCGCCCGCAGTTGGTGCACCGCCGCCAGCACCGGGCCGGCGCACCGCTGATTTGCGCTTACAGCTCGGCGGCCGAGTTGCCCACGCCCAAGTTCACGTTGTAGTTGCCCGATTGGCCGGAGACCTCATACGAGTAGGTTTCGCCGTTTTTCTCGAAAGAGCCCTTCGCGATGCCGCTGTGGGCCAGCTGGCTGGTGATGTCGATGGGGTCCACGCCGTCTACGGCCAGCAGCACCGTGCCGTCTTCGCCTTCCAGCACCGACGCGCCGTAGTCACCGTGCACCTGGAAGCTGCCGCTTGCACCTTCATTGACGGACAGCTGGTAGCCGTCCGACTTCACCATGTCGCCGTCGACGCTCACCACAAGAGAACCTCCTTCGTCGGTTTCCACCGTCATCTCCGCTACCGTGGCATCACCTTCTTGGCTGAAGGTCATGTCCACCTCCTGCTCTTGGCCATTGACGAACACCGTCACCTTTTCCACCCAGGTTTCTCCCGTGGCGGCATAGCACACGCCGTTCGTCACCGCGAAAACCCCCAGCACCGCCGCGCAGGTAGCAGCGGCAATGCGCATCGTCATCGTGCGCTGAGTCGATTTCTTCTCCATTGGAATGCCCTTCGCTCGTGCCAGCAATTCAGCAGGAGCATGGACGCCTTCCATCATGGCTTTGTATTGGCTGCGATTGCTCATCTTCCCATGCCTCCTTCAACTGCTGTTTCAACATCTTCCTTGCACGAACAAGGCGCGTGCGTACCGTGGGTTCCTTCACGCCCAGCACCGATGCGATTTCGGCGGTGCTCATGTCCTCAAAGTAGAACAGGTGCACCACGGTGCGGCATTTCTCCGGCAACTGCCCCATCGCTTGGTAAAGGTTCTCGTGACGCGGGTTCTCGAAGGCAGGCTCGGTGAAGACGCCGGCTTCTTGCTCCTGCACGTCACGCAGCTCCACCCGCTGCAGCCAACTGCTGCGCCACAGGCTTTTGCATTGGTTCACCGTCACCCGGATAAGCCAGTATTTCAGCTGGTCGCCACCCAGGTTTTCCGGCGCCTTGGTATACAGCTTGAGAAAAACTGTTTGGGTTACGTCCTCGGCGTCGGCGTGGGAGTGCGTTTGCGCGAGGGCGATGCGGTACACCATGTCGCCGAACCCGTCTACCGCCGCCCTGTACTGCCGATTGTCCAAAACGCTCCTTGTTCGTTCACATACGCAGGCCTCCGCCGGGTGCTAGCTTCCCGGCCTTGGCCCTGAAAGGCCCTTCAAGCTTAAAACGCAACGCAACCGGAAATGTGCGCATTTCGCTGAAATTTTTTTTCGGAAGCGGCAATTCCAGCCAAAATGAACGGGCGGCTTGCGTTTGGCGGGCCCCCATAGCTGGCTGTGGTAGCATTTTCGGCTAGACACTGCGAAACTGCGCCCGCCGTTTTGGCCCAGGGCGTCCGAAAGGAACATCATGATCGAGGCGCTGAACATCCACGTGAAGGGAATCGTGCAGGGGGTGGGCTTTCGCCCCTTTGTGTACCGAGTTGCCAAGAAGCACCTGGTGAACGGGTGGGTACTGAACGCCATCGACGGGGTGCACGTTCATGCGGAGGCAGAAAGCAACCTATTGGACGCCTTCGTGATTGCCCTTTCGGAAGAGGCGCCGGCAGCAGCTGCGGTGAAGGAAATCGACCTGGCCGAAGTGCCGGTGGAAGGCTTCACCGAGTTTGAGATTCGCTTCTCTGATGACGAAGGCGTCGCAGCCACCACGCTCGTGTCCCCCGACCTGGCCACCTGCGACGACTGCCGCCGCGAGCTGCTCGACCCCGAAAACCGCCGCTTCCGCTACCCCTTCATCAACTGCACCAACTGCGGCCCCCGCTTCACCATCATCGAGCAGCTGCCCTACGACCGCGGCAACACCTCAATGGGGCAGTTCCAGATGGACGCCCCCTGCGCCCACGAGTACGCCGACCCCGCCGACCGCCGCTTTCATGCCCAACCAGACGCCTGCTTCACCTGCGGGCCGCACCTGAACATGGCGTGGAAGGCCGATGGCGAAGTGGCCCCCGCGCTGGCGGGACTGCTGCAGCTGGCCCAAGGCGATGCAGCAGCGGACGATGGGACAGGCGCCGGAAGCGCGTCCGGCCGCAAGCCTACCGGCGGGAGCGACACCAGCTGCGCGGAAACAAGCGCTACGGCCGACATCGGCGATGGGGCAGCTGTGGCGCACGATGAAGCCCCGGGGGCCTGCACCCCCAGCGCGGCGCGGGCCCTGAACCAGTGGCAGCAGGAGAGCGACCCCCTGGTGCGAGCGGGCCGCACGGCCCGGGCCGGAGAGGCCGAAGCAGCCGGGCTGCATCTGGTGTGGGGCAACAGCCGCGCCACCAGCGACGCCATCCTGGCCTACGCAGTGGACCTGCTGACGCAAGGGCGCATTCTGGCCGTTAAGGGGCTGGGGGGCTACCACCTGGTGTGCGACGGCAACAATCCGCAGGCCCTGGCCACGCTGCGGCAACGGAAGCGGCGCGATGGCAAAGCCTTCGCCGTGATGATGGAGTCGGCCGATGAGGCGCGGCGCCTGTGCCGCGTGTCCGAAATCGAACAAGAACAATTGATGGACCCAGCGCACCCCATCGTGCTGCTGCGGAAAAAGCCGAACGCCACCTTCGCCGAAGGACTGGCCGACCGCCTGTCCGAGTTGGGAGTGATGCTGCCCTACACCCCCGTGCAACTGCTGCTGATGCACGACTTCGCCGCAGCCGCGCGGGCCGGCGCCGGGCGCACGAAGGCATGCGGGGAAACCGCCGGCAACCCGCCGCTTTTGGTGATGACCTCGGGCAACCTGCACGACGAGCCCATTTGCATAAGCGATGGCGAAGCATGGCGGCAGCTGGCCGCCGTGGCCGACGCCTTCGTGGGCAACGACCGCCCCATTCTCACCCGCTTCGACGACTCGGTGCTGCGGGTGCTCACCCTGGGCGAGGCCGGCGAAGCGGTGCAAATGATTCGCCGCGCCCGCGGATTTGCCCCGCGCCCTCTGACGCTGGCGGAAGCAGTGGTGGCCAACGGGCCCGAAGAGCGCCTTCCGGAGGAGAACGCCGATAGCGGCGAGCCCGGCGGCGCCACGCCCGGCGGCGCAGGCACCCCCTCCCCCGGCGGCGGCGATTCGCAGCTTGGCCCCATCTTCGCCACCGGGCCGGAGCAGAAAAACACCTTCACTTTCCTGCGCGGGGCCGAAGCCTTCGTGTCGCAGCACATCGGCGACATGGAGAACGCCGAAACCTATGACAGCTGGCTGGCGGCGAAAGACCGCTTCGCCCGCTTGTTCCAACTGCAGCCGCAGCTGATTGCCTGCGACGCGCACCCGGAGTACCTCTCCTCGAAATGGGCCCACGAGCAGGCACTGCCGGTAGTGGAAGTGCAGCACCACCATGCCCACGTGGTGGCGGCCATGGCCGAAGCGGGGCTGGCGGAAGCGGTGTGCGGCATCGCCTTCGACGGCACTGGCTTTGGGGTCGATGGCGCCATCTGGGGCGGCGAGGTGCTGTTGGCCAACCTGAGCGATTTTGAGCGCTTCGCCAACTTCGCCTACGTGCCCATGCCCGGCGGGGCGGCGGCGGTAAAGCATCCGCTGCGCATGGCCTACGGGGTGCTTTGGGCCTTTGACCTGTTGGAACACCCGGCAGCCGCCCGCGTGCTGGATGCCCTGGAAGAGCAGGCGCGCATTTGCGACCAGATGATCGAGGCCGGTTTCAACACCCCTATGACGTCCTCGGCGGGGCGCCTGTTCGATGCCGCCAGCGCCATTTTGGGCGTGTGCCCGAAGCCGTCCTACGAAGGCCAGGGAGCCATCGAGCTGGAGGCGGCCATGGAGCTGGCGGGCGAAGACTTGCCCGATGCGCTTGCCCGCGATTACGCCCAAGGGGAAACGGGCCGCGAGGACGACCTGCTGGCGAAAGAGCGCTACGCCATCACCGTCGAGAAGAACGCCGCCACCGCCACCTCTACCGCACAGGACACCTCGGTGCTGCTGCTGGATGCGGCCGGCACTTTCAAGGCGCTGCTGGATGATTTGGAAGCGGGCGTGCCGGTACCCGTTATCAGCCGCCGCTTCCACGACGCCTTTGCCGGCGCTGTGCTCACCACGGCAGGGCTGGTACAGGCGCTGTACGGCATCAGCAAAGTGGTGCTCACCGGCGGCGTGTTCATGAACCGCTACCTGGTGGAACAATGCGCCGTTCAGTTGCAAGAAGCCGGCTTCACTGTGGTGCTGAACCAGGAGCTGCCCCCCAATGACGGCTGCATCTCACTAGGCCAAGCCATCATCGCCGCCCACTGCGCTTAAAAGCGCTGACAAAAGGACAGGCGCCATCACAGGTCGAATTCGTAGGGCAGAGATTCTATCTCTGCCTAAACGGACGGCCCGTACGGGGCTGCGGCATCAGGCCGAGATAGAATCTCGGCCCTACGAAGACGGGGCAAAAACCGGGGCCCCTCGCCACGCGCATGAGACATTAGGGTTGTCCCTTCGTCTCATGCGGTCCCTTCGTCTCATGCGATGCAGCCGTGCGAGGGAAGGGCGGGGGCGGTCCAACAAAGCGAGTTCCGCACGACGGAAAAGCGCCAGTGGCGCTTTTCCCAAAGCAGGACTGTCTGAGCGACTTGGGCTGCCCCCGCCCTTCCCCCTGCTCCAGAAACGCGAAGGCCGAGATAAAATCTCGGCCCTACGAATTTGTGTGAAGAACTGGCCCCTGCGCTCAGGGCTACTCCGATTGGCCCTCAGGCCAATCGGCGCTTTCCAGTTCTTCGCCGATGGTGCGCTCTATCATCACCTCGGCCAGGGTATCCTTCACCACCTCCGCCAGGCAGCGCAGCGTTACGCCGGAGTTGTCGGGCAGGTGCAGGTGCACGGCACGCCGGCCTCGGTCGGCCAGCGTAATGAGGTCGCCAGAAGCCTGGGCCCGGGCCAGCGCTCCCAAGCTGGGGGCCACCGACGGCAGCGGCACGTCCTTCAGCTCGTCGGCCGACAGTACCAAAAACACACCCTCGTTGCTGCCGCCCTTTTGCAGCTGCCCGGTGGAGTGCAAGTAGCGCGGCCCCACTTCTAGACTGCTCACCACGCTGAACGCCTCGGCCACATCGTGGCGAATGGCCTCCAGCGCCTCGCGACGCCCCTCGCCGCAATAGGGCAAAAACGCGTTCAGGGCAAAGTAGTCGCCCGGCTGAATGGAGCCGAACAGCGCCTTCAGCACGCCGCGCAAGTCGTCATAGCCCTTGAACTGCGGCGATACGTTGGCCTCCACCTGGCCCATCAGAATCTCGTCAGTGAAGTTTTCCACGAAATCCGGCTGCGGCTGCCCTTCGCGCAGAATGTTCAGCACCTCGGCTTTGGCGGCCGCCACGTCGGGCTGGTCGAAGGGGCACACCTGCATCAGGTAGCCGCACATGGCGATGGCATACTCCCACATTACAAAATGTTCGGCCAGCTCAAGTGCCGATTCCACCTTGTAGCTCTGACGCGGGATGGCCGGATCGATATAAGCCAGGCTCATCTCGAAGTTCTTGGATTCGTCCCATAGGTCGGCCCGTGTTTGGTACATGATCACCGAGCGGTCCTGCGGATCATCGGCCAAAAGCAGCGAATCCACCTCAATGTTGGGCAGGATGCCCTTGCCGTTCTTCCCCAGGCTTTCCGCCACCAGCTGCTCAATCCACAGGCCCAGCACGCGGCCCCGTTTCGGGGTGAGGAACGAGAACTTGTCGCGCCCCTTCTGGTAGTTGTCGAACAGGAAGGCTGCCAGGTTCACGGCCGGATTGTCGATGGCGTCTTCGCTGCACAGGCGCTCGGCCGTAGCGGCGTGCTGCATCAGCTCTTCCAAGTTGATGCCCACCAGCGCGGCCGGCAGCAGGCCAAACACCGAGAGCGCCGAGAAGCGGCCCCCCACCGACGGTTCGCCGGGCAGCACCTTCAGCCAGCCTTCCTCGTGGGCCTGACGCTCCAAATCGGAACCGGGGTCGGTGATGGCCACCAGGTGCCGGGGCGTTTCTTCCTTCCCCAGAGCCTCCTCGAAGGTAGGCCGCAGGGCCGCCAGCGCCATGCGCGGCTCGATGGTGCCGCCGCTTTTGGACGAGATGATCACCAGCGTGGTGGCGGGATTGCAGGTGGCGACAACCTCCCGCAGCCGCACCGGCGAATCGGAGTCAAGGGTTTTGAACGTAACACGGTTGCGGTCGGGCTTGTTGTACTTGGTAATGGTCATGGGGGCCTGGGTAGAGCCGCCCTGGCCGATCAGCACCACGGTGTTGATGCCGCTGTCCACCACCTCGTCGGCGAAGGCCTGAATCTCCTGCACTGGCAGCGGCGGGTTAGTTCCCAGGTCAACCCAGCCCATGAAATTCTCGGCGCAGCTTTGGGCTTCGCTGGAAAAGTCGTACAGGGAAGCGTCTTTCTGATGAATGCGGCTGGCAACGCGGTCCCGCACCAAAATTTTGGCCGAGGGATACAGCTTTTCCATGTCTCCGTTGATCATCTGGTGTTCTCCTCTTATACGAAAGAGGGGCTGCACGCCGCAGCCCCTAGTTGCCTTTCGGCTTTAAGGCCCTGGTGAGAGCCTTCCCCTGCGCCCGGCCTACAGGCCCAACGCCTTTTTCAACGTGGATACGCGGCGGCGGGAAACCGGGATTTTCTCCTCGACCCCTTGCAGCGACAGCAGCAGCGTGCCGCCGGCAACGGACTCGATTTCCTCCACCATGGACAGGTTTACCAGATAGCCGCGGTGCACGCGGAAGAACCCGTGGCCGTCCAGCCGCTTCTCCAGCTGGGCCAAGCTGACCGTGGAGAAGTAGCGATCGGCATCGGTTTGCAGGTAGGCGTAATCGTCGCGCGCCATCACGAAGCGAATCTTGTCGATGGCGATGAGGATCTTCTTGCCGCCCTTCTCCACCGGAATGCGCTCGGACTTCTGGGCCTGCACATGCAGCGCCACCTGCTCGCGCACGCGGGCGATGGTCTGGGCCAGGCGGTCGGTTTCCACCGGCTTCAGCAGATAATCCACGGCGCTCACCTTGAAGGCGTCCAGCGCATGCTCGCTGTACGCGGTCACGAACACCACAGCGGGCGGGAACTTCAAGTGGCGCATCGCATCGGCCAGCTGCAGGCCAGTGGCCTCGGGCATGTTGATGTCCAGGAACATGACATCGCAGGGATATTCCTTCAGCTTCTCGATGGCCTCGCGGACACTGGCCGCCTCGGCAACCACTTCAACTCCGCCAACCTCGTCAAGCAAGAACCGCAGTTCAGACCGAGCAGGCGCTTCATCGTCAACGATGATGGCTTTAAGCACAACAACCTCCCAAAATGCGCGTGGAACGTGAAATTCTATATATTATATAGCAGGATAACCGCTTGGCAAAAGTGGCCGCCGATAACCTTGTTTTTCCATAATTGCAGGTAAAGAGAGGGAACGGGCGGGCCGATGCCCCAAACGCGCCGGCACCGCGCACCCCTCGGGGGCCCGCGGCGCCGGTTGCGGTTTGCGAAAATGGCCAGTGGGCGCAGCGCGCGTTACAGCTGGCTCTGCTCCAGCTTCAGCAGCGCGGCGGCGTAAATCTTGAAGGCCAGCTGCAACTGCTCGTTGCTGATAGCCTCGTCGGGGCCGTGCATAGAGCCGGCCCATTCCGGGTACTCGATCCAGGGCATCTCGGGGCCGAAGCTGGCGCCGGAGGTGAACTCGCGGGCGTAGGTGCCGCCGCCGATGGTGAAGGGCTCGCGGCTCTCGCCGGTCACCTCGTTGTAGGCCGACAGCAGCGCCTGGATGGGGGCGGTGTCGGGCTTCACCAAAAACGGCACCATGAGCAGGGTATTCTCGAAGCTGGCGCCCATGGGATCGGTGATGGCGGTGATGGCTGCGGTGATTTCCTCGGGGGTGGTGGAAGTGGGCCAACGGCTGTCCAGCGTTTGGGTGAAGCGGCCGTCTTCCAGCTTGATGGTGCCGCCGTTCAGGGTGAGCGGGCCGAAGTACTCGTCGGCCGTGGCGATGCCTACGCCGCTGCCGTCGGGGAAGTCCACCACCTTCTGCACGAAGCGCAAAAATTCCTGCTCCTTCGGGGCGCCAATGCCGTTGGCCAGCACGTAGTCGGCCAGAATGCCGATGGCGCTTTGCCCCAGCTCGGGCGTGGAGGCGTGGGCACTTTTGCCCTTGGCGTCGATGCGGGTTTTGCCCTCTTCGTAGGTGACGGTGATGCCGGGAGCTTCGGGCAGGTTATCCACGATGCGGTTCACCACGCAGAAGGCCTGGCCCGCCACGGCGTTGGTGGCGCTGCCACCTTCGAACTGCAGGAATTCGCCGCCCTCAATGGGGGCGCTCACCACCGTGGCGTCGAAGCCGCCCTTCTCGCCGTAGCACACGGGGAACTCGGCGTCGGGGGTGAACAGGAAAGCGGGGTCGGCGTAGCGCTCGCGGTAATAGGGCACGTCGTTCATGCCGGTTTCCTCGTTGGTGCCGAACAGGAAGCGGATGGTGTAGGGCAGCTTCACCCCTTGGTCGGCCAGCAGCTTCATGGCGTGCAGGGCCACCACGCAGGGGCCCTTGTCGTCCAGCACGCCGCGGCCCACCAGGTAACCGTCTTTCAGGCTGACGTCGAAAGGCTGGAAGCTCCAACCGGGGCCGGCGGGCACCACGTCCATGTGGCCGATGAGGCCGATTTGGGTGTCGGTTTCGCCGGGCAAATCGGCAAAGCCCATGTAGCCGTCCACGTTGGTGGTTTCAAAGCCCATGCCAGAGGCGATTTTCAGCACCTCGTCCAGCGCCGCGGCGGGCCCGGGCCCAAAAGGCTTACCCGGCTCGGCGGCGGCGAGGTCTTCCACGCTCTCAATTTCCACCAGGCTGGCGATGTCGTCCACCACCGCAGACCAGTTGTTCTCGATGTAGCAATCCGCAGCCTGCATAAGTTCGCTGAATTCCATAATCTTCCTTCCTCGACGAAGGGAACAAGGGTAATGGAACCCATTATGGAGCGGCTGGAAAGGAGTCCCCTTCCCGCCGCTGCAACTGTTTCTACTTTGTAGCCGCCCGTGCGTCCCCGGCGCCGTTTTTGCTCCTCCGCACTCCCTTGCCCCTGAGGCGAGAGCGTAAGCCGAAATTTCATGCGAAATCGCACGTTTTTTCAGGAAATTTCGTTCGGAACATTTTCTCACTTTAGGGGTTTTGGGACTCCACCGCTCCTCTTCGCCTTTCAGAAGAAGATCATCAGCATGCCCAGCGCCAGACCCACCATGAAGGCGAAGGCGGGCAGTTTGCTGCGGTAGATCAGGTAGGCCTCGGGCATAATTTCGCCGAACACCACGTACAGCATGGCGCCACCGGCAAAACCCAGCGAGGAGCACAGCCCCTCCGGGCCGATGTCGCCCAGCCACAGCCCCAGCCAGGCGCCGAACAGGGTGGGCAGGCCGCACAATGCCGTAAGCAACACCGCGCGCACGCGCCCCATGCCGCCGCTGATCAGAGGCACCGACACCGCCATGCCCTCGGGGATGTTGTGCAGGCCAATGAGCACCGCCATGATCATGCCGCTGCCCAGCATCAGGCTGTCGGAAATGGCGAAGCTGGCGCCGATGGTCATGCCCTCGGGGATGTTGTGCAGAGCAATGGCGGCCGCCATCACGATGCCCGCCACCACCAGCGACGCCCGCGAGTCGTTGTGGCGCCGGTGCATGTTCAGATGGTCGGCGTGGATCAGCTCGTCGATGTCGTCGTGAGTGTCGGGATGGTCGTGCGCGGCAGTGTGGGAAACCTCGGCGCGGGTGCGATGGTCGATCAGGAAGTTCAGCCCGTACACCACGGCAATGCCCAGCGCCACGGCGCCGATTACCATGATTACGCCGTGGTCCATCACGGTGTCGGCCGCTTCCACTGCTTCGGCCAGCAGGTCGAAGCACACCATGGCGGTCATCACGCCGCCGGCAAACGCCAAAAGCAAGCTGATAGTGCGGTTAGAATCGCTTTTGAACAGGGCGCCCACCAGGCCGCCGATGCCGGTTCCCCCGGCGCCGGAAAGCAGGGTGACTATCGTGACGAACCAAAACGGATCGATTGTTTCCATGGGCCAAGTCCTTGTAGGTGAACGCTTCTTCGAAATTATGCTTTGAGCATTCGCTATTGTGCCACTGTTTTCTGCCGCCAAGGCCTGAACAGCGAAAAAACGTTAGCCGCGTTTAACACAATCGCCCTGCGGCTGGGTAGCGCTATACTATTCTCAGATTTGCAACGCGAGAGGACGCTCATGATCGTTACCACCACCCCCACCGTAGAGGGCCATCGCATCACCGGTTATTGCGGCGTTGTGTTCGGCGAGGTCATTACCGGCATTAATTTCCTGCGGGACATTGGCGCTGGCTTCCGCAATATTTTGGGAGGCCGCTCGGAAGGCTACGAAGAAGAGCTGCTGGTAGCGCGCACCCAAGCGCTTGACGAACTGCAGCAGCGGGCTTGCGCGCTGGGGGCCCAAGCCATTGTGGGGGTGGACATGGACTACGAGGTGCTCGGCCAGGGCAACATGCTCATGGTCACCGCTTCCGGCACCGCCGTTACCTTAGAGCCCTGCTAGCTCGGACGGTTCCCCGCATAAAAAGAGGCACTGGCAAGGTTCAAGTTCGCCAGTGCCTCTTCTGGAGCTTTGCCCACAGCGTCGGTTAGCCCTGATACGCCTCGACGGCTTTTACCAGAAATTCCGTGGCCCCTTCACCGCAGGCATCATCGTAATAGGCGGTGAAACGAGGATCGGCAAGGTAGCCGCGCACCAGGCCTAGATAGGCCTCCTTCTCATAACCGGACCCCCAGTGGATGGCAATCCAGCGCTCGTGCATGCGCGCCAGCTCATTCGATTCGGCAGACGCCGGGTCGCCCGTGGCCATAGCCAGTCGCAACTGCACCTTGATCGATTCCTCTAAAAGCTCTTTGGCGTCCCATTCGTCTTTCGTAAGCGCCATCATGCGCTGGTTCGCCTGCTCGATGGCCGCGTCGCCGTAGCGTTCGCGGGCCTCTTGCCCGTATTCCCGCTCGAACCCTTCCAGCCCCTCGCGCTTCAGTTGTTCGAACGCATCTTGTGGTTTCATACCCTGGATCCTTTCCAACGATTCAAGAGCCGCCAGCGTCCTTTTCGTGGCGGCCTCAACGGATTTCCCTTGCGCGCGCAGTGTGCGAAGATGGGCCACCAAGGCTGCATGAATGTCTGCCGCAGGGTTTTTCACCAGGTGACCGATGGTGGTAAGGGGAAGGCCGCAGCGGCGCATGGCCATAATTTGCGCCAGCCGACGCTCGTCCGCCTCACGGTACACGCGATACCCGGCAGCAGTCCTTTCCGGCATCAGAATGCCCAGCTCCTCGTAGTAGCGCAGCGTCCGCTCGCTCACTCCCGATGACTTGGCAACTTGGCCGATGGTTTTCGCTTTCATGCACACCTCGCTTGCTCAGCTCCGACGAGCGCAGTATGAACCCTCCCGTAACGCGAAGGTCAAGTCCCCTCCCCGGTTCCGGCCATGACGCGGAGATTCAGAACCGCAAAGCCTCCTTAATCCCCTGCGCTTCCTGAATGGCAGCGGCAAAGGCCAGCTGCTGCGCCTCGGAAGGGCGGCGGCGATCAAGACTGGAAAGCTGGCGGACCTGGTCGAATCGATAGCGGACGGTATTGGGATGCTGTCCAAGAATCTCGGCAGCGGCTTCGATGGATTGGCCAACGCGGTACCAGGTGCGCACGGTTTCTTCCAGGGCGCCGTTGTTTTCGGCATCGAATTCCTGAAGGGGCCGAAACACCCCCGCCGCGAAACTGCGCATCTCGGGGGCTTCCGCGAAGGGAAGCACCGCCCGCAGCACGCCCAAATGGCCAAAACAACAAAGCGTCTCCTGGCGCCGAGCCGCCACCTCAGCCGCTTCCAATGCTTGGTGCAGCGCAATGCCCAGCTCCCCTAGCGAATAATGGGGCTCGCTCAGGCCAATCTCCCGAAACTCTTGCTCGCAGGCCAGCTCTCCAAAAGCAAATTCGCCTAATTGCGCCGATGAGGGCAACTGCGCATTGTCGCCATCGGCGGTGACCACCGCCAGAAAGCCGCCATTGTAAGAAGTAGCCAGCGAATAGGGTAAGCCGAAGGGGCCCTGGCGCCACTGCCTCCTCAGCCACTCGAAGCTTTCCGAAGAAAGCGGCTCTTCGGCGCGGGCAAACAGCACCATACACTCTTCGCGAAACGAGGGACACAACTGCCGGGCGGTGGCCCGCGCTTTTTCGGAATCGTCCGCCGCCAGCCAAAGGGCATCGAGAGCGTGCTGGGAGAATTCCGCAGAGGCCAGCTCCCGCACCCGAGCGTTCACGTCTCCCACCAGCACATCGAAAAACGCCTCATCGGAGGTGACCAACATGAGGGGAAAATTGCGGGCATCAGCATAGCGCAACGCGGCATCGGAAAGGGGGAGGCGCAGCACGTTCTTTATGACTAGACCGCTCGTTCCCTTCCCTACCAGGTACTTTACCGCCTCCACGATTTGGTAAGGGTCGTCTTTGGCATACAAAAACGTGGACAACACCAGCTGGCGTTCGTAAAAGTTGTTGCGCCGGAACTTTTCCTTAAGCCCCGGCATAAGCTCGTAATCCAAGATCCCCACTTCCGAAATGGGGCGAGAGAGACCGCCGCTGCCAGCAATGATGCGAACTTGGTCTGAGTGCGTTGCAAGAAAATCCGAAACGGTATACAGCATGGGTTTCCTTTTGTCTTAGTTTCTAATTTCTTCTTATTGCATTGTATTCTATAACTAAGTCAGTGTCATTTTTCTGCATTTTTATAGCCTACGATGCTTTTTCCTCCTAATTGATTGGAGCTATTGCCAAAACATCAGCCTTGAACTTAGGGGCCGGTGTTTCTTACCATCTCCCCATTGAAGCCCCCCCCTCGAAAGGACTCTTATGGGACTAATTCGCATTATTTCCGCAGCGCAGGCAGCTCAGGTGTTCACCGTCTCCGATGCGCTGGAAGCGGTGGAGAACGCCTATCGCCAAAAGGCAAGCGGGGCAGGCCAAGCATGGCCCATGGTCTACGAGCAGTTCGAGCCCGGCGCGGCCGACATGGACATCCGATCCGCCAACCTGGGGGAAAGCGGGCTGTTCGGGCTTAAGCTCACCGCCTGGTTTTCGAAGAACCCCGACCGGGGCCTGCCAGATATCTACGGCACCGTCCTCATCTGCGACAACAATACTGGGCAACCGTTAGCCCTGCTCAACGCATCGGCCCTGACGGGGCTGCGCACCGGCGCTGCTGCCGCCCTGGGCATCAAAGCCCTCGCGTGCGAGGGAGCCAACCGCCTTCTGGTAGTAGGCGCTGGCCATATGTGCCCCTTCGCCATCGCCGCCACCCTCGCAGCCTGCCCTTCCTTCAACAAGATAGCAATTTGGGACCCCCGCAAGAAACAGGTTCCGGAAGCTCGCCTGGCCACCATTGGCAAAACGGTAAACGAGACATTGGACGCCGCCGGCATCGAGCGTACCTACCAACTGGTCGGCGCCGAAGACGGCCCATCGGCGGTAGCCCAGGCGCAGGCCATCATCACCGTCACACCCGCCACAACCCCCGTCGTCCAGAACGAATGGGTACAGCCGGGCACTCACATTTCCTGCGTGGGGGCCGATATGCCCGGCAAGCAAGAGCTCGCGAACGCCCTGATATCGAGGGCGCGGCTTTTCGTGGACGACCGCGACCAATCGGTGTCGTCTGGCGAACTGGAAATCCCCGTCAAAGAAGGAACCATCCAGCCGCAAGATATCGTAGCGGAGCTGGGAGAAGTGCTCGCGGGAACTACCGCCGGCCGCACGACCGACGACCAGATAACCGTGTTCGACACATCGGGCATCGCTCTGCAGGACCTCGCCTCCGCCCAAATCGCCTTCGAACGCGCCGTCGAACGCAGCCTGGGATCTTCCGTAGAACTGTAATTCACCAGAACAGAAAGGACCATCATGGAAATCAAAGACTTCGCCGTCGAGCAATGGATGAACGAGTGGGAAACGAAGTGCACCTACAACGTGGCCGAAACCTGCGTGTTTTCCGTGTCCCTTGACGAGCTGTTCGAAATCTGCGAAACCGATGCGACGGCTTTCATGGCTGAACAGGCGAAACGCCCTCTCACCTATGGCGACATCGAGGGAAATCCCGCCTTTCTGGAAGGAGTGGCCTCGCTGTACAAAACCATCGAGCCTCATCACATCATCCCCACCCATGGCGCTGCTGGCGCGAACATGCTCGCGCTGTCCACACTAACCGGCCCGGGCAAGCGGGTAGTTTCCATCATGCCCACCTATCAGCAGCTTTACTCAATCCCCGAAATGTGCGGCGCCGATGTGCGCATCCTGCATCTGGAAAAGGACGATGCCTACCATGTGAACATCAACCGCCTACGGGAGGTTTGCTCCGACGGGGCCGATGTTATCTGCATCAACAACCCCGACAACCCCACTGGTGCGCTGCTTTCGGAAGAAGAGCTGCGCGGCATAATCGAAGTGGCGAAAGAGCACGATGCCTGGCTGGTATGCGATGAGGTGTACCGCCTGCTCACTCAAGACGGAGCGTACCAACCCTCTGTGGCCGACCTGTATGACAAGGGCGTGGTCACCTCCTCCATGTCGAAAGTGTGGTCGCTCGCCGGCTTGCGCCTGGGTTGGTGCATTACTCGCGATCCGCAGCTTCGCCGCCAGCTACTCTCCCACCGCGACTACGACCTCATCTCCTGTGGCATACTCAACGAGGCCATCGCCGCGCTGGCCCTCTCCCATAAAGACAGGTTGCTCGAGCGCAGCCATCGCATTGTCACCCAAAATTTGCAATCGGTGATGGAGTGGGTGGACGCCGAACCCCGCCTGTCTATCGTGAGGCCCCAAGGGGGCACCACCGCTCTGGTTTACTACAACTTTCCCATAGACTCCTATGATTTTTGCACTCGGATGGTGCAGGAAGAGGGGGCGCTTGTAACTCCCGGCGGCTGCTTTGAGGAGCCCCGGTCGTTTAGGCTAGGTTACGCCTACTCCGACAACGTGAACGATTTGGAAGAAGGCCTCGCCGCCATTTCCCGCTTCCTGCGCAAACTGGAAGCTTCCGCTTAGCCCATACCGATGGGCCCCGTTTCGCGTTATAGGAGATGCGCCGAAACAGACGGGACAGCCCTGCTCCGTTTTCGGCAGAATCCAACAGCGGTGGCTCATAAGGCGAGGCCCGCTCCGAGGCTCGGGACGCCGAGGGCCGAGGCGAGGGACGAGAAGCAGGCCTCCCGGCCAAGGGGGACTTGGAACCTCGGCCGGGAGGCCTGCAGACTCGGAAAAACGGGGCGATTTGCCACCGCGGGGCCGTTTGGTGGCAAAAAGTCGGTTTGTTCCGAGTCGCTTCTTCGGGCGCCGTTTCGCCTATGCGGCGTTTGCCCAGTTCAGGGGTTCAGGGCGTTTTTCGGGCCCGTCCGGAACTCGAAGAAACGGGGCTTTTTGCCCGCCCGAGCTCGGAGAAACCGGGGATTTTGCCACATTTCCGCCGCCCCGTGACAAAACCCGCCCTTTTTCAGAGCACAGGGGACGCAGCACGCTCAAATTTTCAAAGCGAAGGGGTGCCCGCAGGACCAAACGCTCCAATCCCGCAAAGGCCCGCAGACGCGCTTTTTCGAAGCGCGGCGCTCCCGACAACGCAAGGCAAGCGAAGCTGCGCCTCGCCCCCTCAATGAGGCAACGGCAATCACGGCAGCGTCCATCCGAACGCAAGAGGCCGCAAGTGCGGAGCTTCCGAAGCACGGCGAAGCAGCAACGGGGCGCCCCAAGCCCAATGGCCGGGGCGCGTCGAAACGGCTTCGAGGGACGGCAGGGGGCGGTAGCGGGGCGCCCGAAACCCATCTGCTAGGACACGGCGAAGCCCGACAGCACAGGATGGGCGAAGCGGCGCCCTAGAACTTCGACCAGAACTTCTCTACAAGCTCGGTGCGATTGGCCACTCCTGTCTTTTTGAAAATGTGGTGGGTATGGGTTTTCACCGTGCCGATGGCCACCTGGAAATGCTGGGCGATGCGTTGGTTGTCCATGCCCTCCACCATCAGTACCAGCACCTCCTCTTCTCGCGAAGAAAGCCCGTAACGCTGGGCAAAGTATGGCGCCGTTTCCTGAATCTGCCGTTCGCGCACATCGGTGGCGGCAGGGGCATTGGCCCGCTTAAGCTCCAGGGCCCGCACCGCGCTTCGGGTAGCGTAACTCACCACGCACAGGCTCAGCACCATCTCCAGCACATTGCGACGATACAAAAACTCCGCCACGAACACGTTGTTGATGGAGGGCTCCGAAACGAACAGCATCACGATGGCGTCTTCCAGAAACACCAGCAGCACCAACACCATAAAAGCCGCAACCACTGGCACCTTGCGGCGGTAGCGAGCCTTTTCAACAGGGGAATTAGCACCCAGATACTTCAGCCAGAAGAAAGCGCTGGCTCCCAGCCAAAAAAACTGCCGTAAGCTGTACAGCAGCCATTTGCGCATAGTGTTATCGATACCTGGAATAAAGTAGACGAACAGCGACACCGCCACAAAGCCGACAATAGGGCCATAGATCCATTGCTTTCGCTTTTCGTTCGTGTAATCAAGAATCACCAGCCACAGAGGCTGGCACATGGCCGCCCCCAGCACGATGTGCGTGAAGGGATCTTCCATCGCTCCCCATTCCGCATCGAAAGGGAGGTTCTGGGTCAGAAATTCGTTATAGAGGATCCAGGCCTGCTCGACGCCGTAGGCAAGGGCGAAGAACGCCAGATACAACAGGCTCTTTTTTCGGGAAACCGCATACGCCGCAAATGAGATGAACGAAGAAGCCACGCAAACAGCCACGAGACAAATGGCTATGAGGTACGTTGCGGTGGCCAAGACTACCTCCATGTCCGCTGCTTACACGATTCCACGAACCCAGCGTTGCGCGCCCGCCCCCGCACGCGCCAGGAAGCAAAGTCACGGCCCAAACCTTAAGTTTAGGGGCCGAGTTTAGGCAAGAGGTTCCGCGGTTTATTTTGGTTGATATTTCCGGGCGGCGAAAAATCAACCTCGTTCTGTCTTCGCAATTTGCCAGCAGGGCCGTAGGGTGCGTGCCATCGGGGCGTCAGAGGGAACGGCGCCAAATCCTTACAGAGGAGGAAAGATGACCAACTCATTCAGGTACCCGGGCGAGTTTGAGCCGCAAACCGACGTGTTTGTGGAGTGGCTGCCTTACGGCGAACCCATCAAGGGCTTCGATGCCTTGAAGCCGGTGACCGAGGTGGTGTGCAACCTTATCGAGCACGGCGATGTGCAGGTGCACATAAACTGCTGCCCCATGGTGGAGGGCCTGCTGGAGAACTGCAAGGAAACGCTTACCGCCGCGGGCGTGGACATCGAGCAGATTGACTTCCTGGAGTATCCGGAGGACCCCAATTCCTTCTACTTCCGCGACAACGGCCCCAACATCATGGTGAACGATGCCGGCGAAACCCTGGTGGTGAATCCCAGCTGGAGCTTCTATGGCCGTTACGAAACCAACGAGGGACTGCGCGACCTGTCCCGCAAGATTGGCGTGCACGCGGCTGTGGGCCTGGGCTGCTACGACATTGTGAGCTCCGACATGGTGTCGGAAGGCGGCGACCGCGAATTTGACGGCGCGGGCGTGTTGATGTGCATCGAGGACACCGAAGTGCGCAAGCGCAACCCCGGCTTCACCCGCGAGGAAGTGGAGGCGGAGTTCAAGCGCATCTGGAACGTGGAGAAGGTTATCTGGCTGCCCCAGCCCCTCTACGATGACGATGACTTCCGCATGGCCCCACTGGATTACGAAGCCGACGGCACCCCCATCGTGGGCGCCAGCTTCGCCGCCCATACCGACGAGATGTGTCGCTTCGTTGCCCGCGACACCATTTTGCTGGCGGAAGTGACCGAAGAAGAGGCCGCCACCAGCCCCATCTCCGCCGAGAACAAGCGACGCCTGGATGCCGCCTACGAGGCGGTTTCCAAGGCCACCGATGTGAACGGCAATCCTTACAAAATTCTGCGCATCCCCGCCTCCGGGCACATCCAGTACATCCAGCGCCCCGGCGATGACCTGTACGACTACTACCATGAACTGGTGGGCGATGCCTTCATGGACGGCACTCCCTGGCCGGAAGACGAGCTGCACCTGTTCGGCGCCACCAGCTACTGCAACTTCTTGGTTTGCAACGGCGTGGTGCTGGGGCAGCGCTACTGGCAAGAGGGCATGGACGAGGCCATCCGCGAAAAGGACCAGCAGGCCGAAGCCGCACTGCAGGCCGCATTCCCCGACCGCAAAGTGGTGATGATCGACTCGCTGGCGCTGAACATGGCCGGCGGCGGCGTGCACTGCTGGACCAAGAACGCCTACGTGCCCAAGGCCAACTAGCTTTTTCCGTCGGGGCGGGCCGGCCGTCTCCACACACCAGCCACCGGCCCTTCCCCTTTTGCCGGCGCGGCACGCGGCACTTGCCTGTTTCAAACGCGGCACTCGCCTGCCTGCGGCTGCCGCACCCGCCGCTGCCGCCGCCTGGCCCAACCGTTCACCTGGGGCGCACCGCCCAGCCGCCTCTCTACCGAAAGGAAACCACCATGGGAAACCCCATCCTCGGCCGCGACTTCATCAACCTGCGCGACTTCACCCCCGAGCAATTCCGCTACCTGCTGGACTTGGCTCACGAACTGAAAGCGGAAAAGCGCGCCGGCGTTGACCAGCGGCGCTTCGTGAACAAAGATGTCATCGCCCAGTTCGAGTGGGGCTCCACCCGCACGCGCTGCGCCTTTGAAACCTCCTGCCACGACCTGGGCCTGGGCTTCACCTATCTGTCCAACTCCCATGTGGGCGTGCAGGAAACCGTGAAGGACACCATCCGTGTGTTCAACGAGATGTACGACGCCATCGTGTGGCGCAGTCAGGGCCCCGAAAAATTCATGTACCAGATTGCCGAGTACGCCGACATCCCCGTGATCAACGCCCTGACCACCGAAGATCACCCCACCCAAATGCTTGCGGACGCCATGACCCTGGAAGAGCTGTGGGGCGGCCCCGGCTCCTGCAAGGGCAAGAAGCTGGCCTACACCGGCGCCTGCGCCATTTCGCCGCTGTGGTATGGCCGCATGTGCGCGCTGCTGGGCATGGATTGCTACGCCATCGGCCCCGACCTGTACGACCACAAGATGCTGCCCGAATACGTGGAAGAGCTGGAAGAGCTGTTCGCGAAGTGGGCCCCCAACAACAAGCTGGTCATCTCCGATGACGTGAACCTGCTGAAGGGCATGGACATCGTGACTACCGAAGAATGGGAGTACACCACTTCCTCCACCGGCGACGACCACGGCTACGACGCCTGGATGTCCTACGCGAAGGACCTCATCCCCTACCGCCTTACCAGCGAACTGATGGAAGTGGTGGACAACCCCGACTGCGTGGTGCTGCACATGCTGCCGTCGCTGCACAACGCCGATCACTCGTTGGGACAGCAGCTGCTGGCCCAAGCCCCCGATGAGGAATCCCGCAAGATCATCACCGAGGGCATGGAGATTTCCGACGAACTGTTCGAGAAGCATGCGGCCGAAATCTTCCGCGAAGCCGGCAACCGCCAGCACACCATCAAGGCGGTCCTCGCCGCCACCATGGGCATCTAGCCCCACCCAACAAACACTGGGGGGCGCTGCTGCGACAGACGCCGGCGCCTCCCGCCTTCTTGAAAGGATCCTTCCATGGACACCAAGAAAAACAACCTGCGCGCATGGCTCACCGTTTTAGGCTGCGGCATGCTCATCGCCGGTTCCGTCACGTTCTATACGGTGGTCATCGGCAACTTCTTTGTGCCGGCCTCCGAGGCGCTGGGCTCCGACTACTCCAGCATCTCCCTGTACTCCACCCTGGTGTACATCGGCATCGCCTGCGGCCTTCCCTTTGTGGGCAATTGGCTGCCGAAGATACCCCCCATCGGCATTGCCGGCTTCGCCGCGCTGCAATCCATCATTGTGGCGGCGCTGTCGTTCAGCACCGATGTTATGTGGTGGTGGATTGGCGGCTGGCTCATCGGTGTGGGGATGGCCTTCACCAGCATCGTGTTCATCTCCACCGTGCTCACCAATTGGTTCACCCAGAAAACCGGCCTGGCCATCGGCCTGGCTTGGGCGCTGGCCAGCGTAGCGTCGGCCATCATGAGTCCGGTCACCGTTTCCCTTATGGAGATGATGGACTGGCGCACCAGCCTGCTGATCTTCGCCATCGTGGGCGCAGTGCTGGCGGTGCCGGCGGCGCTGTTCCTGGTTTCCTACAGCCCGGAGCGCAAGGGCATGGTGCCCTACGGCTACGACCCCTCCGTGTCTGGCGAAGTGGTGATGGAATCCGGCGTGCCCGCCAAGCGCGCGGTGAAGTCGCTGGCCTTCGTGCTGGTGGCGCTGGCCCTGGCGTTGACGCAAATCGTGTCGGTCATCAACGCCTACTTCCCCATGTACGCCGAGAGCGTTGGGTTCGCCCCCACCGTTGGCGCCTTCATGATTTCCGTGGCCCTCATTTTCGACATCGTGCTTAACCCCGTTATCGGCATGACCATCGACAAATTCGGCGCCATCAAGGCGTTCGTGGCGTGGTCGTGCATTGGCATCCTGTCCATGCTCATCCTCATGGTGAGCGCCGGCAACGAGATCATTGCCTACCTGGGCGCCGGCCTGGGCGACACCTTGTACGTGCTGCTGGGCGTGGGCATCGCGAGCGTTGCCTCCACCGTGTTCGGCACCAAGGACTACGGCAAAATCTTCGCCTACATCACCATCTTCGGCTTCGCGGCCGGGTCCGTGGGCGGCTTCATCATCGCCTCCCTGTACGAGGGCACCGGCTCGTTCGAGGCAGTGTTCATCTTCTGCATCGTAACCATCATCGTCATCATGGCGGCCGTCATTGGCGCCGGCCTCAGCGGGAAGAAGCTTCCCCATGTCACCCAAGAGGCCGATTTGGCCGTGGAGGAGGAACTGGCCGGCGCGCGGTAGTTTCCTGAACTCTCTTTAGGCCTCCGCCCCTCGCGGGCGTCCCTGCAGGGCAAAGGGACGCCCGCGCCCAAACAGTCTTGAGCTTTGGCGAAAGTGTGCGCGGAGCCCCCTCCCCTTCGCCTCGCAGCCGCCGCAGTTGAATCTTTTGCAACCGCCGCTCTTTGCTTCCACATTTATTCGCAGAGCAAACAATCTGTCTCTGCCTATGGGCACAACCCATAGGCAGCTGCAGCCTTAGGCCGAGATAGAATCTCGGCCCTACGGAACAACCCCAACTCATCCAATTCCCAGAGAAAGGAATTCCAATGGCTTACATGAAAGGAGACGGCCCCTCGGTGGTCATCGCCCTGGGCGGCAACGCGCTGGGCAACACGCCCCAGGAGCAGCTGGAGCTGGTGGCCAACACCGCCGTGCACATCGTGGACATGATCGCCGAGGGCATCAACGTGGTGGTT
>Ga0073908_1000420_pt1 | contig 70261 bp, 57 predicted proteins | sample MucameincwithD2O_FD_65484 | JGI IMG/M metagenome (GOLD analysis project Ga0073908, IMG submission 65484) | Mouse cecum microbial communities from Vienna, Austria - Mucus amended microcosms incubated with D2O | ecosystem: Host-associated > Mammals > Digestive system > Large intestine > Cecum... | reverse complement strand
AATCGAAAGGTGAGGAAAAGGCTGATGACGTGACAGCCAAGAGTGTGGAGAGCGTCCGTATCTGTTTTCAGGCGAATAGGGAACTGAAGATATCGAAGTCTGCCACCCGTGCTGGAGAAAGGCTGGATTTGGTGAGTTTGGATGATTATCTTAAGGGGAAGACTTCTACAGATGGCGGCTCCGGTTCGGAAGGAGGAGGCTCGGATTCGGATGGAGACCAAGGTGAGAATCCACTGGGATAACGGTAGCTATGAATTATTAATCAGATAATGGATAATCTTTATGAAGAAAACGTGGAATGTGATTTTGAAACTTATTATTGCCGTAGCGAGTGCTGTGGCAGGTGTGATTGGCAGACAGACAATGATATTTTAGTCCGATAGGATTTGATAAATAAAAAATGAGAAGAGCTGCTGGCAGGAAATCTGTCGGCAGCTCTTTTTTAGTAAGCATCCGGAGAGTGTGTGGACCGGACAAACTGCAGAATCAGGTAACTAACCACAGTTGCAACATTATAGGCTCAAAAAAACAATAGCGACTGCAACTATTAGGTTCATAGTGACAGTCGCTATTATTGTATAGAAAGGGGCAACACCTAGTTCTTCGAATGCTTACGTTTATGCGGGGTTAGCTGAATGTTTATGCTTAAAGTGCAGTTCTTGTAAGGAGGTAAATTGTTCTTTTGTCATAATGAAAAAGTATGTTCAGGCACGCCATTTTTTATTCTCCTTTTCGTCCTTAAATAAAACATTTTACTACACTTATCCAGCTTTTTCTGCCTAAAAAGTCTCTTGTATCTAAGTTTTTTATAAATTTGCACCCTTAAAATAGAGAAGATGGCTTTTGACGTACCAAGAAATATGCCAGTTAAGAGTATTTTCAATCGTAAATCGTAAAATTGTCAAATAGTAAATATCAAGATGGGTAAGAAGTTTGCCGAATATTCGAAACTTGACCTTTCCGAAGTGAATGGAAAAGTGTTGAAGAAATGGGACGAAAACCAGGTTTTCGTCAAGAGTATGACAGAACGTGAAGGTTGTCCTTCTTTCGTGTTTTTCGAAGGCCCCCCCTCGGCCAATGGTATGCCGGGCATTCACCACGTAATGGCTCGCTCCATTAAGGACATTTTCTGCCGTTACAAGACGATGAAGGGATTTCAGGTAAAGCGCAAAGCCGGATGGGATACTCACGGACTGCCTGTGGAACTGGGTGTGGAAAAGGCACTCGGTATAACCAAAGAGGATATTGGCAAGACTATTTCCGTGGCAGAATACAATGCTGCCTGCCGCAAGGACGTCATGAAGTTCACCAAAGAGTGGGAAGACCTGACCCACAAGATGGGCTACTGGGTGGACATGAATAACCCCTATATAACTTACGACAACCGCTATATCGAAACCTTGTGGTGGCTGCTGAAACAGCTCTACAAGAAAGGATTGCTTTATAAAGGATATACCATACAGCCGTATTCTCCCGCTGCCGGTACAGGACTCAGTTCGCACGAGCTGAACCAGCCCGGATGCTACCGTGACGTAAAAGATACAACCGTAGTGGGGCAGTTCAAGATAAAGAACCCAAAGCCGGAAATGGCAGAGTGGGGGACTCCTTACTTCCTGGCATGGACTACCACTCCGTGGACATTGCCCAGCAATACCGCGCTCTGTGTAGGGCCTAAGATTGACTATGTGGCCGTGCAGACCTACAACAGCTATAATGGCGAGAAGATAACCGTCGTTCTGGCAAAAGCATTGCTCTATGCGCACTTCAACAAAAAAGCGGAAGGCATTGCATTAGAGGATTATAAGCCGGGAGATAAGCTGATACCTTTCAAGGTTGTAGGTGAATACAAGGGACCGGACTTGGTAGGCATGGAGTACGAGCAACTAATCCCGTGGGTAAAGCCGATAGACGTAGCCGAAGACGGCAGTTGGACTGCCAGCAACAAAGGTTTCCGTGTAATCGCGGGTGATTATGTGACGACCGAAGACGGTACGGGTATCGTACACATAGCCCCGACCTTTGGTGCGGATGATGCCTTTGTGGCCCGCGCCGCAGGCATACCTTCTCTATTCATGATAAACAAGAAGGGTGAGACCCGTCCGATGGTGGATCTCACCGGTAAATTCTATCTGATGGATGAATTGGATGAGGATTTCGTAGAGGCATGTATCAACGTAGACTTGTATAAGGAGTATCAGGGCAAGTGGGTGAAGAATGCATACGACCCTCAATTCACCGTAGACGGTAAGTATAATGAGCAGGCTGCACAAGCTGCCGAATCATTGGATGTTGAGCTCTGCATGATGATGAAAGCTGCCCGTCAGGCATTTAAGATAGAAAAGCACGTACACAACTATCCGCACTGCTGGCGTACGGACAAACCCGTATTGTACTATCCGCTGGATAGCTGGTTCATCCGTAGCACCGCCTGTAAGGAACGTATGATGGAGTTGAACAAGACCATTAACTGGAAGCCGGAAAGCACCGGTACGGGACGTTTCGGCAAGTGGCTGGAAAACCTGAATGACTGGAACCTCAGCCGTTCACGCTATTGGGGTACTCCACTGCCCATCTGGCGTACAGAGGACAATAGCGAGGAAAAGTGTATCGAGTCTGTAGAAGAGCTCTACAACGAAATAGAGAAATCTGTGGCTGCCGGCCTGATGCAGTCTAACCCTTACAAGGAGAAGGGCTTCCAGCCGGGCGTATATACCGAAGAGAATTACGACAAGATAGACTTGCACCGTCCTTATGTGGACGATGTCATCCTTGTCTCTAAAGACGGCAAGCCGATGAAGCGCGAAACGGACCTGATTGACGTATGGTTTGATTCCGGTGCCATGCCTTATGCACAGATACATTATCCATTTGAGAATAAGGAATTGCTGGACAGCCATCAGGTATATCCAGCCGATTTCATAGCCGAAGGAGTGGACCAGACACGCGGCTGGTTCTTCACGTTGCACGCCATTGCCACGATGGTGTTCGACAGCATCTCCTATAAGGCCGTCATCTCCAACGGCCTGGTGCTCGACAAGAACGGCAACAAGATGTCCAAGCGTCTGGGCAATGCCGTAGACCCCTTCTCGACCATCGAGAAATATGGTTCTGACCCGTTGCGCTGGTACATGATTACCAACTCTTCTCCGTGGGACAACCTGAAGTTCGACGTAGATGGAGTGGAAGAGGTACGCCGCAAGTTCTTCGGAACGCTATACAACACTTACTCATTCTTTGCCCTCTACGCCAATGTGGACGAATTTGAATACAAGGAAGCCGATGTACCCATGACGGAACGTTCCGAAATAGACCGATGGATTCTCTCCGTACTGAATACGCTGGTAAAGAACGTAGATGCCTGCTACAATGAATACGAGCCCACGAAGGCAGGACGTCTGATTTCCGAATTCGTGAACGACAACCTTTCCAACTGGTACGTTCGTTTGAACCGCAAACGCTTCTGGGGTGGCGGCATGACGCAGGACAAGCTTTCCGCATTCCAGACGCTTTATACTTGTCTGGAAACCGTAGCCAAACTGATGGCGCCTATCGCCCCGTTTTATGCTGATATGCTGTATACAGATTTAGTTACTGCTACTGGACGTGACAATGTTGTTTCGGTACACCTTGCCAAGTTTCCCGAATATAAAGAGGAAATGATAGACAAGGGATTGGAAGCTCGTATGCGAATGGCACAAGACATCACTTCTATGGTATTGGCACTGCGCCGCAAGGTGAACATCAAAGTCCGCCAACCGCTTCAGTGCATCATGATACCGGTAGTGGATGAGGAACAGCGTGCACATATCGAGGCAGTGAAAGCGCTTGTCATGAACGAGGTGAACGTGAAAGAAATCAAGTTTGTGGACGGTGCTGCCGGCGTGCTGGTAAAGAAAGTAAAATGTGACTTCAAGAAGCTGGGACCGAAATTCGGTAAGCAGATGAAAGCCGTGGCTGCTGCTGTGGCAGAAATGTCCCAGAATGCCATTGCCGAGTTGGAGAAGAACGGCTCTTATACACTTAACTTGGATGGTGCAGAAGCTGTGATTGAAACGGCAGATGTGGAAATCTTCAGTGAGGATATTCCAGGATGGCTGGTTGCCAACGAGGGCAGACTGACCGTAGCTCTGGAAGTTACCGTCACCGAAGAACTGCGCCGTGAGGGTATTGCACGCGAGCTGGTAAACCGCATTCAGAATATCCGTAAGTCGAGCGGTTTTGAGATAACAGATAAAATAAAGATTACATTATCAAAAAATCCTCAAACAGATGATGCGGTAAATGAATATAATAACTATATTCGCAACCAAGTTTTAGGAACTTCACTGATACTGGCAAACAACGTAGAAAATGGTACGGAACTGAACTTCGACGATTTCTCGTTGTACGTGAGTGTAGTGAAAGAATAATTAAATACTAACCTGATTAATACGTAAAAGTTATGATAGAAAAGACAAGATACTCGGATGCTGAATTGGAAGAATTCCGCGCTATCATTATGGAAAAATTAGAGTTGGCACAACGTGACTATGATTTGTTGAAAGCCAGCCTGACAGGTGCAGATGGTAACAATACCGATGATACATCTCCTACATACAAAGTGCTGGAAGAAGGAGCAAGCACTTTGTCCAAGGAAGAAACCACACGTCTGGCTCAACGCCAGTTGAAGTTCATCCAAGGATTGCAGGCGGCTTTGGTGCGCATTGAGAACAAAACATATGGCATTTGTCGCGAAACTGGCAAGCTGATACCGGCAGAGCGTCTTCGTGCAGTGCCCCATGCCACTTTGAGCATCGAAGCTAAAAACAACGGCAAGAAATAAAAATGGATAAATTCTTTACGAAAGGCCGGATAGCCTGCCTTGTCATATTTTCGGTATTGGTTATAGACCAGATTATCAAGATCTGGATAAAGACCCACATGTACTGGCATGAGAGTATCCGGGTCACAGATTGGTTCTATATATACTTTACCGAGAATAGTGGTATGGCTTTCGGGATGGAAATATTTGCCAAACTATTCCTGACCTTATTTCGCATTGCTGCGGTCACAGTCATTGGCTGGTTTCTGCACAAGTTCGTGAAGCAAGGTATGAAGACCGGATTTATCATCTGTATGTCTTTAGTCTTGGCGGGAGCCTTGGGAAACATTGTCGACAGTGTGTTCTATGGTGTGTTGTTCAATGAAAGCACCCATTCGCAGATAGCCTCCTTCATGCCTGAAGGAGGGGGGTATGCCTCATGGTTCCATGGTAAGGTAGTGGATATGTTCTATTTTCCCATCATTGACACAAACTGGCCTATGTGGATGCCGTTTGTTGGTGGAGAACATTTCATTTTCTTCAGCCCGATATTCAATTTTGCGGATGCAGCAATCAGTTGCGGTACCATTGCTTTATTGTTGTTCTACAGCAAGGACTTCAATGATGCCTATCATGCTACCATAAAGAAATCATGGAAAGAATAAATCGAGTTCAATGGTGTAGCGTAGTCCTTCTGGCATTCAGTCTGACGGCTTGTAAGGTGAAAAGGCCTGAGACCGTTTTTCCGGATGCCAAGATGGAAAACGTGCTTTATGATTATCACATAGCCAAAGCTATGGGTGAAGAAGTGCCGTATAATGAAAGTTATAAGCGGGTGCTCTACATTGAATCGGTTTTTAAGAAATATGGTATCACTCAGGCTGATTTTGACTCTTCCATGGTCTGGTTTTCCCGTAATCCAGAAGTACTTACCAAAATTTATGAGAAAGTGAATGTACGGTTGAAAGCCGAAAGAGACGGTATCAACCACTTGATTGCCCTGCGTGACAACAAGCCGAAAGAATCACTTCCGGGAGACAGTATCGACGTGTGGATATGGCAGCATATCTATCAGTTGATGGGTATGCCCATGGACAACAAAATAACGTTTACGTTGCCTTCAGACACCAATTTCCACGACCGTGACACGTTGCGCTGGAGCGTACGCTTCCGTTTCCACAACGGTGCACCGGACAGCATACATGCTCCGTTGATGGCAATGCAGATTCTTTACGAAAAGAATGACAGTGTCATCAGTACCATTAGGAAAGTACAGAACACAGGGACTGAAACGCTCACCTTATTTGCCGATACCTTAGGAGAAATCAAGGAGATACGCGGATTCATTTACTATCCGCAGCAGGAGGCTCCACAACCTTTGTTGGCAGACCGTATCTCACTGATGCGCTATCACGCTACGGACAGCTTGGCGATTGCCCCCAATGACAGCCTTCATCAAGCGATAGACTCCCTTCGCAAAAACAGTATCGAAGAACCTGAGAAGTTGAAACCTCTGGAAATTCAGGAGCAGAGAAATGCCACGACTCCCAGAGCCATACGCCCCCGTCCGCAAGCATGAAACGTTACGCTTCTCATTTTCTATTTCTTCCTGGGCATGGTTGTCTGAAACAATATGTGGTGGAGATGGATGAAGGACAGGGTGCATCGCGTGTCTTCCCATTGACAGAAGAGGTGGAGAATACGGAATGGCTACCGGGAGTTATAGTCTTGCTTCCTTTTGAAGAAGCTCATTTGGGGCAGGAAACCGTTGGTCTGTCTTTCGACAAGTGTCACAATATATTGACGGCAGTTCCTCCGGGTATCGAGGAGGAACTGCCTTATTTGGTTCCTTGGTTATTTTCCCCTTTCGATTTTACTACAATGCAGCCTGGCGCCGGAACTCAGCGCAAACTACTGCAGTAGCAATAGCTACGTTCAACGACTCCGCCGACTCACGGCTGGCGGGATAATTCGGAATATATAATTTGCGGTTAATGAGTGATTTAACTTCTTTTCCTATGCCATTTCCCTCGTTGCCCATCACAATTAATCCGTTTTTTGAAAGAGATTGTCCATACATGTTTTCCCCGTCCAGAAAAGTACCATAAACGGGAATGTCCTTCAATGAACGAATCAACTCGGGCAGGGGAGTGTAGTGCAGCCTGACACGTGCGATGCCTCCCATTGTGGCCTGCACAGTTTTGGGATTATAAATATCCACTGTGTTGGGTGAACAGAATATATGCTCTATCCCAAACCAATCGGCAAGGCGGATAATCGTTCCCAGATTGCCGGGATCTTGCACATCATCCAGAGCTAGACAAAGGGAGCGGCTGATGACAGAAACATCCGTCTCTTCATCCGGCTGTCGAAACACAGCCAGCACTTGTTGGGGCGTTTTCAGTAGGCTGGCACGCGAAAGTTCCTCTTCAGACACTTCCGTGACATCCGTTACAGAAAGAGGTTGGTTCCGGGAAAGCCATTCCGAGGTTGCCAGCAGGAACTGGCAAGAGAAATGTCCCAACAAATCCCCTACGAGTTTAGGTCCTTCTGCCAGAAATACCTTGTCTGCTTTCCGGTTCTTTTTTTGCTCCAACGAACGGATATATTTGATGCGGTTTTTACTTAATGTCATAGGATACACATGTTATCATTTGACAAAAATACGTGATTATTTCAATATAATCAAAAACTCTGCACTCTTCCGGTGTTTTTTATTTCGAGAACAAAAAAATACAAGTATATTTGTAGTTGTTTATGCGCAATTAATGACTCGGTATGGATAAAAGTTTCCGCTACGCGATACTTGCTACTATTGCACTTTTGTTGGCTTCCTGTTCTTCTACCAAATATGTGCCGGACGGCTCGTATTTGCTGGATGAAGTGCGCATACATACCGACAATAAGGAAGTAAAACCATCCAATCTCTCCATGTACATCCGGCAGAATCCCAATGCGAAGTGGTTCAGTCTGATAAAGACTCAGTTGTATGTTTACAACTGGTCCGGGCAGGACTCTACACGCTGGATAAACCGTATATTGAGGAAATTAGGAGATGCTCCGGTCATATACAGTGAGGAGGAAACCAACCGGACTAGGGAAGAAATCACTAAGGCTGTGCAGAATATGGGCTATATGGGCGCTCTGGTGGAACCGGTACGCCAAGTCCAGAAGAAAAAGATGAAGTTGGTCTATAAGGTGACAACCGGTAAACCCTATAAAGTACGTACCTTGAGATATGATATCCGAGACAGTAAAATAAAGGAATACATACAGCAGGATTCCGCAGTGACCCTATTATCCGAAGGCATGTATTTTGATGTCAATGTACTGGATGCAGAACGCCAGCGCATCACGAACAAACTGCTTCAGAATGGATATTACAAGTTCAACAAGGAGTATATATCCTATACCGCGGATACCGTCCGTAATTCTTATCTGGTAGATTTGACGCTGCACTTGGCTCCATATAGGCAGCACAACGAGGACACACCGCAGAATCATCAGCAATATACTATCAATAAAGTGAGTTTTATTACCGACTATAATGTGTTGCAGGCATCCCCCTGGAACAGCATCGAGGTGAATGATTCGTTGCATTACAAAGGCTTCCCTATCTACTACAAAGACAAACTTTATCTGCGTCCCAAAGTGCTGATTAACAACCTGCACATCACTCCGGGAACTCTCTACAACGAACAGAACGTACAGCGTACCTACTCCAACTACGGACGCCTGCAAGCACTGAAATATACCAATATCCGTTTTTTCGAAGCGCAGCAGAGTGACAGTGCAAAACTCAACGCCTATGTGATGCTGACCAGAGGCAAACATCAGTCCGTATCCTTTGAAGTGGAAGGCACAAACTCTGCCGGCGACTTGGGAGCTGCCGCTTCGGTGGCTTTTCAGCACCGCAATATGTTCAAAGGTTCCGAAACACTCATGTTCAAGCTACGTGGGGCATACGAGGCTGTGTCCGGTTTGCAGAGTTCCTTGAATCAAGACTATATAGAATTAGGTGCGGAAGCAACCATCAACTTCCCACGGTTCATGTTTCCCTTTGTATCCAGCGATTTCAAGCGGAGAATAAGGGCTACTACAGAATTCGGATTGCAATATAACTACCAGATGAGACCGGAATTCACGCGCATTGTAGCATCTGCCGGATGGAGCTACAAATGGGGAGTACAACAACAACGTTCGCAGCACCGCATTGATTTGTTGGACATCAATTATCTGTATATGCCCAGCATAGATCAGACATTTAAAGAGGATTATTTGGAGAAAGACGAGAACTACATCCTCAAATATAATTATGAAGACCGTTTTATTGTCCGCACTGGTTATAGCTATATCTACAACAGTGCCGGAAGGGCATTTATGAATAATTCCAGTATCGGTAATTCCTATACCATCCGTCTCAATTTTGAATCGGCGGGTAGCTTGTTGTATGCTGTGGCAAAGCTCGGAGGAATGAAAAAGAATGCATCGGGAGAATACACCTTGTTGAACATTCCTTTTGCCCAATACCTGAAAGGCGATTTTGACTTTGCCAAGAATCTGGTCATTGACAACCGCAATTCATTGGCATTTCATTTTGGTGCCGGTATTGCCATTCCATACGGCAATGCAACAATGCTTCCATTTGAGAAGCGCTACTTCTCCGGCGGCGCCAACAGTGTGCGCGGATGGTCTGTACGTGATTTGGGGCCCGGTTCTTTCCCCGGCGATAATAACTTCATGAACCAGTCGGGAGATATCAAGCTGGATGCCAGCATTGAATACCGCACACGGTTGTTCTGGAAATTCAGAGGAGCCCTCTTTGTAGATGCCGGAAATATTTGGACAATAAGGGACTATAAAGACCAGCCGGGAGGTCAATTTAAATTTGGCAAGTTCTATAAGCAGATTGCCGTGGCATATGGTTTAGGATTGCGTCTTGACTTGGATTTCTTTGTATTGCGTTTCGACGGAGGTATGAAGGCCATCAATCCGACCTATGAGAAGAAAAAAGACCGTTATCCCATTATTCATCCTAAATTCAGCCGTGATTTTGCTTTCCACTTTGCTGTAGGATATCCATTCTAAATATAAATGACAATGGATAATTAATAATGGGTATAAATATACGCAGTTAACTACCCATTATTAATTATCCATCGTCATTTATCCATTACTTAAAGGCGTAATAGTTGTCAATCATTGTAGCCTGACGTGCTGCTGCTACACCTTGAGCATCCAGCGTCACAGTCATTTCCTCACCGTTCGGAAGGGTCATTTGTGCAGTGCCGTCATTGTTCATCTGCAGCAACTCTGTGCTGACACCATCGGCAACAACATTCCAAGTATTCAACTCTTTGTTGTAAATGAGTTCCATAGAAGCTGTTTCACCTTCCTTGGTGATAGAATAGCCGTTTTCAAGTGTTTCTACCAGATAGTCACCGTTTTCGCCTTTCACTTTCTTTACATCACCAATGCTGGCCATAGGATTTGAACCACTCCAGAATTCGATGGAGTTGATGACCAATGCATCGGCCAGATAGCAAACGCCATATACCGGAATAATATTGAATGCCAGATAAACCAGTTCGTTTACAAACTTGGTACCAATACCTTGATTCCAGCTGACCAGTTTACTGTGCAGTCCAAAAGAACCGATACAAGAACTGAAAAGAAACGAGCCGCAAATCATTACGGTCGCAACCATCTTTAAATTGAACTTTTTCATAATCACTCTTTTTATTTTACTGTGTTTAATTAGCTTTATAGCTCATCGAGTTATTTTAAGCATCCGCAAATATAGGATTTTTTATGAAAATACATACTATTTGAGCTTAAAATCTGTTTTCAGTAAAACGGAAGTGTCTATTTACGAGCCTTTTGGAAAGAGCTTTTCCTATTCAGCGGTCAAAGGCAAACTTGCCCGGACTTATGATATACATCACACGGCACACTACCAGATACATGAAAGCCAACTCTTTCGTGGCAAACGGGTCATTGCCATGGATTACTAAAAAGTCAATAGCCATTGTAAACACTAAACCGGATTTAGATTTAATATCAATGAAGTTTTTTGGAGATATAAAGAGATGGTTTGACAATCAGGAACTTTTGTTCTATCTGATAGATATGTTTCAAGAACAACATGTCACTTCAGCTCTGACATACACTTCAGGTCATGAAAAAAATATTTTGATGACAACCGGCATCTCTTCCCGAACGGCCACAATGAAAACCGCACACTGGATGGTATCGGTATGCGCAAGGATGACTTCAAGATGCCGAAGGAGAAAGGTCAGGGAAAAAGAGCAAGCTGTTACTATTTTGTCCTGATTCTTGACATAAAATTCTGAATCACCGGATACATCTCCTCTATCGTACTCAGCTCCATGCAAGCCGCTTCCAACGGGCACCAGCCAGTCTTGTCACGGTTAATGATATGAGGAACCTCTTGGGCAAAACTCGTTTCAATTCCTGCCTCACATAGCAATGCCAGCGCAGGAGTACTAATTATATCCGCATAGACCGTTTTAAACCCTCCCAATACCATCAAAGCTGCGGCACCTTTTCCTATAACCTTATCGGCAATGGCAGCCCCCTTCATAAATGCAGAATCTGCCTGATACAAATCATACAAATCTGCCACTCCACGTTGGGTGCAAGTACGAATTTCCTCTCGGTTTTTCATAACACAAGAGTATCCGCCCTTGTGCAGTATGTCAATGATGCTCTCCATTTTATAAAGTCTCTTGTTTCAACTGTTCTACAAATTTGTCAATACGATGCAATTCTTTGGGAATATCAATCGTTTGTGGGCAATGCGGAGAACACTGGTTGCACCCGCTACAATGGTCGGCCTGCCTCAGTTTGGGTACACTTCTGTCATATCCTATGAGAAAAGCACGGCGTGCTTTCCGATAATTCTCATCCTGACAGCTTTCCGGCACATTTCCTTCATTGACACATTTATTATAATGTATCAAGATGGCAGGAATGTCAATCCCATACGGGCAAGGCATGCAGTACTTGCAGTTGTTGCAAGGTATGGTGGGGTACTCCATCATCAAATCGGCCGTAGCATACAGATACTGAATTTCCTCGTCTGTGAGTGGTACTAATGGAGAGTAAGTACGGATGTTGTCCTGCAAGTGTTCCATATAAGTCATGCCGCTCAGCACTGTCAGTACATCTTGAGGAGAACCGGCATAGCGGAATGCCCAAGAAGCCACACTGCGTTCGGGCTCGCGCTGCTTCAGCCGTGCCACAATATGGTCAGGGACGTTGGAGAGCCGTCCACCCAGCAGAGGTTCCATAATGACAGCAGGGATATTACGCTTTGCCAGCTCATCATACAGATATTCTGCTTTGAAGTTGCTGCCCGAAGCATGTTTCCAGTCTACATAATTCAATTGTATTTGTACAAAGTCCCAATGTACTTCACCACGGTCATGCATCTGCAAGGCATAGTCATAGACTTCGATATCACCGTGGAACGACCATCCCAAGTGACGGATGCGTCCTGCTTCACGCTCCTTTACAAGAAAATCAATCATACCGTTGTCTATATAGCGCTTGTGGAATTGCTTCATGCCACCGCCACCAATCATGTGTAGCAGATAGTAGTCTATATAGTCTACTTGCATATCCTCGAACGACTTACGGTACATGGCGATAGACCCCTCACGAGTCCAAGTATCAGGATGAAAATTGGATAGTTTAGTAGCAAGATAGAACGATTCGCGCGGGTGGCGCTTCAGAGCTATTCCCGTAGACTTCTCACTCCATCCTTGTACATACATCGGAGACGTATCGAAATAATTCACACCATGTGCAATGGCATAATCCACCAGTTCGTTTACGGCATCCTGGTCTATCATTTCCCCTTTTCCATCCGGAGCAGGAATGGTAGGCCAGCGCATACAGCCATATCCTAAAATAGAAACTTTGTCACTTCCTAAACCGGGAAAACTACGATAGGTTATCTTATCCGTCGGAACCGGTCTCAAGATATTGTTACTTGTATCACTTCCTTCTTTAGAACTGCAACCATACAAGGCGGTGGCAGATGTTGTAGCCGTGATACCTACAATCTTCAAAAAATCACGGCGACTCATGTTTTTATGACGTTCTTCCATATTCACCAATATTACAGATGTTTATACAATCCTGTGTCTTTCATGCCCTTCCACATAGATGGCACTGAAGGGACGGGCAGGGCAAAGATTTTCGCACGCACCACAGCCGATGCAGCGCTCTACATTGACAACCGGGATTTTCGGAGAATTCTCATCTTCCGGACTGCTCGGTACCATTTGTATGGCAGCTACCGGACAATGGCGGGCACAATTGCCACATTCCATCCCGTCGGTCAATGGTATACAGTTCTTTTTCGCCCACACAGCATGTCCTATCTGAATGGAAGATTTATCAGCTTTGGTTATTGGACGAATGGCACCTGCGGGACACACTTCGGAACACTTTGTACACTCCGGTCTGCAATAGCCGCGCTCGTAGGCCATTTCCGGCTGCATTAGTTTCATCAAGTCTGCAGATGGCCGAAGCACTTGATTGGGACAAACCGATACACAGAGTTGGCAAGCTGTACAATGTTGTGTCAAATGGCGTATGCCCAATGAACCTGGAGGGAGGATAGGAGTGCTACGCTCCGGAATTTTCTTATCTTCAATGGTTGCCAATCCACCGTCCCCTTTCTTTTTTTGTGCTTTCAAAACAGAGTTGACCGCTACCAGAGCAGTGACTGTAAAGAAACGACGACGAGTCTCGTTCATTTGTTTCGGAACTTTCTTCGGAGTCGTATAGGAGATAGCTCCATGGCTGCACTTGTCTATACAGTTCATGCAAGTTACGCAACGGCTGGCATCAACCTTATGCTCCTTAATATCAATACAAGCCGCTTTGCAATTACGGGCACACAAACTGCATTCATTGCATTTATCCGGCTCTATCATAATACGGAAAAAAGAATAACGTGAAAGGAAACCTAGCACAGTTCCTACAGGACAAATCGTATTGCAGTAAGTACGTCCGTTTCGTCCTGCCAAAACGGCAAGCACTACGAAAGTGGCAACAGCAATAATAAAGGTAGACCAGCTTTTCAACCACACATCTGTTTCATAAAAGGCATAACTGCCGGCACGTTCTGCAAAATAGGCGAGCAGGTTGTTGCTCCATTGCCACAACGGCTGGAAAAAATTGTTGGCTATGCGCCCATATGAACTGTAAGGTGCCAGCAAAGCCGCCAAAGAACTGAATCCGGCAACCAAGGCAATAATGAATATTCCCAGCATTCCATAACGTAACCATGATATTGCCGGAGAATAGGAGTAGGGGAGTTTTTTACGTTTCTTAAACTTCCTGCCTATCCAAGCCATTACATCTTGAAGTACCCCCAACGGGCAGATAACGGAACAATAGACACGCCCACATATCAATGTAAGAATTACAAGAAATAATACTACTCCTACGTTCAACGCCAATACTGCCGGTAAGAACTGGATTTTGGCTAGCCATCCGAACCATCCGTGCAGCATTCCCGTGAAATCAAGGAACAACAAGGTAATGAGTGCAAAACAAAGCGTTGCAAAGGCCAGTCTGATTTTACGTAACATGATAGTTTTGTATAAGTGTTTTAATTATATGGACAGCGGATATCTTCATTACGCATTTCATGCAATTTGTATATGGCCACTTCTTTCATGTACAGCCTCTATCAACGCCTTGTTTGCCTGCGATTCTTTGATATTAGGATGCGCCAGGAGAACCACTATCTGCTTTGAATCTTTTCCCATATTGTGTTTCTTTTAGTCTTAGAAATATAAATGAGTACGCAAATATAAAGAAATATGGATACATAACAAAAAAAGGAACAACTAATGTTGTTCCTTTTTTGTTATGTACACCCTCAGGGATTCGAACCCTGGACCCACTGATTAAGAGTCAGTTGCTCTACCAACTGAGCTAAGAGTGCATTTCTTATTTGCGGGTGCAAAAGTAATCCTTTTATTTTATTCATGCAAATAAATTGAAGTGTTTTTTGCTATGAAATGAGATTTTTTATTCAAACTCATATAAATCAGAAGGAGTTGTACGCTTCAAAGCGCATAACTGCACATCCTTTCCTACGATAATTCCTTTTTCCCTTAACTTCCATTCCACTGTCTTATAGGCCAATTCTGGATGGTTATTGTCCTTGCTCAAATGGCAAAGCCAAATATACTGTAAACGCTCTGTCATATTTTCCGAAAGGAATTCGGCAGTAGCAATATTGCTCATGTGTCCGGTACGGCTGGTAATACGTTCTTTCAGGTATTGGGGATAGGTACCCATACGTAACATCTCCTCATCGTAGTTGGCTTCCAATATCAGATAATTGGCCTTTTTGATATATTCTGCAGCTGTAGGAGTGATTTCACCAAGATCTGTAAGAAAAGCAAAGACCTTTCCGTCTATCTCAATACAATAGCCCACATTGTCCGTGCCGTCATGAGGTACTTCGAAAGATTCGATATGAAAGTCTTCCAACTGCATGGGTTGCTGCTTTTCCAGATAACGGACAGACGAATATAACTTTTCCGTCATGCAATAGCTCCGGTTGATACCCTTATGAATCTGGGCAGTTGTATAAATAGGAATATTCTGCTTTTCACCCAGTCCGCCTACCGCTTTAATATGATCTGCATGGTCGTGCGTAACAAATACCGCACGTATCATTTCCATGCTGATACCTGCTTCCTTGAGTCCTTTTTTTATCGTCCGTACTGCAATGCCGGCGTCGATGAGTATTCCATATTTTTCTGTACCTATATAATAGCAGTTGCCACTGCTTCCACTGGCAAGGCTTATAAATTTTACTTTCATCCTAATCTCCTTAATTACAAAAAAACCGTCACTTTTAAAAAAAGTGACGGCAAATATACAAAAAGTATGCAATACATGCCCCTTATGCCTTCTTCTTTTTGTCGATGAATTCGGTCGTTTTGGCAAAAACGAATAATGCAATTGCTGCAACCAATCCTATAGCAGCGAAATAATACCAAATATAATGTGCATTGACACTGGCTGCTTCCCACGCTTCGCGGGTTTCAAACAAGCTTGGGTCAGGACAATATTTTGTCAGAAGTACCCCCGCAATACCAAACCCCAAAATAGAAGAGAGGAATGAATGAAGATGACTGAAACCAAGGTACATGCCTTCTTCGCCCTTGGGGGCTTGCAAAGAGAAGTATTCCAGATAACGTGGTGAAATGAAACATTCAGCCAAAGCCTGTACTACAATGCCAAGCACCATCATTAAAGTAATATTACTCATGCCGGCAATAATGTCATTACCCAACAAATTACCGCATGCCATCAGCAATGCCGATACCGGAATAAGAAACATGCCTATATTCATGGAAGTAATTGCGGTGCGTTTTGCCATCCATCGAGTAATAAAGCTTACGCAGCAAACCACTACAAACGGGTTTACATTGGCTATCCACCCCGGTTTGGCCGTTTCACCCGCCATACGGATGACATATTTGGGCATAGTTGCATAGAGTTGTTGCTGCACCATCCAAAAACCGGTTACGATGAGAATAAGAATCAGCAAACGCCAATTAGTGATAATACGCAGAAAGCCTTGTCCAATTTCACGCATGCTTTTTCCTTCACCTGCTGTATGTGCCGATTTATACAATAAGATGACAGCCGATAATGCTAACAACGTCATGACAGCCGAGAAGTAATTGATATAAATATAAGCTTGCTCACCGATAACATTCCGTAGAGGATCGACCACCGTTTTCCCAGTAAATGCGCCTATATTCACCATCATATAGAAGATGGAATAACCGCGTGCACGGGTAGCCTCTGTTGTTTCCTTAGCCACCGATCCCGATATAATAGACTTGATGAACGAACCTCCCACCATGATAACAAACAATATAGGGACAATCATCCAGCGGTCATTACTGTCTGGCAATCCGGAAAAACGGGTTATCTCACCATACTTCACCAGACCGGCAGCTTCCAGCAGGGTAGGAAGCAGTCCCAAGCCCAAATATCCGATGGATAGTAATGAGAAAGCAATAATCATTGACTTTCGGAAACCTATCTTATCGGCATATGCGCCCGTAAAGATAGGCAACAGATAGAGTCCTCCCGAAAACAAGCCGGAAATCATGCTTGACTCAAAATCATTGAAACCTAAAATGTTGGAAAGATAAATGGTAAGAATAATAAATACGGCATAATATGCCATGCGTTCGAACAGTTCTACTGTACTACTTACCCAAAAGGCTCTGTTGAAACCTTTGGAAGTGGGTTGGGGTGATGTCATCATCCTTTGTAACGATTAAAATTTATGCATTAAATGAAAAAATAAGTGCAAAAATAGAAAATTAATATCGTGTTTGCAAAATATTAATTTCTTGCAAACACGATATTAATAAGCTGCAGACAAAGTATTAACTTCCTATTTATCGCTATTTATCTTTTCATTTATATGGAATACTCCGTATCTTTGGACAATTTTATAAAAACGACCATTCATGAAAGATAAAATTGAATTCATAGCTTTTGATGCTGATGATACACTGTGGGAAAGCGAACTTTATATTCAGGAGTTCGAACACAAATTCTGTAACCTTTTAAGGCAGTATCTGCCCGCTTCATCCATATCACAAAGTTTTTTCGAAACCGAAATGAAGAATCTGCACATGTATGGCTACGGACTGAAGAGTATAATGCTCAGTATGACTGAAACCATCTGCAAAGTGACAGACGGAAACGGAAGTATACATCTTATAGAGGAAGTAATAGGATGGGGACAAGAACTACTGCAGAAACCGGTCATACTGCTGGGAGGCGTGGAAGAGACCATATCGTCACTTCATGGGAAGTATAAATTGGTGTTGGCCACTAAGGGGGACTTGTTCGACCAGAAAAGGAAAATAGGAGCCTCCGGACTGCAAGAATATTTCCATCATATCGAAATCATGAGTGACAAGAAAATCGATGATTACCGGAGGCTGATTGAAACATTGGGCTGTCTGCCTGAAAAACTCCTGATGATAGGTAATTCTGTAAAATCAGACATACTTCCGGTATTGGAACTTGGGGGGTATGCTGCCCATGTACCATACAACGTGACTTGGGCATACGAGCAACATGAAGGGGAAATACGACATCCCAATTTTATACAATTGGATAGTATCAAAGAAATATTAGATAAGCTATAAGTTATGAGTTAAACTGCATGACTTATAGCTTACTAGTGCTGTTAGAATTGGAAGAAATTCTTGGCATTATAATAGCTGATATCTTCAATCATCTGGTTTACGCGTTCCATCTCGGAGACAGGAATTTCACCATTTTCCACATCACGGCCTACAAGATTGCACAATGTACGGCGGAAATATTCATGACGCGGATAGGAGAGGAAGGAACGGGAATCGGTCAGCATACCAACAAATCGGCTTAACAAGCCTAATACAGAAAGGGCATTCATCTGCTTTTCCATACCATCCTTTTGGTCGAGGAACCACCAACCGGAACCGAATTGAATCTTACCGGCAATCGTCCCATCTTGAAAGTTGCCCAGCATAGTGGCAATTACTTCATTAGCGCATGGATTCAAGTTATAAAGAATAGTTTTGGTCAGTTTACCATTGGAGTTTAAACGGTCGAGGAATTTTGCCATGGCTTTTGCTGTAGTAAATTCGCCAATGGAATCAAAACCGGTGTCAGGTCCTAATAGCTTGAACATCTTACTGTTATTGTTGCGAATAGCACCATAATGAAACTGTTGTGTCCAACCTTTCTCCCAATCCATTTCGCCAAACACAACCAGCATGGCCGACTTGAATTTCAGAATTTCTTCTTTCGTCAATTCGGCACCGCCATATACTTTATTAAATATAACCTTAATCTCTGCTTCTCTATAATCTTCGGCATAGAATTCTTCAATTCCGTGGTCAGACAGTTTACAACCTTGTTCTGCGAAGAAATCGTGACGCTTACGCAAGGCTACAACCATATCGTCAAAGTTGGAAATAGTTACATCGCTCGCTTCGGCCAATTTTTCTACGTATATACGGAAATCGGCAGGAACTTCCACTGCCATTGCCTTGTCTGGACGCCAAGTGGGCAGCATTTTGATTTCAAAGCCGCTTTCTCGTGTTTTAATATGATGTTCCAAAGAATCAATAGGGTCATCCGTAGTACAAACCACTTCCACGTGATAGCGGCGCATCATGCCGCGGGCAGAATATTCGGGCAGTTTCAGCTTCTCATTACATTCATCATAAATTTCACGAGCTGTTTGAGGATTCAGAATCTTATCGGTTCCAAAAGCAGTCTTCAATTCAAGATGAGTCCAGTGGTACAGCGGATTACGGAAAGTATAAGGTACAGTTTCGGCCCACTTCTCAAACTTTTCCCAATCTGTAGTATCCTTACCGGTACAGAAGCGTTCGTCCACACCATTGGTACGCATAGCACGCCACTTGTAGTGGTCACCTCCCAACCAGATTTCAGTCAGTGACTTAAATTGATAATCTTCCGCCACCATTTGAGGAATCAGGTGACAATGATAGTCGATAATCGGCATCTTAGCCGCATGCTCGTGATACAACTTCTGTGCTGTTTCCGTTTGCAACAAGAAGTTTTCGTCCATAAAGTTTTTCATCTTTTTGTGCTTTAAGTATCTAAAAATATTACTTTCTATTCATTATATCTATATGGTGTTGATTGTGAATATAATAGACTTGATAACTGTTTTCAATTTTATTAACCGTTATCGAACACAAAAGTAGAAATTTTACTTGGAGAAACAAAATAATCCGAATCTTTGTATTCATACTGCTGTGTTAGTCTTGCTTCTTAAAATCCATCCAAGAAAGAGGTATGCAGGAATACTATAAAAGGTATTCTTTCATTCCTGTGGCATAAACAAGCAGACCGTACAAAAAACTCCTTTTGTACGGTCTGCTTGTTTATGCCACAGTTGATGGAAAATATTAAGCCACAGTTTTCTTTTTCGTCTAAAGATTTTCCTGCTCTGCTGCCCGCAATATAAAAGTAGTGGCGCCAATGGTTACGATGGCTCCATCGTCAATGCGAATGCGGTCTTTGTCACCCAAAATTTCATTATTAAGGAAAGTTCCCGTCAGGCTGGGAGCATCGCGTAAGGTATAAATCAACGCTCCCTGCTTATTGCTCTTTACATTAATGATACAGTGACGCCGATCCATACTCATATCCGAAGTCTCAATCGGTACTTCTATAACATTCCCCACGCAACGCCGGCCTATGATATTGTCACCTTCCTGCAATGGAAGCACCTGCTTAAAACCAAACACATTCTCAATGACCGTGATGCTGCCAAAGGCTTCTTTAAACTCTGCTTCATCCGGACGTTCTTCTTTTTGAGGGGCTTTCATCTTTGATTTGCCTAAACGGATACTGAACTGCTTCTTACACTGGTCGCATACAAAAACCAGCGATTGGCCTTCGGTATACTTGGTTTCATCGAATGTTAGGTAATTCTCACATTTAGGACAACGGATACGCTTCATGATAGTTAAAAAATTAAAGAATTAAAAAATAAGGCAAGGGTAGATTACTTTCTACTTCTTTAATACCCAAGCGTTCTTATACGCTTTATTCTGGCGAACTCTGTTCAATTCCTGATATGCTTCTGTTTCTGTATCGCAAGACTTAATGCTGACACGCATTTTACCATTGCCAACGATTGCTTTTGCATGAGGATAACCTTTTTCAATCAGTTGCTTTGCCATTGCTTCGGCATCCTTCTCTGTACCTACACTGGCAATGATGACATGGTATTTCTTTGCGGAGACAAGTAACGGAGCTACACTCTCTGTAGTTGTCTTTTGAACTTCACTTTTTGTTGTTGCAGATGCAGAGGACACTTCTGCCGTCTGTTGCTTAGGTTGGAGAATAACCGGAACTACCTCTTTCTTTGCCTGCAGCCTCGTGTGTGTTTGAGCCGACGCTTTCGGAATGTCGGCCTTCTGGCTGACAACAATCGGATTAATGGCAAGTGATTCCTTTTCTATCATCTCGAAAAGTTCATTCGGAAGTAGTTGCGCATAATTTCCTTCAATCACTTCTGTATTTTCTATCGGTGTAGACAAAAAGAAAAACAAGGCGACCACTGCAACCATGGCAACTGCATTCAGCAAATAGGAACGGTTGAATTTAATCTCAAACTTTCGCTTTTTGTCTTCCGGCACAACTGGAACAGAATAACGGACGGTCTTTTCCGTATACGGTTTCTTCTGTTCTGCCAGTTCCTGTATTTCAAAACTATCCAGTCCATATAAGTAGGGAGTAGTTATCTTGTGGTCATAGGGAGCAAAGTCATAAGTGCCGTGAATGGAGTAACGCAATTCGCCAATGTTGGGCAAATCCACCTTGCCTTCTTCATGGAGAGCAGTGACTATATACGACACTTTTTTTTCTACAATCCGCGTAGCATCGGAAAAGTCGGTATCATAGACAGCCATGTAAGATTGTACAAGTAATCCGTCATTCATCTTCAATTGAGGATTAAAGCCGATGATACGGGTAGGAGGCAGAAAAATATTTTCTTCCGCTACTCTCATTGCCGACGTATAATGGGCTACAAATCCTCCCAAGCCGGGAACAATGACACAATCGTTCTCCAATAACAATATTTCTATATGTTGTGCTAATTCAATCATGCTACAAAAGTAGCGGAAATATCGGATATACGCCAGTTTCAGAGCTTTTTTTCTTACTAAAAAATTATAAACACTGCCTCTTGAAAATGCATTTTCAAGAGGTATTTCGATAAGGAAAGAGGTTTTTTACCAGAAAAATTTCTACTTTTGTATAGTTTTACTATGCTCGCCAAGAATAGAAGGATAATTGCCCTTGTAAGAGTATACAAACCTAAATATTTAACTAAAACTATTATGCGTATTATCTTCTGTCTGATGGTTTTCTTGTCTGTAGGAAAGAGCACGATGCTGGCACAGCAATTGTCTTCATTCTTGGAATATGGAGTAACTCTGCATACCGGTGCAAATACCCCTCTTTGGCAGGTCAGCAACCAGCAAGGACTCACTTCGCTTGACAACAACACTTACATGCGTGGGGGTATATCCCATAAACACGAACTTGGAAAATGGAGATTTGAGGAAGCACTAGATGTGGCAGCGGTAGCGGGATTCACTACTTCCTTCATTGTACAACAGGCTTATGCAGACATCCGCTATAAATGGTTCGGATTTTTTGTCGGCAGTAAAGAACGGAATTCCCCATTACTGAATCAAGAACTGAGCAGTGGCGGCATGACCTGGTCGGGCAATGCACGTCCCATTCCACAGGTACAGATAGGTATACCCGAGTATGTACAGTTGCTGCCCCGTTTAGGCCTGAAAGGAGAAATCTCGTACGGGTGGTTTACAGACAATAAATACCAACGGGAACAAGTCGGAGAGAAATACTGGTATACCAAGAACATCAAATATCATCATAAAGAAGGGTTTCTGCGTATCGGCATACCCGAAGGAAAATGGCAGTTGGAACTCGGAATGACTCTCGACACCCAATTCGGAGGATATAAGATTGGAGGAGCCGAACCGGGGGACTTGGGCAACGGATGGAAGGATTACATACGCGTATTCTTCCCCGGCCACGGGCGTGAAGACGGACCGGTAGGTGAACATCTGGCTTTCCAAGGCAATTTTCTGGGCAGCGAATATGTCAAAATGACTTATCGTCCTAAGGAAGATTTCTCCATCAGCGCCTATCTGGACAATCACTTCGACGACTTCTCCGCTATGGCCAAACTCAACGGATGGGATGGCTTATGGGGGGTGGAATATAAATCCAACCATACCCAGGCTATCAATGGAATCGTTATCGAATATCTCCAAACGACCAACATGAGCGGTCCTCTGCACGGTTTGCAGAATTCCGTAGTAAATAAGACCGGAGGCGCCGACAACTATTACAACAACGGTTACTACCCAGGGTGGGTACATTGGGGTATGGCGATAGCCAATCCGTTGATAGCATCGCCTATCTATAATAAGGATGGCAATATGAGTTTCAAATACAATCGCGTTAAGGCCTTGCATCTGGGATGGAGCGGTGACATCGGCAGTGAGTGGAGATACATAGCAAAATTGTCCCACAGCAGAACTTGGGGAACTCCTCACCGTCCGATACCTGATATATTAGAAAATTTTTCTACTTTTGCATCGTTTTACTATACTCCCCGCAAATGGAAAGGCTGGTGCTTCAACGCATCCCTTGCATTGGATATGGGGGAGATATATGGAGACAATTTCGGATTCCAACTGAAAGTACATAAAACATTTTAAGAAAATGAACTATATACAAACAGAGATTGATGGTGTATGGCTGATTGAGCCGAAAGTATTCCACGATGCCCGCGGATATTTTATGGAAGCATTTAAGGAAGAAGAGTTCCGTGCACATGTCGGAGATGTTCACTTCATTCAAGATAATGAGTCCAAGTCCTCTTTCGGGGTATTACGTGGTCTGCATTACCAAAAGGGTGATTGCAGCCAGGCTAAACTGGTACGTGTCATAAAAGGAAAGGTGCTGGATGTGGCTGTCGATTTAAGAAAATCTTCTCCCACTTTCGGAAAGCATGTCAGTGTGGAACTGAGTGAGGAGAATAAGAGACAGTTCTTCATTCCGCGTGGCTTTGCCCACGGTTTTCTGGTGCTGAGTGATGAAGCTGTCTTTACTTACAAGGTAGACAACGTATATGCACCGCAATCCGAGGCATCCATCCGTTTTGACGATGAAAGCATCGGCATTGAATGGCCCGTTGCTGCGGAACAGCTTCTATTATCAGATAAAGACGGACATGCCGTATCGTTTAAAGATGCGGTCTATTATGAATAAAATATGAAAATAGCCATTGTCGGTACAGGATACGTCGGTTTGGTAACCGGAACCTGCTTTGCGGAAATTGGTGTCAATGTTATTTGCGTAGACACGAACAGTGAAAAGATTGAGTCACTGAGAAAGGGCATTATCCCTATCTATGAAAATGGACTGGAAGAAATGATTAGCAGGAATGTGAAAGCAGGGCGCCTGCGATTCACCACGTCTCTGGAGAGTTGCCTGAATGAGGTGGAAGTGGTGTTCAGTGCCGTAGGCACACCACCCGATGAAGATGGCAGTGCCGACTTGAGTTATGTGCTGGAAGTTGCCCGCACCATCGGACGCAATATGCAGAAATACGTGTTGGTGGTAACCAAAAGCACCGTTCCCGTAGGTACCGCCGAGAAAGTGCAAGCTATTATTCAAGAAGAGCTTGATAAGAGAGGGGTGAATGTTGAATTTGATGTCGCTTCGAATCCCGAATTTCTGAAAGAAGGTAATGCCATCAACGATTTCATGAGTCCCGACCGTGTAGTGGTGGGAGTGAAGTCCGACCGTGCGAAGAAAGTTATGAGCAAACTCTACAAACCGTTTCTGCTGAATAATTTCCGCGTCATCTTTATGGACATCCCTTCTGCTGAAATGACAAAGTATGCAGCTAACTCCATGCTTGCCACCCGTATCAGCTTCATGAACGATATTGCCAATTTGTGCGAATTGGTGGGGGCAGATGTAAACATGGTGCGCAATGGCATTGGCTCGGATACCCGCATCGGACGCAAATTCCTCTATCCGGGAATAGGTTACGGTGGCTCGTGCTTCCCTAAAGACGTCAAGGCATTGATTAAGACGGCCGAACTGAACGGTTACAAAATGCGTGTACTCCATGCTGTAGAAGAAGTGAACGACAAACAGAAAAGTGTCTTATTCGAAAAGCTGCAGAAGCATTTCAAGGATGATTTGAATGGAAAGACTATCGCCATTTGGGGATTGGCCTTTAAACCCGAAACAGACGACATGCGCGAAGCTCCGGCCTTGGTCTTGATTGACAAGCTGTTGAAAGCAGGTTGCAAAGTACGTGTCTACGACCCGGCTGCCATGAACGAATGCCGATGCCGTATAGGTGAGAGCATTTATTATGCAACAGATATGTACGATGCTGCATTGGATGCAGATGCATTGATGCTGGTGACTGAGTGGAAAGAATTCCGCTTGCCTTCATGGGCAGTCATCAAAAAGACCATGAAGCGACCGCTGATATTGGACGGACGTAATATTTACGATAAGAAGGATATGGAAGAACAAGGTTTCACCTATCATTGTATCGGAAAATGAAGTTGCAGAAAAAACAAAAGAAATAAACAGAGACGCTATGACGATAAAAGGAAGTGCGATTCTCATTGTATTTGTTGTCTCATTGGCATCATGCAGCAACAAACAAAAAGGGGAGGTTTTCGTAAAGGAAGACCTCACTGCAAAACAGCTGTTGCAAGGCATTTGGGTGAACGATGAAACAGAGATGCCGTTAATTCGCATTGAGGGAGATACTGTATATTATGCCAATTCGCAAAGCATTCCCGTACCTTTCAAGGTAGTTCACGATACAATCTACATATACAGCAATGAACCGGTGGCCTATAAGATAGACCGGCAAACGGAATATAGCTTTTGGTTCCGCTCGCTGGCCGACGAAGTAATCAAACTGCATAAATCAGAAAATGAGGAAGATTCATTGGCTTTCACCAGCCACGAAGTAGAGGTTATCTCTACTACTCCGGAAGTAATAAGGAAAGACAGCATTGTGACATACAAGAATGTAAGATATAGGGGATATGTGTATATCAATCCCTCAAAAATGAAGGTTTTCAAGACTTCTTATTCCGAGAATGGTATCAACGTGGACAATGTGTATTATGATAATGTAATCCATATCTGTGTATACGAAGGGAAGAAAATACTTTACGGCCAGGATATCACCAAAAAGATGTTTACGGATATATTCCCTGCCGAGGTACTGAATCAGACCATTCTTGCCGATATGAATTTCATGGGTGTGGATGACAGAGGGTACCATTACCAGGCAACTCTCGGCATACCCGAAAGTTCTGTATACAACCTGGTAAATATGATTATTGGTTTTGACAATACTATGAATATAGAAAAAGCAGAATAAATCCGCTTTTTCTATTTCTTCTCGCCGCTGTTCTGCGGGCGCTTATTTCTAGGCTTGCCACCTTTATTACTATTGCGACTGTTCCTGTTTCCTTCTGGCTTACGTCCGCTATCATGGCTACCTCGTTTCCTTCCACCAGATGCTCTCGGCTTGTATTCGGGTGCTTCACCCAGCTCTTCGGGAATCGGTATCTTATAGATATCCCTATCCAGAAACTTCTCAATATTCTTAAAATTACTTTGCTCCTTCTCGGAAACGAAGGTGATGGCTACGCCATCATTGTTGGCACGCGCCGTACGTCCGATACGGTGTACATAATCTTCACTGTCGTGGGGAACGTCATAATTTATCACCAGACGGATGTCATCGATATCAATACCTCTCGCAACAATATCCGTAGCTACCAGGATATTGATACGTCCTGCCTTGAACTCGTACATTACTTCTTCGCGCTGTGCCTGCTCCAAATCGGAATGCATTTCCCCAACGTTCAGTTTCATCTGCTTCAAGGCTTTGGTCATTTCCTTCACCTTCAGTTTGGAAGAAGCAAAGATGATAATACGTTCCGGCGTCCCCTCTGCAAACAGACTGCGGATAATCCCCAGTTTCTGGTTCTCATAGCAAATGTATGCAGCCTGCACAATCTTTTCCGCCGGCTTAGAAACTGCCAGTTTCACTTCAGCAGGGTTGTTCAGAATGTTACCAGCCAACTGTTGTATCTTAGCAGGCATGGTGGCAGAGAACATGATTGTCTGCCGCTCTTTAGGGAGGAATTTGACAATCTGCATAATATCGTCATAAAATCCCATGTCCAGCATCCGGTCTGCTTCGTCCAGAATAAAATAAGAGACACGGGAAAGGTCTACATAGCCAAGGCTAAGATGGGCTATCAAACGCCCCGGGGTAGCAATAACGACATCAGCACCCAGTGTCAACCCTTTTTTCTGCTGCTCAAACAGTATTCCGTCATTACCACCATACACGGCCACGCTGGAAACCGGCATGAAATAAGAAAAACCTTCCATCTGTTGGTCTATCTGTTGTGCCAATTCACGGGTAGGAGCCATGACAATGCAGTTGATGGCATCGGCTGGATGTCCACCCTCTGAAAGCTTGTTCAATATAGGCAACAAATATGCAGCCGTTTTTCCTGTTCCGGTTTGTGCCACTGCTATTAAATCTCGACCTTCGAGTATGACGGGTATTGATTTTTCTTGTATAGGGGTGCACTCTTCAAAGCGCATGGCATCCAGTGCCTCCAGCACATTGCCATTCAAATGTAGTTCTGAAAACTTCATGTATCTCTTTTAAATTTGAGTACAAAGATAGGAAAAAGACTTATAAAATAGATTCTTACAGTAAAAAAATGAGCCCTTGGGACAATAATTGTCTAAAGGGCCTGCAAATTTATTTCAAACATCTGCCTTCAACGGGGAATATCAATGTATGAATCCTTGAATCCCAGAAAGTAAAGTACACCATCTAAGCCGATGGTGTTGATGGATTGCTTGGCATTGGCAACTACTTTGGGCTTTGCATGGAAAGCAATTCCAAGGCCGGCAATTCCCAGCATGGGCAGGTCGTTGGCACCGTCGCCCACAGCAATAGTCTGTGCAATATCCACTTTCTCCACCTGGGCTATCAAACGCAGTAATTCCGCCTTACGCTTACCGTCTACTACATCACCGAGATAGCGACCGGTCAGTTTACCATCTTCTATTTCCAGCTCGTTGGCATACACATAGTCTATACTGTACTTCTTCTGGAGGTATTGCCCGAAGTAGGTAAAACCTCCAGAAAGAATAGCTATCTTATAGCCGTATTTTTTCAAAACATACATCAGGCGATCCACACCTTCCGTAATGGGAAGGTTCTCTGCAATCTCCTGCATCACAGATTCATCCAATCCTTTCAACAAAGCCACTCGTTCGCGAAAACTCTCAATGAAATCTATCTCACCACGCATGGCACGTTCGGTAATAGCCTTTACCTGGTCACCCACACCTGCACGTATGGCCAGTTCGTCAATCACTTCGGTTTCAATCAGCGTAGAGTCCATATCGAAGCAAATGAGGCGGCGCATTCGGCGGTACATGTTGTCCAACTGGAAAGAGAAATCCATTTCCAGCTCTGTTGCCAGTTTCATCAACTGCTCTTGCATGGCAATACGGTCTTTCGGAGTGCCGCGAACGGAAAACTCGATGCAGGCACGCGTATGTGATTCGCACTCGTCCAGCGGGATACGTCCTGTAAGGCGCTTGATGGCATCGATATTCATGCCTTGCTCTGCAAGAATACGGGTAACGGAGGATATTTGACGGGCAGACAACTTACGCCCCAATAAAGTAAGAATATAGCGGTTCTTTCCCTGCATATTCACCCAATTCTCGTACTCTTTGGCAGTAATGGGGTAGAAACGGACAGTCACTCCCAAGGAGGAAGCCTTGAAAAGCAGTTCTTTCATAATAAACCCAGAGTGTTGTTCTTCCGTCTTGCACAAAATGCCCAATGAAAGGGTATTGTGAATGTCTGCCTGGCCGATATCCAGAATGGTAGCGTCATATTTAGCCAGAATTTCTGTCACGGAAGCTGTCAGTCCTGGACGGTCTTCACCCGTAATACGTATCAGGATAAGTTCAGTGTTCAATGGTTGCATAAGTCATCTTTTTGATAGAATAATAGGCTACAAAAGTAAGGAAAATTCCCGCTATTTATGCTAAATAACATAAAAATGTACCCCTAAAAAGTGAGAAAAATGCTTGTTTATTTGGAAGTTTGTTTAAGAATTACTTACCTTTGCAACCGATTTCAGAATTAAAAGCTTTGAATATCAATGGGTTCCTTCCCATTTCAAGCTTTGAGAAGACGATGTTCCGGGAAGAAATCACTGTTGAAGGACAGTCCCGGATAGTATTAACCAAAACCGTGCCGCATGAAATATGCAAAATGGATTTTTGTTGTATTACTAATAAGTTCCTTGACTTCTTTTGTAGAAAAAGACAAACCTACCGGAGGTTTGAATGTGGGTGACATGGCCCCGGATTTTAAAATCCAATCCATGTCGGCAGAGCAATCCCAAACCGACCTTTCCGATTTGAAAGGAAAGTATGTGTTGCTCAGCTTTTGGGCAAGTTACGACGCGCAATCCCGGATGCAGAACGCAAGTTTGAGCAATGCGCTTCGCTCTACTACCCACAAGAATGTGAAGATGGTTTCAGTTTCATTCGATGAGTATCAGTCAATCTTTGAGGAAACCATCCGTAAGGACCAAATAGTTACGCCCACTTGTTTCGTGGAAACTAAAGGCGAATATTCCGGCCTCTTCAAGAAGTATCGCTTGGGCCGCGGATTTACTAACTATTTACTGGATGATAATGGTGTAATTATTGCCAAAAACATCTCTGCTGCAGAACTTTCCGCTTACTTGAATTAAGCTTGTCGATGCTCGGTGCATACGACAGCGACTTAAAGAACCTGTAAGATGAAAGTGAGGGTTGTTCCCCGAAACCCGGCATCTCTTTCCGGCAAAAAGGGGAACAGAACAAAAGAGGAAATGAATACAACAAAAAGCCCCTCCCGCACTTGCACAACGCAAGAGTGGGAGGGGATTCTTATTTTATGGCTTTCCGAAGGCAAGCATCCTAAACCTCTACTTTAGTATGCTAAACCTTAACTTGAGCAGGCTAAAGCAGAGGTTTGGAATACTTATTTCGGTGCTTTCCTATATAGATAGAATGCAATGAAGGCATACATTACGTTCGGTATCCACACTGCGATGACCGGAGGCATATTGCCGTTCACGGCAAATGTGGAAGCAATGGTCTGAAACAGAATATAAGAGAAACTCAATGCCAGACCGATACCCAAATGCAATCCCATTCCGCCTTTCGTTTTCTTGGAAGACAAAGACACTCCAATCAACGTCAGGATAAAGGAAGCGAATGACATGGCAATACGCTTGTGGTACTCTATCTCAAATTCCTTGATGTTGGCAAAGCCGCGCTGCCGCTGCCTGCTGATGTACTCGCTCAGCTGAGGGCTGGTCAACATCTCCTGCTGGTTCTTCATAATCAGGAAGTCGGCAGGCTCCATGAACAGAGTGGTATCTATGCGGTCTCCTTTTATGATACTCTCCTTCATGCCATCCATCTGGCGAATCATATAATCCTTGATTTTCCACTTATGTACGGCCGTCGTGTCGTAAGTAATGGAACGGGCCGTCAAGTGGGAGACCAGTTGCTTGTCGTTGAACTTGTCCAAAGAAAAACGATAGCCGGTCTTGCTGTAGTCTTCAAAACGTTCGATATAGGCAATTACTCCCGAATCCACTTCCAGCTGGATATTCCGTGCCGTATTCGCCTTGCGGGGTTTGTAGTACTTGTCCTCAAAATTAATACGTGTCACACTGCCTTTAGGAATGACATAGGACCCGAGGCAGAATGTCACTACCGCAATGATTGCCGCAGACACCATGTAAGGACGCAGCATACGCTTGAAACTCATTCCCGTAGAGAACATGGCGATGATTTCCGAGTTCTCCGCCAGTTTGGAAGTAAAGAAGATTACGGCAATAAACACAAACAGCGGACTGAACAGATTGGCAAAGTAGGGGATGAAGTTCAAGTAATAATCAAAGACAATCGCGTTCCACGGTGCTTCATGAGACATAAAACGGTCCATCTTATCGTTGAAGTCGAACACCACCGCAATAGAGATAATCAACGCAATGGCAAAAACATACGTACCCAGAAACTTCTTAATGATGTACCAGTCCAGCCGCTTCAGGAATTTACCTCTCGGCAGCTTTACATTCTTCCATATCCTCCAGTTCTTTCTTCTCATAATCTTGTCGATACGCGTTTCACCATCATTGGTTTCCAGGTAGCAAAGTCGCCTGCAATGATATGCTTGCGTGCTTCGCCCGCCAGCCATAGGTAGAAGGCCAAGTTGTGGATGGATGCTATCTGCATGGCAAGCAACTCCTGTGCATGGAACAGATGGCGCAAGTACGCCTTGCTGTACATGGTATCTACGTAGGAGGCACCGTCTGCTTCAATGGGAGAGAAATCCATTTCCCATTTTTTGTTGCGCATGTTCATGATGCCGTCCTTGGTAAATAACATGCCGTTGCGTCCGTTTCGGGTAGGCATCACACAGTCGAACATGTCGACACCGCGTTCAATGCCTTCCAGGATGTTTACCGGAGTCCCGACTCCCATCAGATAGCGAGGCTTGTCTTTGGGAAGAATCCCGTTCACCAACTCAATCATCTCGTACATCTTGTCTACAGGCTCGCCCACAGCCAGACCACCAATGGCATTGCCGTCAGCACCTTTGGAGGCAACAAACTCTGCCGACTGCTCACGGAGGTCGCGATAAACGCAACCCTGCACAATGGGAAATAAGGATTGCTGATAACCGTACTTCGGTTCTGTTTCGTTGAAACGCTTGATACAGCGGTCTAGCCAGCGATGCGTCAATCCCAGTGATTTTTTGGCATATTCGTAGTCCGAATCCCCCGGAGGACATTCGTCAAAGGCCATCATGATGTCTGCACCGATAGTACGTTCTATATCCATCACCTTCTCCGGGGTAAAGATGTGCTTGCTACCGTCGATGTGCGAACGGAATTCCGCACCTTCTTCACGCAACTTGCGGATACCGGACAACGAAAATACCTGGAAGCCGCCACTGTCTGTCAACATAGGACGGTCAAAGCCGTTGAACTTATGCAGTCCACCGGCTTTCTCTATCACTTCCAGTCCCGGACGCAGATAAAGATGATAGGTATTACCCAATATTATCTGCGCCTTTATGTCCCCTTTCAGTTCAGGCAGATGCACGCCTTTCACTGTTCCCACTGTACCTACCGGCATAAAGATAGGTGTCTCAATCTGCCCGTGGCCAGTAGTAATCAGTCCGGCACGTGCATTGGTCTTGCTGTCTGTATATTGTAACTCGAATGTCATTCCTCTTTCTTTTCAGTCTTTTCTTTCTTTACGGACAAGTCGATGGCATCGGCTACTTTTTCATCAGTCAGCGCAATGGCAAACACTTCCTTAATATCTTTCACATAATGGAAAGTCAGTCCTTTCAGATATATATCCTGTATCTCTTCTATATTCTTGCGGTTTTCGTCGCTCAAGATAATCTCCTTGATGCCTGCACGCTTGGCTGCCAGTATCTTCTCCTTGATGCCTCCTACCGGAAGTACCTTACCGCGAAGGGTTATCTCTCCCGTCATAGCAAGATTGGCCTTTACCTTTTTCTGGGTAAGGGCAGAAGCGAGGGAAGTCGCCATCGTGATACCGGCAGACGGACCGTCCTTTGGAATGGCGCCTTCGGGCACATGGACATGGATGTTCCAGTTATCAAAAATCTCTTCGTCAAGATTCAGCAGGGAGGCATGCGCCTTGATATATTCCAATGCCAGCATGGCCGACTCTTTCATTACATCACCCAAATTGCCGGTCAATGTCAAACGTCCGCCCTTACCACGGCTCAGGCTAGTTTCCACGAAAAGTATTTCACCACCTACGGCAGTCCACGCCAGACCGGTCACTACTCCTGCGTACTCATTACCCTGATACTTATCACGGGTATATTCGGGTGCCCCCAGAAATTCATACAAGTCTCCCGGTTTGATTTCGGTCTTCGCAAAATAACCGTCCGTAGCATATTGGCGTGCAGATTTACGGAGTATCTTTCCGATTTTCTTTTCCAGTTCGCGCACACCGCTCTCACGAGTATAATTCTCTATAATGGCTTCCAGCGTGTTCTTCGGAATCTTGATATCATTCTTTTTCATACCGTTTGCCTCCAGTTCCTTCGGAACCAGATGACGGCGGGCAATTTCAATCTTTTCTTCCGTGATATAGCCGCTTACTTCAATCAGCTCCATACGATCCAACAACGGTCCGGGGATGGTATTCAGATTGTTGGCAGTAGCGACGAACATCACTTTGGACAAATCATAGTCCACGTCCAAAAAGTTATCATGGAATGTAGTGTTCTGTTCTGGGTCAAGCACTTCGAGGAGGGCAGAGGAGGGGTCTCCCTGGCGGTCGGCACTCACCTTGTCTATTTCGTCCAGGATAAATACCGGATTGGAGGAGCCTGCCTTTATCAGATTTTTGATAATCTGTCCTGGCATGGCACCGATATAGGTTTTGCGATGACCGCGAATCTCGGCTTCATCATGCACGCCACCCAACGACATACGGATGTACTTACGCTTCAAAGCAGCAGCAATGGAACGACCCAAAGAGGTTTTTCCTACACCCGGAGGGCCATATAGGCAGATGATGGGAGATTTCATATCGCCCTTCAACTTCAATACGGCCAGGTGTTCCAGAATGCGTTCTTTCACTTTCTCCAAACCATAATGGTCTTTATTCAGTGTCTTTTCCGCATTGGCAAGATTCAGATTATCAGTTGTATAAATACCCCATGGCAAGCTAAGCATCGTCTGCAGATAATTCAGCTGCACGCTGTAGTCGGGAGACTGGGGATGGGTGCGTTCTAACTTGTCCACCTCTTTTAAGAAAGAGGCCTTCACCTCTTCATTCCATTTGACTGTCTCCGCTTTCTTGCGCATTTCCTCTATCTCCTGCTCCTGACCGCCACCACCCAGTTCGTCTTGAATGGTTTTAATCTGCTGCTGCAGGAAATACTCACGCTGTTGTTGGTCTATATCCTCGCGTGCACGCATCTGGATAGACTCTTTGATTTCGGCAAGCTGAACTTCACGATTCAGAATCTCGAGCAGGCGATAGGTACGCGCCCGCAAAGAGTCGATACGGAGCAATTCTATCTTTTCGTCTTTCTTGAGCGGGAGGTTCGTACAGATAAAGTCTACCAAAAACATGGGATTGGTGATGTTCTTGATGGCAAATGCCGAATCTTGAGGAAACATATCGGAGGACTTGATGTAGCGTACGGTCAAGTCCTTGCATGCCTCTACCAATGCATGAAACTCCTTGTCATTCTTGTCCGGAAGTTCTTCATTCAGCGTAGCTATCCGTCCCCTCAGATAAGGAGTCGTATTCGTAATCTCCTTCAGTTCCATACGTTTGGAGCCTTGCAGGATGACAGTAGTCGTCTGGTCTGGCATTTCAAGCACGCGTACTATCTTGGCAACCGTACCGATAGTATGCAAATCATCAAGCATAGGTGTTTCTGTTTCAGCCACCTTTTGGCATACAACAGCTATATAAGATTTTTTCTTTTCTGCTTCACGCACCAATTTAAGGGAAGATGTTCTTCCTACAGATACCGGCATAAACACCCCAGGGAACAATACCATATTTCGAAGAGGCAATATTGGTAAGACCTCTTCTACCTCAATGTCCATCAATTGTTCCTCATTCCCCTCAAAATCAGCAATTACAGAGAAAGCGTTTCCGTTTCTATCTTCGACATCACTCAGGTAATTTCTTTTTTTCATTTCTTTCTTTTTAGTTTATGTCATATTGGCAGGCCAATAAAGCGCCCGCAAAGTTAAGCTATTTCTTCATAAATAGACGTTCTCATCCTTTAAAAAGACAAAAACAGTGCCAATTTTGTGACAAATATGCAGGCTTTGATTATTTTTGATCCCAATTAAAGAAGATAAACATGACGAAATCATCTTTCAAGTTCAAACAATTTACCATATTTCATGACAAATGCGCCATGAAGGTAGGCACGGATGGCGTACTTCTCGGAGCATGGGCACCGGCAGATGGTGCTGAGCGCATACTGGATGTGGGGACTGGTACCGGATTAATAGCCTTACAGTTAGCGCAAAGAAATCCGCATGCCCGGATTACCGCAATCGAGATAGATGCAACGGCAGCCGGACAAGCTGCCGAAAATGTATCACGCTCTCTGTGGACTGATAGGGTAGAAGTCGTATGTCGTGATTTCCGAGATTATCAGCCTGAAAACAGATTTGACCTCATCGTTTCCAACCCTCCCTATTTTATAGATGCCCTAAAATGTCCTGATGAACAAAGGTGCACAGCACGGCATGCGGGCAATTTGAATTACGACCTGCTGTTCCGTCGTTCGGCATCTCTGCTTAAAGAGCAAGGAGTCGTAAGCATTATTATTCCGGCGGAAGCTGAAAAAACGGTTGTGGATACAGCTTGGAACCATAAGTTGTTTCCATTGCATCGTGTGCAAGTCTTCACCAAACCCGAAAAACCGTGCAGACGGGTATTGCTGAACTTTGGTTTTGAAGCAAAAAAGTGTAGAGAAGAGAAACTCTGTATTGAGATGAATCACAATGAGTTTACTCCTGAATATGTAGCTTTAACGAAAGATTTCTATCTGAAAATGTAATTTTAATTGCATAAAACTTGCCTAAATGTTTGGTTGGTATCAGAATTGTTTTTACCTTTGCACTCGCTTTTCAGAAGTAAAGCACTCGGGGTGTAGCGCAGTCCGGTTAGCGCACCTGCTTTGGGAGCAGGGGGTCGTGGGTTCGAATCCCGCTACCCCGACAAAACAAGAGGCATCTACAATAAAATGTAGGTGCCTCTTGTTATTTTCTCCTTTCTATCCAAACAGCAACGTAAAGCAGCTCCCTTTTCCCACGGAAGACTGCACCGTGATATTTCCGCCGTGCCGGTTCATTACTTGTTTACACAAACTAAGCCCGATGCCCGAACCGGAGGGCTTGGTGGTGAAGAACGGTACAAAAATCTTATCCTGCACTTCCGGTAAGATGCCTTCACCATTGTCGCTGACAGTGATAAGGCATTGCCACGAGAGGGCGGGTAACATCTTCACTTCTATCTGGGGATGCTCTTTCCTGCTACACGCTTCTTTGGCATTTTTAATCAGATTAATCAATACTTGTTCTATCTGTGCCCGGTCTATCTGGAGTATGCGGTCGGTTTCCGGAAGTTCTATCCGGATATACTCTTCCGAAAACAACTTCTGCAAATCCTGCAACAGCTCGCGGACAGCGACCGGATGACGGACGGGGGCGGGAAGTCTTGTCAGCTTCCGGTAATTCTCCACAAACTCCAGCAAGCCCTTACTACGGCGGTGAATGGTCTGTATTCCCTGCCGCATGGCGGGATAGTTCTTTTCCGACATTTCCCGCTCGCTCAAGGTTTCGGAGAGGGAGATGATGGGAGTAATCGAATTCATTATTTCGTGCGTCAGCACACGTATCAGCTTTTGCCACGCCTCCATCTCATTGCGTTCCAGCACGCGGGTACGGAAATTCTTCATTGCTTCGGAAAGCTCGTCCACCATATCCTCCATAGAACGGTTCTTGTAGGGAGAACGGAACGACAGCATCATGTCGTCATAGCGCAGGCTCTCTGCCAGATGGCGCATCATGCGCACCTGCATCATCTGCAAACGGTACAGATGGGCGCCAATCGCCAGCAATATCAAGAAAACCATCAGCGCACTGAACCACAGTCCGGCATCCACCAGCAGATAAACGCCGACCGAAAGGAAGGCTATGCCGATGATGTGCAGTGCCACAATCAATGAATATTGTTTCATAAGCCTAATTTTTCAAGTTTCCGGTACAAGGCAAAGCGGGTAATGCCCAGGTATTCGGCGGCACGGGTCACATTTCCCTCGCTGAGCCGCATGGCACGTTCCACCGCCTGCCGTTCCAATTGTTCCAGGTTGAGGACTTCTTCTTCCTTCTTCTGGCGGGAAGCCGAAGCTTGGAACATAAAATTCTCCGGACGAAGTAAAGAGCCGTCTCCCAGTATCACGGCACGTTCCATGGTATGCTGTAATTCGCGTACATTACCCGGCCAGGCGTATTTCAGCAACTTGTTCTTCGCCTCACGGGTCAGCCCACGCATCTCTTTCTGATATTTGCGAGCATAGCGTTGCAGGAAATGCTCTGCCAGCAGGAGGATGTCGTTTCCACGTTCTCGCAGAGGAGGGATATGGAGTTCGATGGTATTGATGCGATACAGCAGGTCTTGGCGGAAGTCTCCTTCGTCCACCAACCGACGGATGTCTGCATTGGTGGCGCAGATGAGCCGCACATCAATGGGCGTAGCCTGCGTACTTCCCAAACGACTGATACAACGCTTTTCGATGGCAGTCAGCAGTTTGGCTTGCATGGGCAGAGAAAGATTACCTATCTCGTCCAGAAAAAGCGTACCGCCGGTTGCCACTTCCATACGTCCGGCTTTCGCTTTCCGCGCATCGGTGAATGCGCCTTTTTCGTAACCGAACAACTCGCTTTCGAACAACTGTTCGGGGATACTGCCGAGGTCTATCGTAACAAACGGCTTTCCATAGCGGGGAGAATTGCGGTAAAGCAGGCGGGCAATCACATCCTTTCCGGTTCCATTCTCACCCAATATAAGTATGTTGGCATCCGTATCGCGCAACTTCTCCATGGTAGAGAAGACTTGCTGCATGACAAGAGAATCACCGATAATAACCTTTTCGGAGCCTCCCGCTGTGGCATTGCTCAGAACTTCCACCTGCTCCTTCAGCAGATTTATCTCAGTTCGCGAACGACGCAGCTTCATGCCCGAAGAAAGGGTCGCCAACAATTTCTCTTTCTCCCACGGCTTGGGAATGAAATCCGTAGCCCCCGCTTTGATGGCACGCACTGCCTTGTCCGTATCCGCGTAGGCAGTCATGAAGATGACCACTGCTTGCGGGTCGATACTGAGAATCTGCTTCAAACTGTCGAAACCTTCCTGGCCGCTGATGGCATCACGGCTGAAATTCATATCCAGCAGAATAATGTCGGGACGGAAAGTGGTCATAAAATGCTCGATGCAGTCGGGGGTCACTGCCACCTTTATCTTCTCGGTGTAGGGTTCGAGAAGAAGGTTCAATGCAAAAAGCACATCCTCGTTATCATCTACAATCAATATTTTACCAAACTGCTCCATATCTGTTTTCTTTTTGTGTAGGCAATGCAGGCAAGACCTGTACAATCCCACATCTCTTGTATGGGCAAAGATAAGTATAATATTCATGTGTTGTGTGTGCATTATCGCACTATTTTTGTGCGTAACTGCACACGTTTGGAGAGCCTCTAATCATATCAAACGCCTATAATACAATATCTTATGCTTATGGCATAGAATTTGAACTTTATAGAGTAAAGAAAACAACTATGCACCGGAATATATTTTTATTGCTTATTACATTCAGTCTGACGTCGAGCGCCATTGGCCAAGAGCACACGCTGGTGCTGACTTTGGAAGAAACCATCGAGCAGGCACGTCGGCAGTCACCCGACGCCCAGAATGCCCGCCATAGCTTCCGCTCCGCCTATTGGAACTACAAATACTACTGTGCCAACTACTTGCCGGCGCTCAAACTCACTTCCAATCCTTATCTGGACCGCGCCATCAATAAGGTGACCCAAAGCGATGGTAACGTCAAGTTCATAGAGCAGAACCTGCTGAGCACCGACCTGACACTGAGCCTGACACAGAACGTGCCGTGGACTGGGGGAACCTTTTTCATTGAAACAACTGCACAGCGTCTCGACCTTTTCAGCAGTGACACCTATTCCTGGCAGACTTCACCCGTCAACATCGGATACAGCCAGTCCTTGTTTGGCTACAACAGCCTGAAGTGGGACCGGCGCATCGAACCTATCCGTTATCACGAAGCCAAGAAAACCTACGTGGAAACCCTTGAGCTTGTTGCCGCCAATGCCACAGAGAAGTTCTTCAACCTGGCCAAAGCACAAAGCAACTACGAAATAGCCAACGCCAACTACGCCAATGCCGACACCTTATATATATATGCGCAAGGACGATATAACATCGGCACCATTAGCGAAAACGAAATGTTGCAACTCGAACTCAACAAACTGACCGAAGAAACCAACTGCATGAATGCCCGCATCGAAGTAGAGAACTGCATGCAGGAGCTCCGTTCCTACCTCGGCATCCAAGAAGACCTCCTTATGAAAGTGAGGGTAGATAACCGTGTGCCCGACCTGCACATCGACCTGGATGCTGCGCTGATGCTTGCCAACGAAAACAGCCCGGAGATACAGAACATGCTGCGCCGCAAGGTGGAAAGCGAGAGTGCCGTGTCGCGCGCCAAGGCCAATGCCGGACTGAAAGCAGACATCTACCTGCGCTTCGGCTTGACACAAACTGCCGACAAACTGAAAGATTCCTACCGGAATCCACTGGACCAGCAGTACGTCAGCTTGGGCATTACCCTCCCCATCTTGGACTGGGGACGCGGAAGGGGACAAGTACGCGTGGCCCGTTCCAACCGCGACCTTGTCTACACGCAGGTAGAGCAGGACAAAACGGATTTCGACTTGAACGTACGGAAACTCGTGAAGCAATTCAACCTGCAGGCGCAACGAGTAAACATAGCCGCCCGCACGGACTATACAGCCCAACGGCGTGCCGAAGTAGCCCGCAAGCTCTATCTACTCGGCAAGTCCTCGGTACTTGACCTCAATGCTTCGATTGCAGAAAAAGATACGGCACGGAGAAATTATGTCACGACTCTATACAATTACTGGAGCCTGTATTATACATTGCGGAGTCTGACGCTTTATGATTTTGAAAACAACAAGCCATTATCGGAAGACTTGGATAAGATTGTGGATAATCAATATTATTTTGATAATAAGTCGATAACGAGTGCCAAACGATGAAACCTGCATTATCTAAATCCGAGAGTGGCGATGACAACAGACAAATATTCGATAAAGAAATAACATGGTAAATATTATGGATATAAAACTTGAAAAGAAACCCTGGTACATCCGTTACCGCTACTATCTGGCAGGAGGTTCCGCCTTCCTTGTCTTTCTAATCTATGTAATCACCCTTTCACTGGGTCCCAGCAAACTACGTATCGAGCAAGACAACATACAGATAGCCGAAGTCAAGAACGGCAAATTTATGGAATATGTAGATGTGGAGGGAGTGATTCAGCCCATCCTTACCATCAAAGTCAATGCACGTGAAGTCGGAAGCGTGGAACGCATCATAGGAGAGGAGGGGAGCCTGCTCCGGCAAGGAGACACCATCCTTGTCCTGGAAAACCCCGACCTGCTGCGCAGCATCGAAGACCAGCACGACGACTGGGAAAAGCAACTCATCACTTACCGAGAAAAAGAGATTGAAATGGAACAGAAAAGCCTGAACCTGCAACAACAAGCCCTGCAGACCGATTATGACCTCAACCGCCTGCGCAAGAGTTTCGCCCTCGACAAGGAAGAGTACCGCATGGGCATCAAGAGCAAAGCGCAGCTCGAAGTTTCCGAGGACGAATACAACTATAAAGTGAAAAATGCCCATCTTCAAAGGGAAAGCCTCCGTCATGACTCTGCCGTCACCGTCATCCGCAAAGACCTCATCAGAAACGACCGCGAACGGGAACGGAAAAAGTATGAACGCGCCTGCGAACGGCTCGGCAACCTGGTGGTGAAAGCTCCCGTCACCGGCCAGCTCAGCTTTGTCAAGGTGACTCCGGGACAGCAGGTCGCTTCCGGCGAAAGCATTGCAGAAATCAAGGTGCTGGACCAATATAAAGTGCATACTTCCCTGAGCGAATACTACATCGACCGCATTACTACGGGGCTGCCCGCCACCATCAATTATCAGGGAAGAAAATACCCGTTGCGCATCACGAAAGTGGTTCCCGAAGTCAAAGACCGCACGTTCGACGTAGACCTCGTCTTCATGGGCGACATGCCCGACAATGTGCGTGTAGGCAAGAGCTTCCGGGTGCAGATTGAGTTAGGCCAGCCGGAGGAGGCGCTCGTCATTCCGCGCGGCAACTTCTACCAGAGTACTGGCGGACAATGGATTTACAAACTGAACGCCGCAAAGACAAAAGCCGTGCGCGTGCCGCTTGGCATCGGTCGCCAAAATCCGCAACAATACGAGATTACGGAAGGTTTGCAACCCGGAGATTGGGTAATTACAACGGGATATGATACCTTTGGCGAGGCGGAAGAATTGATAATGAAATAAAACAACGTACTACGAGACAAATAATGTATGGCAGGCAGCACAACAGAATCCGGCAGAAGTCATTAAAAACGAATAAGAAATGAAATATTTATAAACCATAAAAACCAAGCATTATGATTAAGACAGTAAATCTACAAAAGATTTTCAAGACCGAGGAAGTACAGACTCTGGCTTTGAACGACGTAAACATGGAAGTGAAAGAAGGGGAGTTTGTCGCTATCATGGGACCTTCGGGCTGCGGAAAATCCACTCTACTGAACATTCTCGGTCTGTTGGACAATCCTACATCCGGAGAATATTATTTGAATGGGACTGAAGTATCCAAATATACAGAAGCCCAACGTACCAACTTGCGGAAAGGAGTCATCGGTTTTGTATTCCAAAGCTTCAACCTGATTGATGAGCTGAATGTATACGAGAACATCGAACTGCCGCTACTCTACATGGGCATTCCTGCCGCCGAACGCAAGCGCCGGGTAGAAACCGCCATGGAACGTATGGCAATCATGCACCGCAGTAAGCATTTTCCGCAACAGTTGTCCGGCGGACAACAACAGCGTGTCGCTATCGCACGTGCAGTTGTATCAAATCCTAAGCTGATACTTGCCGATGAGCCTACCGGTAACCTCGATTCAAAGAATGGAAAAGAAGTGATGGAACTGCTGGGTGAGCTGAATAAAGAAGGTACCACAATTGTTATGGTGACACACTCACAGCATGATGCCGGTTTTGCCGGACGCATCATCAATCTGTTTGACGGACAAGTGGTGACAGAAGCCAATTTGTGATAACCCCTGTTTCATTTATGAGTTGACAATGTACGATTGATGCCACTTTTGAATTTACTAAGTGCCTGTCAGCAAGCGGGCGTTTGGCAATACAAATTTCAGTCGTACATCGTCAATCTATAGATTTCTCGAACCTTTTATATACATGATATGAATTCTTATCTTTCCTTGAAATTAGTCATGAGAAGCTGGAAACGCAATAAACTGTTTGTTGCCATTTCCCTTGTCAGTCTGGTCGTCGGTATTGCCTGCACCACTTTGTTGATGGCATTTGTGATACACGAATATAACGTTGAGAACTATAATCCCAACAAAAATCGTATTCTGCGTTTAGTCCAGACTCTACCTTTTGCCCAACAGGTAGTAGAAGGTACATTCATATACGGTGGAACTGTTCCTCAAATAGTATCTCAGTTTCCGGAAATAGAGTCTTACTTACGTACGCAAACATTCAAGGATGTAAGGGTAAAGATTGAAGGACAAGAATTTCAAAGCTGGAGCTTGGTAGCAGCAGATTCAACATTAACGGCTTTTTTCCCTTTCCATAATATAGTAGGGGATGTTCAAGACGCATTACTGAAACCAGGAGACATAGCTGTAAGTGAACTGTTTGCCAAGAAATGTTTCGGTACAACAGATTGTATAGGAAAAAATGTAGATATACTATTGAGCGAAATAGGTATCAGACGCATCGTTGCCGTATTCGGCCAACCGGAGCAAAGCATGATGCAGACAGACATACTCCTACCATTGGAAGCTACTGAAAGCTCTGATTGTATGCTATTACTGAAAGAAGGTACGAATATAAAGAAATTCCGCCAACGTTTCGGAGAAACAGAACTGCCCACTTTGTTGGGAAACGGACATCTTCGTACCCAAACATTGCAAGAATCTTATTTCGACGCTACGGTAAAAGACAGTAATCAAGTTATCAAACATCAGCAGAGCACCTTATTGGGTGTAGGGCTGTTGTCCGCATTACTGATTCTATTTATCGGTTGTTTCAACTTTATAAATCTGAGTTTCTCCCGTTTGTTGCGTCAAGTGCACATGCTTCACATTGAATCCATAATGGGAGCCACAAGATCACAAATGCGCCAACAACTGTTCTTGGATACTTTTCTGATGGTTCTTGTCGCTTTCCTTTTATCTTTATTGTTGATGAATGACTTATTGCCTGCATTTAATCATATGGTTTCTGTCAAACTGACAATGGAATATTTGTTTTCATGGCAAGTGTTCCCTCTTATCTTGTTGTTTATCATAATATTGTCTGTCATACCGGCAAGTTATATGGGTCATAGGTTGCATTCCATATCCGAAACCAATTACCGTCATTTCTTTACCGGACGCAAAAAACGTTTCATTGTGGCCTTATTGGTAACCATACAATTCATTATCTCCATTGGCTTGATGAGTACATTCATGATTATCCGTTCACAGATGTATCTGATTAAGCAGGAAGAAAAGCACTATGAGAATATTATTAATGTATATACAGATGCCAATGCACAACTGGCGCTAAAAAACCGGGTAGATGAGGTGAAGAATATAGAAGGGGTAGAAGCGGCAATAACCTCCAATACCGGAATATATCCGATGAGTTTAGGAATCCCGGGCAAGGATGATTCCGGTGACAATCTGCTCATGTTGGAACTATACGAGGATTGTCTGGAATTCCTAACAATGCATCATATTGAACTGCAAGATTCCCTGCGAGTATTCCATCTAATGTCCCGTACTCCACAACCTGCACTAATCAATGAAACATTCGTGGATTTATTGGTGCCCGAAGGAGAAAATCCTATCGGACAGCCCATTTCCAAGTATGTGCCCGAAAGAGAAGAACTTACAAAAGGTACAATTATCGGTATAGTAAAGGATTTCAAAAAGTACTCCATGACAGACCAAGTGGCTCCCTTACGAATACTCCTTTATGATACTCCACAAGATAATTTCTCAACTCTGGTTATAAAGGTAAAGGCCGGATATAAAGATAAAGTCATTAATTGCCTAAGAGAATCATACGAAAAGAAAAATCCAGGCATTCCTTTGAAATATGATGATATGTATCAGAAATTTGTGTCCTACAATCAGGACATAGCACACTTCTCGCATATCTTATTCATGTACGCCTGTGTCAGTATATTCCTTACTCTTTTCGGATTATTTGGCATCACACATTATGCCGTTTCACAGCGTAAACGTGAAATAAGCATCCGCAAAATTCACGGTGCATCCGCCCGCCAGATTCTATGGCTTATCAATTATCCGTTCCTTAGCTATGTAGGCATCGCATTCGTCGTAGCCGTCCCTGTCATTTATCTTTTTATGACATATTGGTTACAGCAATTTGCATACCATGCCACTCCCAACGCCTTTCACTTTCTGCTACCCTTGCTTTTTACTATAGGCATCACCTGCTTTACGATATGCCTGAATGGATATCGGGCAGCCGTCACCTCATTTCATCCGCGCCGCAACAGCCAGTAATACCCCGAGCACCACACCCAATATCGCTGCAAACAGCACCCGCATTTCTCCCGGCAGGAGGAATGTGATGGTGTGTGCCGGATACCAGAAAAAAGGAATTGTTTTCTTGAAGACAAAATTCCATTGCGCATCCCAATTCAGATGCGTAATGATGCGGGTCATCGGGATAGGAGTGAGGAGGCTGCGAGGCGAACCTCCACAATTCAGGATATGCGTATCCGTAATCTTATGGAATGTCATGAATACCGGAGCGAAAATGGTATTCATGGCAACTGAAATAGCGAGGGCTATCCATAATTTGTCCAGGCAGAATTCCCCGTTTATAATGGCGGCGGCATTTGCCATTCCCATATACTCCATGAATTGCGGCACACCCTTGGAGAAGATTATCATGGCCGCATTGATACCCATTCCCAGCAGTCCCCACACTACGGTACGAGGCAACACTCCAAATCCTTTCCGGCTATAGACTCCGGCACTGATGCGAAGTCCCAGCATCTCACCCAGTGTAGCAAGGATTCCGAATTTAATGAAACTCATCACCATGCCATGTGCAGCGTTGAAAGACTTATACCAATCGTAAACAGGTTCACTCACAAAGAATGGCAGGAATAGTATCACCAGAACAAAAATAAAGAGGAAGTCTTTCTTTTTCATACAAAAGTCATGTTTCTCATAATGTGGCAAACATACTAAAATTATTCTGATTTAAAAGCAAATAAGTAAATAAAAGGTGTTTTGCTAAACAGAACAAAGTGTTTCCCTTAACCGAACAATCTGTTTCATTAGGGGGAACACTTTGTTTCATTATTCAGAACAGTTCGTTTCATCATATAAAAACACCTTGTTTTCTATGGATAAAATAAAGTGTTCTGCACTGTGAACTAACGAATTATCACTATCAGATTCCCCAGAAGTCCATATCATAAGTCTCGGCGCAAAAAAAGTGGGATTCAGAGAAACCTCTGATCCCACTTCATCATATATAGTAAGCAACGGACAGTTATTTCTTATTCTTCATATATTCATCCGCTTTCTCCTTGGCACGTGCCACGCGCTTGGCTGTATCTGGATGAGAAGAGAACATCTTCTGGAACTTGGATTCCTTCGGTGCCTCCGCTGAAAGTTCAAGCAATTTGTTCAAAGCATTGTACATGGCATACGGATCGAGATTATTCTTGATGCAGAATTCAAAGCCATAATCATCCGCTTCCGTCTCCTGCTTCTGGGAGTATTGAGCACCTGCCAATGCCTCGGCCATGGCACCCAGTTCAGAATCACTCAATTTGGATACCGTAGAACTTGCAGCGCCGGCAGCATTCTTCACAGCCGAACGAAGGTAAGCATTCTTCATCGCATCCTTGGAATCCGTATGGATGACGTGACCTATCTCGTGGCCGACAACTGCCATCACTTCATCATCCGTCATGATGTCCATCAGTCCGGCACAGATGCGTACACTGCCATCACCACACGCAAAGGCATTCACATCTATCACTTCGTAAACACCGAAGTTTACCTTCAAGCCGTCCACTTCCTTGATATTTCCGGTCAGCTTCTCCAAACGCTTGCCGTAATCCGTATCGGGTTTCGTCAGCGGATTATGCGTATCCATCCATTCCATATACTCCTTGCTCATCGCTGCAATGTCAGCGTCGGACAATGAAATAGCCTTGATGGCATCTGTACCGGCTTGGACAGCTTTGGTCACATTGATTTTCTTTCCACCGATTTTGAACTGCGCATAGGCAGTAGTGGTACAACTCATTCCGCATACTACAGCAGCAATGATGAAGAAATTCTTTTTCATGTACTTTATGATTTAATTTTAATCCTATTTCATTTTGTCTATAGCAAAAAGCCGCCTAATCAATTATTAAACGGCTTTTCCAATATCTGTTTGAATCAGTTTACTTGATAATATCCAACGCTTTGAAACACTTGGTCAGCTTTTCTACAGCGTAATCCACTTGTTCTACGGTATGGGTAGCCATCAACGCTACACGTACCAGAGTATCTTGCGGAGCACATGCGGGCGGAATAACCGGATTGATAAAGATGCCTTCGTCAAAAGCCAACTTCGTTACCGTAAATGTCTTCTCCGTATCACGCACATAGAGCGGAATAATAGGAGATTCTGTCTCACCGATTTCAAAACCCGCATCGCGGAACTTCTTCAAGGCATAGTTGGTGATGTCCCACAAACGCTGAATGCGTTCAGGTTCAGACTTGATGATATGAAGCGCTTCGCGAGCTGCAGCCGTAGAGGCAGGTGTGCTACTTGCCTGGAATATATAGGAACGAGCGTTATGGCGCAACCAATTGATTACTGCCTTGTCTCCAGCCACGAAACCACCGATAGAAGCCAATGATTTGCTGAATGTACCCATAATCAAGTCTACATCTTCGGTAACACCGAAATGATCGCAAACACCACGGCCTTGCTTCCCAAATACACCCAAGCCATGAGCTTCGTCCACGTAAATGCTGGCATTGTATTTCTTCTTCAGGCGGACGATTTCGGGCAGATTGGCCAAGTCGCCTTCCATGGAAAATACCCCATCCACAACAATCAGCTTTACAGCATCCGGTTCGCACTTCTGGAGCTCTTTCTCCAGAGCTTCCATATCGTTATGCTTGTACTTCAATTGAGTGGCAAATGCAAGACGACGGCCGTCTACAATGGAAGCATGGTCGCGGTCATCGCAAATGATATAATCCCCACGGCCCACAACGGCGGGAATAATGCCTTCGTTTACTGTGAATCCGGTAGAAAAGCAGAGCGCTTCATCTTTTCCCACGAATTCAGCCAATTCCTTCTCCAGCTCAACGTGTATATCGAGTGTTCCGTTCAGAAAGCGGGAACCGGCACAGCCGGTACCATATTTTTCCGTAGCAGCTATTGAGGCGTCAATGATACGTTTGTCGTATGTCAGTCCCATATATGCATTGGAGCCAAACATCAGAACCTTTTTACCATCCATCATTACCTCCGTATCCTGATGGCTGTTGATTGTGCGAAAATAAGGATATACGCCTTTTGCCATAAACTGTTGCGGCAGGTCGTATTTCGCAAATTTGTCTTGTAGTAAACCCATGAAATATCTTTTATATAATGAATATTTAATTTTATTAAATACAAGTCTTTAAAGAACAGGGGGCAAAGATAGCAAAATATGTCGGTATATGTTCTATTTACATTAAAAAAACTACTTATTCTTATTTTTAAAAGCAGTATATGGTTAATTTTTCAGATATTTATATTACTTTTGCCAGTTGGAAAACTGCATAGCAATAATCCTTGCATGAACGAATACAAGAAGAAAATAGCATTTATCATAAACCCCATATCCGGTACTCAAAGTAAGGAACAGATACTGAAATGGCTCGACGAAAAGCTGGATAAGGAAAGGTATGAACAAGAAGTGATTTATACCGAACGGGCAGGCCATGCTGTAGAGATAGCGGCACAAAAGGCGCAAGAAAATGCACATGCCGTCATCGCCATAGGGGGAGACGGTACCATCAATGAGATAGCCCGCTCACTGGTACATACAAAAACCGCTTTGGGCATCATTCCCTGCGGTTCCGGCAACGGACTTGCCCGCCACCTGCAAATTCCGATGGAACCCAAAAAGGCCATCGACATCATTAATGACGGACTGATAGACATCATTGACTACGGAAAAATCAACAATGTACCTTTCTTCTGTACCTGCGGTGTGGGATTCGACGCATTTGTAAGCCTGCAATTCTCCAAAGCGGGAAGGCGAGGACCGCTCACTTATCTGGAAAAAACCCTGCTTGAAAGCTTGAAGTACCGTCCGGAAACCTATGAACTGGAAATGGATGGCAGTACCCTGCGATACAAGGCGTTTCTGATAGCCTGCGGAAACGCATCACAATATGGGAACAATGCCTATATTGCCCCACAAGCCACATTGAACGACGGGTTGCTGGACGTCACCATACTCGAGCCATTCACCGTACTCGATGTACCGTCACTCTCTTTCCAGCTCTTCAACAAGACTATTGACCAGAACAGCCGGATTAAGACATTCCGCTGTCAAACACTCCGTATTCACCGTTCCAAACCGGGGGTAGTCCACTTTGACGGTGACCCGATGATGATGGGAGAGAATATAGATGTAAAGATTATGAAGAAAGGGCTACAGGTCATTGTTCCTCACGACGCGGAAAAAGACACGAACGTCTTGCAGCGGGCACAGGACTATATCAACGGACTGAAACAGATTAATGATTCTTTTGTGGAAGACATCGCCCATAAAAACAAGATGATACTGGATAAGGGCAAAAGACAATTCAAAAAACTGACGAAAATGTAATGCTATAAAAAGGTACTGTAAGGAGTTTCTGAAAATAACTTTCCCCTTTTGATGCGTCATATAATATGTTTTATGTATTTTTGCATGTTCAAAATAGTAAATAAGTAAATCGTCAAACAGTAAATAAAAAGATGTATAGATCACACACCTGCGGAGAACTCCGTATCTCCGATGTTAATAAGCAAGTGACGCTGGCAGGTTGGGTACAGCGCAGCCGTAAGATGGGAGGTATGACTTTCATTGACCTCCGCGACCGTTACGGAATTACCCAATTAGTGTTCAACGAAGAGGTGAATGCCGAACTTTGCGAGCGTGCCAACCACTTGGGCCGTGAATTCGTAATTCAGGTAAAAGGTACCGTAAACGAACGTTTCAGTAAAAACCAGCATATCCCGACGGGAGACATTGAAATCATCGTATCGGAACTGGATGTCTTGAATTCATCCCTGACCCCTCCCTTCACCATCGAGGAGAATACGGACGGTGGCGACGATATCCGCATGAAGTACCGTTATCTGGACTTGCGCCGTGCCAACGTACGCAACAATCTGGAGCTTCGTCATAAAATGACAATTGAAGTACGCAAATATTTGGACAATCAGGGATTCATCGAAGTGGAAACTCCTATTCTGGTAGGTTCCACACCCGAAGGTGCACGCGATTTCGTTGTTCCTTCACGTATGAACCCGGGACAATTCTATGCCTTGCCTCAAAGCCCGCAGACACTGAAGCAATTGTTGATGGTTTCCGGTTTCGACCGTTACTTTCAGATAGCCAAATGTTTCCGTGACGAAGACCTGCGTGCCGACCGCCAGCCGGAATTCACACAGATTGACTGCGAAATGTCTTTTGTGGAGCAGGATGACGTCATCAACCTCTTTGAAGGCATGGCCAAATATCTGTTTAAGGAAATCCGTGGTGTAGAGATGGACGAACCGTTCATGCGTATGCCGTGGGCAGATGCCATGAAGTATTACGGTAGCGACAAGCCCGACCTTCGTTTCGGCATGAAGTTTGTGGAACTGATGGACATCATGAAAGGACACGGATTCCCGGTATTCGACAATGCAGCCTACATCGGCGGTATCTGCGCAGAAGGCGCCGCACATTATACACGTAAACAACTGGATGCGCTGACCGAATTCGTGAAAAGACCGCAAATTGGTGCCAAAGGTATGGTATATGCGCGCGTAGAGGCAGATGGCAATGTAAAATCAAGTGTCGACAAGTTCTATACGCAGGAAGTATTACAGGAAATGAAGGCTGCTTTCAACGCCAAGCCTGGTGACCTGATTCTGATTCTGAGCGGTGACGATGCCATGAAGACCCGCAAGCAACTGAACGAGTTGCGTCTTGAAATGGGTAACCAACTGGGACTGCGCGACAAGAACAAGTTCGTCTGCCTCTGGGTGGTTGACTTTCCGATGTTTGAGTGGAGTGATGAAGAAGGCCGCCTGATGGCTATGCACCATCCGTTCACCCATCCGAAAGACGAAGATATTCCTTTGCTGGACACCAACCCGGCAGCTGTCCGGGCAGATGCATACGACATGGTGTGCAACGGTATTGAAGTGGGTGGAGGTTCTATCCGTATCCACGATGCACAGTTGCAAGCCAAAATGTTTGAGATTCTCGGATTCACTCCGGAGAAGGCTCAGGAGCAGTTTGGCTTCTTGATGAATGCCTTCAAATACGGCGCACCTCCTCACGGTGGTCTGGCATACGGTCTGGACCGTTGGGTCAGCATCTTCGCAGGTCTCGACAGTATTCGCGACTGCATTGCATTCCCCAAAAATAACAGTGGACGCGATGTAATGCTGGATGCACCTTCGGCTATCGATCAGAAGCAACTGGACGAACTGAACCTGATTGTTGAAGTGAAAGAGTAAGAGCTGTTACAAAGTAGGAGGGTGAAAGAATCTGCACGCATTTTTCGTTTTGCAATAATCGGCACGCTGAATGCCTTGATTATGGCTGTTACCGTATGGGTAATGATGGACGAACTGGAAATCAACTATATGCTCTCCAATGTAACCGCATATATACTTGCACAGATACACAACTTCATCTGGTGCAAGTACTGGATATTCCCCACAAAAAAAAAGAGCAACACTTGGCGACAAGTGCTGCTCTTTTCCATAGCTTTCGGAATGGCTTACGGAGCACAATTCCTTTTCCTCATCGGATTGGTGGAGGGGCTGGACTGCAACGAATACCTTGCCCAGTTTCTGGGATTATTCATTTACGGAAGTGTCAATTTCCTGATGAACAAACGGGTGACATTCCGTTAATTTCCCCACACACAAAAAATCCCTGTTGCTATCAGTCAAGAAATCGTTTCGTCAATCCGTCATAGGCGTCAATTCTGCGGTCGCGCAAGAAAGGCCACCAACGGCGTACATTCTCCGAACGTTCCAAGTCCACTTCTACAACGATATTTTCCGGCCGTTCGTTTCCTGCTTGGGCCAAGAATTCACCTTGCGGTCCGACCACGAAACTATTTCCCCAAAACAAGATACCGTTGGTCTGCATGGAAGGATCCGGCTCATGTCCCACACGGTTCACAGAAACCACCGGCAAGCCGTTGGCCACGGCATGTCCACGCTGGGAGATAATCCATGCATTGAGCTGACGCGCCTTTTCATCGTCCGTATCACTGCTTTCCCAGCCAATGGCCGTAGGATATATCAATATTTCAGCTCCCTTCAATGCCATCAAACGTGCTGCTTCCGGATACCACTGGTCCCAGCATACCAATACCCCCAACTTACCCAAAGACGTCTGAATAGGTTCGAAGCCTATATCACCGGGAGTAAAATAAAATTTCTCATAATAGGCAGGGTCATCAGGAATATGCATCTTCCGGTATTTTCCGGCGATGCTGCCATCACGCTCAAAAACAACTGCTGTGTTATGATACAATCCGGGAGCGCGTTTCTCGAACAGAGAAGTGACCAGTACAATATCGTTGGCAGCAGCCAATTCGGAATAGAATCCCGTCGAAGGGCCGGGAATCGGTTCTGCCAAATCGAATAACTGTGTATTCTCTGTCTGACAGAAATACAGAGAGTTATGCAGTTCCTGCAAAACAACCAACTGGGCTCCGTGCGCTGCACATGCCTCTATGCTTTTGGCCAAATTCATTAAATTAGTCCTGAAGTCCTTGGTATTGGCCTGCTGGATAATACCTACTTTGATTTTTCTTGCCATCTTATTCTATGGTTTACGTTTTACTATGTATAATCGACATTACTTCAACACCCCTATGGGATATTGCATGGTAACACAATGCAAAGAGCCGTGTTGCTTAATCAAAGCACGGCAATCTATCCCAATAATTTCATAACCGGGAAAAGCCTCCCGCAGCACTTCCCCTGCACAGGCATCATTCTCCGGCTGGCGATAAGTGGGGTAAAGCACTGCATCATTCAGAATCAAGAAATTAGCGTAAGTGGCGGGAAGCCGTTCCCCTTCTTCTTCTATCTTATCGGCCATGGGCAGAGCCAGCAAACGGTAAGGTTCCCCCTTCAACGTACGGAAAGTCTTCAGTTGCTCCTCCATGCGATGCAGTTCTTCGTAATGCTCATCATCCACATCCTTGCATTGCACATAGGCTATCGTGTCGGCAGGGCAGAAACGGGCCAGTGTGTCTATATGGCTGTCCGTATCGTCACCTGCCAAATAACCGTGGTCCAGCCAAAGGACACGTTGCAGGTGAAAAACGGAACGAAGATATTCCTCAATTTCCACCCGGTTCATCTGTCCGTTCCGGTTAGGGGAAAGCAGACATTCGGAGGTGGTAAGCAACGTACCCATGCCGTCACTTTCGATGGAACCGCCTTCAAGGACAAACCCCAAGCGATTTACATACTTTCCTTTCATCACTTCTGCCTCTACTGCACGACGCGTAATCAAATTATCCTTATCGGATGCAAACTTCAATCCCCATCCGTTGAACTTAAAGTCGAGCAGAGATACACCGTCAGCATCCAATAGGGTGATAGCTCCATGGTCGCGTGCCCAAGTGTCATTCGTTTCACACTCCAGGAAACGGACATTTTCCATATTTACCCTGTCGGCAATCTGTTTTTTCACTTCGTCCGGTTCCGGAGTTACAATCAGCAATGTCTCCCGGGCGGCTATTTCGCGAGCAATGGCTACAAAACATTCCTGCACTTCGTCCAACATATAGGTCCAGTCTGTACCCGCATGGGGCCATGTAAGCTGTATGCCGCTTTGCAAGGCCCATTCGGCAGGCAAGTGGGGAGCACGTGTCTCTACCTGAAAGCTCATATTCTTGCCAAAACGCACCTGACAGTCTTTCTCCGTTGCACCACCCAATGGAATTCCTACAAAATATCCCATATTATTTATCTTTTCTAATTCGTTACTTTTTAAGTTAGCAGAGAGAGGGAGAATAAACCTCAGGTTTAGAATTGCCAAACCTCTACTTCAGACTTCTAAACCTCTACTCTATGATTGTAAACCTCTACTCGTCAATTATCACTTATCTTCCTTCGGTTTCCGGTCGAAGAATGGATTCTTGGAGGATGCACTCACCGGAATGGCAAAGACAGTCTTGCATCCTTTCAGCCAATCCAAACGCTGAGCGGCAAGTCCGGCAGAAAACATGACACGGGTATCCACCCTCAAATCGGCAGCCATGGCACAAGCCGAACCTACAGCTATCCCTACATCCACCGTATTCAAGGCACAAGGCACTCCCTCCGGACGACCGGCACAAGTGGGAAAACCGCAGTGTCCGCAATTCAAACCTTGCGTCTGCTCGCGCGTACCTATTATAATTACACATTCAGCCTGCAAAATGTTGTCCGCATCACGGAGAAAGAACTTCATACCGTGCTCTTCAACCATAGCGACCATCTTTTCAGACAGCTTCTTAATGTCTTCACCCGTAACCAGCGCAGCTTCAATCACATCAATACCTTTTCCTTTCGGTGCCGTGCGCGCAGCAGTCAGCATTTGTCTTGCCACATCAAGCACATGTTCGTGGCGGCAATCACGTTCATTCTGTATCATAGTCTTTCTTTCCTGAATTAATTAGTGCGTCAAAGATAGCACAAATATTTTTTTGCACTATCTTTGCAATACAGAAAGATTAAAAGGAACGCCATGCTGCAAATAGAAAATGCCAGTATCGCCTACGGCAACGATATACTTTTCTCGGGTTTCAACCTGCAATTGGAAAGGGGAGAGATAGCCAGTATCTCCGGACCTTCGGGATGCGGAAAATCGTCACTGCTGAATGCCATACTTGGGTTTACCCCGTTAAAAGAAGGACGTATCGTATTAGACGGTATTCCGCTGGATAAAGGAAACGTCGACGTTGTCCGTAAGCAGACTGCATGGATTCCACAAGAACTGGCATTGCCGCTGGAGTGGGTAAAGGACATGGTACAGTTGCCCTTCGGTCTAAAGGCAAACCGGGGTACACCCTTTTCTGAAACCCGTTTATTTGCATGTTTCGAGGATTTGGGTCTGGAACAAGAGTTATATTATAAACGGGTGAACGAAATATCTGGAGGCCAACGTCAACGGATGATGATAGCCGTAGCCTCAATGATTGGCAAACCACTGACCATTGTCGATGAACCGACTTCCGCTCTCGACTCCGGTTCCGCGGAAAAAGTGCTCTCTTTCTTCCGCAGGCAGACAGAAAATGGAAGTGCCATACTGACCGTATCCCATGACAAAAGATTCGCCAACGGATGTGACCGACATATAATCATGAAATAACATACACACTATTGGGAACCATAGATATATCATACCTCAGCCTGGGCATCGGATTATTGCTGTTATCAATACCACTGTTTTACATCTGGAAGTTCAAGACCGGACTGTTGCGCGCTACTGTGATAGGTACGGCACGCATGATTGTCCAGCTGTTCTTCATCGGCATATACCTGAACTATCTCTTCTTGTGGGATAACCCGTGGATAAACTTTCTATGGGTAATTGTCATGATATTCGTAGCATCGCAGACGGCATTGGCACGAACGCAATTGAAGAGGAAGATTCTGCTCCTGCCCATCTCTACAGGTTTCTTATGCAGTGTAGTATGTGTAGGCTTGTACTTTATCGGAATAGTACTGAGAGTGGAAAACGTATTCAGCGCCCGGTATTTCATCCCTATTTTCGGCATATTGATGGGTAACATGCTATCCAGTAACGTCATAGCCCTCAACACCTATTATAGCGGACTGAAACGGGAACAACAGCTTTACCGGTATCTTCTCGGCAATGGCGCCACAAGAGCAGAGGCACAAGCACCCTTCATCCGCCAAGCCATCATCAAATCCTTCAGTCCGCTGATTGCCAATATATCCGTGATGGGGCTGGTTGCTTTTCCGGGAACCATGATTGGGCAGATATTGGGTGGTAGCAGCCCGAATGTGGCCATCAAATATCAGATGATGATCATGGTCATCACCTTTACCGCCTCCATGCTGTCACTGATGATTACAATCTCTTTGGCTTCCCGCAAGTCGTTTGATGCTTACGGCAAGCTACTGCCGGTGATGGTGGAGAAGAAGGGAAAAAAGGAGCATAAATAACCATATTGTACCCACAAAAATAGTTCAATTATATATAAATATACAGCCTACAAGACTTTTTTTAAACTGGAATTCTTTTTAATCCATTGCTTTTTACTATATTTGCAACCAAATTTTCTGTTCACAATGAAAATTAAGGAATTAGTAAGCGCCCTTGAACGGTTCGCGCCTCTGCCATTGCAAGACGGATTTGATAATGCCGGCCTGCAAATCGGATTGACAGATGTGGAAGCAACAGGGGCTTTGTTGTGTCTTGACGTTACTGAAGCTGTACTGGATGAAGCCATTGCATTGGGGTATAATGTGGTTATATCACATCACCCTCTCATTTTCAAAGGGTATAAATCCATCACGGGCAGGGATTATGTGGAACGTTGTATCTTGAAAGCCATCAAGAATGACATCGTTGTTTATGCTGCGCACACCAACCTGGATAATGCGCGGGGAGGAGTGAACTTCAAAATTGCCGAAAAAATAGGTTTAAGAAATGTTCGTATCCTGGAAGCCAAGGAAAATGCGCTGGTAAAGCTGACCACATTTGTACCGACTGCCAAAGCGGAAGAAGTACGGAAATCCTTGTTCGATGCCGGATGTGGCAATATCGGTAATTATGATTCGTGCAGTTATAATCTGGAAGGCGAGGGGACATTCCGTGCCAGGGAAGGTGCCACCCCATACTGTGGAGCGATAGGGGAGCTGCATACCGAACGGGAAGTGCGTATTGAAACAATCATACCCGCCTACAAAAAAGCGGGAGCTGTCAAGGCACTGCTTGCGGCACATCCATATGAAGAACCGGTCTATGATATTTATCCCTTGCAAAACTCATGGCCACAAGCCGGAGCCGGTGTTATTGGTGAACTGGAAACACCGGAGACAGAGCTTGAGTTCCTGAAACGGATAAAGAAAACCTTCGAAGTAGGGTGTCTCAGACATAACAAACTCCTCGGGCGGGAAATACAGACTGTTGCATTATGTGGCGGTGCCGGCGCTTTCCTAATGCCGCTTGCCATCCGCAACCGTGCAGATGTCTTTATCACCGGCGAGATAAAATACCATGACTATTTCGAACATGATACCGATATATTATTGGCTGAAATAGGGCATTATGAAAGTGAGCAATATACGAAAGAAATATTTTATACAATAATCCGGGATTTGTTTCCTCATTTTGAGGTCCAGATGACCAAGGTGAATACAAACCCCATAAAATACATGTAAGTAAAATGGCTAAAGAAGCAAAAAAAGATTCTCAGGAATTGACCGTAGAACAGAAGTTGAAAGCTTTGTTCCAATTGCAGACAATGCTGTCCAAAATCGATGAAATCAAGACGTTGAGAGGTGAACTTCCACTGGAAGTACAGGACTTGGAAGACGAAATAGCCGGTCTGAGTACCCGTATAGACAGAATCAAGGCAGAAGTATCCGAGTTGAAATCCTCCATCGCAGGAAAGAAAGTTGAAATTGAAACCGCAAAGGCTTCCGTAGCTAAATATAAAGACCAGCAGGACAACGTGCGCAACAACCGCGAATACGACTTCTTGAGCAAGGAAATCGAATTCCAGACATTGGAAATCGAACTCTGCGAAAAGCGTATCAAGGAATTTGCCGCACAAGAGGAAGAAAAATCTCAGGAAGTGGCAGAAAGCGCTACTGCGCTGGAAGAAAGACAAAAAGACCTTGACGTTAAGAAGAGTGAACTGGACGAGATTATTTCCGAAACCAAGCAAGAGGAAGAGAAGCTGAGAGACAAGGCCAAAGAACTGGAAACAAAAATCGAACCCCGTCTGCTTCAGTCCTTCAAACGTATCCGTAAGAATTCACGCAATGGACTGGGTATCGTATATGTACAGCGCGATGCTTGCGGTGGTTGCTTCAACAAGATTCCGCCTCAGAGACAATTGGACATCCGCTCACGTAAGAAAATCATCGTTTGCGAATATTGTGGCCGTATCATGATTGACCCGGAACTGGCAGGCATAACTCCCGAACAGAAAGTGGAAGTTGTAAAGGAAAAGCCAGTAAGAGCAAAAAGAAAAATCGTACATATCGGCTCAGATAATTAAAAATAGAACATTTTTACATGAAAAACGGCAATAGTCAAGACCTCTATTGCCGTTTTTTTGTTAAATAAGCTCATAAAACTCTATAGTTAAAGAAAAAAGGTGTAGTTTTGCTCATCAAAAAATTAATAGAATTAAATAAAAAAGCATGAGACAAAACAAATTATTCATACTTTATTCACTTTTAGGAATATTGATGGCATCGTGCATAAAAGATGAAGCACCCAATGCTGAAGCTGATATAACAGGTATTTTTTTCGAAGAAGATGTGCTGGCAAGCGCTCGTTTCAATTTAAATCCATCTTACAATGATAATCTGCAGGCCTACCCCATATTAGTAAAAGTAAAAGAGGGCACTCCTTTAAACAAACTATCCCCCCTGTTTGAGTTGACGCCAGGCGCTACCATTAGTCCGGAAAGTGGTAGTGAACACGATTTCTCTGACGGAAAAAGGGTAAAGTATACCGTAACTTCCGAGAACAAGGCTTGGCAGCGAGTATATTCCATCGATGTACGCGAACAATCGGTATCAGACATACCCAATGAATTCCATTTTGAAGACATACGACTTATCAATGGAATTGTCCCCAAATACAAATATCAGGAGTTCTATGAAGAACAAGACGGATTGGAACTGACATGGGCCAGTGGAAATGAAGGATTCAACTGGGCAGCCAGTTCATCAGCTACTGAAAATTACCCTACGTCACAATATAACAATGGTAAAAACGGAAAGTGTGCCAAATTAGAAACTCGGCTTACCGGCTCTCTGGGAGCAATGGTAGGTATGCCGATAGCTGCCGGAAATTTGTTTATCGGTGAGTTTGATATGACGAATGCTCTCACCAGCCCATTGAAAGCCACACATTTCGGCACTCCTTTCTGTTATAAGCCCTCACGTCTAAAAGGTTGGTACAAGTACAAAGCCGGTGAACGTTTTTATGAAAACGGCGGATACACCGACCGTAAAGATGTGATGAACATCTATGCTATCTTTTACGAAGGCGAAAGTTACAACGAGGCAGGGGAAGTTACAGAAATAATATTGGATGGAAATCTGCCAAACCAGAATTATGAACACCCCAATATGGTAGCTTTGGCTTTAATATCCAATCCACACGAAACTGATGATTGGGAGTCTTTCGACATTCCTTTTGATTATCGGAGATATGGAAAAGAAATAGATGAAACCAAGCTGACAAAAGGAAAATATAAACTAAGTATCGTTTTTGCATCCAGCAAGGACGGGGCAACTTTTGAAGGTGCGCCCGGAAGCACTTTACTTATAGACGAAGTGGAACTGATTTACGAATAAGAATCATATAGAATTGGAATACAACATGATAAAGAAAATAGTAGCATTTATCGTACTGGTGGGATGTATGCAGACTGCTTTATACGCTCAAGAAAACCAGAACCGTACGCTTATAAACGCCGCTCTACACGGTTGGGAATATGAAATAAGGGCCGGTGTCAGTATCGGTGGCACTTCTCCGCTTCCATTGCCCGTAGAAATACGGAGTATCGATGCCTACAATCCTACTTTAGCTCTTATGCTGGAAGGAAATGCCATCAAGTGGTTGGGCAAAACAAAAAAATGGGGTGTAATAACCGGTGTAAGACTGGAAACCAAAAATATGATTACCAAAGCGACAGTAAAGAACTATGGCATGGAAATCATAGGAAATGACGGTAACCGTTTGAAAGGCAACTGGACCGGGGGAGTAAAAACTAAAGTACGCAATGCCTACATCACCGTTCCCGTGCTGGGTGCATATAAAATCAACTCACGATTGCGGGCCAAAGCAGGTATATATGTCTCATATCTGATGGATGAGGAATTCTCCGGACATGTATATGAAGGCTATTTGCGTGAAGGTAATCCTACCGGAAAGAAAGTCAACTTCTCCGACGGTGCCATTGCCACTTACGACTTTTCGGATGACTTGCGCAAGTTTGCATGGGGTGTACAAGCCGGCGTAGACTGGCGTGCTTTCAAGCATCTGAATGTATTTGCCGACCTTACATGGGGATTGAATGATATTTTCAAGAAAGATTTCAATACCATTACCTTTGCCATGTATCCCATCTACTTGAATGTAGGATTCGGGTATGCCTTCTAAGATACTTGGGTATACAGAGTAAATACTCATAAACAAATAGAGGTTTAGGTTGTTATCAATCCCATAAAAAGATAACTACCTAAACCTTTATTTGTTTATGAATATAAAAGATTGGAGCACTGCGTTGCTCATATTATGCCTATGCCCTGCGGCTATGGCACAGAAAGCCAACCGCGATGCGGCGTTCCAGACAGAGCATATCTGCCTGCAGACCTATCCTGATAGCATCGCTTGCATTCGGAGTCATGCCGCTCGCAGCTTTTTACAACTCGAGCAGGAGCGGGAAAACGCATCGCACCGGGAAGGTGCCGTAGTATTCGATATGGCGCTGAATACCTTGCTCGCCACGGTCTATATCCCGAATTTCTACGAATTGATGCAGAAGTTGCAGGAAAAGTTCGGCAGCAAAAAGAGGAATTCATAACAAAAAATGTATCTTTGTATGCTGACTTTTTGTCGTACCCATAAAATATTGAAAGCATGAAAGCATATTTCATCACGATACTTGCTTTGTTCGCTTGCATGGCTACCGCCATCCGACCACTGCAAGTATCAAGACTTGAAAACCAGATTGACAGTCTACTCAAAGACAAGAAAGCCACCGTCGGTATAGCCGTATGGACAGACAAAGGAGATATGCTCCGATATAACGACCATGTACACTTCCCCTTGCTTAGTGTATTCAAATTCCATGTGGCACTGGCCGTACTGGACAAGATGGACAAGCAGGGAATCAGTCTGGACAGCATTGTTTCCATAAAGGCATCCCAAATGCTGCCCAATACCTACAGCCCCCTTCGGAAGAAATTCCCCAATCAGGATTTTACGATTACGCTTAGGAAACTGATGCAATACAGTATTTCCCAAAGCGACAACAATGCCTGTGACATCTTGATAGAATATGTAGGAGGTATTAAATATATCAATGACTATATCCGCAGGTTGGGTATCGACTCCTTCAACCTCTCGGAAACAGAAGATGACATGCACTCCAGTTTCGAGGCTGTATACCGCAACTGGAGTACTCCTTCCGCTATGGTCCGACTACTGAGAACGGCCGATGAAAAAGAGTTGTTCTCCAACAAGGAGCTGAAAGACTTCTTATGGCAGACCATGATAGATACTGAAACCGGTGCCAACAAACTGAAAGGTATGTTGCCAGCCCAAACCATGGTAGGACACAAGACCGGCTCTTCCGACCGCAATGCCGACGGCATGAAAACTGCGGATAATGATGCCGGACTCGTTATCCTTCCCGACGGCCGGAAATACTACATTGCCGCCTTCGTCATGGACTCATACGAGACGGACGAGGACAATGCGGACATCATCGCTCGCATATCACGCATGGTATACGATGCGATGAGATAAGATAGATAAGAAAAACAAGGAGGCTATCGTCAGCTCCTCCTATAAATTTTGATACTCGGGTATATCTTGCAGAAAAGTATAGCTGTTATGCTCGTAATCTATGTGGCAACAATAATGCTGAAGCCCGTTGCTGACAACCAGATAATCCACTTTCAGCACCATGTTGTAGCGAGTAATCTGGTCGAAAACCTTTTGGGTGATTTCTATTTCGGGGGCCTTGTATTCCACAATCATCCGGGCAGTGAGGTCACGCCGATAGAGCACTGTATCACAGCGTTTCTTTGTACCGTTCAGCTGTACCTGCACCTCATTTGCCATAAGCGCTTGCGGATACCCCTTGTGAACAAGAAGAAAGTGAACGAAGTGCTGCCGTACCCATTCTTCGGGTGTCAAGGCGACATAACGACGACGGATTACATCGAAAATAACATTTTTTCCGTCTCTTACGGCAATTTTAGTATCGAATGCTGGTAGGTTTAACGATAACATTTACTACATTTGTAAGTTAAATAATGGTTCCCCGTCTTTCGGGAACACAAATTTAATGAAATCTTATGAAAACAAAAGAAGAAATCGTAGCCAATTGGCTGCCCCGTTACACAAAACGTAACCTGGAGGATTTTGGAGAGTACATTCTGTTGACCAACTTCAACAAGTACGTAGAGATTTTCGCAGAAAAGTTCAATGTTCCCATTTTCGGTAAAGATGCCAACATGATATCTGCCAGTGCGGAAGGAATGACCATCATCAACTTCGGCATGGGAAGCCCTAATGCCGCCATTATCATGGACTTGTTAAGCGCCATCAAACCCAAGGCATGTCTGTTCCTAGGTAAGTGTGGCGGCATAGACAAGAAAAATAGAATAGGAGACCTTATCCTTCCCATAGCCGCCATCCGTGGCGAGGGTACTTCCAACGACTACTTCCCACCCGAAGTTCCATCACTCCCGGCATTTATGTTGCAACGCGCCGTTTCTTCTGCCATCCGCGACTATGCTCGCGACTACTGGACCGGTACCGTATACACCACCAACCGCCGCATCTGGGAACATGACGAGGTATTCAAGGAATATCTGAAGAAAACCCGTGCCATGGCCGTTGATATGGAGACAGCGACTTTGTTCAGTTGTGGTTTTGCCAATCATATTCCCACGGGAGCCCTTCTGCTGGTTTCAGACCAACCGATGATTCCGGAAGGTGTAAAAACCGACAAGAGCGACAATCTGGTTACCCAGAACTATGTAAATGAGCATGTTGAAATCGGCATTGCATCCCTGCGCATGATTATTGATGAGAAAAAAACCGTAAAACACTTGAAATTCGACTGGTAGTCCCTTATGGGCATCCCGTAGCACTTTTACTTTATATATGGCAAAACAAGAAACCACATGTGATGATATTCTAAAGGAGCTGAGAGCCAAGCAATATCGCCCCATCTACTATCTTATGGGCGAGGAATCGTATTACATAGACCTCATCTCCGACTATATCACAGATAACGTTCTCACTGACACCGAAAAGGAATTCAACCTGACCGTAGTTTACGGTGCAGACGTGGATATAGCTACCGTCATCAATGCGGCCAAGCGCTATCCGATGATGTCCGAACGCCAAGTCGTAGTTGTAAAGGAGGCACAAGCCATCCGCAACATGGAAGAGCTTTCATACTACCTGCAAAGGCCGTTGAATTCCACTATTCTTGTCCTATGCCACAAACATGGAGTACTGGACAGAAGGAAGAAACTGGCTGCCGAAATAGAAAAGGTGGGGGTCTTGTTCGAATCCAAGAAGGTGAAGGATGCCCAGTTACCGGCATTCATCACCTCATACATGAAGCGCAAAGGTGTAGACTTGGAACCCAAAGCCACCTCCATGCTTGCCGATTTCGTAGGTACAGACCTCAGCCGCCTTACGGGAGAACTGGAAAAACTGATTATAACTCTTCCAAAAGGTCAGACACGCGTCACCCCCGAACAGATAGAACGCAACATCGGAATCAGCAAGGATTATAATAACTTTGAACTTCGCAGTGCCATCGTAGAAAAAGATATACTAAAGGCCAATAAAATAATAAAATATTTTGAAGAAAATCCGAAAACAAACCCTATTCAAATGACTTTATCTTTACTTTTCGGTTTCTTCTCCAACTTGATGTTGGCATACTATGCCCCCGAAAAAACAGAGCAGGGCATTGCCGGCTTCATAGGCTTGAAAACTCCCTGGCAGTCTCGCGAATACCTAAGTGCCATGCGTCGCTATAGCGGTGTAAAGACCATGCAGATAATTGGAGAGATTCGATATTCAGATGCCAAATCCAAAGGAGTAGGAAATTCCTCTCTAAGCGATGGAGATATCCTCCGGGAACTGGTCTTTAAGATTCTACACTAACGACTGATTTGCTACCATTCTGTTATTTTTAGGGGGATTTATCCCCCTTTTTTCTATTTCATCCTTCAATACAGACAAGAGAATAAGAGATAACTCTCATATTCACAATATACTACACTCATTTATAAGCCTTGAGAATCGTTTTTTCACGACGAATCGACCACTTATGCGGGAATAAGGCGAGGATTCAAATCCTGAAGAACAGACAATAAAGAGAGAATCTTATTTTCTTATTCATGTCACATTTTTTCTTCTTAGTAAGGAGGAATGTAAAAATCACTCTGACTTTAAATCGGTATAAAAAGAATCTGTCATGCTTTTCATGAGTACGATAGTTGTAATCTGCAACTACAAGTATTTACTATTGTAAATATATGACATTACATAATCACTACATTTAAAAATACTGTATAACAATCGTGATATTACATTTGAAAATACAAATGTAATATACGATATTTAATGTCGTAAACTAATGATTTACAAAAATAATAGAGTAGGGGTTAACCTACTAGTTTATAATATATAACTATGCAAATATCAATAATATATATTATTTTATCAAATTATCAGATTATATAATACGAAGGATTAGCAAAAAACAAATGTAATATAGGATTTTATGCCAAATAAATATAGCATAATACCTCTAATAGCCATACATATATATTATTTTATTAAACCTTGAATAAATATCTATTTTGCTCATTATTCCTACTATAGCATTTGTAATAATTAATATTGTAATAATAGCATTTCATTTGTGAAATATAAAATATTACATTTTTAATTTGTTTTTATGGCGCTGTTTTTTTACTTTTGTAATCCAATAATTATCATATACAATTGTAATAAAAACATAAGCCATGAGCATAAAAGACAGATTCAAAATGGTTATGGACCGAGAGAAACTGACAGCAGGAGCTTTTGCCGAGAGCATCGGTGTGGCCCAAGCCACCATTTCCCACATCTTGGGTCCGCGTAACAAATATCCAAGTACGGAAGTTATTCTCCGATTGCATCAACGTTACAATGATATAAACTTGGAGTGGCTGCTTACCGGCCAAGGCAATATGAGTAATAATCCGGACTCACCCGAAAATGATGGATTCGACTATCCTTTATTTGCTGAGAATCCGGAAAATCTGACCAACGGACCGGATGAAACTGAGAATCGCACGGAAATTGCATTAGAAACATCCTCAAAAACACCTAAAGAAATTGTAAAACAAGAGATTATATACAAAGAAAGACCTCCCAGAAAAATCACTGAAATAAGACTTTTCTTTGATGATAATACCTACGAGACTTTCAAACCGGAAAATTGAAGAATGAGAATGGAAATAGACTAACGCCCCGGCATAAAAAAGAAACGGGTTCATTTTATTCTACACTCGGTTTACATTATCTTTGCATCCGAAAAGAAAAACATCCCTCTTTATAGATATGAAAAAGTATATTTTAGATCTGACAGTGACGGAGAACCTCCGCTTGCATGCCAACTATGTGTTGTTGAAGCTGACTTCTCCGTCCCCGCTTCCGGAAATGTTGCCGGGACAATTTGCAGAGATTCGCGTGGACGGCTCGCCTGCCACTTTCTTACGCCGCCCCATCTCCATCAATTATGTAGATAGACAACGGAATGAAGTCTGGTTTTTAATCCAACTTGTAGGCAACGGAACCAAGCGACTAGGCGAAGCAAAAGCAGGCGATATAATCAATGTAGTGCTTCCACTGGGAAACAGCTTCACAATGCCTGAAAAACCCTCAGACAAGCTCTTGCTGGTGGGTGGAGGTGTAGGAACAGCTCCTATGTTATATTTAGGCGAACAGCTTACCAAGAAAGGCTGCAAGCCAATATTCCTGCTAGGTGCCAGAAGTGACAAGGACTTGCTTCAGCTGGAACAGTTTGCCGCCTATGGCGAGGTATATACCACCACTGAGGATGGCAGCCATGGAGAAAAGGGATATGTAACGCAACATTCCATACTAGATAAGGTGTGCTTTGAACAGATATATACTTGTGGTCCGAAACCGATGATGATGGCAGTAGCAAAGTATGCCAAAAGTAAAGGCATCAGTTGCGAGGTATCTTTGGAGAATATGATGGCGTGTGGCATAGGTGCTTGTCTGTGCTGTGTGGAAAATACCACGGAAGGCCATTTGTGCGTATGTAAAGAAGGTCCGGTTTTTAATATAAACAAACTATTATGGCAGATTTAAGTGTAAATATTGGCGAATTACAAATGAATAATCCGGTGATGACTGCATCCGGAACATTCGGATATGGTGAAGAATTCGCCGATTTCATCGAACTATCGCGAATAGGTGGTATAATTGTAAAGGGAACCACCCTTCACAAACGTGAAGGCAATCCATATCCGCGTATGGCAGAGACTCCTTCAGGTATGTTAAACGCTGTAGGACTACAGAATAAGGGCGTTCATTACTTTGTCGAACATATCTATCCTCACATTAAAGACATTCAAACCAACATGATTGTGAATGTTTCGGGGTCTGCCATCGAAGACTATGCCGAAACAGCAGCCATTATTAATGAACTTGACAAAATTCCTGCCATAGAATTGAACATTTCTTGCCCCAATGTGAAGCAAGGCGGAATGGCATTCGGAGTTACTGCCAAAGGAGCAGAAGAAGTAGTAAAAGCCGTGCGCTCAGTTTACAAAAAGACACTTATCGTAAAACTCTCACCGAACGTTACCGACATCACCGAAATAGCCCGTGCAGCCGAAAATGGCGGCGCAGACAGCGTTTCCCTCATCAATACCCTGCTGGGAATGGCTATAGACGCGGAACGCAGGCGTCCCATGCTCTCCACTGTAACCGGTGGTATGTCCGGTGCAGCCGTAAAACCCATTGCCTTACGTATGGTATGGCAAGTAGCCAAAGCAGTAAAAATCCCCGTCATAGGTTTGGGAGGTATCATGAACTGGAAAGATGCTGTGGAATTCATGCTTGCAGGTGCCTCTGCCATCCAGATTGGTACGGCAAACTTCATAGATCCCACGGTTACGGTGAAAGTGGCAGAAGGAATAAATGACTATCTCGACAGACACGGTTATCAGTCCGTAAAGGACATTATCGGTGCACTTGAGGTATAGTGAATAACAAGAGAACGGCATTCGCCATATATATTCATAAAAAAGGACATTCGTCAACGAATGTCCTTTTTCTTTTTATTTACATCAGTAAACTTATTCTCCCAACAAATCCGGACGCAGTCTACGGGTCCTTTCCAATGACTGTTGCAGTTCCCATTCTTTAATTTTTGCCTCGTGTCCGGAAAGTAAAATATCAGGAACCTTCCATCCGTTGTAGTCAGCGGGACGCGTATAGACTGGCGCTGCCAGCAGATTGTCCTGAAAGGAATCTGAAAGTGCAGATTGCTCATCGGAAATCACTCCCGGAATGATGCGGACGATGGCATCTGCCATGACGGCCGCCGCCAGTTCTCCACCAGTCAGCACATAGTCGCCGATGCTGATTTCTTTCGTGATGAGATGTTCGCGAATCCGGTAATCTATCCCTTTGAAATGCCCGCAGAGAATGATGAGATTCCGGGCAAGGGAAAGAGTATTTGCCATCGGCTGATTGAACTGTTCACCGTCGGGGGTAGTAAAGATAACCTCGTCGTAATCCCGCTCAGCCTTCAGAGCGTTGATGCATCGCTCTATCGGCTCTATTTTCATCACCATTCCGGCGAAGCCGCCAAACGGATAATCGTCTACACGACGGTACTTATCTTCTGTATAATCACGAAGATTATGTATACATATCTCTGCAAGCCCTTTATTTTGAGCACGTTTCATAATGGAACAGTTGAAGAATCCCTCAATCATTTCCGGTAAAACTGTGATAATGTCAATGCGCATATAACTTTATTTTAGCTATTTCAAGCTGCAAAAGTACAAATATTCGGGGAGAAACCCGTATTTTTGCGTTCAAACAATCCGAAAACCCTATGACTGTAAAAGAAAAAATAGACAGGCTTCGTGCGGAATTACACCGGCACAACTACAATTATTATGTGCTGAATGCTCCTGAAATATCCGATAAGGAGTTTGACGACCTCATGCGCGAGCTACAAGAGTTAGAGAAAGAACATCCTGAATACCAAGATGATAATTCGCCCACGATGCGTGTAGGAAGTGATTTGAACAAGAATTTCACACAAGTGGCACACAAATATCCCATGCTTTCATTAGGAAACACTTATTCCGAAAGTGAAGTGACCGACTTCTACGAACGGGTAAAGAAAGCACTGAACGAAGATTTTGAAATCTGCTGCGAGCTGAAGTATGACGGCACTTCCATCTCGTTGACTTACGAGGACGGCAAACTGGTGCGTGCCGTCACCCGTGGCGACGGTGAAAAGGGCGATAACGTGACGGATAATGTGAAGACAATCCGGACGATTCCGCTGGTACTCCATGGGAGTTATCCTAAGTCATTCGAAATCAGAGGGGAAATTCTGATGCCCTGGGTGGTCTTCGAAGAACTGAACCGGGAAAAGGAAGCACGTGAGGAACCGCTTTTCGCCAATCCGCGCAATGCTGCTTCCGGTACATTGAAATTGCAGAATTCCGCTATCGTAGCATCCAGAAAGCTGGATGCTTATCTCTACTATCTATTGGGAGAGGAATTGCCCTGTGACGGCCATTACGAGAATCTGCAAGCCGCCGCCAGCTGGGGATTTAAAACATCAGAGCACACCAGAAAAGCCCACAGCCTGGAGGAAGTCTTCGAATATATCAATTATTGGGATACAGAACGTAAGAATCTTCCGGTGGCTACTGATGGTATTGTGTTAAAAGTCAACAGTTTAAAACAACAGAAGAATTTGGGATTCACAGCGAAGTCCCCCCGATGGGCCATCGCATACAAATTTCAGGCAGAACGTGCACTGACACGGCTGAACAAAGTCACCTATCAGGTAGGACGTACCGGTGCAGTGACTCCGGTTGCCAATCTGGACCCCGTGCAACTGTCCGGCACCATTGTGAAACGTGCCTCTCTGCACAATGCAGATATTATCGAAGGACTGGACTTGCATATAGGCGACATGGTGTATGTGGAAAAAGGCGGTGAAATCATCCCAAAAATAACCGGAGTCGATAAGGATGCCCGCGGTATGCTTATCGGTGAAAAAGTGAAGTTCATCACTCATTGTCCCGAATGTGGCAGTAAACTGATACGTTTTGAAGGAGAAGCAGCCCACTATTGCCCTAATGAAACCGCTTGCCCTCCGCAGATTAAAGGGAAGATAGAGCATTTCATCAGCCGCAAAGCCATGAATATAGACGGACTGGGACCTGAAACCGTAGATATGTTCTACCGATTAGGGCTGATAAACGATACTGCAGATTTATACCAGCTCAAAACCGACGACATCAAAAACCTGGAACGAATGGGCGAAAAATCGGCAGAAAACATAGTCAACGGTATCGCGGCAAGTAAAGAAGTGCCATTCGAAAGAGTACTCTTTGCACTGGGCATACGCTTCGTGGGAGAAACAGTTGCCAAGAAAATAGCCAAGTCCTTTACGGACATCGAAGAGCTGGAAAACGCGGATATCGAAAAGCTGAAAAACATCGATGAAATTGGTGAAAAAATAGCGCAGAGCATCATAACTTATTTCTCCAATCCCGCCAACAGAGAGCTGGTGGAACGGCTGAAAGCAAACGGCCTACAACTCCACCGGACGGAAGAAGACCTCAGCGGATACACCGACAAACTGGCGGGTCAGTCCATCGTCATCAGCGGCGTATTCACTCATCACTCACGGGACGAATACAAAGAGATGATTGAAAAAAACGGTGGAAAAAACGTCGGCAGCATCTCCTCCAAAACCAGCTTTATCCTGGCCGGAGAAAATATGGGACCTGCCAAACTGGAGAAAGCACAGAAACTGGAAGTTAAGATTATGAGCGAAGATGAGTTTTTGACATTGATATCCTAACAAATTTCCACAAAAAGCTTTTTTATGGCTTATATTTGTAGGGTAAATCGAAAAAATTCGTACTTTTGCGAGTCATTTAATTAGAGATTACTTTATAATACTCATGATACAGACAAGATTGAAAGGAATGGGGGTAGCGCTGATTACTCCATTTAAAGAGGATGAAAGCGTTGACTACGATGCGTTGATGCGTTTGGTAGACTATCAACTTCAAAACAATACCGACTTTTTGTGCGTACTCGGCACCACAGCAGAAACTCCGACTCTGACCGAAGAGGAGAAAAAGAAAATCAAGAAAATGGTCATCGAGCGGGTGAACGGAAGAATTCCCATCCTGCTGGGCGTAGGCGGAAACAACACCCGTGCCATAGTGGAAACACTGAAAAATGACGATTTCACCGGAGTAGATGCTATTCTTTCCGTTGTTCCATATTACAACAAACCCTCGCAAGAGGGTATATATCAGCATTATAAGGCCATATCGGAAGCAACTGATTTGCCGATTGTGCTTTATAATGTCCCCGGTCGTACCGGTGTGAACATGAAGGCGGAAACAACCCTGCGCATTGCACGCGATTTCAAGAATGTGATAGCCGTCAAAGAAGCTTCGGGCGACATCACGCAGATGGATGACATCATCAAAAACAAACCGGCCAATTTCGACGTTATTTCAGGTGATGACGGCATTACCTTCCCTCTGATTACCCTAGGGGCCGTCGGTATCATCTCAGTCATCGGAAACGCGTTCCCACGTGAGTTCAGCCGTATGGTACGCCTGGCACTGCAAGGAGACTACGCCAATGCATTGACCATTCACCACAAATTTGCCGAATTATTCAAGCTTCTGTTTGTAGACGGTAACCCTGCCGGAGTAAAAGCCATGCTCAACGTAATGGGAATGATTGAGAACAAGCTCCGTCTGCCATTGGTGCCGACCAGAATCACCACTTTCGAAGCTATGCGCAAGATTCTGGATGAATTGAACATTAAATGTTAAGGCCTTATACCGCCCTTATAAGATATTAATTTCCAGTATACAACATATTAATATCAGATATGCAAGAAGTTAATTTCGTGAAAACACGAAATTAACTTCTTCTTTTTTCCTATGCGCCTGTTATTATCAATATAATCCAAAACCAGTCTGCAGATAAGGGATCAGTCCGAAAACCCTGTGGGTATATTATGTTAATACGCGAAAGTGAATTATCTTTGCGGTTAAATTAAGCAATATCAATCCCATGAATTCTAATCGCCCCCTACATAAGTTACTACGAGTCGTCTTTCCCGAAGT
>Ga0073908_1000416_pt1 | contig 70504 bp, 65 predicted proteins | sample MucameincwithD2O_FD_65484 | JGI IMG/M metagenome (GOLD analysis project Ga0073908, IMG submission 65484) | Mouse cecum microbial communities from Vienna, Austria - Mucus amended microcosms incubated with D2O | ecosystem: Host-associated > Mammals > Digestive system > Large intestine > Cecum... | reverse complement strand
CTGAAGCTGCTGATCGGCATTGTGGTGGGCATTGTACTGGGCCTGTTCCTGCCGGAGAGCGTCATGACCATCGTGGTAACGCTCAAGTACGTCCTGAACCAGCTCATCATGTTCTGCGTGCCCCTGATCGTCATCGGTTTCATCGCCCCCTCCATCACCAAGATGGGCTCCAACGCCACCCGGATGCTGATGGTGGCCATCGTGGTTGCCTATGTCAGCACCGTGCTGGCGACCCTGATGTCCATGGTGGCGGGGTACATCCTGGTGCCCTTCCTGCCCATCGCCTCCACCATGGAGGGACTGAAGGAGCTGCCGGGCGTGGCCTTCCAGCTGGACATTCCCCAGATCATGCCCGTGATGAGCGCCCTGGTCTTCTCCGTCCTCATCGGCCTGGCCGCCGTGTGGACCAAGGCCAAGACCATTACCGCCGTGCTCCAGGAGTTCCAGAACATCGTCCTCAGCGTGGTGAAGAAGGTGGTCATCCCTGTTCTGCCCTTCTTCATCGCTCTGACCTTCTGCGGCCTCAGCTATGACGGCACCATCACCAAGCAGTTCCCCGCCTTTTTGCTGGCCATCGTCATCGTCATGGTGGGTCACTACATCTGGATGGCCGTGCTGTATGGCTTCGCCGGCGTCTACTCCGGCCACAGCGCCATTGAGGTTGTGAAGTACTACGGTCCCGCCTACCTCACCGCCGTGGGCACCATGTCCTCCGCCGCCACGCTGGCCGTGGCCCTGGACTGCGCCCGGAAGAGCAAGAGCCTCCGCTCCGACATGGTGGAGTTCGGCATCCCCCTGTTTGCCAACATCCACCTCTGCGGCTCCGCCCTGACGGAGACCTTCTTCATCATGATCGTCTCCAAGGTGCTCTATGGCCAGCTGCCCAGCCCCGGTTCCATGGTGCTCTTTATTCTGCTGCTGGGCATCTTCGCCATCGGCGCTCCCGGCGTCCCCGGCGGCACGGTCATGGCCTCCCTGGGCCTGATTACCGGCGTTCTGGGCTTTGACGGAGACGGCACCGCCCTGATGCTGGCCATCTTCGCCCTCCAGGACAGCTTCGGCACCGCCTGCAATGTCACCGGCGACGGCGCGCTGACCCTGATCCTTACCGGCTATGCCGAGAAGCACGGCATCAAGGAGCAGGCCATTAAAGCTGTGGACCTCTGATTCCAAGGGCGAAAGACCATAAAATAGAGAATACACAAAGGACCGCGGTCCCCCGGAGCATCTGGGGGGCCGCGGTCCTGTTCTCCGCCGGCGGAGGGATCTCACTCCTGTTCGGGGGAGGGGGAATTCTTTTCTGCGGGGGCGGGATTTTGAATGATGACCGTCTTTTCCTCTCCGCCCGCCAGCCGGCCGCCCAGCATACCGGCGATGAGGGACTTGACGTCGATTCCCATGCCCTGGGTGATGCCCTCGGTGACCTGCGTGGTGCCGGTAATGATATCCTCCAGCAGCTTGGTGCTGTTGCCGTCGCCGTACATGGTGATCTTGTCCACCTTGGATAGGGGCTCGGCCACGTTCCGGGCGATTTCCGGCAGGGCCTGCATGACCATCTCGATAACGGCGGCCTCGCCGTATTTCTTCATGGCCTCCGCCTTCTTGTCGATACCCTCGGCCTCTGCCAGGGCCTTGGCCCGGATGGATTCCGCCTCCGCCTTGCCGACGGCGGCGATGCCCTCCGCCTCCTGTTCCCTGGCGAACTTCTGCGCCTCGGCGCTCTTGCGCTCTGCTTCGGCCTCCTGCTCCTGTTCATAGCGCTTGGCCTCGGCGTCCTTCTGCCGTTTGTAGAGGGCGGCCTCCGCCTCCTGCTGCAAGCGGTAGCGCTCGGCGTCCGCCTTGGCGCGGATTTCGGCCTCCAGTTTCTGCTTCTGGACCTCGACCTCGTACTGCTTCAGCTCCGCTTCCCGCTGGGTTTTGGCGATCTCCGCGTTGACCGTGGCGGTCTCGATGCTCTTGCGCTGCTCCTGGCTCTGGATTTCATAGGCGGCGTCGGCCTCGGCCTTTTTGCCGTCGGCCAGGATTTTCAGCTCCGCCCGCTTGATTTCCAGCTCCGTCTGCTTTTGGGCAATCTGGGTGTCCGCCTGGACCCGGGCCTCGTTAGACTCCCGCTCCGCCTCCGCCTGGGCGATGGCGATGTCCCGGTCCGCCTGGGCCTTGGCGATGGCGGCGTTCTTCTTGATCAGGCTGGTGTTGTCCGCGCCCAGGTCCTTGATGAGGCCGTTCTCGTCGGTGACGTTCTGGATGTTGCAGGAGAGAATCTCAATGCCCAGCTTGTCCATGTCCTTGCTGGCCTTCTGCATCACCTGGTCGGAGAAGGAGTCCCGGTCCGTGTTGATCTCCTTGAGGGACAGCGTGCCGATGATCTCCCGCATATTGCCCTGGAGAGAGTCCTGAAGGTCCCGGGTGATCTCCTCGGGGCGCTTGTTCAGGAAGTTCTTGGCCGCCAGCTTGATGCCGTCCGCGTGGGGGGAGATGCGGACTTTCGCCACGGCGTCCACATTGACGTTGATAAAGTCGCTGGTTGGGACGGACTGCTCCGTTTTGATATCCACCGTCATCTGTCCCAGGTACAGCTTATCCATGCGCTCAAAGAAGGGAACGCGGATTCCGGCCCGGCCAATGAGCACCTTGCTCTCCTTCTTGAGACCGGAGATGATGTAGGCCTGATCGGGCGGGGCCTTCACATAGCCTGTCAGTATGATGACAAGCACCGCCAAAACGATCACGATCACGGGAAGCAGGGACAAAATGGTATCCAGCATAAGAACTCCTCCTTTCAAATTTGACAAACCGTCTTTATATAAAAACAGGCCGAAACAACAGCCTCCGGCAAGCTGCGGTGGCGCCGCCTCATGGCTGAGCTGCTTTCCCGGCGAGTTGGGATATGCCCTTACGCCTCCGGCCGCATGCCGTCCGTCAGGTCTCCCCGCATGGCGGCGAGGCGCTCCAGAGCGGCGACCTCCGCCTCCAGGCTCCGCTGGCTGAGTTCTCGCCGGGCCTGGGCGCCTCCGGCGATCACCTGGGACAGCACGTTGACCGTCCGCAGGCAGAGGGCGGCCTTTGCGCCGGGGTCCCCGCCGTCCTGCTCCGCCTGCCGCAGCTCCCGCAGGGTGAGTTCCAGCGTCTGGAGGTAGTGAAGCTCCAGGCGGGTCTTCGTCCGGCTGTCCAGAGCGTCGTAATGCCGGAGGACCTGCGCCTCCAGGCTGTCCAGAGCCGTCCGTACATAGGGAGTCTCGATGGAGGCCGCGGCCTGCCGGAGCCGGGCCTGAATGGCCTGGGCGCTTCCGTGCCTGGGGGCGGAGGAGCACAAAAAGCGCTGCATCACAGGCGAAAGCGCCTCCAGCGCCCGGGACACGGCGTCAAGCCGCTGTTCGTAGGGCTCCAGAGCGGCGATGTCCCCGCCGGACCAGGACTTCATTGTGGGAATCAGGGTGCGGGCGATGTCCCGGACCTCCTCCGCGGCGGAGGCGAGGCCCTCCAGATACTCGTCCAGCACGCTCAAATCCCGATCCTTCAGGGTTTCGGCGTTCCGGGCGGAAAACAGGGACCGGACGGCGCCGGAAACCTCCGCCGCCTGGTCCTTGAGCTTGTCGCCGCAGAGCAGCCGGATGCGCTCCATGGGGAGTCCCGTGATGGAGGCGGGAATCGCGGTGTGGACGGCGGTCAGCGACCGCCGGATTTCGCCGCACAGAGCCTCCAGCCGTTCCCGCGTCTGTGCCAGCGGTTCCTCCTCGGGCGGCGGCGGTTTCCAGCTGTTCTCAGCGCCGCAGGGGGCGGCGGTGATCTCGAAAGGAATCCGCTTCTCCCGTCCGACCTTAGTGGCAAAAATGGTAAAGGCGGTGGTCATGCTCAGTCCCATCTCCCTGCAAGCCTGTTCCATGCTTCTCTTGATGCCTTCGTCTATGCGAAAGTTTACCATAACTTGTGCCATGAGAGCCAACTCCTTTCAGCACAAATATATTATATCATTCGTAAAGCAAAATGCAACAGATATCTTTACAAATTTTCAATTTTTTTAGAAACGGAAAAAGGCCGGGACCAAATCCGGTCCCGGCCTTCGCGTCCATGTGCTTCATGGTTCATATCGGATGTGCGGATCCGCACTTACTTGTTCGCCTCATTGCGCAATTCGCGGCGGAGCTGGCTCAACTCCTGAAACCGGATGCTGACAAGGCTCTGGAACCATCCAAACATACGAATCGCCTCCTTTTCACTCGTGATTGTGCTCTAAAGAATAGCACATTTTGAACAGAAGTCCAGCGGTAAAGTGACGGTTTCTCCGGAGGTGGGAGAGGAATTTTTGTTGACACGCACAAAACACTGGTGCAAGATTTGTGCAATAGGCACAATTACGGCTTTTGAGGCGGATTTGCCTCCCGGATGTTCTCAAAAGGAGAAAACGGCGGGAGAGGGAAATCATTTCCGCATTTGGCCCTGGACGGCAGCGGGGGGTTACAGGGGTCTCCGGTCCCCAATCCGCCGCCCTCGGGAGAGGAGAAACCGGGCGCGCCGGCCAAGACGCGCCCGGTTTCCGATGGCGGCCTCAGGCGTCAGACGCCCAGCGTGTCCGCGATGAAATCACGCAGATGGATGGGGGAGAGCTCCGCGCGGTTGCAGCGCCGCGCCAGGGCGGCGGCAAAGGCCCGGTCCGTGGTGACGTCCGGCACGTAGGCCAGCTGCTCTCTCCCGCGGGAGGTGTGCCGGAGGGCCATGATCCCAAAGGAGCGGTAGCGGCCGAGGTCGGGGACGTCGCGGTGTTCTTCAACAAGAACGTATTGAATTTTGTAAAAATACAGTATGATCACCCGGCTCCATAAAAACAACTCTGGCGTACGAATAACGCCGCCAGTCCAGCTTTTGTCCGCAGCGGCTGCAAAAGGCCATGTACTCCCGCTCCATGGTGGCCCCGCACCGGGGGCAGACGGGGTAGGACGGTCCGCCGCTGCAATAAGGGAAAACGTGAATTTCCGTTACGGCTATCGGAAGGCGGTAAAGCAGCTGCTCAAAAAGCGGCAGCCGCGCGAGCCGCCGCATAGACTGCCGCGCCCGCGTCATTCCGATTCCTCCTGGGTGGTCAGCAGTTCGCGCATGGGCACCTGGAGCACCTCGCTGAGTTTGTACAGGAGGGCCGACGAGACATTTGTGTCCCTGGAACACAGGTTCCTCAGATGGCGGACGCTGATGTCCAGCTGTTCCGCCAGGGGCTCCTGCTTCAGCGCCTGGCCTTTCATCTCCTTGCATAGCTTTTCATGATCCAATAACGCAGGCATATGCTTTACCTCCTTGTGTTTATCATAGGAGGCGAGGGGCGCGATTTCCAGGAAGCGGAGTTCCGTTTGGGATGAAAAATGGAAAAATTTGTCGAAAAAAGAGGCGAGCCTGCCGACACAGGCTCGCAGGAAGCGCGTAGGATATGCGGTTGTAAGCTGGGTTTACGCGGATGCAGGGGAATCCGGAGCAGCGGGAAGAACGCGGCTTAGAGTTCCGGTACGGTGTATTCCTTGGTGGTGTAGGTCTTGGAATCCGAACCGCCGTCCCGCTCTGCGTACATGGTCAGCACGGCGTAATAGGTTTCGCCGACCGTCCCGTTGAGAGTAACGTAGTTCATGTGGCCCCGGGTGTTCTCGCGCAGCAGGCCGTTGCTCACAGAGCCGTAAACCGTAGCCACGTGGGTGCCGCTGGTTTTGTATACCTCTATCCGCTTGACGCCCACATAGTCGGAAATCTGCCGCGCCACTACGTTGAAATTGATGTCGAAACCCGGGTTAGTAGTGGAGGAGGTTGCAGACAAAGTGGAGCCGTAACTGCTCAGATATTGACTTGAACGAGGCTCGACTACTGTTGCGGCAGCTCCCTGGCAGCAGAACGCAATTACGAGAATCAGGCATACAAAAAGGCCCGAAAACCTTTTCATTTTACGCATAAGAGATTATCCTCCTATTGAATTGATGATGTTTTTTAAATCATCCAATGAAAGATTCCCTTCAATTCTCATAATTGTTCTCAAATCAGAATAGACGGCGCTCCTAATTTCTTTATCTGATAAGATGTAAAACCGTCTGCCATTGATTGAATACTCCTCGACACCCATAGAATCTTTTTCAAAAGAATTTGAGAGGGTATCGTCTGTAACAGATTGCTGCTGAACAGTAATGTTAAAAGAAGTATTACCGCACGAAAAATCACACAAGATCATGTGGTCGTCCTTGATTTCAACTACTTCAATATCTTGCACCAGCTCCGTCCCCTCCGGATACCAGGCGGGGGCGGGAATGGTAATGCCGCAGCTGTCAAAGGCCTCCTGCACCGCCAGGCGGAGGACTTCCGAGTCCGTACCTCCCAGGTCCGCCGCGGAGGCGGAAGTGAAGTGGAAGGTCTCGTCGGTCCACCGTGCCAGCGCGCCGAAGACGTCGACGCCCAGAGCCTGGGCGGCGATCATGCCGAAGACGGCCACCGCCACTACGGCGGCCAGGGCCAGCATTCGCTTCAGCGGCCGCCCGCGCCCGGCTGGTTTGACCGGAGTGTCTCCAATTTCGGAATCTCTCGTTGGATATAGTGAACGGCCCTCGCCGTCCGGGGTGTTGAAATACCGCTGGAAGTCCTCCCACGCCTGGTCGACGTTGGAAAGGAGTCCGGTGGGATTCCGTTTCTCTCTCTCTTCGATTACCTCCAGAATACGAAAGGTCAGACCGGCGTTCCCCTCTTCCGGGGAATCGAAGTCCGCCCGCAGCAGGTTGAGCAGCTGCTCCGTGCTCAGCCTGTCCAAAAATTCGTACGCTTGAGTGTTGCCATCGGTTGGCATCCCCGCACCTCCTTACTTATATATGGCCGCAGAATGAAAAATCTGACATAAAATTTTGAAAAAATTTTTTGGGGCCCTCCATGGGGCCAAACTCCCCGGCTGGAAGACGGCGACCCCGCCGTCTACATCCTGTATTCCGGGAACTGCTCGTCCAGCGTTTCCCGGATGCGCTGCATGCGTTTCTGGCTGGTCCAGACGGTGATGTCCAGCTCCTTGGCGACCTGGTAATGGGTGTATCCCTCCAGCGCGCGGAGCTGAAACAGTTTCCAATCGCTGGGGGAGAGAATGTCCTGCACCCGCTGCAAAATCATGTCCATGGTCAAGGGGAAGAAATTGGCGGCGGCCAGGTTGGGCGGGAGGCTCTCCAGGGATGTGAAGAGGCGGAGCCGCCTGCCGCTGTCCCGCTTGTACTGGCGGATTTTGTTCTTCAGAATTTCCATCAGGCAGGCGTCCGGGGCCTCATGCTCCCGGAGCAGGTCGGCCCGCAGCAGCGCGGTGAGAAAGGTGTCCTGCACGACTTCTTCCGCCACGAAGCGGTCGTGTACTTGGGCGACGGCGTAAATTTGCAGCTTGTTGAAGTTGCGGGAAAATAAGTCCTCGAAAAACGAATCCTTCTTTGCCAACAAGACCAAACCCTCCTTGGCTGTATTTCCATATCGGAAGCGCGCCGGAAAGCGCCGCCGGGGGCGGCGTCTGCCTGGAGCGGATGACGCTCTCCGGGCGAAAAAGTGTGGAAATTATACCATGGATTTGAAAATACCGCAATATTTTTCCAGAAAGCGGAAAAGCGGGAGGGCTGGTTTTTCCCCGGCGGCGGGGCGCGGAAGGAACGAAAAAAGGGTCCGCAAACCATTGAATTTCAACAGCTCGCGGGCCCCTGCCGGCGGAAGACGGGGAGCGCCTCTTCGGCGCTCATGCCTCCGCTTCCTCCTGGAGGAAGGCGTCGTCAGGCGCCTCGGTGAGGAACAGGTCCTCGGTCTCCCGCTGGGCCAGCTTCAAGATTCGTTTGGCGTTTCCGAAATTCTGCCTCTCCAGCTGTTGGAGCGCGTCGGTGATGGAGTTAAACAGCATGGTGTAGAGCTTTTGATAGTTTTCCATATGTCTTATTCTCTCCTTCATACACATTGTTATAGTTTTACAGATATCTACATAATATATAAATAATAAATCTAAATATGCGAAATGTCAAGAAGGTATATTCTTGTTACAATAACTCTCAAAGGGGAGAGGCGCATGGATGAGATCAAAAGCATCGTTAGATACCGCATTGGAGAATATGGTAAGGTGATTGTGAAGCTGGCAAAGGTTGTCGACAGCCGGGGAATTACACGTAATCGTCTGGCAACTTTGACAGGCGTCCAATATTCCATTATTGACCGCTATTATAAAGGAAAGCGAATTGAAATGGTGGACCTGGACTTTCTGGCGAAGGTCTGCTATGTGCTGGACTGCCGGATCGACGACCTGCTGGAATACCGGAAGCCGGAGGAAACAGGCGAGGTCCCCGAATAGGGGACCCCGCCTGCTCATTTTTGAAAGCTGCCGCCGCCGCTGTCCTCCGGCTTCGCCGTGCCGAAGGCGATGGCCCCGCCGCCGTACTTCCGCCGGATGCCGTCCATGGCGGCCTCCAGCCGTTCCTGCCGCTCCCGGCCTTCTCCGGCGGCGAAGAGGTTTGTCTGCTCATAGGTCTCGCTCTCCGGCGTCAGGTAAATGGCCGTCACCGTCAGGGCCCGGATGGGGCTTGGCGGCTGCCACAGCTCCTCCGTCAGCGCCAGGGCGGCGGCGGAGATGTCCCGAATCAGATGGGTGGGGGCGGACAGCTGGCGCTGGCGGGAGCGGTCGCGAAAGGCCGGGTCCCGGACGGTGACGTGGACCCCTCCGGCGTAGAGCCCCGCCCGGCGGAGGCGGCTGGCCACGCTGTCCGCCAGCAGGGCGATTCCCGCCGCCACCTGGGCCCGGGTGGTGAGGTTTTTGGGGAAGGTGGAGCCGTTTCCAACGGACTTCACCGTCTCCGGCTCGTGGCGGGAGCGCACCGGCTCCCGGTCCAGGCCGTTGGCGTAGTCGTGGAGCTGGCCCCCCAGCTTGCCCATCAGGTCCTCCAGCATGGACCGGGGGCAGGCCGCCAGCTGGCCGATGGTCCGGACGCCATACTGCCCCAGGAGCTTCCGCGCCGCGTCCCCCACGTAGAGCATGTCCCCCGCCGGAAGGGGCCAGACCATCTCTTTCCAGCTCTCCCGGGAGATGACGGTGGTGGCGTCGGGTTTTTTATAGTCGCTGCCCAGCTTGGCGAAGACCTTGTTGAAGGAGACCCCCACGGAGAGTGTCAGCCCCAGCTCCCGCCGCACCCGCTCGCGGAGGGTGTCCGCCAAAGCCGCGCCGTCCATGCCGAAGAGATGGAGGGTGTGGGTCACGTCCAGCCAGCTCTCGTCGATGCCGAAGGGCTCCGCCAGGTCGGTGTATTCGTCGTAAATGGCGTTGACCTTCTGGGAGTACTCCCGGTAGAGCTGGTGGTGAGGCGGCAGGAGAATCAGCTCCGGACACTTCTTCCTCGCCTGCCAGATGGTCTCCGCCGTCTGAACGCCGAAGCGCTTGGCGGGGTCGTTCTTGGCCAGAATGATCCCGTGGCGGGAGGAGGGGTCCCCGCAGACGGCCACGGGGAGCTTGCGGAGCTCCGGGCGGCGCAAAAGCTCCACCGAGGCGTAGAAGCTGTTCAGGTCGCAGTGGAGCACGACGCGGTCCATGGGGCGGCCTCCTTCCGGTTTGAGTGGCTTTATCATAGCACATCCGTTCGGCTTTGAAAAGAAAAAAATTAGGGCTTGCATTTTCCCCGCCGCCGTCGTATACTAGCCTCAGGAAACGAAACTGAATACTTTGTCTTCAGGGCGGGGCGCAATTCCCCACTGGCGGTACAGTCCGCGACCGGAGGCCGTTTTTCGGCCCCCGCTGACCCGGTGAAACTCCGGGACCAACAGTTACAGTCTGGATGGAAGAAGATGAGTGCGGCTTGGCCGCGCGCAGTCTGCGCGCTTCTTTGCTGCTTGTTCACCTTGGAGAAGTCAAAGGATCCAGGGTGTTTTCAAGTATGTAAAGGAGTGTTTTTTCATGTCCAACTTCGAATCCAACGCCGTCTCCGCCGCCCGTCCCCGGGTCACTGTCAAGACCGTCACGTCCCTTGCCATGCTCACCGCGCTGACCTACCTGGCCATGCTCATCAGCAACCTGCTGCCCAAGGTGGCGGGCTTCCTGCAAATGGAGATCAAGGGCACCGTCATTGCCATCGGCGGCTTCCTCTTCGGCCCCCTGTCCGCCGCCGTCATTTCCATCGTGGTGGCGTTTATCGAGATGTTCACCGTCAGCGACACGGGCATCATCGGCTGCGTCATGAACCTGCTGGCGGCCTGCGCTTTCGCCTGCCCCGCCGCGTTTCTTTACCAGAAGATGCGCTCCCGGAAGGGCGCGGTTATCGGCCTCAGCGTGGGCATCGTCACGTTGACGGTGGTGATGCTCCTGTGGAACTACCTCATTACCCCCATTTACATGCACATGGACCGTTCCGTCGTGGCCGCCATGCTGCCCACGGTCTTCCTCCCATTCAACCTGGTGAAGGGCGGGCTGAACATGGCCCTGACCCTGATTCTCTACAAGCCCGTGGTCACCGCCCTGCGAAAGGCCCGGCTGGCCCCCGAGCGGGAGGGAATGGCCTCCGGCGGGGACCGCTTTGACGCGGGCTTCCTGCTGTTCTCCCTGGCGCTGCTGGTCACCTTCGCCCTGCTGGTGCTGGTGCTGGCGGGGAAAATCTGAGGATACGGCCGCAAAGGGCAGAGCATCCTTTTTTAAGAAAAGGCTTGCGAAGAGGTGGGCCAATGGCGATGTATACGGACCTTGCGGTCTTGCAGGAGAAATACCGGAAGATCATGGCGCGGATCTGCTGGCGGTGTGCAAGGGCTATCCCAAAGACAAGAAATACGTGCTGGGGGGTGCGGCCCTTCCGCACCTATGCCCACGGTCTTTACCGCCTTGCCCGGCTTCTGCTGCCAGAGGACAAATTTCAGGCCCTCGAAATGCCGAAATACAACAATTTCCTTCCTGCATTCGCCCTGTGCGGCGGGAGCATTGCCATATAGACCGGTCTCTCCCATGGGCATGTTCTTCGAACGTGTCATAGCGGGGTTACACAGGAGAAAAGGGCAAGGCAAACCACGCGGTTTGCCTTGCCCTTGACTTTTTGACAAGGTCTGATTCTTCCGGTTCCGCCCGTTTTAGCCAAAACAGGAAAATATTTCAAAAAAGTCGAAAGCTGTGACAAAAGCTACTTGTATTTTCTGGAAGGGTTTGTTATCATAGTAAAATTAAGCGGAAGGGGGGCACGTTGTTTTGGTCATTCACGAATCCGCAGAAGACTATCTGGAATCCATACTCATCATCCAGGAGCAGTCCGGGCAGGTCCGCTCCATCGACGTGGTGAACAAGCTGGGGTATTCCAAGCCCAGCGTCAGCATCGCCATGAAAAAGCTGCGGGAGAGCGGCTATATCACCATGGCCGGGGACGGGAACATCAGCTTGACCGAAAGTGGCATGGAAATTGCCAGCCGCATCTATCGCCGTCACAGGACCATCACCCGGCTCTTTGAGCTGATGGGCGTCTCCCCGGAACAGGCCGCGCTGGACGCCTGCAAGGTGGAGCATGACCTCAGCGAAGAGACCTTCGCGCGCATCTGCGCCTATGTGGAGGACCGGCCCCAGTAATCCAGGTCCGGCCAGCGGCCCAGGCGGATGGGAGATTTCCGGCATTTTGTCCAAAAAATGCCGGAAAACTTCTATGCCATGGGGCTTGTATTCCCGAGAAGTTTTCGATACAATGATACATACTAAGCAAGGATGGATGGCTGCAACGGAGTGCCGCGCGCACGGGCCCGCACCTGTCTTTCCATGCGGGGCCGATGGGTGTTTCAAATCCAAGTGGATTTGGGGCGCCTTTCTTTTTATCCAAAAATTCTATATTAAGGAGGAATTTCACCATGATCCTGCTGGCAAACGGCAAGCTCATCACACGGAACCCCGAGGGCGCGGGTTTCCTGCCCGACGGCGGCGTTGTCACCGACGGAGGCAAAATCGTGGAGGTCGGCGAGACCGCCGCGCTGAAGGCGAAGTACCCCCAGGCCGAGTTCGTGGACGCCAGAGGCGGCGTCATTATGCCCGGTCTCATCAACGCCCACACCCACATCTATTCCGCCCTGGCGAGGGGGCTCTCCATCAACGGCTACGCGCCCACCAATTTCTTTGAGGTGCTGGACGGCCAGTGGTGGTACATTGACCGCCACCTGGACCTGGCGGCCACCAGGGCCAGCGCCCAGGCCCTGGTCATCGACTCCATCAAGCAGGGCGTCACCACCATCTTCGACCATCACGCCTCCTTCTGCGAGATTCCCGGCTCCCTGATGAAGATTGCCGAGGTCACGCAGGAGATGGGCATGCGGGCCTGCCTGTGCTATGAGGTCAGCGACCGGGACGGGGAGGAGAAGTCCATCCAGTCCGTCCAGGAGAACCAGGATTTCATCGACTACTGCGATAGCCACCCCAGCGACATGCTCAAGGCCATGTTCGGCGGGCACGCCCTCTTCACCATCTCCGACAAGACCTTTGACCGCATGAACGCCGCAAACGCCGGCCGGGTGGGCTATCACATCCATGTGTCCGAGGGCATGAACGACGTCTATGATTCCCTCCAGAACTACGGCCGCCGTCCGGTCCAGCGGCTCCAGGACCACGGGATTCTCGGCCCCAAGACCATTCTGGGCCACTGCATCCACGTGAACACCGCGGAGATGGACATCATCAAGGCCACGGACACCATGTGCGTCAACAACCCCGAGAGCAACATGGGAAATGCCGTGGGCTGCTCCCCGGTGCTTCAGCTCTATAAAAAGGGTATCCTGGTGGGCCTGGGCACCGACGCCTACACCAACGACATGCTGGAGAGCATCAAGGCGGCCCTGACCATCCAGCGGCACAACGCCTGCCTCCCCGGCGTGGCCTGGTGCGAGGTGACGGACATGCTCTTCAAGAACAACGCCAAGATGGCAATGCGGGCCGGGTTCCCGGAGATGGGCGTTTTGAAGGCCGGGGCCGCGGCGGATGTGATCGTCATGGACTACAAGCCCTTCACGCCGTTCTCCGACGCCAACATTGACGGGCACATGCTCTTCGGCATGACGGGCCGCCAGTGCCAGACCACCATGATCAACGGCAAGATTCTGATGAAGGACCGGGTTCTCACGGAGATGGATGAGGAGGCTGTCAACGCCCAGATTCTGGAGGTCTCCAAGAAGCTGTGGGGGACGCTGAACCACTGCGAATATTAAAGAGGGGACTTCGCCCCCCCTTTAGATTCCCCCGCCAGTCTGCGGACCGGTGGGCGCGCCCAAGGCGCGCAGGTCGAGGGATTTTTGTGACGCGCATGTCGCCGCAAACATGATTTCATATATTCTAAGGAGGAAAACCAAATGTCCGAATTGATGACCCCCATTCCATTCCGGGAACTGATGACCTGGGTGACCGCCGAGTACCAGAAGGAGGGCACCGTCTTCGGCGTTCATAAACCCTATCAGGCGGGCGTGAAGACCCTGCCCATCTTCGGCGAGAAGATCGAGACCCCCTTCGGTCCCGCCGCCGGTCCCAACACCCAGCTGGCCCAGAACATCATCGCCAGCTACTTCGCCGGCGCCCGCTTCTTCGAGCTGAAAACCGTCCAGAAGATGGACGGCGCGGACCTGGCCGCCTGCATCAACCGCCCCTGCATTCTGGCGGAGGACGAGTGCTACAACTGCGAGTGGTCCACGGAGCTCTACGTCCGGCAGGCTTTTGAGGAGTATGTGAAAGCCTGGTGCGCCTGCAAGATCATGGCCAAGGTCTATGGCCTGGGCGATCCCAACGCCTTTGTCTTCAACATGTCCGTGGGCTATGACCTGGCGGGCATCCAGGGCGAGAAGGTGGACGGCTTCCTCAGCGGCATGACGGACGCCTCCCAGACCCCCATTTTCCAGGAGTGCATCCGCGTCCTCAAGGAGTTCTTCCCCGCCGAGGAGTCCTTCATCGACGCCATTACACCCCATATCTCCGGCAGCGTCACCCTCTCCACCCTCCACGGCTGCCCGCCGGACGAAATCGAGCGGATTGCCAGCTATCTCATCGAGAAGAAGAAGCTCCACACCTTCGTCAAGTGCAACCCCACTATCCTGGGCTATGAGACCGCCCGGTCCATTCTGGACGGCATGGGCTATGACTATATCGCCTTCGACGACCATCATTTCAAGGAGGACCTCCAGTACGAGGACGCCGTGCCCATGTTCCGCCGCCTCCAGGCCCTGGCGGACAAGACCGGCGTGGAGTTCGGCCTGAAGCTCTCCAACACCTTCCCCGTGGACGTGAAGGCCGGGGAGCTGCCCAGCGAAGAGATGTATATGGCGGGCAAGTCCCTCTTCCCCCTGACCACCACTATGGCGGCCCGGATTTCCCGGGAGTTCGGCGGCCGCATGCGCATCAGCTACGCCGGCGGCGCCGACGCGCTGAACATCGACAAGCTCTTCTCCCTGGGCATCTGGCCCATCACCATGGCGACGACGGAGCTGAAGCCCGGCGGCTACCAGCGCTTCGTCCAGATCGGCGGCAAGCTGGACACCCTGGAGTTCCGGCCCTTTGCCGGCGTGGATGTGGAGGGCATCGAGGCTCTGGCCCTGGCGGCCCGGTCCGACAAGTACCACGTCAAGGCCGTGAAGCCCGCCCCCCGGCGGAAGCTCTATGAAAAGGTGCCGCTGCTGGACTGCTTCACCGCCCCCTGCAAGGGCGGCTGCCCCATCGGCCAGGACATCCCGGAGTATATCGAGCTCTGCCGGAAGGGGGAGTACGCCTCCGCCCTGCGGCTCATCGCCGAGAAGAACCCCCTGCCCTTCATCACCGGCACCATCTGCGCCCACAACTGCCAGACCAAGTGCACTCGGAACTATTATGAGGACTCCGTCCAGATTCGGGCCACCAAGCTGGTGGCCGCCCAGCGGGGCTATGACGAATATATGTCCAAGCTGGATGCCCCCGTCCCGGCGGACGGCGGCAGGAAGGTTGCCGTCGTCGGCGGCGGCCCCGCGGGCATGGCGGCGGCCTATTTCGTGGGCCGGGCGGGCATCCCCGTCACCATCTTTGAAAAGGCCGGTAAGCTGGGCGGCGTCGTCCGCCAGGTCATTCCCGGCTTCCGCATCTCGGACGAGGCCATCGACAAGGACGCGGCGCTGGTGGCCAGGATGGGCGCGGAAATCCGGCTGAACACCCCCGCTCCCTCCGTGGCCGAACTGAAGGCCCAGGGCTATACCCACATCTTCTTTGCCGTGGGCGCCTGGAAGGCGGGGCGGCTGGACATCCCCGGCAACGTGGTCCCCGTCATCGGCTGGCTGAAGGACATGAAGGCCGGGAAGAACGTCCCCCTGGGCAACGTGGCCGTGGTGGGCGGCGGCAACACCGCCATGGACGCCGCCCGGGCGGCTCTCCGGGCCGGGGCGCGGTCCAGCACCCTGGTGTACCGCCGGACGAAGAAGTATATGCCCGCTGACGCCGAGGAGCTGGAGCTGGCCATCGCCGACGGCGTGAACTTCCTGGAGCTGGTGGCTCCCGTGGAGCAGAAGGACGGCAAGCTCCGCTGCGAGAAAATGAAGCTGGGCGAGCCCGATGAGAAGGGCCGCCGGAAGCCGGAGCCCACCGGCGAGTTTGTGGAGATTGACTGCGACACCGTCGTCTCCGCCGTGGGCGAAAAGGTGGAGAGCGAGCTTTTCACCGCCAACGGCATTGAGGTTGACGCCAAGGGTCTGCCGGACTTCAAGACCAATGTGGAGGGCGTTTACGCCGGCGGCGACGCCATGCGGGGCCCCGCCACGGTGGTGGAGGGCATTGCCGACGCCCAGGCCTTTGCCAACGCGGTGATCGGGGAGGCCCATAAGTTTGTCATCCCCGCCAAGGCCGTGGCCTCCCGGGCGGACGCCATCGCCAAGAAGGGCGTCCTCTGCGCGTCCGCCAAGTGCGAGGGGGACCGGTGCCTCACCTGCAACGTGGTGTGCCAGGTCTGCGCCGACGTGTGCCCCAACCGGGCCAATGTGGTGATCGAGCTGCCCGACGGGCGGCATGAGATTCTCCACGTGGACCGGATGTGCAACGAGTGCGGCAACTGCGCCATCTTCTGCCCCTATGACTCCGCTCCCTACCGGGATAAATTCACGCTCTTCAAGACCCGGGAGGGCTTTGACGAGAGTGTGAACAACCAGGGCTTCCTGCCCCTGGGCGGCGGCAAGGTGCTGGTCCGGCTGGACGGAAAGGTTTTCGAGGCGGATTTGAACGCCAAAAACGATCTGCCCGCCGGGATTGAGGTGTTCATCCTCACGGTGCTGAACAAGTACGCCTATCTGCTGGGATAAAAATGCGCGAGGGGGCCGGGATTTCCCGGCCTCCTCCGTTTTTGCTCATACCGTCCATATAATTTTGGAGCCGCTGGAGCGGCGGAGTTTCAACCGGTCCGAATGGCGGTTCCCCATAACATACCAATTATTTTCTATGACTTCAGGTTTAAAAACACGTTCTATGCGGGGCAGGAATGTAAATTTTGCTCTGGACATATGCTCAAAAGGGCGGTGTTTCCAATACGTACCAAGGGATTCATGCAGAAAAAGGGCTTGCAAAAATTGCCTTTCCTCAGTATAATTGGGAGGGTGGTTGCATGCCATTTTTGAATTCTAACAAACAGATGGAGTTAGACAGCTATGAAAAAGAACGAGTTCTCAAGAAGAGGTCCGGAAGAAAAACAGACCCGTATCGGCAAGAAGGTAGGCAATGTGGTCGTCATCATGCAGATGATATCCGTTGTGTTCGCGGTGGGCATGTGCGTGATTATGTTTCGCTCTTTGGCAACGAGTATGCTGGAACAGCGCTGTACCAACGGCACGAACATGCTCGATTATGTTCTGAGCCAGACAGACGGTACAGACGAAATCAACCAGCTGCTGGATGGGCTGAAAAGCCGCATGGGTTGTGAGTTTACCGTTTTTGAGGGGAATACGCGGGCCTACACCACCGTGGTCCAAAACGGAGAGCGGGCCGTGGGCACTACGCTGTCCCCCGAGTTGTCCGAGATTGTGTTGCAGCAGGGACGAAGCTATGTGGGCAGGGCCACCATCCTGGATGAGGAATACCTGTGTTCCTATGTTCCCACCAGGGACGCCGCCGGAGCGGTCAACGGCCTTATATTTGCCGGGATTTCCTCTGCGGAAGCCAACCATCAGATTTTTATGACGATCATCTGGTCCTCCTTGGTGAGCCTTGGCGTCATCGTTGTAAGCATCTTTTTCCTGTCGGCGTATCTGAAAAAAACCGTCTCCTCTCCTCTGGCTGAGATTACCCGGGTGGCCGGCCGCCTGGAACAGGGAAACCTGGGCCTGACCGGCGGCGGGGAGAGCGGCATCGCCGTCCGCTCCAATGACGAGATTGGTCAGTTAGCCCTTATTTTCGAGAAAACGATCCAGCGTCTTCGCGCTTACATCGGAGAGATTTCTTCCATACTGGATTCCGTCGCCGCCGGGGACTTGACGGCTTCCGCCCAGCAGGAATACGTGGGAGATTTTATGTCTATCAAGGCTTCCCTGGACAGCATTCAGTCGAAGCTCCATGATACCATGAGCCAGATCCGTGAGAGCGCCGAGCAGGTGTCCGCCGGGGCTGAGCAGGTGTCGAATGGCGCCCAAGCTTTGGCCCAGGGCGCCACCGAGCAGGCCAGTTCTGTGGAGGAGCTCTCCGCCACGATCAGCAATATTTCCGAAAACGCCAAGCGGACCGCCCAGGCCACTGAGGAAGCCGGCCAGTTTGTGGAGCAGGCAGGCGGTCAGCTGGGCGTCAGCGTGGAATACGTCAAACAGCTCAACACGGCGATGAGAAAGATTTCCAGCTCTTCCGAGGAAATCAGTAAGATCATTGCCACCATTGAGAACATTGCTTTCCAGACAAATATTTTGGCATTGAACGCCGCTGTGGAGGCGGCTCGGGCTGGAACGGCCGGAAAGGGCTTCGCCGTGGTTGCCGACGAGGTCCGCAACCTGGCCAACCGGTCCGACGAGGCCGCCAAGGCCACCAAGGACCTGATTGAAAGTTCCATTGCCGCCGTGACCGAGGGCAGCACCGTTGTGGATGAGGTAACCCAAGCCTTGGAGCGCACCAGCGTCAGCGCCGGGGGCGTGACGTCTCAGATGTCCATCGTGGTGGAAGCGGTGGAAAAGCAGACCACCGCCATCAACCAGGTTACCGAGGGCATTGACCAGATTGCCAGTGTGGTGCAGACCAACTCCGCCACCAGCGAGGAGAGCGCCGCCGCCAGTCAGGAGCTTTCCTCCCAGGCCAACCTCCTCAAAAGTTTGGTAGCGGCCTTCCGTTTGAGATGAGGACCGGAAGAGAAGACGCGTGTATGCCGAAGGGCGCGGCGATTCCTTTGCCCTGGCAGGACTAAGAAACGTACATCTTGTTCATCAACGCAAAGCGCAAGACCTGCAAGCCGTTGGACTTCAACGGTTTGCGGGTTTTTCTCTGCGGGTTTCACCCGCTTGGCAGCGGGTGGCGTACACCGCTTTGGATGTTCGGGCTTCCGCCTGCCGGCTCTGCTTCACGGTGTTCGTTCCTCGTGCCGGCTTTCCTTGAAAGGCCGCTGCCGCCGCGGGCTGTTCATAATCTTTTTACGCATTCAATTACCCTGAATGCCCGTCGGTTGATATTGACACATTTGGCGGTTTCCGGTATAATAAGAGCTTATGATGTTCCGTGTAAATCTTGTAGGAGGGAGACAACAGCGTGAAACAGTTTTTCGGTATGAGTCAAAGGGGAAATCTGGAGGAGGCGCTTCAGGGCCTTCACAGTCCTCAGTTTATTATGCTGTTATCAAACGATGCCCAGTTTGAAGATCACGTGAAGGCCCTTGAAAAGCGGTATCCTGATGTGCCCAGCATCGGCTGCATTGGCATGAGCTATCAAACCAGGATTGTGGAGCAGGGCGTGGGCGTGATCGCGTTTTTTGACGGCGTGACCGCCGCCGCCAACGTGCTGGAGGAGGTATCCTCCATGCCGGTGAAGTACATCCAGCGTCTGGAGCGGGACATGCAGAAGGTGGGCGGCTCCAACGGCGATACGGTCTGCATCGATTTCTGCGCCGGAAACGACGCCTGCGTGCTGACCACGATTTACACCGCTCTGCGGAAACGGGGCATCTCTCTGGTGGGGGGGACCGGCGACAAGGGAAAGGTCTCCGCCAACGGACGGGTGTATCAGGATGCGGTGGCCTATGGTCTGGTCCGGAATCAGAACGGCCGGGTCAAGACTTATAAGGAGAATATCTATCATCAGCTGGGGGACTACCGCTTCATCGCCTCCGACACGGACCGGGCCAATTACATACTGGGTTCCCTGAACGGTAAGCCGGCCAAGCAGGTTTACAAGAGCCTTCTCCACGTGACGGACGAGGAGATTCTGACCCGGACCTTCCAGAACCCCTTCGGCAAGCTCAACGGGGACGACACCTGCATCATCTCGATTAAAGAGGTCAACGGCAACGCGCTGGCCTGCTTCCGCCAGGTCAACGACTCCGACGTGCTGATTCTGCTGGAGCTGGGGGATTACCAGGCCATTACGAGGGATACCATTCAGAAAATCTGCCGGGAGTTCCCCCGCCGCTCGGCCGTCTTCTCGGTGAACTGCCTGTTCCGCTACAAGCTGTTCTCGGAGCGGGGCTATATGCAGACCTATCTGCAGGAGATGGCGTCTCTGGGAAGCCATACGGGTTTTGTGGGCTATGGAGAGCATTACAACAACCGCTTTGTCAACCAGTCCATGACCTGCGTGGTGTTTGAGTGAAGGAGGAATCGGCGATGCTGTTTAAGGGAAAAGACCGGCGGACGCCGGAGCAGGTCCGGGAGGAAACGGGGCTCTATCCGGTGCTGCATGTGGCGGACAGCCTGAAAGAGTACCAGAAGGAAATGGTGAAAAAGGAAGTCGCCTCCCTTTGGGAACTGAGCATGGTGGGCAAGTCCTTTTCCGGCGTGCTGAAAGAGGCGGATCAGTTCCAGGCGAAATTGCAGGAGATGGGACAGTCCTTTTCCAACATCAACCAGACGGCGGGGGAGTTCGCCCAGGTACGGGGCGAGATCGCCCTGGCGGTGCGGGAGGCGCAGAGCCAGATGAAGGAGCTGGGGCAGTCCTCCGCGCGGGTACGGGAGTCCTATGAGCAGATGGCGGATATTTTCGCCCAGCTTCAGTCCGCCATTCGGGAGATTCAGCAGTGCATGGGAAAGATCGTGTCCATCGCCGACCAGACGAACATTCTGGCCATCAACGCCTCCATCGAGGCGGCCCGGGCTGGTACCGAGGGCCGGGGCTTCGCGGTGGTGGCCGCCCAGGTCAAGGAGCTGGCGAAGGAGATCAAGGTGCTGGCCGGAGAGGTGAATACCGGCGTGGGAGACGTGGAAAGCCGCGCCGGAGAGCTCAGCGAGAGCATCCAGGGCTCCCAGCAGACGCTGGGGCAGAGCGCGGGCATCGTGAGCCAGGCGGACGAGAGCTTCCGCCGTATCACCGACGCCGCCGAGGGGTCCTCGGCCGTGCAGTCGGAGATCTCCGGCGTGATCGACGCCGCGCAGGGAGAGCTGCAGGTGCTCTGCCAGTTCTTTGACCAGATCAAGGACCAGTATCAGGAGGTGGTCCGGCACATCGACAGCGCCAGCCGCCTGGGCACCACCAAGAGCGCCATGTTTGAGGATATGGACAACATGATCTCCCAGATTCCGCCCCTGGTGAAGGACGCGGAGGACGGACGCTGAGGCGTCCCCCTCCGGAGACGGGCGCGGGAATATGGCAAGCAGACATTCCCTGTCCGGCAGGGGACCCGCCCGCGGGTTTCCCGGCCGGGCGGGGATTTTTCCGCCCTGGGGAGGCGGGGCCTTTACAGATTTTGTCTTGAAATGCGGCGCGTTCTCTGATATAGTAAATTGATTATTGAAGCGCCCGGGCCGGGGCTTTGGCAGAGGTGGAAACGTGTACTTAAAAGCATTGGAAATTCAAGGGTTCAAATCCTTTCCGGACAAGACTATTTTAAATTTCGGCGAGGATATCACCGCCATCGTGGGGCCCAACGGCTCCGGCAAGTCCAATATTTCCGACGCCATCCGCTGGGTCCTGGGCGAGCAGAGCGCCAAGGGCCTCCGGGGCGCGAAAATGGAGGATGTGATCTTTGGCGGCACGGAGCAGCGCAATCAGGTGGGTTTTGCCCAGGTGACGCTGGTGCTGGACAATACGGAGCGGATTTTCCCCTCGATGGAGGAGGCGGAAGTGGCCGTCACCCGGCGGTATTACCGCAGCGGAGAGAGCGAATACTACATCAACCGCCAGTCCGTCCGGCTCAAGGACGTGACGGAGCTCTTTTTGGACACGGGCCTGGGCCGGGAGGGCTACTCCATCATCGGCCAGGGCAAGATTGACGAGATTTTGTCCACCCGGAGCAGCGAACGCCGGGAGATTTTTGAGGAGGCCGCCGGCATTTCCCGCTTCCGCCACCGGAAGGAGGAGGCCGAGCGGAAGCTGGAGCGGACGGAGGAAAACCTGGTCCGGATCAACGACAAGATTTCCGAGCTGGAGCTCCAGGTGGGACCCTTGCGGGAGCAGGCGGAGAAGGCGAAAAAGTACCTCGTCCTCCGGGACGAGCTGCGGATTTTGGAAATCTCGGTCTGGCTGGAGAATCTGGATGCGCTGAAGATCAACGCCCGGAAGCTGGAGCTGGACTTCCGGGCGGCGGAGAGAGAGCGGGCCGAGGCCCGGGCCGCCTTGGACGCCCTCTATGCCGAGGCGGAGCGCTTCGGCGAGGAGATGCGCCGGAAGGACATGGAGGCTGAGCGGCTCCGGACGGAGGCCGGGGAGCTGGACGCCCAGGCGAAGGACCAGTCCGCCGCCATTGCCGTGCTGGAAAGCGGCATCGCCCACAACCAGGAGAACATCTGCCGGGCCCGGACGGAGCTGGTGGAGTCTGACAGCCGGGCCGGGGGTCTGGCGGCTCAGTCCGCCCAGGAGGCGGAGCGGGCGGAGGAGCTGTCCAAACGCCTGGATGAGCTGGGAATGGGGCTGGAGGCCCTGCTGGAGCGGGCCAGGACCGCCGCCGCCCAGGCGGGGGGGCAGCAGTCCCAGGCGGAGGCCCTGCGGGGCCGGGAGGCCATAGCCGTGGCCGCCGCCGCCGACGCCCGGGCGAAGGCCGCCGCCATCGCCGCCGAGAGCGGCCAGATGGAGGAACGGCGGGCCGCCCTGGAGACGGAGCGGGCCGCCGCCGCAGAGCAGCTAAACGAGACCCGAAGAGAGGCCAAGGCCAACCGCCGCCGCCTGGAGGAGGCCCGGGACGACGCTGCCGCCGCCGCCAACATCATCGCGGGCCACAGCCTGCGGATGGAGGAGCGGGAGAAGAAGGCCGCTGCCGCCGCGGACAGGCGGATGAAGCTGACCATGGACGCCGGGGCCCTGGAGAACCGCATCCGGCTTCTGACGGAGATGGAGAAGGACTACGAGGGCTTCTCCAAGGCTGTGAAGCTGGTGTGCCAGAACGGTCTGCGGGGAGTCCACGGCCCTGTGGCGGGATTGATGAAGACGGAGCAGCGCTATACCGTCGCCATTGAAATCGCCCTGGGGGCGGGACTCCAGAACATCGTGGTGGACCGGGAGGAGGACGCCAAAGCCGCCATCGGCTTTTTGAAGCAGCGGGACGGGGGCCGGGCCACCTTCCTGCCCCTCACCGCTATCCGGGGCGAGGAGCTGCGCCTAAACGGCGTGGAGCGGGAGTACGGCTTTGTGGGCGTCGCCTCCCGTCTGGTGAGCTTTGACCCCAGGTATCAGAACATCTTTTACAACCTCCTGGGCCGGACGGTCATCGCGGAGGACCTGGACTGCGGCATCGCCATGGCCCGGAAGTACCGCAACGCCTTCCGGATTGTCACCCTGGACGGGCAGGTCATCAACCGGGGCGGGTCCATGACCGGCGGTTCCGTCTCCCGGAACAGCGGCGTGCTGAGCCGGGCGGCGGAGCTGGAAAAGCTCCACGGCCGCGCCGCGGACATGCGGCAGCAGCTGGAGGCCGCCAGGCGGGAGGAGGAGGCCGTTCAGCGGGACCTCTCCGCGGCCCGCTACGATCTGGAGACTGCCGAGGGCCAGCGCCGTCAGGCGGAGGATGCGGTCCTCCGGCTGGAGGGCGAGAAGAATCATTTTGACATTTTGCTCAAATCAATTGAGGAAAATTTGGAAAATCTGACGGGCGAGCTGGAGAGCCTGACGGGCCATTTGGAGGACAACGCCCGGCGAAAGGAACAGGCGGAGGCGGCCTTTGCCGCCCAGGAGGCCCAGGCCGCCCAATATCGGGAGCAGGCGGCGGCGGCGCTGTCCGGCCAGTCGGAGCTGCTGGCCCAGTCCAACGCCCTGTCGGAGGAAGTCACGGCGAAAAAAGAGGAGCTGGCGTCCCTGGCCGCCCAGCGGGACGCTGCCCTCCGCCGCGCCGGGGACCTCCGCCGTCTGGCGGCGGAGCTGACGGGAGACCGGCGGCAGAAGGAGGAGACGCTGGAAACCTATCAGAGGGCCATCGGCAAGGCCCAGGCGGAGATCGCCGCTCGCCGGGAAGACATGAGCGCATTGAACCGGCGGCGGGAGAGCTGCCAGGAGCGCCTGAGCACCCTGAACGAGGAGAAGCTGGACCTGGAGACCCGGCGCACCGCCCAGAACAAGGCCAGCCAGGAGATGAACGAGAACCTTTTGAACCTGGAGCGCTCCGCCTCCCGGCTGGAGCAGAAGCTGGCCACCTCCGGCATGGAGGAAAAGCAGATTCTCGACCGTCTCTGGGAACACTACGAGCTGAGCCACTCCGACGCGCAGGCCCAGCGCATGGAGCTGGAGAGCATCCCCAAAGCCGCCCGGCGGATTGGGGAGCTGAAAAAAGACATCGCCGCCCTGGGCACGCCCAACATCGGCGCCATTGAGGAGTACGACCGGGTCAATACCCGCTATACCTACCTGACGGACCAGCGGGACGACGTGGAGAAGGCCAAGGGAGAGCTGACGGCCATCATCGGCGGCATCACCGGGGAGATGACCCGGATTTTCGCCGAGCAGTTCCAGCTTTTGAACGAGAGCTTCCAGGCCACGTTCCTGGAGATGTTCGACGGCGGGCAGGCCCAGCTGGAGCTGGAGGACCCCGCCGATATACTGAACTGCGGCATTGAGATCAAGGCCCAGCCGCCGGGGAAGACGCTGAAAACCATCTCCCTGCTCTCCGGCGGCGAGAAGGCGTTTGTGGCCATCGCCCTGTACTTCTCCATTTTGAAGGTTCACCCTACGCCATTTTGCGTCATGGATGAGATTGAGGCGGCGCTGGACGACGTGAACGTCGCCCGTTATGCCCGGTATATGCGCCAGCTGGCGGGAAAGACGCAGTTCATTGTCATCACCCACCGCCGGGGCACCATGGAGGAAGCCGACGTGCTTTACGGCGTGACCATGCAGGAAAAGGGCGTCTCCAAGATGCTGACCATCAATTTGAACGACATGGCGAAGGAATTGGATATTCAATAGGGATACCGGCGAGCCCAGGGGACGGGCGGCAGATTGCCGCCTCTACGGGGAGCACCAGGGGAAGAGCCGCCAAGGTGGGAAGCGCCGGGCAGAGCCCCAAGCCGAACCCACCAGGGCAGCGGTAGCGGAAAGAGGAGGAAGTCGATTCGACACCCACCAAAACCCCCGCCCGCACTGAGCCGCGGGCAGAGGTATGCGTACCTGAGAACCCGCCCCAGGCGCGCCCCCGTCCCCCGTTTCAAAACGTCTTTTTCTCTTTTGGACCGTGCACGGCCCGTTTTCTCTTTTTCTGCGTATCAGAAAAAGAGAAAATGGGGGGTGCAAAGGACCAGCCATCTTCATGGCTGAATCAACAAGGAGGACCTATGGGCTTTTTTGACAAACTAAAAAAAATCACAACCAACCTGTTCACCACCTACACCGAGGCCGACGAGGCCTTCTTCGAGGAGCTGGAGGAGACTTTGATCCTCTCCGACTTCGGCATGGAGATCGCGGTGGATACCGTGGAGAAGCTCCGGGAGAAGGTCCGGAAGGAAAAGCTCAAAAGCCAGGAGGAGGTTCGGACCGCCCTCCGGGAGATCATTGTGGAGGAGCTGGACGTGGGTACCACGGAGGTCAACGTCTCCACCTCTCCCTGCGTGTTCCTCTTCATCGGTGTCAACGGCGTGGGGAAGACCACCTCCATCGGGAAGATGGCGAACCTCCTCCGCTACGGCGGGAAGAAATGCCTCCTCTGCGCGGCGGATACCTTCCGGGCGGCGGCGGCGGACCAGCTGGAAATCTGGGCGGATCGGGCCAAGGCGGAGCTGGTTCGCCAGCACGAGGGCGCGGACCCCGGCGCGGTGCTCTTCGACGCGCTCCAGGCCGCCAAGGCCCGGGGGGTGGACGTGGTCCTCTGCGACACGGCGGGGCGGCTCCACAATAAAGCCAATTTGATGGCGGAGCTTGCCAAGCTCTCCAAGATCATCGACCGGGAGTGCCCCGGCGCGGCCCGGGAGACGCTGCTGGTACTGGACGCCACCACGGGTCAGAACGGCCTGGTGCAGGCCAAGACCTTCAAGGAGGCGGCGGGCCTTACGGGCATCATCCTCACCAAGCTGGACGGCACCGCCAAGGGCGGCATCGCCGTGGCCATCGCCAAGGAGCTGAACGTCCCCGTGAAGTTCGCGGGAGTGGGCGAGGGCATCGACGATTTGCAGCCCTTCGATTCTGAGGCATACGCGGAGGCAATTATCTAATTAAAAGGGGGCGGGCGTCATGTTCGATCGTTGTCCCCGCTGCGGGGAGACCCTGAGGGCGGGGTTTTTGCGAAGCGGCAGCCGCAACATCCTTTGGTCCCCCTTTGACGGATGGAGGATTTCCTATCATCCTATATGGGAAGGGGAGCGTTCGCTCCAGGAAAAGAGGCTGGGAAGCGGCGTGAAGCTCCCCGCGAAGCGCTGCGAACACTGCGGCCTGATTTTGATTGAAACAAAGGAGGAATCGACTTGACCAGAGAAGACGGCCGGGCCTTCCATGAGCTGCGGCCTGTGAAGATCACGACGGATTTCGTCAGATTCGCCGAGGGAAGCTGCCTCATCCAATGCGGAGACACCATGGTTCTCTGCTGCGCCAGCGTGGAGGAGAAGACGCCTCCCCACGTCCCCTACGGGGAGGGCTGGGTTACCGCCGAGTACTCCATGCTGCCCCGGGCCAACCGGGAGCGGAGCCGCCGGGACGTGGCCAAGCTGAAATTGTCCCCCCGGAGCGCGGAGATTCAGCGGCTGGTGGGCCGGTCCCTCCGCTCCGCTGTGGATATGAGGCGGCTGGGGGAGCGGACCATCACCGTGGACTGCGACGTGCTCCAGGGGGACGGCGGGACCCGGACGGCCTCCGTCACCGGGGGCTTCGTGGCCCTGGCCCTGGCCTGCCGGAGGCTGGTGGAGAACGGGGACCTGGGGGCCAGCCCCATCCGGCACTGCGTCACCGGCGTCTCCGCCGGCATTGTGGAGGACACGCCGCTGCTGGACCTTCGCTACAGCGAGGACAGCCGGGCCCAGGTGGACCTGAACTGCGTGATGAACGAGCTGGGAGAGCTCATTGAAATCCAGGGCACCGGCGAGGGCCGGGCCTTCAGCCCCGCGGAGCAGCAGGAGCTGGTGCGCCTTTGCTCCAAGGGCTGCAAGGAGTTGCTGGCAATACAGAAAGAAGCGCTGGGAGGTAAATTCTAATGGCTGAGAAATTCGTGCTGGCCACCCATAACCTGAAGAAGCTGGCGGAGATGCGGGCAATTTTGTCCGGTCTGGGCGTGGAAGTCGTCACCCCCGCCGAGGCGGGAGTGGAGGTGGATGTGGAGGAGACCGGAACCACCTTCGCCGAGAACGCCATGCTGAAGGCGAAAGCGGTCTGCGCCGCGGCGGGCCTGCCCGCCATTGCCGACGACTCCGGCCTCTGCGTGGACGCGCTGAACGGCGGACCCGGCGTGTACTCCGCCCGTTACGGAGGAGAGGACCTGGACGACCGGGGAAGGTACCGGCTGCTGCTGAACAGCATGCGGGGCCAGACCAGCCGGGCGGCCCATTTCAGCTGCGCCGTGGCCTGCGCCTTCCCCAACGGGGACACGCTGGCGGCGGAGGGCCGCTGCGACGGGGCCATCGCCTTCGCCCCTATGGGGGAGGGCGGCTTTGGATACGACCCGGTGTTCCTGGTCCCGGAGAAGGGAAAGACCTTCGGCCAGCTGACGGCGGAGGAGAAGAGCGCGATTTCTCATCGCGGCAGGGCGCTGGCGGCCTTTACGGAGAAGCTGGGAACCTATTTGAAAAAATGAGCGTCTAGGCCCTGTTTGAAAAATGACAAAACACCGTCTTAGGGCATCTTTTTCCGCCAGGACGGCGTTGATTGGACTTGAAATCCGTCAGGATTCCTGCGTCCAATCGCCTCGCCTGGAAAAAAATCTGCCCCAATCCGGCATTCCGCCAATTTTCAAACAAGGCCTGAAAGAGGACCCGCAGAATCCGCCGGTTTTTTGAGGAGCGGATGAAGCGGAATGGAGTTTGTGAGGACAATATGGATTTGACAAGTAAACAGCGGGCCCAGCTGCGGGGCCTGGCCAACGGCATCGACACCATCCTCCAGATCGGCAAGGACGGCATCGGGGAAAACCTCATCAAGCAGGCCGGCGACGCCCTGGAGGCCCGGGAGCTCATCAAGGGCAGGGTGCTGGACAACAACCTGGACTACGACGCCCGGAGGGCGGCGGAGGAGCTGGCCAAGGCCACCCGGAGCGAGGTGGTCCAGGTCATCGGGACGAAGTTCGTCCTCTACCGGGAGAGCCACTCCAAGCCCCGGGAGAAGCGCATCCAGCTGGTGAGAGAGCGGACAAGGAACCGGTAATCCCGTTTGTGAGGAGGCTTCCATTTTGAAAATCGGCGTATATGGCGGGGCCTTCAACCCGCCGCACTTGGGACATATTACCGCCGCCAAGGCGGTATTTGGGCTTTTGAAGCTGGACAAACTGCTGATAATCCCCACCGGACACCCGCCCCACAAGCGGCTGCCTCCCGGCAGTCCCGCCCCGAAGCAGCGGCTGGAAATGACCCGCCTGGCGGCGGAGCAGACCGGCCTGGGCCAGAGGGCCGAGGTGCTGGACATGGAGCTTTGGCGGGAGGGGAACAGTTATACCGCCGACACGTTGGAGCGGCTGCGGGAACAGTATCCCCAGGACGAGCTGTGGCTGCTGATGGGGACGGACATGTTCCTGACGCTTCAAAACTGGCGGGACCCGGAGCGCATCCTCTCCCTGGCGGGCATCGCCGCCTTCGGCCGCGGCGAGGCGGATACGGAGGAGTTGTTCTCCGTCCAGCGGGAGTTCCTCTGCCGGACGTATCCCCAGGCGCGGATTTTCACGCTGGTCATTCCCGGCGTGGTGGACGTCAGCTCCACCGGACTGCGGGAGCGGCTGGCGAAGGGGACGGACGGCGGGCTCCTGGCCCCGGCGGTGTACGGCTATATCCTGCGGGAGAAGCTCTACGGCACGGCGGCGGACCTGAAAAACCTCCCGTTGGAGCAGCTTCGGCCCGTGGCCCTGAGCTGCCTTGCCCACCGGCGCATTCCCCACGTCCTGGGCACGGAGGAAGAAGCCGTCCGCCTGGCGGAGCGCTGGGGGGCGGACGCGGAAAAGGCCCGGCGGGCCGCCCTTCTCCACGACTGCACGAAAAAGCTGAACCTTCCCGAGCAGCTGGCCCTGGCGGAGCGGTTCCGCGTTCCCCTGGACGAGCTGGAGCGGCGGGAGATCAAACTGCTTCACGCCAAGACCGGCGCGGCCATTGCCGAAACCGTCTTCGGCACGGACGGGGAGATCACCGGCGCCATCCGCTGGCACACCACCGGACGGGGCGGCATGACGCTTTTGGAGAAGGTCATTTATCTCGCGGACTACATCGAGCCCAACCGGGATTTCCCCGGCGTGGAGGAGCTGCGGCGGACCTGTTACGAGGACCTGGACGCCGGGCTGCTGCTGGGGCTGGAGATGACCATCCGGGAGATGGGGGACGCCCCCATTCATCCCAAGACCCTGGAGGCCAGGGACGCGCTGAAAGGACAGAGATAGAAGCATGAGCAATGTTGGAAAGCGAGTGGCGGGCGGGCAGGGACCCAAGCCCCCAAGGAAGGGGAAGCTGACCCGCCGGCAGATTCTGCTGATTGTGGTGGTTGCCGTGCTGGCCGTGGCGCTGGCGGCGGCGCTGGCGGTCCGGAGCCTCTTCATCCGGCCGGAGCTGCCGGTGCGGAACGACCCCCAGAAGACCCAGGACCTGGACGGGGACGGCCAGCCGGACGGGCCGGAGGAGATCGACTACGGCGACGGCATCCGTCCCCGGGGCGGCGACGGCGAGCGGAAAAGCGAGGACTATTGGACCGTTTTGATCCTGGGCCGGGACACCGGCGGCGGCGGGCTGACGGACACCATGCTGCTGGCCAGCTATGATGTCACCAACCAGAAGGCCACCGTCATGTCCATCCCCCGGGACACCATGGTCAACGTCCCTTGGGACGTGAAAAAGCTCAACAGCGTCTACAACGGCTACGGCGGCGGCGAGAAGGGCATGCAGCACCTCTATAAGGAGATCGCCCAGCTGGTGGGCTTTGAGCCGGACTTTCAGGTCGTGGTGGAGTGGGAGGCCGTGGGCGAGATTGTGGACGCCATCGGCGGCGTGTACTTCGACGTGCCCCGGGACATGAACTACGACGACCCCTATCAGGACCTTCACATCCACCAGGAAAAAGGCTACCGCCTTCTAAGCGGGGACGACGCCATGCAGGTCCTCCGCTACCGCCACGACAACCGGAAAAACGGCGTCACGCTGGGATATACCGAAGGCGACGTGGGCCGCATCAAGACCCAGCAGGCGTTTTTGAAGGCCATGGCGGAGCAGGTTTTGCAGCCGAAGAACATGACCAAGGTCGGGCCGCTGATGGAGGCGTTCAACAACAACGTGGAGACGGACATGAGCTTCCAGAACATCCTCTGGTTCGGCAAGTCTGCGGTGCTTGGGGGATTGAAGATGGAAAATGTGAACTTCGTCACCATGCCGCACTACCTCAAGGATGACGTTTACAGCCGGACCTATGGGACGCAGGGGTATGTGATGCCCAACGCCAGGAAGCTGCTGGACCTGGTGAACAACGAGCTCAGCCCCTTCAAGGAGGTTTTCACCCTGTCGGACCTGGACATCATGTCCGTCAACGCCGACGGCAGCCTCAGCTCCTCCACCGGCTATGTGGAAGACAAACGGGCGGCCCTGCCGCCTCCCAGACCGGAACCGGAGGAGGAAGAGGACCCGCCCGCTGTGGACGAAAACGGCAATCCCATCGACCCGGAGACAGGCCTGCCCCTGGACCCGGAGACCGGCGGGCCCATTGCCGCGGACCCGGGAGCGGGGGAGAGCGGAAGCGGCGGGGCGGACGCCAACGGAGCCCCGGCCTCCGGCGGCCCGGCGGAGCCCGGCCAGCAGCCGGACGCCGGCACGGCGCCCGCTCCGGAGACGCCGGAACCCGCGCCTCCGGACGCTGTGGACCCCGTTCCAACGGACCCGGTTCCCCAGGCACCCCCGGCGGACTCCGCAGAGCCCGCCCCCGCGCCGGAGGTTTCCGCAGATCCCCAGCCCCCGGCGGACCCGGGCTTCACCCTCATCGAACCGGACCCCGCCGCGTAACCATACCATTCACATACGATCAGGAAAGAGAGGAATGTCTATGACACCGAAAGAGCTGGCCATCATTGCCGCCAAGGCCCTGGACGAAAAGAAGGGCAAGGAGATCAGCGCCATTGAAATCACGGACCTGACCACCCTGGCGGACTATTTTGTCATCGCCACCGGCGGCTCCAACACCCAGATCAACGCCCTGTGCGACGCGGTGGAAAAGGCCCTGAAGGAGCAGGCGGGCGAAGCGCCCCTCCACCGGGAGGGGCACCGGGACGGCACTTGGGTGCTGCTGGACTACGGATGCCTGGCGGTCCATGTCTTCTCTCAGGAGGCCCGGGAGTTCTATGACCTGGAGCGCCTGTGGTCCGACGGGAAGCCCCTGGACCTTGGCGGCGTGCTGACTGCGGACTGAAGCGCGGATAAAAACCGGGAGGGAGACGGATTCGTCTCTCTCCCGGTTTTCTTATGGCTCAGTGCCTGGAGGAGGAGCGGCTGTGTTTCAGCAGATTCTCCAGCGTCTTCAACAGCTTCTCGATGTCGATGGGCTTGGAAATGTGGCCGTCCATTCCGCTTTTGAGGGCGGCCTGTTTGTCCTCCTCAAAAGCGTTGGCCGTCATGGCCAGAATGGGAATGGAGGCCAGTTTCGGGTTCTCCAGCGACCGGATGGCCCGGGTGGCCTCATAGCCGTTCATGACGGGCATCTGCACGTCCATCAGCACCAGCTGGTAATGCCCCGGCTGAGACTGGCGCAGCAGGTCCAGGGCGATCTGCCCGTTCTCCGCGATTTCCACGGTGAAGCCCGCCTCCTCCAGGATGACTTGGGCGATCTCCTGGTTCAGCTCGTTGTCCTCCGCCAGCAGGATGCGGCCCAGATTGTGGGAGAACGCTTTCTCCGGTTCGTCCTCCTCCGGCTCTTCCTCCGTGCTGACAATGGAAAGCAGGCAGTCCCGCAGCTCGGAGAGGAACAGGGGTTTGCCGCAGAAGGCGGTGACGCCGGCCTCCAGGGCCTCGTCCTCGATATCGGCCCAGTCGTACGCGGTGAGAACGATGATGGGCACGTTCTCGCCGCACTCCTTGCGGATTCTCCGCGCCACCTCGATGCCATTCATGTCCGGAAGCAGCCAGTCGATGATGTAGATGGAATAGTGGTCCTGGCGCATCATGGCCTGACGGGTGCGGAGCACCGCCTCCTTGCCGGAGAGGGTCCACTCCGCCCGCAAGCCAATCTGCTGAAGCATGCAGCTGACGCTGTCGCAGGTGTTGAAATCATCATCCACTACCAGGGCCCGGCAACCGGCCAGCTCCGGGATGGTGGTGGGCTCCTTGCCCTCGGAGCAGAGCCGGAAGGTGAGCGAGACGGTGAATTCCGTCCCCGCGCCCTGGCGGCTCTTAACCGAGATGGAGCCGTTCATCATCTCCACGATATTCCGGGTGATGGCCATGCCCAGGCCGGTGCCCTGGATGCCGCTGGTGGTGGAGTTCCGTTCCCGCTCGAAGGGCTCGAAGATGTGGGCGACAAATTCCTCGCTCATGCCAACGCCGGTGTCCCGGACGCTGAATTCATAGGAGGCGTGGCCGGCCGGGGCGGCCGGCTTCTCCGTCACCCGGATGCTGACGATGCCGCCGGCAGGAGTGTATTTCACGGAGTTGCTCAAGAGGTTTAAAAGAATCTGATTCAGCCGCAGCCGGTCGCAGAAGATGTCCTCGTGGATCACATCCACGGCGTCCATGTACAGCTCCAGCTGTTTGGCGTGGACATCCGCCTGGACGATGCTTCGAAGGCCGTGGAGGATATCCGGCAGGGAGCAGGGCTTCTCATCCAGGTACATTTTGCCGCTTTCAATTCGGCTCATATCCAGCACGTCGTTGATCAGGCTGAGGAGATGATTGCCGGAGGTCATGATCTTCTTCAGATAGCTCTCCACCTGTTCCCGGTTGTCGATATGGGTGGTGGCCAGAGCGGTGAAACCGATGATAGCGTTCATGGGCGTTCGGATGTCGTGAGACATGTTGGAGAGGAACACGCTCTTGGCCTTGCTGGCCCGGTTGGCCTGGGAGAGGGCGTCCTCCAGCAGGGTCTTCTTCTCCATCTCCTCCCGGGTTTCCTCATCCACACTGCGAAAGCCGATGACCACGCCCCGGCTGTTGTCCCAGTCCCCGATGGGTACGGCCTTCATCTGGAAATAGCGGATTTCTCCGCCGCAGACGGCCCGGTAATTGAGATAATAGACCCTCCTGATCTGCAGCTCCTGCTCCAGATGGTCCCCGGCGAAGATGTCGCGCAGAAGGTCCTGGTCGTCCACGTATACGCAGGTTTGAATATAACGCTCCATACTCTCCTGCATTTCCAGTTCCCCGGAAAAGAGCTGGTGCAAAATGCCATAAGCACAGTGGTGGGTCCGCAGAGCGTTCCCTTTGCGGGTGTCCAGGTCGAAGAAGCAGACCAGATTGTAGTCGATGCTCAGGGCCTGAATCAGCGCCTGCTGGCGGCGCTCCTTTTGCAGCAGCTCTTCCTGTTCCCGCAGCTTTTGCGCGGTGCAGTCCAGAAGGAAGCGCTGGTAGAACAGCTCGCCGTTTTCCTCCATCAGCTTCACGTTGCCCATTACGTGAATGACCTCTCCGTTGCTGTGAAGAACGCGGTACTCCACACTGACGCTGTCCCCCGGGTTTTTCAGGGACTTGATGCAGCCCAGAAGCTTCTCCCGGTCCTCCTCAACGACAGAGGTGGCGATGGTGTCGAAGCCGGCCCGGGTCAAGTCCTCCTCGGTTTGATAGCCCAGAATTTCCAGGGCGGCGCGGTTGACGCTGAGAATCCGGACCCCGTCCAGACTGTGGCACAGCACGCCGCAGTCCATGGTGGTGAACAGCGTCTCCAGCGCCTTGTTTTCCCGGCGCAGCTCTTCCTCGTAGGCGCGCTCCTTCGTCACATCAATGGCCACGCCCACCGTGCCCATAACGCTGCCGTCCAAGTCGTACAGCGGGGACTTGTAGGTGGTCAGAAGGCGGGCGCCCCCTCCGGTCTGGATGGACTCCTCTGAAACGCAGGTCTTCTCCGTCTCCATGACGATGCGCTCCGACTCGATGCAGGCGGGATCGTCCTCTTCCACATCCCATATGTAAGCGTGCCGCTGGCCCTCAACCTGTTCTTTGGTTTTTCCAACGGTTGTGCAGAAACTGTCGTTCACCTTCTCGTGAACGCCGTCCTTGGTTTTGTACCAGACCAGATTGGGGACGCTGTTGATGGCGGCCTCCAGGTATTGGCTGGTCTCCCAGAAGTCCCTGCGGAGCTTGCAGGACTGCTGCCAGCGCTGAAAATGGAAGCGCAGTTCTTCGCCGGACATGGGGAGGGTCCAGACGTCGGAAACGGCGGAGAGCCGCCCGGCGAGGGCGGACAGCTGTTCCCGCTCCGCCAAAAGAATGAGCTCCGCCCCGGCGGCTGCCAGCGTCTGGACGGTTTTGCCAGCGTCCGTTTCCCGGAGATCGGCGATAATCACATCGGCCTTGGCGGCGAGGTTCGGGTCCGGCTGAACGCTCTCCAAAAACGTGTGAGTAAACTGGCCGAGGGGTTCGGATTCCCGAATGGGGTCAAACAGCTCTCTCTTGGGACCCATCAGATAGAGCTGCATGCGGCAATGATACATATGCGTTCTCCTCCATATGGTTTGCGCGTTAACGGCGGACGGAAGGGCAAACAGCCCGCCACTTTACTCTATTCTGTATTTTAACGGCTGAAAGACCTGGTGTCAACCTTGGGGTGGGCCTTTGAGGGCCGGAATTGCGAAATTTCCGGGAAAAAGAAAAAGCGCACGGCAAGGAATGCCGCGCGTCCAAGGGCGATCAAGTTTCCCCGGCGGAGCTGCTGGGGGTAGAAAAACGAAAGTAAGGTTTCTGGAAAACAGGGGCTTGACAAATGGGAGGGAAATTTTTGCAAAACGGTTGCACAGCCAGGTGCAACTGCCCGGGAAGAGAAACACCTTGTGGGTTTGGACAAGAGCCGGGAAAGAAAAGCCGCCCCAGGCGGAGGCGGGGCGTTCTGCGGCCTGCGTCCGGATACTAAAATGAAGAAGGAGAGGAGAAGGCTTATGGACGAGAACCGTTCCCGGTCCTGCGGCGGAGCGGCGAACGCCGCCGGGGGAAGGAGAAGGAAAACGTCGACTTGGGTTCTGGCGCTGCTGGGGCTGTTTCTGCTGGCGTTCATCACGGCGATGACTGTCATTTTCTGCGTCAAGGGCTCGGAGCCGGCGACCCTGATCCAGTACACCCTGGGTGCGGGAGGCGTGGAGGCGCTGCTGCTGGCGGGCATCAAGATCAGCAAGGTCGCCGCCGGAAACCGGTGCGGAGAGAAGGAGGAAACGAATGGATAAAAACATAGGGAAGCGGCTGGGGACGCTCCTCAGCGTGAAGAGTCTGGTGACGCTGGCGCTGACGGCGGTGTTTTCCGTCATGGCTCTGGGAAAGGGGATTTCTCAGGACTTTATGACGGTGTACGCCGTGGTCATTGCCTTCTACTTTGGGACCCAGAGCCAGAAGGTGCAGGATGTGCTGGAGGGAAGCGGATATGGCAACGGCTGAAAAGGTTCTGCGCATTGCCCAGGGTGAGCTGGGGACGAAGGAGCGTCCGGCGAACTCCAACCAGGTCAAGTACAACACCTGGTATTATGGCCGGGAGGTCTCCGGCCCCGCGTATCCCTGGTGCATGGTATTCTTGCAGTGGGTGTTCCACCAGGCGGAGGCGTCCCGTCTTCTGCCGGTGCGGACGGCCTCCTGCGGGGCGCTGATGCGGGCGGCGAGGACGGCGGGACAGTGGGTGGAGCGGAACTTCCGCCCGGGAGACGTGGTGATTTACGACTTTTCCGGCGGCGGCAGCACCGACCACACGGGAATTGTGGAACGGGTGACAGCCTCCGGCGTGGTAGCCATCGAGGGCAACACCAGCGAGGCCGGCAGCCAGTCCAACGGTGGGGAGGTGTGCCGGAGAACCCGGCCCAACCGTCAGATCGTGGGCGCGCTGCGCCCCAGATATGAGAAGGAGGAGACCAACATGGACAACACAGCAAGCCCCGCCCATAAAGAGGGCGTGGAGTGGGCCGTGAAAAACGGCATTCTCACCGGAGACGCGCAGGGGGACCTGAAATTGAAGGATCCGGTGACCCGGCAGCAGCTGTGCACAATGCTCAAGCGGCTGGCGGACTATTTGAAAAAATAAGCGGAGAACACAAAAAAGCGGGCGGGACCTTTGGTCCCGCCCGCTGCTTTATATGCCGGATTCCTCCGGGTCCCCGGCGTTTCGCCAGGGCCCGGCGCGGTAGAAGAGAATGGACATGACGGAGGCGATGGTCCAGCCGATGGGCCAGGCGCACCAGATGCCTGTGGAACCCAGGGCCGTTTCCGCCAGCGCCGCCGCCAGCGCCACCCGCAGAACCAGATCGGTGAAGGTGGAGGTCATGAAGTGCAGCATTCTTCCGGAGCCCCGGAGGATGCCGTCGGCCACCAGCTTGACGGAGACCAGGAAGTAGAAGGGGGAGAGGATGCGCAGAAAATACACGCCGGTTTGCAGGGCCGTCTCCGTGGGCTGGTCCAGGAAGAGGCGAAGGACATGCCGCCCGGCAAAAAAGTACAGCAAAAACAGCGGCAGGCTCAGCAGCCACACCAGCTTTACCCCGGCCCGGAAGCCGGACCGAACCCGGGAGAGCTTCTTCGCGCCGACGTTCTGCGCCGTGTAATTGGAAACGCCGTTTCCCAGGGTGGTGAAGGAGGTGATGACCAGATTGTTCAGCTTTACCGCCGCGGAGTAACCCGCCATAACGCCGGTGCCGAAGCCGTTGATGACCCCCTGGATGAAGATGTTGCCCACGGAGATAAAGCTCTGCTGAAGGATGCTGGGGATGGCGATGAGGGCAATTTTCCGCAGGAGGAAGAGGGAGAAGAGCGGGTGCGGCTCCTGGGTTTCGATGCTTCGCAGGCGCAGAAAAACCGCCCCCACCGCCAGCACGCAGCTGACGCCCTGGCAGAGGAAGGTGGCCCAGGCCACGCCGGCGACGCCCATGTCGAAAACGGTGACAAAGAGAATGTCCACCGCGATGTTGGACGTGGAGGAGGCCGCCAGGAAGAGAAAGGGCGTCCGGGAGTCCCCCAGGGCGGAGAAGACGCCGGTGGCGATGTTGTAGAAAAAGACGAAGGGGAGCCCCCAGATGTAGATATCCAGATACAGCTTGGACGCGGAGAAAGCCTCCTCCGGGGTGTTGATGAGCCGGAGCAGCTCGCCGCAGCCCAGGACGCCGGTTACCATCAGCGCGGCGCAGAGGACGGCGCTTGCAATGCTGGCGGTGGAGACCGCCGTCTTCATTGTCCCGTATTCCCTGGCTCCGAAGAGCTGGGAGACGACGACGGAGCAGCCCATGTTGCAGCCGAAGGCAAAGGCCAGAAAGATCAGCGTCACCTCGTAGCTGTTGCCCACGGAGGCCAGGGCGGTTTCACCGATGAATTTTCCGGCAACGAAGCTGTCGGCGATGTTGTAGAGCTGCTGGAAGAGAATGCTTCCAAACAGAGGAAGACAGAACCGCCAAAGGACGGTTTCCGGTCTTCCCACAGTCAAATCCCGATTCAGATCTTGACGCATAGGGGGACACCTCGCTTTTCAATTTCTCTGCGGCTTTTGATTATAGTCCCCAAAATCGGAGGTGTAAACCGTCATTTTGACGGTTATGAAAGAAGGTCCTGGGGCGGAGCGCCAGCCGGGCAGGGAGAGGAAGGGCTGGACCTTGACGGTCAGATCAGCGCCTGTGCGGACGTGATGAATGTGTTCCGGGGCTGATTCGCCGCTGCGGCAAATGAAACGCGGACCGCATTGCGGTCCGCGTTTTCCGTTATCCGACGCTTAGGTACTCCTCCAGGCAGAGGCCCTGCTCCGTGATCTCCCGAGCGGCCTCCCGCCCTACATAGCGGTAGTGCCAGGGCTCGTAGCCCACGCCGGTGAGGGCGCTTTTCTCCGTGGGATAGCGGAGGATGAAGCCGTAGTCCGCGCAGTGCGCCATCAGCCACTTCTGGATCTCCGTCTTCTCCTGCCCCTCGTCCAGAAGCTGGTAGGACTTGTCCACAATGTCCACCGCCAGCCCCGCCTGGTGCTCGCTGGTTCCGGGGCGGGACACCCACCGGGCGGCCAGGGCCTCCGCCTCCTCCCGGCTCCCGGCCTGAGAGAGGCAGGATCGAACCTTTTGTTCAAAAAGCGCCTCCTGCTTTTCCTGAGTCCGGTACGAGGAGCAGATCATCGGCTCCAGCCCCTCCGCCCGGCAGGCATCCATCATCCGCTGGAGGTCCGGATAGACCCGCTTGTCGATGGAGTGCCCGTTGACCAATTGGGTGAACTCCGGAATGGAGAAGCCCTCCGGCAGGGGATGGTCCCCGTTGACCAGGATCAGGTTCCAGCCGTCCTGAGGGGAGGCGGTTTTCGTCTCTCCGCTGGAGATCACCGCGCCGGGGACGGTCCGGATGCGGATGGCCTGGGCGTCCCCGGTCCCCGGCTCCTCCGGGAGAGGGGCGGAGGTCTGGGAGGAGGCGGCCGCCGGGGGAGAGGGTACGTCCCCGACAGCTCCGGCCCTCCCCAGCAGAAAGCCCCCGGCGAACAGCGCCAGCCCCAGAAGAACGGGCAAAAGCAAGGGGGACCGTTTTCTCCGCCGGGCCCGGGAGGGCGCCGGACGGCGGGACCTGGAGACCGTGGGCTCGTCCCACTGCATAGGCGAGGCGGCGTAATACTCCCGGTCCGGGAGCGGAAATTCATGGATTACGCAGGAATGAGAGAAGGACATAGAAAACAGCTCCTTTGCCTTTGAACTGTCTCTATCTTAAAGCCTGTCCCCGTCGAAACCGAAACATTCCTGCATCAAAGTCTCACCGTTTTTGTATCGAAACGGCATCATTATAGAAGCCGGAGTCAGTAGGAAGGCCCATGGCGGTCAGGGTGTCGCTGTCCACCGTCTCCAAATCGATTTGCAGGATGATGCCCATAAAGTCCCTATACCGCTGGACCCAGCAGAGAGCCCGGCTGTCCGCCAGGCGGAAGCCGGCGCTGCTGTCTTCGTGAGCCTCCAGCAGTTCGTACTCCAGCCCCAGGTCCTCCAGGAAGGTCCTGCCGATGGTCTCCGCCGCGGCGGGAAAGTCCCGGAGCTGTTTGGAGAACAGCTCCAGGGCCAGGATATGCCCGGATTCCTGGTCCAGGTACAGAGAGAGGATTTTTCCGGCCTTTTGGTCGTAGGCGTCCAGCATGGCGAAGGACGCGCTGGACAGGTCCCGCTGGTCCCGGAGATAGAGAAGGCTGGCGGAAAAATCCGCGTTATAGACGCCGGAAGTTTCCGGCAGGATGCCCAGCTCCGCCAGCTTTTGCAGCTCCGTCCGGGCCTGAGCGGACAGCTCCTTCTGCTTTTCCGCCTCCGGCTCCTGCTGCACGATGGTCAGAAACTCCGGCATGGAGTGATACTGGACCAGCAGCCACACCCGGCCCGGCAGCTCCGGGGGCTTGAAGGGAAAGTTGTTGTCCGCCGTCAGGGGCTCGGCGTGGACGGTGCCGGCGAGCTCCACGTCCTCCAGCGTGGAAAGGCGCAGGGGCAGCAGGGCCAGGGCCGCCACCGTCAGGGCTGTCAGGACGGGGAAGAGTCCGTTTTTCCAGTTTCGCACGGCGCGTCTCCTTTCTTTAAACGGACCCGGACGCAGGCGCCCCTGTCCGGCTCGCTTTCGATTTCCAGCGTCCCGCCGTGGAGCTCCGCGATCCGGAGGCACAGGGCCAGCCCCAGACCCGCGCCCCCCTGGGCCCTGGCCCGGGACTTGTCCACCATATAGAACGCCTCCGTCACCCGCCCCAGCTCCTCCGCCGGGATGCCCTTGCCCTGGTCCGTCACCTGGATGCAGCAGTCCTCCCCCTGGGAGAAGCCCTCCAGCAGGACCTCGCCGCCGTGCTCCATGGCCTTCCGGGCGTTGTCCAGAAGGTTTACGCAGACGGTCTCCATCAGGTCCGGCTCCATCAGCGCCAGAACCGCCTGCGCCTGGACACGCAGGCGGATTCCCGCCTGGGAAAGCGGCGGCTCCATGGCCCCGGCCACCCGGCGCAAAAAGGCGTCCAGAGGGACCGGGCGGAGGGGAAAGTCCTGCCGCTCCAGCACGATGAGGTCCAGCAGCTTCCGGCTCAGGGCCTCCAGCCGGCGGCCCTCGCCGAAAATATACCCGGCGCTCTCCCGGACCTGTTCCGCCGTGACGGGCCGGGAGCGGAGGAGGTCGGCGTAGCCGATGATGGAGGTCAGGGGCGTTTTGATCTCGTGGGCAAAGCTGCCGATAAAGTCCTCCTGCCGCCGGGAGGCGGCCCGCAGCTCCGCCATCTGCCGCTGAATGCGATGGGCCATGACGTTGAAGTCCGCCGAGAGCTGGGCGATCTCGTCGTCCCCGTTCACCCGGACCCGCTGGTCCAGGTCTCCCTCCGCCATCCGGCGGGCGGCGGCGGAGAGGCGGGCCAGAGGCCGGACCAGCATGGCGGCCACGGCCAGGGACAGGACGCCCACCGCCCCGGTGAGAACCAGCATCAGGGAAAAAAAGCTCTGGTACTGCTGGGACCGGGTCTGGAAGAGCTCGCTGACCTCCCGGCAGTTCTCCAGGTACAAAATGCCGTCCTCCAGGGCCAGGGGACTGGCGGCGTGGAGGTAAATCGGGCCGTCCCCCAGGGCCGCCATGACCCAGCCCCGCTGTCCCTCGGGCAGGGCGGCGGTGAGGGCCGCGGCCTCCACCGGCAGCGCGCCGCTGCCGCCCAGGGCTTTCCCGGTCTCGTCGCTGAGGCGGAAGGAGACGGTTCCCCGGCCGGTGGTGATGGTGATGCCGCCGGCGGCCTGGGCCAGTTCCTGGCGGCTGTAGAGAGGGTTGAAGGCCAGCTCCTGGGCCAGGGCGAAGCGGAGAAGGTCGTTTTCCTCATACAGGGCGTCCACTTCCCTCTCCAGGGAGGAGCGGAACTGCGCGCCAATGAGGGCGTAGCCTCCGGCGGAGCAGGCCAGAGCCGTGATGAGGACCATGCTGCAAAAGAGCTTCCAAAACAATTTCAAGACCATTCCTCCTTTGCCTGCGCGGGGGCGGGGCTCCGTCCCGACCCCCGCCTTCGGTCCGGATATGTCCTGTGGAGCGGGGCGGAGACTGCGCGGGGCCGCCCCTACATCTCCAGCCGGTAGCCCACCTTGTACACGGCCACCAGGCGGTTTTCCAGCCCCAGCTTCTTCCGCATCCTTTGAATGTGGAGGTCCACGGTGCGGCTGTCTCCTAAAAATTCCTCCCCCCAGACCTTCTCGTAAATGCGGTCCCGGTAGAGGGCGATGTTCTTGTTCTGCATGAACAAAAGCAGCAGGTCGTACTCCTTGGCGGTCAGCGCCACGGGCTGCCCGGCCCGCCGCACCACGCGGCTGGCGGTGTCGATCTCGATGTCCGGCGGCAGGGAGAGGACCCGTCCCGTCTTCCCGCAGCGGCGCAGAACCGTCTCCACCCGGGCCAGAAGCTCCATCAGTTCGAAGGGCTTGACGATGTAATCCTCCGCCCCCAGGCGGAGGCCCTTCACCCGGTCCTCCAGCTGGCCCTTGGCGGTGAGAAAGATGACCGGCACCTCCAGACTTTTGCAGTACTCCAGGACCTCGTAGCCGTCGGCCTTGGGGAGCATGATGTCCAGCAGCGCCAGGTCGAAGGGACGGGACTCCAGCTTGTCCGCCGCGTCCGCGCCGTCGGGGGCCCAGACGCAGCGGTAGCCCGCCCCCTCCAGGGCGGTCTGGATGAGGTGGGCGATGGGGGCCTCGTCCTCGGCAATGAGAATGTTGTTCACGGAGATTCCTCCTTTTCTCAGGATGCCTGTGGCTATATAGTCAACGCAGTTGAAAAGGAGCAAAGCTCCTTTTCAACCGGCGGACCAAAGGTCCGCCGGCGCGTAAGGCGCGTATGCGTTTCCTATGAAGTCTGGCGCAAAAGGCCGCATGCGCGGCCCGAAGCGCTGCATAGCAGCGCTTCGTTGAAAAGAATCCATTGGATTCTTTTCAACTGTGCAGGCTATAGTCTGCATCATCCTTCCATCATTCTTGCATCATGAACGGCGGGGACCCCTCCGGCATAAGCTGGTGTAGTCCCATCTGAAAGGAGGACGCCGGAAGTTTGCTTCCGGCTGCTTATATGGAACAGAATGTTATGCGGCAATTTGCCGCCGGCTCCGCCCGGACCGCTGCGGAGCCCGTTATTCCCCTGCCCAACCCGGGCGAGGGCGGTCCCGTCTATCCCGGCAACATGAACGACGGCGCGGCCGATTCCGGCCAGGTGCCGGTGATTCCTCTGCCCAATCCCGGCGAGGGCGGCCCCGTCTATCCCGGCAACACCGGCGGCGGCGACGCGGCGGAGCCCGTCATTCCCCTGCCCAACCCCGGCGAGGGCGGCCCTGTCTACCCCGGCAATACCGTCGTCGGCGGCGGCAACCAGATCTGGACCTGCCCCAGCGGGAACTGCGGCGGCATCATCGTTCTGCCCGGCGTTGTGGGCGGGGTGTGGCCCGGGGCGGCCAAGGTGCGCTTTCTGAACGCGGGCTATGGCTATGCCGCCTTCCGCATTTTTGTCGGGAACCGCCGCTTTGTGAACCTTTTGAATTACGCCTCCGCCACGACCTACGGTCAGGTCAGCGCCGGCTATCAGACGGTGACCGTCACCGGCACAAACGGCTATATCTACATCCAGAAGACCATGCCCTTCCAGGCCAACGGCATTACCACCATCGCCATCGTCAACACCGCCGGCGGCCTGGACCTGATGCAGATCACCGACAGCTGCTGTCCGCCCACCAACGGGTACTCCAGCTTCCGCATCGGCAATCTGGCCTATAACAGCGGGCCCCTGGACGTGATCATGAGCGACGGCCGGGTGGTCTGGGCGGATTTGCGGTTCAAGGAGGTCGCCTCCTTCAAGCGCATCATGCCCGGCACCTACCAGTTCTTCTACGCCGACACGAACCTGACGCCCATGCCCGCGGGGCTGGACATCGAGACTCTGGACTCCGCGTGGCTGGGTGTTTACCCGCCCCAGGAGACCTTTGGTTCGCTGTATCTGGACGTGACCAGCAACGCCATTTACAGCGTCTATCTCCTCCAGAGCGGCAGCGGACGAAACAACATCCAGAACCTGATTCTGATGGACCGCTGACCCCCAGCAGGACGCCCGCGCCGTCTCTGGCGCGGGCGTTTTGTCAGAGCGTGAGAATCCCCAGGTGCTCCAGCAGGATTTTCAGGCCGATGAGAATCAGAATGACGCCTCCCGCCAGCTCCGCCCGGGCCTTGTACCGCAGGCCGAAGACGTTGCCCACCTTCAGCCCCAGGGCGGAGAGCAGGAAGGTGGTGACGCCGATCAGGGACACGGCGGAGGCGATATGGACGTCCGGCAGCAGGGCGAAGGTGACGCCCACCGCCAGCGCGTCGATGCTGGTGGCCACGGCCAGGAGGAACATGGTCCGGACGGAGAAGGAGCCGTCGTGGTGTTCCTCGTCCTGGGAGAAGCTCTCCTTGACCATGTTCCCGCCGATAAAGGCCAGGAGGAGGAAGGCGACCCAGTGATCGAAGGAGACGATGTACTGCTCGAAGGTGGAACCCAGCAGGAAGCCGGCGGTGGGCATCAGGGCCTGGAACCCGCCGAACCACGCGCCGGTGAGCAGGTAGTGCCGGGGGCTCAGGCGCTGAACGGACAGGCCCTTGCAGACGGAAACGGCAAAGGCGTCCATGGAAAGGCCGACGGCGATGAGAAACAGTTCAAACATGTTCATAGAAGCGCCTCCCGGAGTTGTAGTTGTTAGATGATACCACAACCATATTCTGCCTGTCAATGAATATGCCTCTTTCGTGTCGAAAGGCGCTGGGAGGGCCGCTTCTGCGCCTGCCTGCGGGGGCCGGACGCAGGGCGGAGGGGCCGGTCCTCCGCCCTGTGTTCACGCCAGGATGTCCAGCTCCTTGTATTGGGCGATTCGTTCCGCCACAGTCTCCCAGGAGGGGGAGGAGCAAATAAAGTCGTAATCGCTCCAGATTCGCCCCAGCTCCGCCTGGACCTGGGGAGCCTCCTCCGGCCGCCCCGCGCCGGTGCGGACATAGTAATCCGGCAGCAGCGCCTGGGCGATGATTCCCGTCTCCGGTTCGGGGGGCTCCTGCCCCTGACTGAGGGCGGCGATCATCTCCAGGTGCCCGCTGAGATAGGCCTCGGCCTCCAGATGGGCCCCCATGAGGCCGTTGAGGTCAAAGACCTGGAAGGGCGCGCCGCTGGGGACGGCGGTCTCGCTCCCCGCTCCCCAGAAGGCCGGGTCGTCCCCCAGGGCGTAGAGGGCGCTGCTGAGGGCCTCCAGCCCGTTAAGCTCCTCCTCCGCGGGGGGATTCTGAAAGCTTTTCAGCACCATGTCCACCGCCCAGCCCAGGCGGCCCAGCGCCTCGCAGCCGGGAAGGGCGGACAGCCGCTCCCCCAGTTTGACCAGACGGGCGAGAGAGAGCAGGCCCCAGACCCGGACTCTGGCGTTTCCAAGTCCGGCGGCCTTTTCCTCCACCTGGGCGGGGACGTCGTTGTACAAAAGGTGCTCCTCCTCCAGCCGGCCGATGCGGTCGGAGCAGTCGTCCGCCAGCGCCTCCCCCACTTTTTCATAGACGTCGTCCCGGGCGCTGTAAATCGTGTCCGCCCGGTGGAGCCACAGCTGGGCCCGGTTCAGCTCCCCCCGGTCCATGGCGGCCGCGCCCAGATCATAGTACGCTTTGGCAAGTCCCGCCCAGTCCCGCTTTTTCCGGCACTCCGCCAGACGGTCCTCCGGAGAGGAGGGTTCTTTTTTTCCAAATAGTTTGAACATCCAAAAAACGCTTCCTTTCACATAAGTTCGCAATGAAAAATATAGCGTGCTCCCAGCAAAAAGTCAAGGACGTTCCGGCGAAGAAAAGAGGGCGGCAGGGTCTGGACAAAGCCGGGACTAACTGGTAAAATCGACGGTAGGAATCGGCCCTCGCTCCAGGGGGCGCAAGGAGGTACCAGGAAACGATGAAAGAAAAGAAAGGCGGGGGCTTTCTCCGCTGGCCCTGGAATGTGGCGGTGTACGTGGCGCTGTTTCTTGTGCTGCGCATCTTCGCCATCCCCATCATTCTGATTTTGATGGCTATCCAGCGAAAGAACAACCCCAACGGCGCGGCGGAGGGCTATTGCCTCAGCCGGACGCGGAAGCGGCTCGCCTGGCTGATCTGGGCGCTGCTGGTGCTGGCCCTGGCCGGGGTGATGCTGGTGATGCTCAGCGTGGGGCTGAAACAGGATCGGGCCTATTTTGAGACGATGGATTACGTGACCTTGGCCTTCTGCGGCGTGGGCGGGCTGCTCTTCCTTCTGGGCGGGCTTTATCTGGCGTATGTGGCCATCCGGGACAGTTTTTTCCCGGCAAAAAGCACCCTGGCCAAGTCTATCCGCAGCCAGCTGCCCTATCCGGACGAGGCCCCGCCGGTGGAAGAGCTCTTTGCCATGGTGGACAAAGACCTGGAGGAAAACGGACAGTGGTTTGACGCGGTGGGCATCGGCCGGGAGTGGGTCCTGGGGGAGAAGGCCAGCCGCATCGACCGCATCCGGGGCATCTTCACGGTGGACGAGATCCGGCGCTGCCGCGCCGGAAACCGCACCAACACCAGCCGCGTCATACAGCTGGTGCTGGTGGACGACCGCTGGCAGACGAATATCACCGATTTCAAAAAGCCCCAGGAGCTGCGGGCGGCGGCGGACTGTCTGGCGCTTCGGGTTCCCGAGGCCCGGCGGGGGGAAAACAGCCAGTGGAGCGGCTTTTGGAACATGGACGAGAGCCAGCGGGAGGAGTTTGAGCGGGAGTTCCGCCAGAGGCAAAGCCGCCGCGCGTCGGAGGAGTTGCAGCGGAAACAGACAGGCGGCGGGCCCCAGGACATGATTCTGGAGGCCGGCGGGGAGGTGACCTCCCGCGTGACGGAGACTCTGGTGGAGGAACATCTGCGCCGCTGCCTTGCCGGAGAGGAGGGCGGCTTTACCCTGACGCCCACCCGGCCTGTAGAGGCGGGGGAGCGGACGCTCCGCGCCCTGCGGACGGCGGTTCGGGGGGATGCCGTTGTGCTGGTGCTGGAGCTGGCGGCGGCCTCCGGCGGGGAGAGGCTGGGCCTTTCCCGGTCCGCGGACAGCCGGGAAGCCCGGGAGATTCTGGCGGGCTGGCTGCGGCGGGAGGTTCCGAATCTTGCGGGCTGGGACCTGCGGCGGGTCTATGAGGACGCGCCCAAGACCGCCCCGTCCTCTAAAAAATCCCAGGCCCGGCTGTCTCTGGTATACGCCAGCGGCGCCGCCGAGAACCACACCACCTTTACGGCGGAGGACGTTCAGGCTGCGGCGGAGGGGATTGTGGACGGAACCTACCAGCTGGTGGACCTGACGCACCCTGTGGGCTATCTGTGGATTCGCGTCACCGCCGGAGACAAGTTGGATGGCCGCTGCACCGTGGAGGCCACCCGGCCCGACGGGGCGGAACTGGGTTTTTACATAACGAAAATGCCGCCCAGAGAGGCGGCGGCATGGCTGACGGATTATCCCCGGCTCCTGCCGGAGGGCAGGGACTGGAAGAAAATTAAAAAACCAAAGTAAAAAAGGAGAATCATCATGGCAGCGGTTTTGAGCAAGGAAGTAAAGCAGGCCCTCCAGGACATCTACTACAATGTGCGGACGGGCCGGGGCAAGGAGGCGTTCGCCCTGCTGGAGAAGGCCTCCGCCGCCGGAGACGGGGACGCCACCTGCGTGCTGGCCCGGTGCTACTGCGGCTATCAATATGTCTGGGGCGGACACGGCTTCCCGGAGGACGACGATAAGGCCACGGCCCTGCTCCACAAGTCCGTGGAGCAGGGCAGCGCCCTGGGGGTGCTGGTGGCTCTGCGGAGCGGAGAGCTGACGCCCTCCGTCCAGAAGAAGATGCCCTTCGCCAATCTCCAGGAGGCCTTTGACCAGGTGGAGGCTCTGGCGAAGGAGGGGGACGCGTTCTGCCAGTATGTCGTGGGCAACAGCTATTTCTGGTGGGATTTCCTCCGCATCCAGAACAAGGGCAAGGACTCCTTCCCCAGCCAGGCGGAGTTCAAAGCATATTTGAAAGAGCAGATTTCCAAGTGCGAGGACTGGTTCTGGAAGGCCTTCCGGGGCGGCGTCCACTTCGCCGCCAACAACTTGAACCGCTATTACACCCAGGGGGACGAGGACATCATCGCGCCCCGGCCGGAAAAGGCGAAGGACCTCTGGAAGACCGGCGCGGAGCTGGGCTATCCCACACACCAGTTCATCTACGCCGAGGAGCTGCGGAAGGAGGAGCGGTTCCAGGAGGCTCTTCACTGGTACAAGGAATCCGCCGAGGCCAACAACGCGGACAGCTGGTTCTCCGTGGGCTGGTTCTATTTCGACGGCAAGGGCGTGGAGAAGGACCCGGCCTACGCGGTCTCCTGCTATGAAAAGGAGCTGGCCCTGGACCCCGAGCACATGGGGGCCAACAACCATCTGGGCCGGGCCTATTTCCTGGGCCAGGGCGTGCCCCAGGACTACGCGAAGGCCGTTCACCACCTCTCCATCGCCCACGACAAGCTGGGCAGCAAGTGGGGGGCGTTCTACCTGGCCAAGTGCTGCTTCAACGGCTGGGGCACGCCTCAGGACTATGGCCGGACCCTCCGGCTCTTGGACGAGGTGACCTGGCAGAATCAGGAGGCGGACTATATGCGGGGCGCCATCTACGCCCGGGGCCTGGGCGTGACGGAGGACATTCCCATGGGCGTGGCCTATCTCCAGAAGGCCGGAAACTTCGACAAGGCCAAGGAGGAGCTGCTGCATTACAAGAAGACCCTCTTCGGCAAGTGGGTCCGGCGGAAGTAAGGGCGAAGGTCCGCGGCGGAGCATGCGGCCTCCCCGGACCGGGAGGGCCGCGGCAGTCGAAAAAACGTCCCCGGCGGGAAGCGCGCTGCGACTTCCCGCCGGGGGCTTCTTGTGCTGCGGACCGGGCGCGGCAGAGGTTCCCGCCTGCGGCGCTTCCGGTTCACTCCCGGTCGATATGGTTTTGAATCCGCTGCATAATCATCTCCAGAGCCACCAAATTGTGTCCGCCCTCCAGAACGATGATGTCCGCGTACTTTCGGGAGGGTTCCACATACTGCTCGTGCATGGGCTTCACCGTGGTCAGATACTGCGTCACCACGGACCGCAGGGTCCGCCCCCGCTCCTCCACGTCCCGGAGAGCCCGGCGGAGGATGCGCTCGTCCGCGTCGGTCTCTACGAAAATCTTGATGTCGAACAGCTCCCGGAGGGCCGGGTCCTGAAAGATCAGGATGCCCTCCACAATCAGCACCTTGGTGGGGAAAACCTCCGCCGTCTGGTCCGTCCGGTTGTGATCCACATAGGAGTACACCGGGCATTGGATGGACCGGCCCTCCCGCAGCTCCCGCAGGTGCCGGATCAGAAGGTCCGTCTCAAAGGCGTCGGGATGGTCGTAATTCTGAAGGGCCCGCTCCTCGTAGGTCTTGCCCTCCTGCCGCCGGTAGTAGCTGTCGTGTCCGATGACGGTGACGTTGCCGCCGAAGTGGTCTTTCAAGTGCCGGGTCAGGGTGGTTTTGCCGGAGCCGCTGCCTCCGGCGATGCCGATGATGATGGCGCTCATACGCGTACCTCCCACGGTTTCATTTCGTAGTCCCACATCCATTATATGGCTTGACGGCGAAAAAGCAAGGAGAACCGAGAAAATTCACAAATTTCGCCGGACTCGCACTTGACGGCGGCGGAGAAAGCGGATATGATATAAAATACGGTTACAAGCTGTCTCCGGACGGTGAAACAATAAAGACGGATGAACGACAAAATATTACGACGCGGGAGGACCGATCATGGCAATGAAGCGCTGCCCAGTCTGCGGAGAGCGATACTCCGACACCTATAAGAACTGCCCCTTCTGTGAAGAGGAGGAGTATTGGGAGGAGGAGGAGCCCCGCCGCCGCCCCATTCTTCGGGAGGGAACCAGAAGCCCCTCCGGGTGGAGCGCGTACAGCGTCGTGACGCCTGTTTTGATTGTGCTGATTGTGCTGATGGCTGCGCTGCTGGTCTATCTGCTCTATGGCGACAAGATCGCGGACAAGTTCTCCGGCAAGGACGGCGGAGACGGCAAGCCCGGCATTTCCGCGCCCAAGGAGCCTGACGTCAATCCCACGCCGGGGAATACTCCCGCCGGGGACCCCGCCGTTACGGACCCTGATGACCCCGACCCCGATGCCTCCAGTGAGCCCGGCGAAACGGAAACGCCGGACGACGGCTCCATGCCCGAGGGCGGCAATGCCGGCGGGACGAGTTCCGGTGGGACGAGTTCCGGTGGGACGAATTCCGGTGGAACCAGCGGGACAAGCGGCATGAGCTACGCCTCCGCGGCGGCGCTGCCCGGCGGGCTGACCCTCAGCCGGACGGACTTCAGCCGGAAGGTCTCCGAGGGAGACTGGCAGCTGAAGGTCTCCGGCGGCACCGGGACTTATACCTGGATCAGCGAGAACCCCTCCATCGCCAAGGTGTCCAGCGACGGCACCGTCACCCCGGTGGCCTCTGGCACCACCAACGTGGTGGTTACGGACGGGTCCAAGAAGGCGATCTGCATTGTCCGGGTCTCCGGCAGTGCCTCCTCCGGCGGTACTTCCTCCGGCGGCACTTCCTCCGGCGGTACTTCCTCCGGCGGCGGGTCCGCCGCGCCGTCCGGCTCCCTGCGGACGGGGAGGGCCACGGTCATCAACGGCGGCAACGGCGTCCGGGTGCGCTCCGGCCCCGGCACGAATTACGAGATTCTGGCCACCATTCCCAACGGCGGTTCCGTCCAGGTGGTCTCCAGCGCGGGGAACGACTGGTACGAGATCACCTTCACCGCTGTAGGCGGCGTGACCACCAGCGGCTATATGAAGGGCGAGTTCCTGTCGAATTCCTGAGAAGCCCCCAACATCCCCGGACCTAAGTCCGGGGATGTTTTCTTGCATGACCGGGAAAACCATGTTATAATGCTAAACTGTATCATCATGTGTTGACAATGGAGGAATACCAAACATGACCACCCAGGATTTCCAGCAAAAATCCGCCCTGCGGATTTTCCTCTCCTACTTCCGGCCTCACCGGCGGCTGTTTTTGATGGACCTCAGCTGTGCGCTGCTGATTTCCCTCATCGACCTGGCCTTCCCTGCCGTGTCCCGCTGGTGCATGTATGAATTGCTGCCCCAGAGCGCCTACAAGACCTTTTTCGCCGTGATGGGAGTGGTGTTTGCCGCTTTCGTTCTCCGGGCGCTGCTGACCTATGTGATCTGCTATTGGGGGCACACCTTCGGCATCCTGGTGGAGGCGGACATCCGCCACGACCTGTTTCGCCACATGCAGGAGCTGAGCTTCAACTATTACGACAAAAACCGCACTGGCCAGCTCATGAGCCGCCTGACGGCGGACCTCTTCGACATCACGGAGCTGGCGCACCACGGGCCGGAGGACATTTTCATCTCCGGCGTCACCATCGTGGGCTCCCTGATTATCATGTTCACCATTCAGTGGCGGCTGGCCCTGGTGATCACCTGCATCGTGCCCGTGTTCTTCGCCGTGGTCTGGTCCTGCCGGAAGTCCATGAGCGCCGCCTCCGCCGCCGTGAAGCAGAAGACCGCCGTCATCAATTCCGACATTGAGTCCGGCCTCTCCGGTATCCGCACGGCCAAGGCCTTTGCCAACGAGGGGGCGGAGCTTCAGAAGTTTGACAGCTCCAACGCCACCTTCAAAACCTCCAAGCGGGCTTTCCACAAGGCCATGGGACGGTTCAACGCCACCATGGAGTTCTTCCTCTGCATCCTCTCCGCCGCCGTCATCGCCGCCGGAGGACTGCTCATCATGCGGGGGGAGCTGAACGTCATCGACCTCACCACCTTCAGTCTTTACATCACCACCTTCGTCACCCCGGTGCGGAAGCTCTCCAACTTCGCGGAGCTCTTCGCCAACGGCACGGCGGGCCTGGGCCGCTTCATCGAGCTTATGCGGGAGGAGCCCGCCCTGAAGGACGCCCCGGACGCCAAGGTCCTGGACCGGGTGGAGGGAAAGATTGACGTGGATCACATCAGCTTCGCCTATCAGGAGGACCTGGCGGTGCTGCGGGACGTGGACCTTCACATCCGCCCCGGCGAGACGCTGGCGGTGGTGGGCCCCTCTGGCGGGGGAAAGTCCACCCTGTGCCAGCTTATCCCCCGGTTCTACGACGTGACCGAGGGAGCCGTCCGGCTGGACGGCACGGACGTGCGGCAAGTGACCCAGGAGTCCCTCCGGCGGAATGTGGGCGTGGTGCAGCAGGACGTGTTCCTCTTCGCCGCCAGCATTCTGGAGAACATCCGCTATGGCCGCCCTGGGGCCACGGAGGAGGAGGTGGCCCGGGCCGCCCGCCTGGCGGAGATTTACGACGACATCGTCGCCATGCCCGACGGGTTCAACACCTACGTGGGCGAGCGGGGCGTGCTGCTCTCCGGCGGGCAGAAGCAGCGGATTTCCATTGCCCGCATCTTCCTGAAAGACCCGCCGGTGCTGATTCTGGACGAGGCCACGTCCGCCCTGGATAGCGTGACGGAGGCCAAGCTCCAGGAGGCGTTCGACAAGCTTTCCAAGGGCAGGACCACCATCATCATCGCCCACCGGCTCTCCACCGTCCGCAACGCCGACCGCATCGCCGTCATTGAGGACGGGAAAATGGTGGAGCTGGGAAGCCACGAGGAGCTGATGGCCAAGGACGGAGCCTACGCCGCCCTGGTCCGCACCCAGGAGCTGCGCCATGGATAAGGGCGCGCTGCTGGACCGTTTGGGCCTGACCGGAGAAGACCGGCTGGCCCTGGCAAAGGTCCTGGACAAGGCGGGGCAGGCGGAGAGCCGGAACATCCCCGCCGCCACGGACTTCCTCAGCCCCCAGCAGCGGGCCTGGGCACAGGACTGTCTGCGTCTGGCGGGAATTCCGGAGACCGCCTATGTCCTTCAGGGCGGCTATGAGGGGGCGGAACGGCAGATGATCCTCTTCCTGCCGGACTGGCTGGAGCCGGAGAACGCTGAAAGCCCCATTCGCTGCCTCCGGGCCTCGTTTCGGGAGGAGGAAAAACCGGATCACCGGGATTTCCTGGGCAGCCTCATGGGCCTGGGCATCGTGCGGGAGAAGGTGGGGGACATCCTGGTGGGTCCGGACAGCGCGGATTTGCTGGTATTGGACAGCGTGGCGGATTTCCTCCTGCAAAGCTGGACCTCCGCCGGGAGGACGAAGCTCCGCGTGACGGCCATTGCGCCGGAAAATCTCCACATTCCGGCGGTTCAGCGGAAAGAGGTCCGGGACACGGTGTCCTCCCTCCGGCTGGACGCCGTGGCGGCAAGCGGCTTCCGGCTGGCCCGGGGCAAGGCCGCCGCCCTCATCGAAAGCGGAAAGGTCCAGCTGAACTGGCGGGAGTGCGTAAAGCCGGACAAGCTGCTGGAGGCGGGAGACGTGGTGTCCGCCCGGGGGTTTGGAAAATTTGAGCTCAGCGAGGTGGGGGGCCTGACCCGGAAGGGGAGAATCTCCATCGTCTTGCAGGTCTACGTTTGAGGCGGGAAAAAATCCGGTACCAATTTGAAGAATGGCGGGCCGGAAGGCCGTATGAAATAGGGGAGGAGTTTGGAATGCTGGAGTATGAGTTTGAAATCGTCCAATGCGATTATGGAAGCGGGTACAGCCTCTTTGGCGGCATCGGACTGGAGACAGACGGACACCGGGAAATCATCCTCCGCAGGGCGGCGGAGGGCTGGCGGTACGCCGGCTTTGTGCCAAAGAAACAGAGGGCCGGCGGGTTTATTGAATCTGTTGAGCTGATCTTCGAGCGGGAACAGGGGGGACAAGCGTGAAGCAGGAGCAGATTGACCGCATCAACGAGCTGGCCCGCAAGGCCAAGACCCCAGAGGGGCTGACGGAGGCGGAGCAGGCGGAGCAGGCCGTCCTCCGCCGGGCCTATATCGATTCTGTGCTGGGGAACCTGAAGGGCCAGCTGGACCACACCTATCTTGTAGACGAACAGGGGCGCAGGCGGAAGCTGAAACAGAAAGAGGGCTGAATCATGGCGGAGAACAAGAAAAAGAACTCCGGCGTCGGGGACTGGAGCTGGCCCCTGATTATCCTGGCCTTCTGGTTTTTCTGGCCCGTGGGGCTGGTGCTGCTGTTCGGCAAGCTCTTTGCCGAGGACGAGAAGAAACCCGCTCAGAAGGCCCCGCCCCTCCAGGGGACCGACTCCCCGGGACAGGCCGGAGCTTCCGGGACCGGGACCTCCGCGCCCCACCGGCAGACGAAGGCCGCCAAGGCGGTGAAGAAGGTCACCAAGTCCCCCAAGGCAAAGAAAGCCAATGCGTGGTGGCTGAAAATCATCGGCCTGATTGTGCTGTTCTTCGGCATGAATGCCGCGATAGATGGGGTGAGCAGCACCCTGTGGGCCATGCAGAACGACTGGACCTCCCTCTGGTGGCTGGAGGATCTGTTCAGCGGGCTGGCCCTGGCTGCCGGAGGCGGAGCCATGCTGTACAGCGGCTTCTCTATGGAACGCCAGCTCAAGCGCTATTCCAAATACCTCCTGGTTCTGGGAGACCGGGAGGCCATGCCCATTGACGAGCTGGCCCGGACCCTGGGCTACTCTGAGCGGCGGGTGGAAAAGGACCTGGAGAAGATGATCGACAAGGGGTACTTCGGCGGGAAGGCGTATCTGAACGCGGAGCTGGGCTACCTCTTCCGGGGCAGCGGGGCGGAGGCGGGCTTCCGCCAGCGCTTCCAGGAGGTTCAGGAGGCTGCGGAGGCGGAGCCCAAAACGCCCCCGCAGGCCGCCCCCAAGGAGGCGGAGGAGGGGTATTCCGGCATCCTCCGGAACATCCGCCGGGCCAACGACCAGATCGCGGACCCCGTTCTCTCCGCGCAGATCTCCCGCCTGGAGGAGATCACGGCGAAAATCTTCAAGGCCGTGGAGGAGGACCCGAAGAAGGCGGACCGCATCGGCACCTTCCTGAACTACTACCTGCCCACCACCCAGAAGCTGCTGAACTCCTACGCCCAGTTTGAGGCCGCCGGAGTGGAGGGGGAGAACCTCCGCCAGGCCAAGCAGCGGATTGAGAACACCATGGACTCCATAGTCAAGGGCTTCGAGCACCAGCTGGACGAGCTCTATCAGGCGGAGGCCATGGATGTGGACTCGGACATCCGGGTCATGGAGCACATGCTTCGCCGGGACACCGGCAGCGCGGAGCAGGACTTCGGCCTGGGCGGGGCTGCCTTTCAGACGGAAGAGGAGTAAAAACAGCCTGGTCCCTTGGGGACCGGGCTGTTTTTATGGGTTTGCTAACCTGTGGTGAGCAGAAGGAGAGCCGGAAGCTGGCGGATGGTTTCCGCTTCAGCCCGGTGCAACACCGGGTCTTTGAAGGGCGCGAAAGCTCTTTTTGTTTACTTTTTCTCTCGAGAAAAAGTAAGGCGGCCCTCGCTCCAGACGGCCTGGACGGCGTCCTTCTGCCGGCGGTAGACGCAGCGCTCCAGACGCTCCTGAACGGTCAGGGGATGGGGCTGGGGGAGGTCCCCGTCGTCCAGTACCATGGCGTGAAGGCTGTTTCCCGGGGCAAAGCCCGGCTTCTCCCCGAAAAACGCCGCCCCGGCGGAGGTCCCCAGATACCAGCCCTCCGCCACGGTGAGGAAGTCCGTCTCCCAGCCGTCCAGAATCCGCCGGGCCTTGGAGGCCCGGATGGAGGCGGCCACCACCTCAAACATGCTGAGATGGTCGCCACCGGCGATGTCGCTGCCCAGGGCAACCTTCAGCCCCTCGTTCAGCATCACTCGGACGGGGGCCGTGCCGGAGCAGAGATTCTGGTTGGAATCCGCACAGTGCACCACCGTGACGCCGGCGTCCTTCATAGCCTGCCGCTCCCGCGCGTCGGACCAGACGCAGTGGGCCATCAGGGTCCGGTCGTTCCAAAGACCATATTTCGCGTAGGTTTCCCAATACTGTTCGCAATCAGGATGTAGTTCCTTTACCCACTGTATTTCCCCGCGGTTCTCCGACAGGTGGGATTGGACGGGCAGGCCCCGTTCCGCCGCCAGCTTTCCCAGAAAGTCCATGAGACCGTCCGTGCAGGAGGGGGTGAAGCGGGGGGTGAGGATGGGCTTCACGTACCGGAAATCCCGGCACTCCTCCAGCCAGCGGAGGGTTTCCCGCTTGGAATCCTCCGTCTCCTCCTGGAGGGCGGGAATGCCGTTGCGGTCCATGTTCACCTTGCCCACGTATCCTGTGACGCCGGCCCTCTCCAGCTCCTCCATCAAAATCAGCGTCGCCTCCCGGTGGAGAGAGGAGAACATGCAGACCCGGGTGGTGCCGTGCTCCATAAGCTCCCGGGCCAGCCTGCGGTAAACCTCCCGGGCGTAGTCCGGGTCGGCGAAGCGGGCCTCAGTGGGGAAGGTGTAGGCGTTCAGCCAGTCCAGGAGGGGCAGGTCCATGCCCATGCCCAGCATCGGGTACTGGGGGGCGTGGAGGTGGAGGTCCGCGAAGGACTGCACGATCAGCGCGTCCCCGTAATCCTCCACCGCCGCCCCGGCGTACCGCTCCGGCAGAACGGGAAAGACGCCGGCGATTTTTCCCTCCTCAGCGACCAGATAGCCGCCCTCCGTAATCTCCAGCCGCCCCAGGGCCGGGGCGGAGACAACGCTGCCTTTCAAGATGGTGACTGCCATAGAAACAACCCCTTTTCAAATCTGCCGATACAAAAGAAAAAGGACGCCTGTGCGGCCAGGGAAATCCCTGCTCCGTACAGACACCCATAGAGAAGCCTTCGGCGGCTTCGTAGAAACGCCCGCGCACTTCAGCGGACTTATATGAGGTCCTTTCAACGCTTGTATCGAGTCAGCTACACTATACCACGGCCTGTAGGAAAAATCAAGCACCACTTCTGTCCTCCCGGCTTATACTGGCATACGGGCGGACCGGGTCTCCGGACTGCCTGAATCAAAAATAAGGCGTTGATGTATATGCTGCGGTCTATTGGCTGGGCCGCCCTGGGCACGGGTTTCACCTTCCTGATGACCACCCTGGGGGCCGCCATGGTATTTTTCCTCTCCGGGGAGCCGAAGCCCCGGTTTCAAAAGGCGATGCTGGGCTTTGCCGCCGGGGTCATGACGGCGGCCTCCGTGTGGAGCCTGCTGCTTCCCGCCATCGACCAGGCGGCGGAGGAGGGCCGCGTTCCCGGCTGGCTGCCCGCCGCCGCGGGGATGCTGCTGGGCGTGGTGTTCCTGGCGGCGCTGGACGCGCTGCTGCCCTGCCTGCGGCGGGAGAGAGAGACCAACGCCGCCTGGAGGCAGAACACGCTGCTGATGACGGCCATCACCCTACATAACGTGCCGGAGGGCATGGCGGTGGGCCTGGCCTTCGCCCTGGCGGCCAGCGGCGAGGGGGCGGCGGGAGCCATGGCGCTGGCCCTGGGCATCGGCATTCAGAATTTCCCCGAGGGGGCGGCGGTGGCCCTTCCCCTGCGGCAGGAGGGCCGGGGGCGGCTGAAAGCCTTCACCGGCGGGATGCTCTCCGGGGCGGTGGAGCCGGTGTTCGGCATTCTGGTGGTGCTGATCGCCGCCTGGGCCCATCCTGTGATGCCCTGGCTTTTGAGCTTCGCCGCCGGAGCGATGCTGTATGTGGTGGTGGAGGAGCTGGTGCCCCAGGCCCACAGCCGGGCGGGGACCTGCGGCTTTGTCGGCGGGTTCCTGATTATGATGGTGCTGGACGTGGCTCTGGGCTAGGCGGGAAAAGGCGGCGGAGCAAAGCTCCGCCGCCTCGAATCACGTCCTTGCCTGAATCTGCGCGCCGCATTTTGGGCAGGTGATGACGATCTTCCCCTTGCCCACCGGGACGCGGCAGATGGTTTTGCAGTCTTTGCAGGTAAAATACTTGTGCTCCTTGTCGGCGTGGCGGGCCCGGGCCCCGGCGCTGCGGTTCTTCAGGCCGCAGTACCAGTTCACCCACTTCTGGTTTTCCGTCCGCCGGCGGGAGAGGTTTTTGGAAAACGAGCGGAACAAAATCACGATCATCAAAAAGAACAGCACGCTCTCCAGAACCCGGACGGCCACCCCCCGCTTCAGGAAGAAGAGCACGAGCTCCGCCGCCCACAAGACGAGATACCCCCGGAAGAGCGCCTGATTCAGCTGGTCCCATCCGTTGCGTCCGTACATGAAGCGGGCCATCGCGCCGCCGATTCTCTGAAAAAAGCCCATGTGTCTGAACTCCTTTGCCGGTCCGGTATTGTTTTTCTCTATTCTACTCGCAACCGGGCGGACAAACAACTGGTTTGGGCGGAAATTTACAAAATGGTCATTTATTTTCCATAGAGGCTGTGCTATATTTTAAAGTTGTTATAAAATAAAGAAAAGGAAGTGCATACAGATTATGGCAAAAAGGCAGTTCAAGGCGGAGTCCAAGCGGCTGCTGGACCTGATGATCAACTCCATTTACACCCACAAGGAGATTTTCCTGCGGGAGATAATCTCCAACGCCAGCGACGCCTGTGACAAGCTCTGCTACCAGGCGCTGACGGACGGCGGCGTGGGCATGGACCGGGGAGATTTTAAAATCGAAGTCTCCGCAGACCGGGAGCAGCGGCTGCTGACGGTCTCCGACAACGGCATTGGCATGGATAAGGAGGACTTGGAGAACAACCTGGGCGTCATCGCCTCCTCCGGTTCCTATAAGTTCAAACAGGAGCTGGGAGACGACGCCGGAGACACCGACGTCATCGGCCAGTTCGGCGTGGGCTTTTACTCCGCCTTTATGGTCTCCGACCATATCACGGTGGTGACCCGGAAGTACGGGGCGGAGAGCGCCTTTATGTGGCAGTCCTCCGGGGCCGACGGGTACACGATTACCGCGTGCGAAAAGGAGACCGTGGGCACCGACATCATCATGCACATCAAGGCCGACACCGATGACGAGAAGTACGGCGAGTTCCTGGAGAGCTGGAAGCTCCAGGAGCTGGTGCGGAAGTACTCCGACTATATCCGCTTCCCCATCCGCATGGAGGTCTCCAAGACCCGGAAGAAGGAGGACTCCCCGGAGGACAAGCCGGAGTATGAGACCTATACCGAGGTGGAGACGCTGAACTCCATGGTCCCCATCTGGCAGCGGGCCAAGTCCGAGGTGACGGAGGAGGAGTACCACAAGTTCTACCGGGACAAGTTCCACGACTACGCCGACCCCCAGCGCTGCATCCCCGTCTCCGTGGAGGGCAGCGTCACTTACAAGGCCCTGCTCTTCGTCCCCGGGGCCACGCCCTTCGACTATTACACCAAGGAGTTTGAGAAGGGCCTCCAGCTCTACTCCAACGGCGTGCTCATCATGGACAAATGCGCCGACCTCCTGCCGGAGCACTTCCGCTTCGTCCGGGGCGTGGCGGACTCCCCGGACCTGAGCCTGAACATCTCCCGGGAGCTTTTGCAGCATGACCGGCAGCTGAAGGTCATTGCCTCCAATCTGGAGAAGAAGATCAAGGCGGACCTCACAAAATTCCTGGCGGAGGACCGGGAGGGCTATCAGACCTTCTGGAAGAACTTCGGCCGCCAGCTGAAGTACGGCGTGGTGAACGAGTACGGCCGCCACAAGGATCTGCTTCAGGACCTGCTGCTGTTCTACTCCTCCACGGAGAAAAAGCCCGTCACCCTGGACGAGTACGTCTCCCGGATGAAGGAGGAGCAGAAGTATATTTACTACGCCGCCGGAGAGACCGCGGACAAGATCGACAAGCTCCCCCAGACCGAGGGGCTGCGGGACGCGGGGACGGAAATCCTCTACTTCACCGAGGAGGTGGACGAGTTCTGCGCCCAGACGCTGCGGAGCTACAAGGACAAGGAGTTCCGCTCCGTCCTGGACCAGGAGATCGAGGAGGGCGAGTCCAAAAAGGCCGAGGAGGAGGCCGAGGCCCACAAGGCCGTCTTCGACTTCGTGAAGGAGACCCTGGGGGACGCCGTCAAGGAGGTCAAGGCCAGCGCCCGGCTGAAATCCCACCCCGTCTGCCTCACCGCCGGGGAGGGACTGAGCTTTGAGATGGAGAAGTACTTCCAGGCCGTCCAGCCGGACGCGTCCATCAAAGCGGAGCGGATTCTGGAGCTGAACGTGGAGCATTCCGCCTTCCGGGCCCTGGAGGCCGCCGTGGAGGCGGACCCGGAGAAGGCGAAAACTTACGCCAACTTGCTGTACAGCCAGGCCCTTCTGATTGCGGGCCTGCCCCTGGACGACCCCTCCGGATACACGGATCTGGTGTGCGGACTGATGAAATGAGCGCTGCGTGCCCCGGCGAAGGCCGGGGCACATTTTTGAGCGGCGTCCCCTGTCCCGCGCCCCTTGACAGAAAGGCGGCGGTGTGTTATACTCCGATGGTTCTAAAAAGAACGGTTTTGAAAAGAACGAAGGAGGCCGGACTATGATTACCATCGCCCAGCTCACCCGCCTGCCCCGGAGATTTTCAAAGTACTATGACCGCCAGTTTCTCCCCCTGCTGGAGCGGACGGGTCTTTCCGTGCGGGAGATTCACGTCCTCCTCTTTCTGGCCAACCACCCCGGCCAGGACACCGCCCGGGACGTGACGGAGCTTCGGGGAATTGCGAAGTCCCAGGTTTCCCAGTCGGTGGAGGTGCTGACGGCCCGGGGGCTTCTGGCCCGGCGGGCCGACGGGGAGGACCGGCGGATCATTCATTTGGAGATTACCGGCAAGGGCGCTCCTCTGGCCCGAGAGGCCCAGGCTGTGCAGGCCGCCTGCGGGCGGCGGATGCTGGCGGGGCTGACGGAGGAGGAGCGGACCGTCTTCCTGAACCTGCTGGAGAGGGTGCTCCGGGAGACGGAGGAATTGAGCGCGGGAAAGGAGCGTTTGCCATGAATCAACACAGTGTCGACCTGGGCAGCGGGAAGGTGAGCCGGCTGCTGTTCTCCCTGGCGCTGCCCACCATCACGTCCCAGATTGTCAACATGCTCTACAACCTGGTGGACCGGGTTTACATCGGCCATATGAAGCCCGTGGACACCGTGGGGGCCCTGGCCCTCACCGGCGTGGGAGTCTGCCTGCCCATCATTATGTTGATCTCCGCCTTCGCGGCGCTGGTGGGCATGGGCGGCGCGCCCCGGGCCTCCATCCAGGAGGGACGGGGGGACCTGGAGGGGGCCCGGCAGATCATGGGCAACAGCTTCTCCCTGCTGATCCTTGCCTCCGCCGTGCTGACGGTGGTGTTCCGGGTCTTTGCGGAGCCCTTGCTGCTGACCTTCGGCGCCAGTGAGAATACCATCGGCTACGCCCTGGACTATATGAACATCTACTCCCTGGGCACGCTCTTTGTTCAGGTGACCCTGGGCATGAACGCCTACATTACCGCCCAGGGCTTCACCACCGTCAGCATGAAGACCGTCCTCATCGGCGCGGGGCTGAATACGCTGCTGGACCCCATTTTCATCTTCGGGCTCGGCATGGGGGTCCGGGGGGCGGCGCTGGCGACCATCCTCTCCCAGGCGGTTTCCGCCGCGTGGGTCCTCCGGTTTCTCACCAGCCCCCAGACGAAGTGGCGGCTGAGGAGGGAGACTCTGCGGCTTCAGCCCAAGGTGTTCCTGCCCAGTTTGGCCCTGGGTCTCTCGCCCTTCATCATGCAGTCCACGGAGAGCCTGATCGCCGTGTGCTTCAACTCTTCCCTGCTGAAATACGGCGGGGACCTGGCGGTGGGGGCCATGACGGTGCTGACCAGCATGATGCAGTTTGCCATGATGCCCCTTCAGGGCCTGAGCCAGGGAGCCCAGCCGATTGTCAGCTATAACTTCGGGGCGCGGAACGCCCAGCGGGTGAAGGACGCCTTCCGCTGCCTGCTGAAATCCTGTGTGATCTACTCGGCGGTCCTCTGGGCGGTGGTCCAGCTGTTTCCCCAAGTCTTCGTGCGGATTTTCAACAACAACCCGGAGCTAGTGGACTACGCCGCCTGGGCCCTGCGGATTTACATGGGAACCACCTGCCTGTTCGGCATCCAGATTGCCTGCCAGCAGACCTTTGTGGCCCTGGGAAACGCCAAGACCTCCCTGTTTTTGGCCGTGCTCCGGAAGATCATTCTGCTGATTCCCCTCATCTATATTCTGCCGAACTTCTTCGCCGACAAAGCCTTTGCCGTCTTCCTGGCGGAGCCGGTGGCGGATTTTCTGGCAGTGACCGCCACCGCCTCCATGTTTGCCGTCCAGTTTAGCCGGAGCATGGCGGAGCTGGAGCGGGAGTGAACGCCTCCGGGCGGAGAACCTGGGAATCGGGCCGTTTCTGGTCCGGCTCCCAGGTTTTGTTATTCGTGGGACGGAAAAATCTGGGAAATTTCGTCGGTTTGCCCAAGGTTTTCTCCGTGAACCTGTGTTAAAATCCAGGGCGATTGGATAGGTCCAATTTTTTTGCAAAAACTACTTGCAATATTGGAATGAATCGTGTAATATAATATTAAAAACTAGATTATACAATATTGATACCATTAACTGGGAGGCCGGCAGCGGCGGTTGCCTTTGCCCGCCGCGGTTTGCGGCGTCGGAAAGAGCGGCTTCCATCCATGTATCATGTCGAAATGTAACATACGGAAACACGCACAGCGGAAGCTGGGGAGGAATACCATGGAGGCAGTTTTGACGAAACAGCAGATGCAGCGCGCCCGTCTGCGGGCGGTACGCAGGGCGAAGGTTCAGGCCCGGAACGAGCCGCCCCGCCTGACGGTGGGGGCGGAGGTTTTCAACGCCGCCAGCCACGGTCTGGGGGCTCTGGGGGCGGCGGCGGCGCTGACGCTGCTGCTGGCCCGCTCCGGGGCGGCGGCGGAGCGGCTGGCCTCCTGCGTCTATGGAATCAGCATGGTGGTGATGATGCTGATGAGCTGCGTATACCACGCCATGCCCACGGGCTCCAGGGCCAAGCGGGTCCTCCGCCGGTTTGACTACACGTCCATCTACCTGCTGATCGGCGGCACCTTCGCCCCCATCCTGCTGGTGTACCTGGGGGGAACGGCGGGGACGGTGCTGTTCTGCGCCCAGTGGGCGGTAATTCTCACCGGCGTGACGCTGGTGATGGCCTTCGGCCCCGGCCGCTGGCGGGCCCTGCACTTTACGCTGTACTTCCTCATCGGCTGGAGCGGGCTGGTCTTCCTGCCCCGGATGTACCTTCAGAGCCGGACGCTGCTCTGGTTCATCTTCGCGGGGGGACTGGCCTATACCCTGGGGATGATTCCCTTCGCGGGGAAGCGAAAGTACGACCACTGCGTCTGGCACGTCTTCGTCCTGGCGGGAGCGGCGCTGCATTGGGTGGGCATTTATACACAGATTTACGCCTGAGTGTCCAGACACGGAAAAATAAACGTCCGGATTCCCCCTGCGGGGCGGAGTCCGGGCGTTTTTGGGCTGCTTTTGCATCAAGGGACCGTTAAAATTTAAAGCGGAGAAGCGGCCGGGCGGGTAATTTCCCTCTTCTGAGTCTTGACTTTTTTCCAAGAGTTACTATAATCAAACCATACCAAACCGCGCCAATTCCGCTGCCCCGTTCACCGGCATGGACCGGGGCAAATGAGTGAGAGAAGGGATGCCTGATGAAACAACACAAAAAGGGCCTGGCGCTTTGGCTGACGGCAGTTTTGCTGCTGCTGGCCGGCGCTTTGCTCGCGGGCTCTCCGGGCCGGACGGAGACCGTGAAGGAGGCTATGCGGGACGCTGTGCTCCACGAGGTGAACCGAATCAGCCTCTTTGGAATCAAGGAGGTGAACCCGGGGCTGGTTTCCGCGTTCACGGTGACGCTGCTTCTGCTCCTTGCCGCCGCCTGTATCCGGATTTTCGCGATCCCCCGGTTCCGCTACGCGCCGGGAAAGCTCCAGCTGGTGCTGGAGGAGGCGGTGGGCCTGTTTGACGGCATGGCGAAAAGCAGCAGCCCCCACCGCTCCGCGTTTTTGGGGGCCTATATTTTCGCCGCCGGCGCGTTTGTCTTTACGGGGACGCTGTTCGAGCTGCTGGGCCTCCAGGCCGTGACGGTTCACGGCCACCCTATCACCCTGCCCGCCCCCCTGTCCGACGTCAATGCCGCCATTGCCCTGGGAACGCTTTCCTATCTGGTGATTCTCTCCGGCGGCGTGGCCGGAAACGGCGTGAAGGGCGTGGGGAGAACGCTGAAGGAGTTCTCCCTTCCGATTTCCATGAGCTTCCGTCTCTTCGGCGCGCTGCTCAGCGGCCTGCTGGTGACGGAACTGGTATACTATTATGTCAATCTGAGCTTTGTGCTTCCGGTGGTGGTGGGCGTGCTGTTCACGCTGCTCCACGCGCTGATTCAGACCTATGTGCTCACCATGCTGACGGCCCTTTTCTATGGCGAGGTGTCCGAGCCCGCGCCTGCGAAAGAGGGAAAGCGGCGGGCGGCCTGAACCGGCGGCAACGATCATTCTGAACATAATTGGGAGGTTTTCTGTCATGAACAAGTGGATGAAAAAGCTGTGGATTCTGGGCCTGGTGCTGCTGCTGGCGGCGGCGCTGGCCGTGCCCGCCCTGGCGGCGGGGGAGGAGACGGGGGAGCCCGCCGCGCAGACGGAGACGCAGGAGGACGCCTCCGGCGGTAAGACCATGGCCTCTGCCGTGGCCATCGGCCTGGCCGCCCTGGGCGGCGCCCTGGGCATGGGCATCGCCACTGGCAAGGCGGCGGAGAGCGTGGGCCGCCAGCCCGAGGCGGAGGGAAAAATCCGCACCACGCTGATGCTGGGCCTGGTTTTTATTGAGACGGCGATCATCTACGCCCTGCTGGTGGTCATTCTCATCATCTTCGTGTTGTAAGGCAGGTGAGCGGCGTGAATATCCCCTTGAATATCGATTGGCAGCAGATTCTGCTGCACTGGATGAACCTGGTCATTCTTACCGGCGGGCTGTATTTCCTCCTCTATCAGCCGGTGAAGCAGTTCATGGCCAAGCGGGAGGCGTACTACCGGAGCCTGGATGAGGAGGCGGCGAAAAAGCTTCGGGAGGCGGAGGAACTGAAGAGCGCCTATCAGTCCAAGCTGGACGGGGCGGAGGAGGAAATCCGCCAGTCCCGGGCCAAGGCCCAGGCGGCGGTGCAGCAGTCCGTGGAAGAGCAGATGGCCCAGGCCCGGCAGATCGTCGCCAAGGCCAAGGAGGAAGCGGCCAGCAGCCGCGAGCGGGTCATTCAGGACTCTCAGAGAGAGCTGCGGGAACTGGCGGCGGCGGCAGTGAAAAAGCTGACGGTGAAGGCCGACACGGACCTCTTTGACCAGTTCCTGGACCTGGCGGAGGGAGGACAAGTCCATGAGGAGCGCTAGAGGCAGCCTGAAGGCGGAACTCCGCAGCGCCGTCCGGCCCACGGAGGAACAGACCCGGCGCTTTGAGCGGTTTATTGAGGAGAAGTATAAACGGAAAATTCCCCTCCACTGGGAGCGGGACGAGGCACTGAAGCAGGGCTTCCGCCTTCAGGTGGGAGCCGACATGTACGACTGGACTATGCGGGGCCGGGTCCGGCAGTTCCGGGATTATCTGCGCGGCCTGGACGCCGGGGCGGGGGACATCCTGCCCCTGATGCGCCAGGCGGTGGAGGACTGGACCGTAGCCGTGGTCCCGGAGGAGATCGGCGAGGTGGTGACGGTGGATGGCGAGATCGCCACCGTCAAGGGCCTGGATCACGCCCAGTACGGCGAGATTCTGCTGTTCGGCTCCGGCGTCAAGGGCATGGTGCAGGACCTGCGGCGGGACGGCTTGAGCTGTATCCTCTTCAGCGGCAGCGAGGAGGTCTCCGCCGGCGGCATGGTCCGCCGGACGCTGAAGACCGCCGGCATGCCGGTGGGAGAGGCGTTTCTGGGCCGGGTGGTGGACGCCCTGGGGACCCCGGTGGACGGGAAGGGCAGCATTACAGCGGAGAGCCACCGCCCCATTGAGGCCCCGGCCCCCGGTATTCTGGACCGCCAGCCTGTGAACACCCCCATGGAGACGGGACTTTTGACCATCGATTCCATGTTCCCCATCGGCCGGGGACAGCGGGAGCTGATCATCGGCGACCGGCAGACCGGCAAGACCGCCATCGCCCTGGACACCATCCTGAACCAGAAGGGCAAGGACGTGGTGTGCGTCTACGTGGCCATCGGCCAGAAGGCCAGCTCCGTCGCCCAGATTGTGGAGAACCTCACCCAGCGGGGGGCCATGGAGTACACCGCCGTGGTCAGCGCCCCGGCCAGCGCCTCGGCGGCCCTCCAGTATATCGCCCCCTACGCGGGCTGCGCCCTGGGGGAGTATTTCATGCGCCGGGGACAGGACGTTCTCATCGTCTATGACGATCTGAGCAAGCACGCCATCGCCTACCGGACGCTGAGCCTGCTCCTGGAGCGGTCCCCCGGGCGGGAGGCCTTTCCCGGAGACGTGTTCTACCTCCACTCCCGGCTTTTGGAGCGGGCGGCCCATCTCTCCGACGAGCTGGGGGGCGGCAGCATGACCGCCCTGCCCATTGTGGAGACCCAGGCGGGCGACGTGTCCGCCTACATTCCCACCAACATCATCTCCATCACCGACGGGCAGATTTTCCTGGAGAGCGATCTGTTCTTCGCCGGGCAGCGGCCCGCGGTGAATGTGGGCCTCTCCGTCTCCCGGGTGGGAGGCGACGCCCAGACCAAGGCCATGAAAAAGGCCGTGGGGACGCTGCGGCTGGATCTGGCCCAATACCGGGAGATGGAGGTCTTCACCCAGTTCTCCAGCGACCTGGACGACGCCACCAAGCGCCAGCTTACCTACGGCCAGGGCCTGATGCGCCTTCTGCGCCAGTCCCGGTACGCGCCCCTCTCCCAGCACCAGCAGGTGATCGTCCTGGTGGCGGCCATGGCCCATGGAATGCAGGACGTGCCGCTGGAGGAGATGGACGCCTTCCGGGCTCATCTGCTGGCCGCGGTGGAGGAGGAGGCCCCGGACCTTTGCAGCCGCGTGGACCTCACCGGCCAGCTGACGGAGGAGGACCGGGCGGAGATCGTCTCCCTGGCCCGGAAGGCCCTGGGGAGCTTCCAGAGGAAGCGGGGCGCGTGACATGGCGGGAACAAAGGAGATCAAAAGCCACATTGAAAGCGTGGGGGAGACCCGGAAGATCACCAACGCCATGTACCTCATCGCCTCCACCAAGCTCCAGCGGGCCCGGCAGGAGCTGGACCACACCCGCCCCTATTTTGAGGCTCTGCGGGGGGAGATCAAGCGGATTTTCCGCACGGCATACGACGTGGACAGCCACTATTTCTACCCCCCCAACGACGACGCCCCCATGGGGGGGACCTACGGCTGTCTGGTCATCACCGCGGACAAGGGCCTTGCCGGGTCCTATAACCAAAACGCCATACGGGAGGCCCAGCGGCTGCTGGAGCGGCACCCGGACACGAAGCTCTTCGTGGTGGGGGAGTACGGCAGGCGCTTTTTTGACCAGCGGAACATTCCCATTGAGCACAGCTTCCTCTACACAGCCCAGAATCCCACCATGGCCCGGGCCCGGGAGATCAGCGCGCTGCTGCTGGAGGGCTTTGACCGGGGGGAGCTGCGGGAGATTTTCGTCATCTACACTGATATGGAAAGCGCCATGAGCTTTCAGGCCCGGTCCGCCCGGCTGCTGCCCTTTCACAGGTCCCACTTCGCTCCGCCCCCCGCCGGAGAGCGGGCGGTGAAGGAGCCGTTTGAGTTTTATCCCGACGTGAAGACCGTGCTGAACAACATGATGCAGAGCTATGTGTCCGGCTTCATCTACAGCGCCCTGATCGACAGCTTCTGCTGTGAGCAGAACGCCCGGATGACCGCCATGGACAACGCCAACCGGAACGCGGAAAAGCTGCTGGGCGAGCTGTCCCTCCAGTACAACCGGGTCCGGCAGGCGGCCATTACCCAGGAGATTACGGAGATCTCCGCCGGGGCCAGGGCCCAGCGCCAGAAGAAGGGAAGGTAAGGGAGTTTGGAACGGGGAATCATTGTACAGATATCCGGTCCTGTAATCGACGTGGAGATTCAGACCGGCGCCCTCCCCAAGCTGCGGGAGGAATTGACCGTGGAAAAGGACGGCGGACTGCGGGTAATGGAGGTGGCCCAGCACATCGGGAAGAACATGGTGCGCTGCATCATGCTCTCCCCCAGCGAGGGCTTGGCCCGGGGGCTGGCGGTGGACGTGCCGGACCGGACCATCCAGGTGCCCGTGGGCACGGCCACCCTGGGACGGATGTTCAACGTCCTGGGCCAGCCCATCGACGGCGGCGGCCCGGTGCCCGAGGGCACCCCCGCCAGAAGCATTTACCGCCGTCCCCCCGCCTTTGACGAGCAGAGCCCGGCGGTGGAGATTCTGGAGACCGGCATCAAGGTCATCGACCTGCTGGAGCCCTATCCCCGGGGAGGGAAGATCGGCCTCTTCGGCGGCGCGGGCGTGGGAAAGACCGTTCTGATTCAGGAGCTGATCCACAACGTGGCCACGGAGCACGGCGGCTATTCCATCTTCACCGGCGTGGGCGAGCGCAGCCGGGAGGGCAACGACCTCTGGCGGGAGATGCGGGAGAGCGGCGTGGCGGACAAGACCGCCCTGGTTTTCGGCCAGATGAACGAGTCGCCGGGCGTGCGCATGCGGGTGGCCCTGGCGGGCCTGACCATGGCGGAGCACTTCCGGGACAGGGAGCATAAGGACGTGCTGCTGTTCATCGACAACATCTTCCGCTTCGTCCAGGCGGGCAGCGAGGTGTCCACCCTCCTGGGCCGGATGCCCTCCGCCGTGGGCTACCAGCCCACCCTGGCCAACGAGATGGGGGAGCTCCAGGAGCGGATCGCCTCCACGAAAAACGGCTCCGTCACCTCCGTCCAGGCGGTCTACGTCCCTGCCGACGACCTGACGGACCCGGCCACGGCCACCACCTTCGCCCATCTGGACGCGACGACGGTGCTGAGCCGGAAAATCTCCGAGCAGGGCATTTACCCGGCGGTGGACCCCCTGGCCTCCTCCTCCCGGATTCTGGAGGCCGACGTAGTGGGCGAGCGGCACTACCGCGTCGCCCGGAAGGCCCAGGAGATTCTGGAGAAGTACATGGAGCTTCAGGACATCATCGCCATCCTGGGCATGGATGAGCTCAGTGAGGAGGACCGCTCCACCGTGGCCCGGGCCCGGCGGCTCCAGCGCTTCTTCGCCCAGCCCACCACCGTGGCGGAGAAGTTCACCGGCATCCCTGGGGTCTACGTGCCCCTGCGGGACACGCTGGAGAGCTTTGAGAAGCTGGTGAACGGCGAACTGGACCAGTACCCGGAGGCGGCCTTCTACAACGTGGGCACCTGGCGGGACGTGGTGGCCAAGGCGAAGCGGATAGAGGCGGGTGAGGCTTGATGGAGACCTTCCAGGTGCATATTCTGGCGGCGGATCGGGGCTTTTACGAGGGGCCCTGCCTCCAGCTGACCATTCCCACCAGCGATGGAGAGCAGGGGATTCTGGCCCATCACGCCAGCATGATTGCCGCTGTCACGCCGGGGACACTGCGCTTTCAGGCCCCGGAGGGTCCCGTTCAGCAGGCGGCGGTGTCCGCCGGCATGATGAAGGTGGAGAAGAACGACGTGCTGGTTCTGGTGGACTCGGTGGAGCGCCCGGAGGAGATTGACGCCGCCCGCGCCCAGCGGGAGGCCGACCAGGCCCGGGAGGCTATGCTTCAAAAAAAGAGCCGCCAGGAGTACCAGCTGGCCCAGGCCACCCTGGCCCGGGCTATGAACCGCCTGCGGGTCAAGGGCCGGGAGATTCGATAGGATAAGCGCCCCCTTCGAAGTTCTGTCTTCGAAGGGGGCGCGCTTTTTCATGGCAGAAGAGGCAGGCACACCACCAGCTGGAACCGCCCGCCGCTGGTTCGGGTCTCCAGCGACCCGCCCAGGCGCTCCGCGATCTCCCGCATTCCCGCCAGGCCGAAGCCGTGGGACGCCTTGTCCGGCTTGGTGGTGGCAAGGTCCGGGGAGAGCTCCCCGGCATAGGCGTTCTCCACCCGGAGCATGAAGAGCCCCTTCTCCGCCCGGCAGCGGAGGGTGACGGTTTTGTCCGCCGCCTGCTCCGCCGCCTCCATGGCGTTGTCCGCCGCGTTGCCAAGCAGCGCGCAGAGGTCCACGTCCGAAAGGGACAGGTCCTTGGGCAGGGACACGGCGAAGTCCGCCGTGAGGCCCGAGCGGCCCATGGCCTCCGCCTTGGCGGAGAGGACGGCGTTGGCCACGTCGTTTTCGCACAGCCTCCGCCCGCCCCGGAGGGCGGAGGAATCCGCCAGCTGGTCGATGTATTGCAGGGCTTTGCCGCCTTCCCCCAGCTCCACCAGGCCCCGGAGGGCCGTCAGGTGGTTCCGGAGGTCGTGGCGCAGAGTGCGGAGCTGGCTCTCCTCCCGCCGGAGACCCTGGTAGTAGCTCTCCCGGAGGGAGGCCAGCTTGTCCGCCTCCTCCAGCCGCTCGTGAGTCTCCAGCACCAGGATGGCGTACAGCAGAGCCAGGGCGGTCAGGAACACGAAGGGCAGCACCGCCACGCCCAGGTTCATAACCAGGCCGTGCAGGAGAAAGCTGTCGTAAATATAGTCCGACTGGAGGATGGGCAGCAGCACCACCGCCAGCAGGGAGCTGAAGGGCATGGCGGCAAGCAGAAGCACCAGGCCCCAGAACCGGGGAGAAAGCTGGGGCGGCCGCTCCGGCAGGCGCTTTCGGGCCAGCAGATACAAAAGCCCCCAGATGGCGGGGCGGATGAATTTGTTGCTGTAGTAAAATAGTTCGTCCAGCTTGAAGTGGGCCATGGCGGGGGCGTAGTAGGTGTTCAGCGCGGCGTTGACGGGCATGATGAGGCAGAAAAAGATGACCGTCACCGCCAGCCGCCCCACCCGGTCCCCCTTGGAGGACAGCAGGAGCACAGGGACGAAGGCCAGCAGGGTGAGCAGCAGATTGGTGTCCCCCAGCCAGATCACCATGTCGGAAACGCTGCCCAGGAACAAAATCAGCGCGATTCGCCATCCCCGCCGGGGCTTCACCGGCAGGAAGGCCAGCACCAGCCGGGAGAGGAAGAAGCCGCAGGCAAGCACCGGAATGAACCAAAACCAATTTTGCAGGCAGAGCAGCAGGTATTCCGCCAAACGGACCCAAAAAGTCGAAGCCATGGTCTAGCCCTCCAGGGACGACCGGGCCAGAGCGGCCAGGGCGGCGGAGCGGCAGGCCCGGCTGACGGGAATCGCCGCATCTCCCACGAAGACCTGGGTCCCCTCCATCCGGTCCACGGCCCCGGCCCGGATCAGATAGCGCTGGTGAACCCGGACGAAGCCGTCCCCCACGTCCCGCTCCACCTCGTCCAGCTTGCCGTAAAAGGTATAGGTCCGGGCGGTGGAGACGCAGGTGACCTGCCGCCGGTCGGAGGCGAAATAGAGGATGGTTTTCTTGGGGATTCGGTACAGCGTTTCGCCGCTGCGGCAGAGGAAGACCTTGTCCCCCTCCCGAAGGCGGGCCTCCGCGGCCCGGTTCAGCACGCCGTCCAGCTGCTCCGGCTGGGGCGGCTTCATGAGGTAGCCCAGGGCGCCCACGGCGTAACCGTCGAACACATAGTCCGTATAGCCGGTGACGAAGACCAGCAGCAGACCCTCGTCCGCCTCCCGGAGGCGGCGGGCGGTCTCCATGCCGTTCAGCTCGCCCATCTCAATGTCCAAAAATACCAGGTCCAGCTCCCCGGCGTGGCTGCCCAGCCAGCGGAGGAGGCCCTCCCCGGAGGAGAATTCAAAAAAGGACGTGTCCGCCCCGCTCCGCCG